>ERZ772882.2294-NODE-2294-length-17618-cov-3.974492_pt1 | contig 17618 bp, 17 predicted proteins | sample MGYA00580576_ERZ772882 | MGnify/ENA primary metagenome ERZ772882 (study PRJEB29015, sample SAMEA2737658) | human gut metagenome | biome: human gut; feature: human-associated habitat; material: faeces | place: China | collected 2012 ... | reverse complement strand
CTCAGCGGTGATGCCGACCGGAGGAGCGACAACGGTCTTGATCAGGCGGGCAGCGCAGTCGATGTTGCCCTGGTCACGGTCGCCGGTATCCATGGAAGCGAGAGCCTCACGGGCGGAAGCGCAGACACCGTCCAGGCAGGTGGTAGCATCAACGTAAGCGGCACGTTCGCCGGAGGACAGGAAGTACAGGGCCTTCATAACGTTCTGGATGTGCTCATCGGTGGAGTTGCTGTTGCGGAAAGCGACCAGACCGTCGACGGTGCCGTAGCAGCTCTCCTCCACGCCGTCCATGGTGGGAACCGGCAGGAACGCGTAGGTAACGGGGATAGAGTTCTCAACAGCGGTGCCGTCGTTCGCCTCGATCGCGGCGTTGTTCTTGTTGATGTTGTTCTCGAACAGAGGCATAGCCTTGCCGAAGATCATGGCGTTGCCAGTCTGGCACATGACCATACGCTGACCGGCTTCCACGCCGAAGTTGGGCATATAGCCGGACTTGGTCATCTCTTCGATGGCGCTGAGCAGGGTCAGCATGTTCTCGGAGGTGAAGGTGTACTTCAGCTCAGGGGTGAAGGTGTTGCTCAGGCCTGCGCCTGCGCCGAAGATGTAGAGCATATCGGAAGCGGTGACGCCGGAGTTGGCGAACACGAAGCCGTAGCAGCCGTCCTTGGTGCCCTGCTTGATGACATCCAGGAACTCCTCATAGGTCCAGCCTTCCTTCTGGATCTTGGCAACGTCGATGCCCAGGCCTTCCATCATGGTCTTGTTGGCGCCGATGGACTGAATGGTCAGGTACAGAGGCAGGCCGTAGGTGGTGCCTTCCAGAGTCAGGTACTTCAGAGCGTTCTCGTCGTAGTCGGCCAGACGGTCAGCAGCCATGTACTGGGCGATGTCAATGGCGACGCCCATTTCCACGTAGGTGCCCAGAGCGTTGGAGGAGATCTCCGCGATGTCGGGAGCCTCGCCGGCCTGCGCCATGGTGGACAGCTTGTCGTTGTGATCGCCCCAGGAGGTCTCAATGATCTCCACGGTCAGGTTGGGGTACAGGGCATGGAAGTCATCTGCCCAGGTCTTCAGGTTCGTCAGGTAATTGCCTGTGACGGGGGGAGCCATGATCACGATGGTGTCGGGTTCCGCCTTTGCTTCCGTGGGAGCCTCGGTCGCGGCAGCAGTGGTGGCGCTGACATCGGCTTCGGTGGGAGCCTTGGTCTCGGTAGTGGTCTTGGAGCCGCAGGCGGCCAGACCCAGAACCATAACGACGACCAGCAGCATGGTTACGATCTTTTTCATTTCTGTTATCCTCCTGGTGTTCAAATTAGCGCTCCGGCATTGTCGTTGCGCCATGCGATTATTATAGCGAAGTTGGCATTTCATGTCAATAGTTACGTAAATGAATGAAACTTTATTTTATCCACTGATTTGAAATCGCAGTTTTTTAGTGAATTGGTGAAACTATTACAGAGCAGCGTTCGCCAAAATGTACAATATCTACAAAAATCGCGTCAAATATTTGGCAACAAAATGCATGGTCATTCCTCCCAGGAGGCGATACAATGGTACGGATACTGTAGGAAAGTATAAAGATTGGTAAAATTTTTTACAAAAGGGCCGGAAGCCTCCCCAGCGCCCCGCCCCGGCTGTCCGGAACTCCCATGGAAAAAGGCGAAGAAGCAGAAATCATAACAAAAGGCGGTACCCTATGAATTTCTCTCCCGATTCAAGATTCATGCGCCTGTGCGGCAGCTTTGTGTCGCTGGTGCGTATCAATCTTCTGTGGCTGCTGTGCAGTCTGCCCCTGTTCACCGTCGGCGCTTCCACCGCCGCCATGGTTTCCGCCCTGACAGCGTTCCGGGCGGATGATGAGTGCGGCGCAAAGGTGTTCTTCCGTGCCTTCCGCACCCATTTCCGCCAGGCAACCGTCTTGTGGCTGCTGATGGCTTTCCTTGGGTGTATGCTGGCGCTGGATTACCGGATCGTGGTTCATCTGGCCTTCCCCGTAAGAATGGCAGTGATCGTGGTGATCTGCTTCTGCGCGCTGGCTCTGATCCTGGTGTCCGGCCTGATTTTCCCCCTGCTGGTTCGCTTTCCGGGAACACTGCGGGACACCGTCATCAACGCGGTACTGCTGAGCATTGCTCATCTGCCGAAAATGCTGCTGGTAACGGCCATGAACCTGCTGCCGCTGCTGCTTCTCGTGCTTCTGCCCCGTCTGGTTCTCTTCTTCGGCTTCCTGTGGCCGCTGTGCGGGTTTTCTCTTATTGCACTGTACGACCTGAAGGTGATAGAAAAAATCTTCGCCATTCTGGAAAGTGGCACTCAGGAGCCGGCGGGTCAGAATTGACGGTTCCCCACTTATAATATATTAGGGTCAGGCTTGCCGCCTGACCCCAATTGTCTGTTATAAGGGATATCCCATTACCATCACGCGCTTCATTGCGGGTTTTCCTTTGCTGTTTTGCAGGAAGCAATCAGCAGTCTGCGAATATTGCCGCACAGTTTCTCGGCATATTTGTATGAAGCGGGGTCAATTCTTTTGGTTTCATACATCAGCTTCAACCAATAGCTTGTCCCGTTGGACTCTTTCAATGCAATTTCCAACTTTGCAATAAAATCTTTTTTGCTCTGGGCGTACTGCGCTTCGTGTATATTCGCACCTACGGAAGTACCTGCTCTTGCAAGCTGATCGGTCATATCTCTTGACACTACCATATGGTGCGGATAAATCCCGCTTTTTTCCGGACAGCGCCGATAGAAAATGCTGCTGTCCGGTAATCGGACAGCAGCATTGTAATTGGGGATAAGTTATCAGCGCTGTACGCGGCCCGACGCATTTCCGGCCGCGAGAGCCTCAACTTCGGCTACGCTCATCTGGTTGAAGTCGTGCTCAATGCTGTGCTTCAGGCAGGAAGCGGCGACTGCAAAGTTGATCGCCGCCTGATCGTCCTTGCCGGACATCAGTGCGTAAATCAGTCCGCCGCCGAAGCTGTCTCCGCCGCCGACACGGTCAACGATATGGATGCGGTAGGTGGGAGAAAACACGGCCTTGTCGCTCGCCGCGTCATACAGCATTCCTGCCCAGTCGTTATCGCTGGCGGACAGAGAGCCGCGCAGCGTAATGGCGACCTTTCTGCATCCGAAGCGCTGCGCGATCTGGCGCGCGACGCTGATATAGCCCGCATGGTCGAGCTTGCCGCTGTTAATGTCGGTATTTTCCGCCTCGATCCCGAAAACGTCCTTCGCGTCTTCTTCGTTCGCAATGCACACATCAACATAGGGCAGCAGCTTTGCCATGACCTCGCCGGCCTGCTCGCGAGACCACAGCTTTTTTCTGTAATTGAGGTCGCAGGAAACGGTTACGCCCTTTTCCTTTGCGGCCTTGCACGCCTGCAGGCAGGCTTCCGGCATCTCGCCGCCCAGAGCAGGAGTAATTCCGGTCCAGTGGAACCAGTCAGCGCCCTCAAAAATGCCATCCCAGTCGAATTCCTCCGCCTTTGCCGTTGCGATCGACGACCCGGCGCGGTCATAAATGACCTTGGACGCGCGCTGGGACGCGCCTTTTTCACAGTAGTACACGCCCAGACGCGGGCCGCCGCGCAGAAGATACTTCGTATCGACCCCGTAGCGCCTCAGTTCGTTGACAACGCACTGTCCTATCTCATGTGCCGGAACCTTGCTGACAAAGGCGGCATCCACACCATAATTCGCGAGAGAAACCGCGACGTTCGCTTCTCCTCCGGCATAGCTCACCTCGAAGCTGTTCGCCTGCACGAAGCGAAGGTACCCCTCCGGGTTCAGGCGCATCATAATCTCACCAAAAGTTACTGCTTTCATGACTTTCTCCTCATGTATGTTAATTTTTCAGAAGATGGATCGCGAAACCGGCAATTTCATTCTGGAAGTAGATGGCGGTAAGCTCTCCGTTTTTGTACTTTGCCGAACTTTCGTCAAACGCGACGCCTTTTTCCTTCAGCTCGTCCATCGCCTTTGCCATGTCGTCCACGGCGATGCAGATGTGGCCGTTGGTTCCTCTGCCGTTTTCCTTTACGATCTCAATCATTTTGTCGCCGACAAATATGGATGAATTGCCGTACTTCGGCTCAAATCCGAACAGAACATGAAACAGCTCCGCGATCTGCGCGGCGTTCTCCGCATTGGCGGCGTTGATTCCCAAATGCGCAACTTTCATTTTCGCACTCAGCCCTTCGCGATGGAGACCATCGTTCTGGCAACCTCCGTTATTTTCTCAAATTCGCCGTTCTCAACCCACTTTTTGTTGACCAGATTTCCGCCTATGCCCGCGCCGCACATGCCGAGGTCGAGATACTCCCGGAGATTCGTCTCGTTTACGCCGCCGACCGCCATCATGGGTACGTGGCTGATCGGCGCCCGCACGGCCTTGACGTACGCGGAACCAAGGTTTGCGATCGGGAAAAGCTTTACGAAATCGGCGCCGTTGTTGTAAGCGGTCAGGATCTCCGTGGGCGTGAGCGCGCCGGGCATGGACACAAGCCCAAGCTCCCGCGTGCGCTTTATGACGTCGATATTGGTATCGGGGGAGATGATATACTTTGCCCCCGCGCTGGCGGCAAGCTCAACGAGCTTAACGGAGGTCACTGTGCCCGCGCCGACCTCCATAGTTCCGCTGTACGCCTCGCTGACAGCTTTGATCGCGGCGGCGGTGGTTGCCCAGCTATCCGGGTTTTTCTGGTCAAAGGTTATCTCAACAAGCCGGAAGCCGCCCGCGTAGAGGGCTCCGGCGACCTTCAGGCATTTTTCCGGCGCGATGCCGCGCACAATCGCGATCAGCTTTTCTTTTTTTATGGTCTCAATTACATTTTCTCTCATTGATACGCACTTCCTTTTTTTGAAAAAGCCCCGCGGACCGCGAGGCTCTTTCATTCTCATCACAGATATTTTTCACCAAAGGCGACCAGCGCCTTTTCAAAGCACTGCATCGGCACTCTTGCCATGCCCGCGCCGATCAGGCCGCCGACACGGTTGAACATACCGCCGTGAATTGCCGGGCAGACGCCCTCCTTGAGTACCTTGCGGATATCGATGCCGACGGGGAGGAAATCGAAGTCCAGGTTGGGGATGGGGAAGTTATAGTTCTTCTCCATCGTGATCCTGTACATTTCCTTCGTCTGCCCGATGCTCTCCTTCAGCGTCATGCCGCGCAGATTGCACACGATGGGGCTTGCCGCAGCGGCAAAGCCGCCCATGCCGTAGCATTCGACGACGCAGGAGTCGCCCATCCACGGGAGCTGATCCTTCTCGGTGAACTCCGAGGAGGTGTAGCGGCCCTTCATCATCGGTGCGGGAGCGGTGAACCACTGTCCCGGCAGGGATGCGATCTTGATGCCGAACTCGACGCCGTTGCCGCAGACCGCCGTGACCATGGTCGAATACTCCGTGCCGTCCGCCGCAACCAGCGCCGCTCTTGCCGCGGCCTGACCATAGCAGTGGAAGAAACGCGGCGTATCGACGATATACCGCACCGTCTTCATGATCTCCTTCTTGGGTCTGTCCAGCTCAAACAGTGCCGGCAGCATGAGCCGGTCATAAATGTAGTCGCAGGCGGTCTGACGGGTGTGGTTCTCGTCACCCATCTGCATACTTTCGGCAAGGATCGGCTTGATGGGGATGCCGCCCAGCTTGTGGAGCGCCTCCACCATGGGCGGGAACAGCTCCTCGCGCATATAGCGCAGGTTCTCCGCGATCTCCTTGGAGTAAAGGCCCCAGCCGCAGAAGCCGCCCTGAAACGGTCCTTCCGCCGGGAACGTCGCGGCGACGGTATGGTTGTGCCGGTCCTCCACAACGTTCAGGACGACGGACTTCGTAATGATGCCCGTGCCCGCGCCGACCGTGTTGTGGTCGAGTGCGCTGGAAATCTTGATCTCGCCTGCCTTGAGGCGCTTGACCGCTTCTTCCTCGTCCTTCGCCCAGCCCTCAAAGAGCATTGCGCTGACCATGCCGCGCTTGTGGAGCATCGTCATGTCCTCATAGGCGATCGGGGGGCCCGAGTGGAGGATCATGTGATCCTCCAGCCCATCGACGCATTCGATGGCCGGCTTCATATCCACCCAGACGGGGTCGCTGTCCATGAGCATATGGACTGTTTTCTCATTTGCCTGCGCTATTTTTTCTTTTATATCCATCTTTGTCGCGTCTCCTTCTGTGTTCAGAGCAGTTTGTCAAGAAGCGCAAGGATCTCCGGCTTCAGCTTGACGGGCGGACGCCACTCCAGCTGCGTCACCTTGACGCCCTGCTTTTCTACCGCTTCATAGAAGCTCTGAAGTCCGACATTGATCACTTTCAGCTTTGTCTTGTCGTATTCCTTCACGGTTCTCAGCCCCTTTCATTCAGCGCGCTCATGAGCGCCGCGGCAAGGCGCGCGCTCTGGTAATTGCTGTCCGTCACGATGACTCCCGCGTCACGCAGCATCTTTGCCTGAAGCTCGATATTCTGCGGGTCCTCCGCAGAGCCGCAGATATTGGAAATGACCGTGATGTGCTTTTCGGCGATCGCCTTTTTGGCCTCGATCGCAAACTCCTTCACCGGCTCCTTCGCAACGCCGGGACCTGTGATGAAGTCCAGCAGAATGACCGCGACCTCATCGTCCTGAAGCTCCTGACGGAAGCGCTTCAGTCTGATCTCGGGGTCGAACACCGGGTGCGGCGAGCACGCGGTAAATTCCTCGCTGCCGAGGTCAAGGATGGAGTGCCCCTCGCTGTGCAGGTGGGAGGCCAGCTTTTCGGCATACGCCGTGTTCAGGTTGCTGTGCAGCCGGGCGTTTTTGACGTGGCTGCTGTAATAGATCAGTCCTTCTTCGGTGAAGGTGCCGCCGCAGTACAGACCGCGGAAGTACTTCTGCTTTGCGGAGTACCCGCGCATCTCCCGCGCGACGATCTCCTTGATCTGCTCGTCCGTGAAGCCAAAGTCATGGGTCTTCGCGCCGAGGAGCTGAGCGGCCTTTACCGCCGCGCCTTCAAGGCTGAACGTGCCATACACTCTGTGCCCCTCATAGAGCTTCTCGTCCGCGCCGAGGAAGATCGCGACGACAGGCTTTGAAACAATATCCGCGAAGCTGAGGACCTTGTTCATGACCGTGAGGTCAGCAAGCTTCGATACCAGAATGATGATCTTGGTGTCGGGGTCGCGCTCCAGACGGCGGATACCTTCGAGCATCATGATGCCGCCGATCTCCGGGTACAGGTCGCGTCCGCCCGTGCCGATGAGGGAGGAGATGCCGAAGCCCAGCTTCTCGACCAGGCAGCCGACTTCCTGCGCGCCGCTGCCGGACGCGCCGACGATGCCGACGCAGCCGGGGTGATAGCAGCTGCCCGCCGCAAGCCCGACGCCCTTCAGGTAGCCGACGCCGCAGTCGGGGCCCATCATCAGCACGCCTTTGCTGATGGCAAGCTCCTTCAGGCGTTTTTCGTCTTCAAGAGAGACGTTATCGCTGAACATGAACACATCCAGTCCCTTTTTCAGCGCCTTTTCCGCCTCCGCCGCGGCGTACTCGCCGGGGAGCGAGATCTGCACGAGATCATAGGGGTCTTCGTCGAGGTCGATATCCTCGATGTTATCGTAGGTCTTGCCGCCGGATGCGGCATTCTTGTGGTCAAGCAGATCCTGACCCAGCGCCAGCGCCGCGTCCGCGGCAGCTTCGTCGGACGCGATGACGGCGACGACAAGGTCGTTCGCGCCGACATCCGCCGGGATATCAAAGCCAAGCCCTTCCAGTATCTCTCTGTTTGCCGCCGTCACCATGCTGGCGTTGCAGTTTTTGATGCCGTCCGCTTTCTTGACGCTGTCGGTCACAGACATGAGGGAGACCGAGTCCACATATCGGTTTCTTTTGATTATAAATTTACTTGTCACACTAATCGCCTCTGGTTTCCTAATTTATACTGAACTCCCATTAAAATCTTTAGAAAAGATTTTAATTGCCTGAAGGGCAAGGAGTTCATACGAGACTTGTTTTCTGATTTCTTTCCTTATAAATCACAAAACTGGCAGCGCCATCAGGCGATGCCTTCCTGATTAAAATCAAAGATTTTAATCAGGAAATAGTATTAGATTTCGGCGCGGCGGGGCACTGCCCTGCCGTTTTCACAGCGGATGTTTACGCGGTATTTCTCCGGTTCACCGGCGGAGTCCGTGCGGACATGGCAGCCGGTGGATGTTTTCCGTTCAAGGGCGGCAAGCGTCACCGCGTATGCCGTGAGCGTATCGTTGCGCAGGCGCTGCTGCGCATAGCAGCCGCTCTCCGGGATCTGTTCCAGCATCCGCTCCAGCTCCGTCTTCGCCTGCTCCAGCTTACCGGCCTCCCGGATCACGCCCAGCGCCCCGCCGACGATCTTTGTCAGCTCCGCGCGAAGCGCATCGATATTGACCGTGGCTTCCGCGTCGCTTATCTCGTCCGTGCAGTCCGCCGGTTCGCCGCTGAGTGTGTCCATATACGCCGCCGCGCTGCAGCCCGCTCTGCGGCCGAACACCATCGTTTCCAGTCCGGCATTGCCGCCGATGCGGTTCGCGCCGTGCAGTCCGCCGAGGGTCTCGCCGCAGACGAACAGCCCTTCCACGCTTGTGCTGCAATCGGGTCTTGCGTACACGCCGCCCAGCGAGGTGTGCGCCGCCGGGGCTATCTCCATCGCCTGCTCGGCAATGTCCATTCCCACCGCGCGGTAGCGCTTTACGTAGGCGCTGTAAGCCTCCTCCAGCCGTTCGCGCCCGACACCGCTTGCGTCGAACGCCACGCCGCCGTGCTCCGTTCCCCGTCCCGCGGCGATCTCGGACGCGATCGCGAAGGACAGAACATCCTTATCCGCGCATTCGCCCTTGTCGCTGTAACGGAACATGAACCGTTCGCCTTTGCCGTTGCGCAGCACAGCGCCCTCATAGAAAAGCGTCGTGATCACGCTCTTTCCGGCAATCGCCAGCGGCCAGACGGCAGCGCTCGGCTCGAACTGGACAAACTCCATATCCGTCAGCTCTGCCCCGGCGTCAAGCGCCATTGCCATGGCGTCCCCGCCGAGGTCGGCGGAGTTCGTCGAAAACGGGAATATCCTGCAGAAGCCGCCTGCGGCGAGGATCACCGCTTTCGCCTTGATCTGCATCCAGCGTTTGCTCTGCGTGTCAAAGCAGTGAGCGCCGCACACTCTGCCGTCTTCCGTTATCAGGCGCAGGGCATGGAGCGTGGTGCAGACGCTGATATCTTCGTGCTGCTCCATGACGGTAAGCAGCTTTCTGAGGATCGCGCCGCCGGCATCGTTGCCGATGCTGATGACCCGCGGACACGATGCCCCGAGGGGTCTGAGCTGCTGATAGCTCCCATCCGCCTCGCGGTTGAAGTCCAGGCCAAGCTCATCGAAAAACGGCAGAAGCTCAAGGCTGCCCCTGCACAGCTCTTCAACGAGCGCCGCGTTGCCCTGACCTCTGCCGGAAGCCTCTGTATCCTGTATGAAAAGTTCCGTCGAATCCTGCGGATTCAGCGGCATATTGAAGCCGTGTACATACGGGGATGACCCCGCACCGGGGCGCAGAATCGTGATTCTGCGTCCCGGCTCGGCTTTCAGTACTTCATATGCCGCCGTCAGCCCGGCAAGACCGCCTCCAATAATAAGCAGGTCTGTTTTCACGGCTTATTTGGTCTCCCAAATACCGCCCTTTGCCATGGAGCCGACGTTCTGCACGAAGAGGTTGAGGTAACGCGGATAGTCCTTGCTGGGGAACTCCCAATGGAAGGCCGCAAGTCTTCTGTTCATTTCCTCGTCGCTGATGCACAGATGCAGCTTACGCGCAGGGATGTCGATCTCGACCTCGTCGCCCTCTTCGATGACGCCGAGGGGGCTGCCGAGCGCCGCTTCGGGGGACACATAGCCGATGGAAAGGCCGGAGGTGCCGCCGGAGAAGCGTCCGTCGGTGATGATGGCGCAGGAGTTATACAGCTCGTGCAGACCCTTCAGCTCTTCCTGGAAGGTGAAAGCGGTGGTGCCGAAACGTCCGCGCAGGCCCATAAAGCGCAGCACGCAGCAGTCGCCCACATGGATCTGTCCGGCGCGCAGAGCCTGAATGCCATCCTCAAGGGAGTCGAACACACGGGCCTTGCCCTTGTAGGTCATGAGCTGGGAAGGAACGCCCGCGATCTTGACGATAGCGCCCTCGGGAGCGAGGTTGCCGTAGAGCACGCCGATGCCCGGCTCGGTCATGACGGGGTTGTCGAGGCTGTGGATAACGTCGCGGTTGTAGACGACGGCGTCTCTGACGTTCTCCTCAAGGGTATGTCCGGTGACGGTCAGGCAGTCGCCGTGCAGCTTGGGCAGCAGCTCCTTCAGCATGGCGCGCATACCGCCGGCAAGGTCAAAGTCCTTGACGTTGTAGGGGCCGCTGGGAGCGAGGTGAGACAGCAGCGGGATCTCGTTGGAAGCTTCGTCGAAGTACTTCCACCAAGGCAGGTCGTAGCCCGCTTCGTTCGCGATGGCGGGAATGTGGAGGATGAGGTTGGAGGACGCCGCGACTGCCATGTCCAGCATGATGGCGTTCTTGATGGCGTTCTCGGTAATGATCTGTCTGGCGGTGATGCCCTCGTTGACCAGATTCATGATCTGCTTACCGGCCATGTAGGAGAGGTTGTAGATGGAGGAGCTGGTCGCGCACATGGTGGAGTTGCCGGGCAGGGTCATGCCCAGAGCCTCGGCGATCATGCACATGCTGTTCGCGGTGGTCATGGAGGTGCAGGCGCCGCAGATGCCCCAGGAGTTTTCGATGAGTCCGTTGTACTCATCCATGTCCATCTTGCCGGCCTTCGCCGTGCCGACCTTGTCCTGCGCATGGATATGCAGGACTTCCTTGCCGCGGAAGGTACCCAGAGGCATGTAGCCGCCGGTCACCATGATGGCGGGGATGTTCAGTCTCGCCGCGCCCATCAGATGGCCGGGGACGACGGAGTCACAGGAGGAGAGAAGCACCATGCCGTCAAAGAAGTTGCCGTCAACGGTCAGCTCGACCTGATCGGCGATGGAGTTACGGCTGGGGACTTCGATATATCTGGGGTCCTTGAGCACCATGCCGTCGCAGATACCCGTCGTCATGACCTCCAGCGGCAGGCCGCCTGCTTCACGAACGCCCTGCTTTACACGCTCGGCAAGCTTGTCAAGATGTACATGGCCGGGGTTATATTCGTTCCAGCTGTTCACCACAGCGATGAGGGGGCGCTTCTGTTCTTCCTCGGTATAGCCCATGCCGCACATCAGTCCGCGGCGGCACTCGGAGGCTTCGCCAAACTCCCAGCAGCTTCTCATGTTTTCATACTTTACCTTTGCCATTGTCTTTTTCACCTTTCCGGAATTTCTTCCTGAGCATTTGTTTTTCCTGTTTACTGATTTATCTCAAAATTCATCTTCGAGCATACAGTCGATCGCGCCGTCGATGCTCTGTCCGCCATCGACCGCGATCGTCTGCCCGACGATGTATTTTGTCTTTTCCACATCCGCGAAGAACTGTATCATCGGCACGATATCCTCCGGCGTTGCGAGGTATCCCGCGGCGATCTTGCGCCGGAAGCCCTCGACGTCGCGATCGGAATAACGGCTCATCACGCCGGTGAGGATCAGACCGGGCGCGACACAGTTGACGCGGATTCCGTACTTTGCCACCTCGATGGCGAGCGTCTTCGTGAACATCTCGATGCCGCCCTTGCCAGCGCAGTATGGCAGTGCCTTTCTCTTGACCCATGTGACGCTGCCGTGGATCGAGCTGATGTTCACGATGCGTCCGGGGATGTTGTGCTCCTTCATGTTCTTGATCGCTTCATGGGACAGATAGGCCGCGCCGCTCAGGTTCAGCGCTATCTGGGAATCCCAGTAATCCAGCGGCATGTCGCAGAACTCACCCTTGGGCATTTTCAGCGCGCCGCCGGCGTTGTTGATGAGGACGTCCACCGTGCCGAAGTGCTCGATGAAATCCCGCATCATCCCCACTGCCTGCTCCCGGCAGCCGATGTCCGCGCAGTAAATCTGTGCGTCCACGCCGTATTTGCGGCATTCCGCCGCGGTCTCCTCCGCACCGGCTCTGTTGTTGTGGTAGTTTATGCCGACGTTGCAGCCGTCCTTCGCGAAGGCAATCGCCGTCGCCGCTCCTATGCCGTGGGATGCACCCGAAATAAGTACGTTCCTGCCCATTTACTTCAACTCTCCTTTATAAAACTTGCTGTGCCGGATATGCTCATCCGTCGTATACATTGCGAGGAACAGTTTCTGCGGCATTCCGCAGCCGAGCTGCGTTATCATCTGCGCGGCCATGACCGAAGTATCCGTAAGGCCGCAGCTGAGCGCCTCGTCAACAAAGCGCTGATATTGCTCCGTATAGGCAGCGCACAGGTCAAGAACACGACGGACGTTCTCCGCGCCCTCGATGTTGTAGCCCATTCCGGCATAATCGTGCCCCGCGATGATATTCTCGACGTCGCAGGTTCTGAGCTTCGCAACCGAGCCGAGATAGGCGTCAAGATCCTGATAGAACGCGATGCCCTGCGTCACGGTTCCGTTTGCCTGCAGGGAGTCTCCGGTCACAGCGGTCTTCGTTTTCCTGTCGTACCAGCATACGCAGTCGCCGTCATGTCCCGGGGTGTGCAGCACCGTAAGTCTGTCCCCCAGCGCCTCCCCGTCCCGGAGAACACGATCCGGCTCCACACCGCGCAGGTAGCACTGGGGCGGCGGACTGAACCTGGGGTACTTTGTCCGGATGCGCACGGCGTTCGCCGCAGGATCTCTCAGCGCCGGGGCGGCCTGCTCAATGCAGGCGGTTCTGATCTGCGGCGCAAGCTCCTTTATCCGGGCGTGGCCGCCGATGTGGTCGCCGTGGCAGTGCGTGCTGACGAGCCAGTCGATGTCTCCCAGCCCCAGCCCAAGCTCCGCCAGTGCGGGGCGTATCACCCCGTCAACCACGTCTGTGCTCGCGCCGCTGTCTATGAGGCAAAGTTCCTCGCCCCGTACCAGCGTCACCCCGCTCCACACGGGTGGGAAAGGAGACTTGAGCAAAAATATTCCGTCCTGAACCTCGCGAAAGTGTTCCATATCGTCTCTCAGCCTTCCATTTTTTCTATGTATCCATAGGTCTGCCTTGCGACCCCCAGTTCCTCATTCGCGGGGATCACGGACACCCGCACCGCCGAAGCCGCGCTGGATATGGTGCCTTCCCGGCAGCCGCTGTTTTTCTCCTCGTCCAGCTCCACGCCCAGATGCCGGATCTGCGCGCACACTCTGCTTCTGACGTGGTGGAGCGCTTCAAGGAGCGCCCCGGTACAGATCTGGTGGATATCGATGTAAATATCTACTGCGAGCGCGAGAGCCATAAGGGCATGGTCATTGGCAAGGGCGGTGCGATGCTGAAAAAGATCGCCAGCTCTGCCCGTGCGTTCCCGTCCGCCGCCGCAGCGCTGACCTCGCGCAGGTCGTTGCTGACGCCGGACACGCCCAGAAGTCCTCCGTTTTTGCTCAGCCCGTGGAGGATGTCGTCAAGCTCCATGCCCTTGCTCATGAGGAAAGGCACAATGTACGGGTCAATGTCCCCGGCGCGGTTCGCGTGCATCACGCCGGTCTGGAGGGAGAAGCCGAAGCTGTTGTCCACGCTCTTTCCGTCGAGGATCGCACAGATGGAGCAGCTTCCGCCAAGATGGCAGGAGATGACTCTCTCCGCCCTGCCGAGCTTTGCCGCCTGCTGGGCGATGTACCCGTGGGACGCGCCGTGATAGCCCATCTTGCGGATACCGTATTTTTCGTACCATTCGTAGGGGATGGAGTACAGCGCCCGCTCAAGGGGGATCTCCCGGTGAAACGCCGTCTCGAACACGCCTATCATGGGCACATCCGGCAGAACGGCCCTGAACTGTCCTATCGCCTCTATGTAGGCGGCGTTATGCACCGGCGCGATGTAGAGGTATTCGCGCATGTTCTCCATGACCTCGTCCGTCAGCTCGTGTACGCCGTAGTAGCCTCGGGAAAGCACGGTCTTGAAGCCTATGGCGCTTATTTCCTCCACGCCCTTTATCACGCCCGTTTCGTCGCCGGTCAGCTTTTCCAGAAACAGCGCGATGCCCTCGGCGTAGCTTGGGATGCACAGCCCCTCCGCGCTGAACCGCGCACCGCTGAGATGGCTGCGGTACGACATGATCGCCGCGTCACGGCTGCCGACGCGCTCTATCTTCGCCTCGCACAGCACCCGCTCCTCCGGCATGTCAAAGAGCTTGAATTTCAAGGATGTGCTGCCGACATTGCTGACAAGCAGTTTCATAACTGTCCCCTCCCATGTATAAGCTTTGCCGCGATCGTGATCCCCAGCAGCATCTCCGAACCGGAGCTGCTGCCGATGGTCAGAAGCCGCTGCGTGCCGTCCTCCCCGGCCCCGGTAAGGCCGCGGAGCACATTGTCCATCATTTCAAATCTGCCGCCGTCCGTGACGGCTTTCAGGATCGCCGCGCTTATGAGGTTTGTACGTTCCGGGGCATAGCGCCTCACTGCGTTCACAAACTCCACATCCGCCGCGGTCAGCTTCCGCGCGCCGTGCAGCAGCGTGTATGTCATGCCGCACAGGACATCGTCCGCCGACGGCGTCAGCCCGATGCCCAGCCCCAGCAGGCTCTTCACTTCCGCGGGCACGGCCTCAGCGTCATTGTGTGCAAGTCCGTCCCTCAGCCGGGCAAGCGGCCCGTATGCCTTTGCGCAGAAAGGATTTGCCGCTATACCTTTTTCCGGCGCCGCCCCCAGACAGAGGGCATCCGCAAGCGGCACAAGTCCGCTTGTCCTGCCAAGAGCGCTGAGCAGTCTCGCAGCGGCCTCAATCCTCTCCGTGCGGAAAGTGCCCCACGGTTCCTGCGGCGCGCGCCGCGGGTACGGCTGCACGCGCAGAACCCCGCCGCAAAACACAAGCGCATTGTCTGCCGTGTCGAAGCGCCCGCCCGCGGAAAGCCGCAGAGCTGCCGCCGCGGCGGCATAGTCGTCTACGGCGATGCCGATGGGCGTTATGCCAAGGTCGGCGGAACAGAGCATATATACATCCTGCCCCGCTTTCAGATAGCCCGCTTTGGAATTGACCGCCAGAAGCTCGCCCGGGCCATTTGTAAAAAGCCTTTCCAACACGGCCTTATCCGCAAAAGCATTTATTTCCGTTTCTTTCATATCACTGCTTCTCTTGTCTTCTCATTCAGGTCCGTTTCTGCCTTAAGTATAAGCTTCCGCGTTCGATATAGCAATACAATTTCCCGCCCGGATTTATAAAAAGCAAACATTTTTCGCAATTTGAATTTCGGGCAAATCGCTTTCTTTGCCGCTTGATTATTTACATCCGCTGTGCTATAATTTATAAAAAATGGAAAGAGCGGGCGCACCGTCCCCATACCGTCTCCCGCAAGATAGGAAGACGCCGACGGGCGCGTTTGCGCGATAAATCACCTTGTCTTCATGCCTTTCCGTGACGATCACAAAAGGAGTTGTTATTATGCTGCTGTGTGATATGAACCCGAATCTCCGGTTTGCCCAGAATATCGTTTTCGTCCCTGTCGGGCGGCAGGTCTGTCCCGGTGACAACCGCATTTTTTATGTGACCTCCGGTGTCGGAACGCTTGCCGTACACGGCAGCAGCTATCCGCTTGCCCCGGGGACGTTCGCGCTGATAAACTCGGGGGAGCTTTACCAGCTCCAGCCCGGTGCACCGCTGAGCATGATCGTCTTCAACTTCGATTACAGCTTTGAGCGCTCGAACATTGTAAACTTCATCCCGCCGATCCCCGTCAGCGGCGGCGAGTCCGCCGGAGAGGTATACCGTGACCACATCGACGACTGCGCCGCGCTCAACGAGCCGCTTGTCCTCAGCGACATGAATTTCATCGAGGGCGAGCTGAAGACCATACTGGACGTCTATGAATCGCAGGAGGTCTACTACCGCGAGAAAGCCTCGAGCCTCTTCAAGACCGTGCTCATCACCATCGCGAAGACCAAGATGGTCTCCAACAACCGTGCCGGACGCACCGCGCTGCAGCTCATCCGCTACCTTCAGGAGCACTATAACGAGAACCTGACCAGCGAGATGATCGCCGAGCAGTTCAACTACCACGCCTACCACATCAACCGTCTTATGCGCAACGCGACGGGCACGACCGTGCATAAGTACCTCATCAACTATCGCATCACCGCCGCGAAGAATCTGCTGACATGTACGGAGCTGAGTGTGCAGGAGATCGCTTTCAAGGTCGGCTTTGAGAGCACCGCGTACTTCTCAAATTCCTTCAAGAAAATGATCGGGTGCAGCCCCAACGAATTCCGCAGGCTCCAGCGGCAGTCCTTCTGAGCTGCGCGGCTGCCGGTATGGCGTCATGCGCCGTGCCGGCAGTTTTTTTCTGAACCGGAAATTATACATTTCCAAAAGTGCTTCCGCCGCTGTGCCGTTCCGGGTTTATCATCGGAATTACACAGAAAACGCAATTATTTTTGCGTAAATTGCCAATGCGCATGTTCCGCAGCGCAAATGGTTTGTTGAATTTGACCATATTATACAGCAGACGCGCGCGTAAAGAAAGCGTTAAAACAAACAACTTTTTGCAAAAAGCAAACATATCCGCATCCGCCCCAGCCGGTCGATGCTCTTGACCACGAGGGTGTCGTCCTTTTTTAGGGTCTATCTGAAAACCGTCAACATGCCCAAACAGCGGGTCTTTTCCGCCTGCTGTGCACCATTTTCCCTTGTAATACACAAAGTATTCCTGCGGAAAAATGGCTTCAGCAGGCGAAAAATCCCTCGCTGTTGGTCATATTTCCGGTTTTCAGATAGACCCTAATTCCCGGATCAATCGCTTGTAATTTTTTCGTTCAAAGTCCTTTCCGGACTGCTTGTCCATATAGACCCGATTTTCCGCTATCCCGAACTCCCGCATTGCGATCAGCTGCCTTTGCTCGTTCTGTTCCTTTGTTGAGACCCGGATATACCCATATTCCATAATATAAACCTCCAATTTATCATTATTGGATAAATTGTAGTGCAATTTGCTGCCCCTGTCGTATCCTGTGAGGCAGTGGTATATCACTATATGGAACAGCTGCGGTCAAAATACTCGCGGCGGGTCAAAAATCTGACAAGAAAGTCTTTTCACGTTGGAATTTTGCAAATCAGCAAAGAAAAAAGCGCCTGCGCCCCGTTCAGGCAGCGGGGCGCAGGCGTGGAAGTCAATATGGAGCATTTCTGATAGAAATAAAAAATCCGAACCCGTCCCGTCTGGAACAAGTTCGGATTTCTTTGTTTTGGTGGACGATATAGGACTCGATCACCGATTTTGCCCCGTGGGGCAAAATCGTATGGATGCAGCCAGTTTCTGAACTGGCTGCCGCAAGATGCCACTGGCATCCTGCATTCAGATGGGTTCAAGTCCTATACCGTCCACTAAAAAGAGAAAACACCACCTGACAGGTGGTGTTTCTTATGGTGGACGATATAGGACTCGAACCTATGACCTTCCGCACGTCAAGCGGATGCTCTAGCCAGCTGAGCTAATCGTCCATATGAAGGAAGTGGTGGAGACTGGGGGACTCGAACCCTCGACCTCATGCGTGTGAAGCATGCGCTCTAAC
>ERZ772882.2262-NODE-2262-length-17805-cov-3.749465_pt1 | contig 17805 bp, 11 predicted proteins | sample MGYA00580576_ERZ772882 | MGnify/ENA primary metagenome ERZ772882 (study PRJEB29015, sample SAMEA2737658) | human gut metagenome | biome: human gut; feature: human-associated habitat; material: faeces | place: China | collected 2012 ... | reverse complement strand
GGGTAAAGGAATACCAGCGTAGTAGCCAGTCCGGAAGCGCGCCGTTTTCTCGATTTCCTGCGCCGTAAAAGCGGTGCAGGAAGTTTTTGTTATGGCATCTCCGGATTTTCCGCCAGAGAGACGGTGTAGGGCTGTGCCGTCGCGCCTTCTGGCAGCAGCTTCGCCATGACCACCAGACGCTGGTTGCCGGTCTTGGCTGTGTCATACCTCCGGCAGCAGGTGGAGAGGGTCAGGACAGTGTCGTCCTCCGAGAAGGTCACGCCGTCAAAGTTCAGCCAGTTCTTTCGTGCGACCGTCCGGAAGAACTCCGTCAGCTCGCTTCCCGTGGGATTGGGGACAATGTAGTCGAACTCAATGTCCGTGATGAACAGCGCCGTGATCTGGAAAACCAGATCTTCCCCTGTCACGGAGAGGTAAATGTAGGGATGATCTTTCACGTAGTCCGCGTCCATGTACCGGTAGAGCTTGGTGAACCTGGGGCCGTTGGGGTCGCAGGTGCTGGCGGAGTGGCCGAAAATCGTGGTGTTGGTGTCCAGCTTGTCCCGGCCGCCGAAATGGTTTTCGCAGTGGGCGTAGTAGCAGCCCCAAGTGCTGTACTCGCCGTCTTCGCCCAGCCACAGGTAGTGGCCGTTGTCCTCCGCCTGCATCACGGGGTCGTCCACCTCCGCGCCGGGGATGTACAGCCACGCCACGGTGTCGGGGTTTTTCTTTCTGGCCGCGGCCAGCTCCGACTGCTTATCCACGGTGGGGATGACCTCCCCCACGGGAACCGTGGGGGGCTGGGTCTCGGCTTCGGTGGGGACGGTCTGGGTGGCCTCGGTGGTCGGGGCGGTGGTGGGAGGAACGATTGGTTCCTCCCGGTGGCAGCCCCTGACCGCTATCAGCAGAGCGGCAATGACCGCAATGGCCAGAACCGCGCAGCAGATTTTCGTGACATTTTTCTTCATAAGCTTGTCTCCTCGCGCGCCCAACGGACGCGCGAAACGCGGTGGGCGTTACCCCACATAGTACTCGCCGGTGACTTCGTCCACCATCACGCCGGTCTGGGGGTTGCCGTTGGCCTTCATGAAGGTGACCTCAATGGTGTGGTTGCCGGTGACGTTCTCGAAGGTGTAGGACTTCACCGCGCCGATGCTCACACCGTCGATCTTGACGTTGGAGATGGCGTAGCCTCTGTTCGCGGCGATGGTGAAGGTCTGGCTGCCGCCGTGGAGGACGTCAACGTCGCCGGAGGGCGTGATGGAGCCGTGGATGCCCGCCGTGGCCTTGATGGTGTAGACCGGGCGCTCGTCGATGGTCAGCGTGCCGTCCACGAAAACGACGGTGTAGTTGCCGTTGGGGGCGGTCAGCCCGCCGGCGTGGATAATGACCTTGCCGACCTTCGCCGTGTCGGGGGTGATCGCAGTGCCATTCGCGTCCACGTAGGCGAGCTTTATGTCGCCGGTCAGCGCATCCTCGCCGAACATGGCGCTGACGGTGTAGTCCTTGTCCAGTACGGGCTTGCTCAGATTGGGGGCCTTGTCATCGGTGTAGATGCGCTTGTCCAACGCCTTGACCGTGACCTTTGCCTTATCGATGGTGACGGTGAGGCTCTGCACCTCCGAGTCGCGGTGGTTGCCGTCGCCCTCGACCATGCAGTACACGGTGTAGGTGCCCGCGTCCGTGGCCTTGGGAAGCGCTTCTGTGACCTCGCCGGTCTCGCCCAGACGGTATTTCAGCCTGCCGCCGAGGGCAGTTCCGGCTGTGATGAGGGTCTGCTCACCGCCGTTGTAGACAAGGCCGGTGTTTGCCGTGGGGGCGGTCTTGACCTCAGAAGCGGCCTTGCCGATCTCGAAGGTGGTGCTGCCGCTGACGGTGTAGTTGCCGCCCGCTTTGTTTTTGATAGTCACGGTGGCAGTCCCCGCATTCACGTTGTCCTTATAGGAAACTTCATACTCGTCCGGGCTGATGACCGTATCGCCGTCCTTTACGATGACATCGGGCTTCAGCGGGTCGCCGGTGTAGGTGAGGGAACCGCCGCTGACCGTCACGGTGGCGGTCACGGTCTTGGGAGCGATGGTTGCGGTGACGGACCCGGGCTGGGAATCCTTATGGTTGCTGTCGCCCTCGACCTTGTACCAGACGGTGTATTCCCCGGCGTCCGTGCCGGTGGAGATGGTCTCGGAGTAGGTGCCGTCTTTGCTCAGGCTGTAGAGCAGCTTGCCGTGGGCGGTGGAGCCTGCCCTGACCAGCGCCTGCGCGCTGCCACTGTAGGTCAGGCCGTCAATGGCAGCGGGCGCGGTATAGTCCGGCGCGACGCGGGAGATGATGACATAAACCTCGCCCTCCACCGGGTGGTAATTGACCAGATCGGCGGGGGTAAAGACAATGGTCTTACTGCCGGTGTCGGTCGCGTTGGTGATCGCCTGACCGGCTTTCCAGTTCCATGTACCCGGCACATCCTTGCCGCCAAAAGCGGCGCTCTTGCCGGTGACTGCGCTGACGGGAATTTCCGCGCCGGTGTAGTCCACGGTGATGATGTCCGGCAGGGTCAGGATGGGCGCATCCCGCTCCGTCAGGGTGAGGATGACCGTAACGGTGGCGTCCTCGTAGTTCTTGGAGCGAACCAGAAGGGTGAAGGTGATGACGTCGCCAGCGGCGGCACCGTCCGCCAGAGCGTAGGTGATCGCGCCGGTGTTCACGTCAATGCCCCAACCGTCCTGAATCCTGCCCGCGGGAGAATAGGACCCGCTGTGGAACGCGTTCGTGTCGGATACCTGTGCGTCATCGGGCATTCCCAGACTCTTGAGGTCGGGGAGGGTGATGGTCTGCTCTGTTTTCAGGCTGTACTTCTGGGTGACCTGATAGGCAGTCAGCGCGGGCGCGGCGGCCTTGTTAATCGTGAAGGTCGTGCTGGCCGTACCGAGGACATAGTTGCCGCCTTCCTTATCGGTGACGGTCACGGTGCCGGTACCCGCGTTTGCGTTATCGCTGTAGGAGACGTCGTATTCCTTCGGGTCAATGGTGTTGCCGAGGTCGTCTGCGAGGGTAACGGTCGGCTGAACGGGATTTCCGCCGTTATAGGTGCCGTCCGCGACGGTGATCGTGGGTGTCACTTCTCTTGGCGTGATCGACCACGTGAACTTCATCTCGCCGGTGTAGTTACCCAGACCGCTGAGAGAAAAATCATCGTAGTATGTGCCGACCTGCGACGTTCTGTTGCAGGAAAAGCCATAATCTGTGCCTCCGACAATGCCTGTCAGTGTTACGCCGTCCAGAACGACACTGATTATCTGGGGACATTTTTCCGTCCCGTCATACACGAAGGTGTCTTCCAGCGTGACGACCGCGCCTACAATGGACTTGGGATTGACCGTGACCCGCACCTTTCCGGTGGCCGTCGCGTACTCCGGCGCGTCCGGGGTGAACGTCCATTCGGCGTCATAGCTGCCCGCGTTGGGCTTGATGGTGCCGTCTGTCCACGCGAAGGTGCCGGGAACCTTTTCACCGGTGGTGGGGTCTTTCATCTTGCCCGTGATTGTGCTTGCATTCAGCGGCTGACCGTAGGTGATCGCGCTTGCGGTCACCTCGCCATCCGGCACGGGCGTGATCTTGTTCTTTGCGAAGATGTTGACGGTCAGGGTGATGTCCTCGTAGTTGCTGGTTGTGACAATCACCGTCACCGAGCCGACATTGCCCTCCGTATTGACCGGGTTTGCCAGAATGGGCAGAATCAGCTTGCCGTTTTCGATCTTCGCAGTGGCAGCGTCGCAGTAGCCGGCATCCACGGTGATGGTCGGCGCGCCATAGGCGATGTCGCCGTAGGACTTGGGGCTTTCCAGTGCAGACAGCAGCGCCGCCAGATCGACCTCGTAGGTTCTTTCCAGACCGTTGATGATGGTCAGCGTACCGTCTGTCGGCACGGGCGCGTCGGCCCTGGTGATGGTGAAACGGGTCGTATCGTCGGTTGCAAAAGTGTCACTGACCGTTTTGGTGCCTTCCGGCTTGCTCTCAAACACATAGTTGTCGTTCGCAAGCGTCATGGTGAAGGAAAGGGCCTTTCCGTTTCCGACGTCCGGCGAGGGCAGGTAGCTCCCGTCCGCCTGCTTCATGGTAAACTGGGCGTCAGAGAAGGTGAGCGCCGTATCGGGAAGTATAATGCCCGAACGACTGGCCGTCTTGCTGAAGAACGTCAGCCTGCTTGCGGTAAGCGTGACGTTTGCGGTGCCGTCGTAGGACTTGGAGATTCTTTCGACGGAGAGAAGGCTGATCGGCAGCGGGGCAATGGTTACGGTGAACGTACCGGTAGCCGTTTTGTGGTTTGCTGCTTCCGCTTTGTAGTAAACGGTGTACGTGCCTGCGTCGGTGAAAGCCGGTCCGTCCGAAGTATAGTCGCCGTCTACCTTGTCGCTGTAGGTGAACGTCACGGTAGTGCCGTCTACACTTTGCCCAAACGCGATTGTCGATGCGTGCTGCGGCTTGCCGGTGTAATACGTGCTGGGTGCCCTCACGGAAACTCCCGTCAGCTCTGCCGGTTCGACTGTGACGGTCACGGTGCCGGTCGCGGGGGCGTATTCTTCGTAGCCTTCCGCCGGGGTGAACGTCCATTCGGCATCATAGCTGCCCGCGTTGGGCTTGATGGTGCCGTCCTTCCACGCGAACGTACCCGGAATCACGGCCTGTGTGCGGGGGCAGATCATCGAACCCGTGGCCGTGAGTGTGCTCTCTGCCAGCGTCTGGCCGTAGGTGATATCCGTCGCGCTGACGCTGACGCCCGATTGATCGAGGGGGATCCTCTGGCCAATGACGACCTTGATGGTCAGCTCGAACGGCTGATAGTTCGTGCTTACAATCGGGACGGTCAAAGTGCCGATCTGATCGTTCACATTCGCGCTGTGCGCGGCCACGATGGGCAGAGTCAGAATGCCTTCGTTTGACACGAATATATGGTTGCTGCTGTCGAGGTAAGTACTATCCGTAAAGTGGTAATCGCAGCCCCGATTATGGATCTTGCCGTACTCGCAGCCTACAGGCAGCTCCGGCAGGAGCGTTCTCAAATCGATTTCGTAGGTCTTTGCCAAATCGTTGAAAACGTACTGCGTGATCTCGTTCGGGGTCACAGTGGCCTGATTGATCTTGAAAGTCTGCGACACATCCGCGCCGTTCAGCACAAAGTTCTTTTGCGTCGTGCCGTCTTCAAAGGTATAGTTCCTATCCGTCAGCTTAATGGTGAAGGAGACGGTCTTTTCGTCCTCACTTGCATTGGCGGAATCATAACTGGCATTGAGTATCTGGTAATCCTCACCAGCCACCAGAGGAAGTGGCCCGCCGGAAGGAGCATAGCGGGAATCCGCACTCTTAAGCTTTATCGACGCGTTTGCGGGCAGGTCTGTTGTGCCATCGTATGCCTTTATGATGTCGCCGACCGAGATCGTTGCTTTGTGAGCTGCGACCGTCCATCTGGCGATTTTCTGGCCGGTGTAGTCGCCGTCGTCTGTCGCCTTGATGGTCAGAGTGGCGGTGCCGACAGTGGAACGGGAATCGCCGCGGACGACGGTGTAATCAACTCCCGCTATCAGCTCGCTGCCGTTGTACGTTACAACATAGGGCGGCACGCCGGTGGTGTTATAAGGCTGATAGACACTTTCATTGCCGTTGGGGAATGTGATCTCGGCATTGCTGAGATTCGGCTTGGTGACGGTCAGCTTTTTGTGGCTGCTCGTCACCGAATAGCCGTCCTTGGTGGCGGTGAAATAAATGTCGTAGGTTCCGATCGTGTTAGCGTCGAGGTCTACAACGTAGTACCAATTGGTGCCAATTTTCTGATATTCACCTGCCCGCTGGGTGTATGTGAACTTACCGTCGCTCCCGCGTTCTCCGACGTAGAAGGTCACCGTCGCGTCCTTTGTGTTGCAGCTGGCGCAGAGCCGGACGGTCGTGCCGCGCTCCACCTTCGGCGAGTTGCCGGTCAGGTTCTTGCCATCGACCTTCAGATTCAAGGTCTTGGTGGTGATGGGCAGGCTATTGATAATAACGTTGTTCAACTGCGAGCCTTTGACATCATCCGGGGCGTACCACTTGTAAGTACCGTCTCCGTTCTTGACCTTGAAGCCAAGGCGGGTAGGCTGCTGCAGGATATCCTTCCACTGCGTGGTATCGGCTAATGTCAATGTGCCGATCACGGCGGGGGATCCCGACCCGGCGAGTTTTGCTCCCCTGTAGGCAACGACCGCGTCAATACTGGCTGTGGTCGTGTTTTTCGTGTTGCTTAAGGTAGTAGTGTCCATGCCTGTGGCGGCCTTGACGGTTACCGTACCGTGGATTGAATGGCCGTTCAGATCTATGCCGGTGTCCCGGGTGCCGTCGATGGTGTAATCGCCGGTAACGTCGGTCAGCAGACTGAGGGTCGAGCCGCCGTCTCTGTCCGCATCAAGGGCAGTTTGCAAGTTGGCAAATCTCCGCCGCAGGCGGCCGCCCTCGCCATTGTACAAGGCTGTTTCAGCCACCGCGGGCGCGTTGCAGTAGGGACAGTTGGTGCCATCAAAGCCGTTCTTGCCGCCGTGGCTGCACAACTTTACCACCAGGTCGCAGGTCTGGGAAGCGGCTTCCTCCAGCGTGAGCTGCGTGTCGCCACGGTAGTAAGCAAGCCCCGCTTTCTGGGGAAGCAGATCGCCCAATGTGATGCTGTTATTCAGCCGCAGACCGCTTCTCGAAATCTTTCCGCCGTACAGCTCGACTGTGCCGCCCCAAACCTCCAGCTGGAGCAAAGTGGTATTGTCATTCTCCGGATTGAATACCAGTGTACCGCCGTCCCGCACGGTCACTCCCACTGCGCCGTTACCGCCGCTGCTGTCAATGACCGTCAGTTTACCGGTGCGAACCTGGCTCGTGGCCGTAAGGCCGCCGACATTCAAGCTGTATCCGCTCAGACTGTGTCCGTCCAAATCCAGCGTGAGGGTCTTGCTGACATATATGCCGTCAGGCAGCATCTCGTTTGCCAACAGCTTGACGGTCTGACCGTCAGCTGCCGCATTCAGCGCGGACGGCACATCGGTATAATAGGTTTCGCCGATGCCAGCCGCGAACTGCGTCCCGCAGGCCGTGCACTTGCCGTCTTTGTCGATGGTGCTCGCACCCGCGGGGTTCGTGTGGGTGCAGGAAAAGCCGCAAGCGCACTTGCTGTTCACCATGGTGTGGGTGTGTTCCTTGACCGTCACATCTTGCAGAAAATCGTGCCTGCTGCCGTCCTGCACGGCGTTGTCCTTATAGAAGGCATAGCCCGGCGCCAGCAGGGACATGGGCGGAATGTTGCTGCTTACACCCGTATTTCGAATCGTAGAGAAGGTGCCGCCGCTGATGGCGATGGTTCCACCGTTATTACGGAAGTTTACATTACCGAACGTACCGTCTGTGATGTTCAGCGTACCATCGTTGTACCAGTTGCCCGCGTGCTCTGAGCCGCCGGAGACGGTGACGGCTGCGCCTTTGCCCACCGTGAGGCCAAGCACCGTGCCGCCGCTGATGGTCACAGTGCCGCTGTTCCCGTTACAGGTAAGGTTGCCTTCGTCAGAATCTCCAATCTGACCGCTCTGAATCGCCAGTGAACCATTTACAAATTGGAGGTCTTTGATTTTGCCGTGGGAGCCATCTTGAATGTTATTTACGATGGTCAGGTTGCCATCGGTGGATTCCAGGATTCCGCCTTCCTCGTCAGGAACCACCTCGCCCACTTCGAGATAATCCACCGTCCAGCCGTTCAGGTCGAGCGTCAAGGTTTTCTTGATGACAGCCAAAGTGGAATACTCGCCCGCTTCGACGTCGCTCCAATTTGTCGTATGGTTCGCCAGCAGCTTGACGGTGTCGCCGTCCTGCGCCGCATTCAGCGCCGCCGGGAGAGATTCGTATGTACCGCCATCCGTGCCGTCCGCTCTTGTTACCGAAGCGGCCTCAACGACAGGCTCGTTGACCGTGAGTTCCACGGTCGCTGACCTTTCCTCTTTGTAGTTCTTGGTCTCGCCGGTCTTGGCATAGACGTAATATGTGCCGGGTTCGCTGATTGCAGTGTTCTCGTCGATCTTGGGAACTGCCTCACTGCCTTCAAACTCCAAATATCCAGAATTGATCGGCGCATAGTAATATGTCACCTCGGCGTCTTCCGGAGCACCCTCGACAGACAGAAGCGGAAGAAGCTTTTCGCCCACCGTGCAGGTCGTCTTGGAAAGAGATACAGTCAAGTTAGGATAGGCCTTATTGATGTTGCCGCCGATCTCAAATTTTTCTTCGCCCGCCTTAAGCTTGTACTTTACCGCGGTTTCGCCGATCAGCGCGATTTCCACAGTGACGGTATGCCATCCCGCGTCCGCGGAATCGAACGTCTTCTTGGCGGTAAAGCCCGTTCCTTCTTTGAGCTTGATTTCATTTGTGCCGTCTGTAAACGTCAAGTCGATTGGAATCGTGCCGCCGTCCGTCGTGCCGTCATAGCTGCGGCCAATGGAATCGGGCTTGCTCACGCACCAGATCTCCGTCCGCGTGTCTTCTTCGGGGATATACGTGCCGCCGCCCCCTTCTGCCGGACCACTTGGGGGCGTATAGATCCCACCACCTTCGCCGGTCGAACCGCCGGGTGGTACAAGGACTCCACCGCCCTCGCCACCGGTCTCGCCGCCGATGACACCGCCAGAAATGCTCACGTCCCCACCCTCGGCAAAAGCCGATGTCGGCAGGAGCGTCAGGCAGAGCGTGAGCGCCAGAAACAGACTAAAAATTCGTTTTTTCATAGATCCTCCTGTGTGAAAAAAGTGCGGTTTTCTATCGTCAGCCCGGTAAAATCCGGGCGGGGGTTTACCGTTCTTCCGGGATAAGCCGCAGACGCTTCGCGGCGGTTTTCGCTTCGCTTCGCCGCCGGACGTCCAGCTTATCCAGAATGTGGCTTACATGGGTCTTTACCGTGGGCAGCTTGATGTCCATGATCTGCCCGATCTCCGCGTTGCTCTTGTCGGCGCAGATCAGGTGCAGAATTTGCAGCTCCGTGGGCGTCAGGGCTTCCCCCGGCGCGAGGCGCGGCTCCAGAAAGCGGGGGTAATACGCCGCCTGCAAGCGCACGTCGTCCATCAGCTGTTTTTTCCACCGGGCGCTTCCGCTCCAATCCAGCCGTTCCAGCAGGGGCAGCACCGCCGCGCCGTAGACGCTGACGGTTCGGATGAAGTGGTATTCCGCCGCGGCGTTCAATGCGCCAATCAGGCGCTGCCGCCATGCTTCGTCCCTGCTTCGGTACAGGGCGATGGCGGCGAGGATGTTCAGATGGATGCCGTCGATGTGCCGCCCGCAGCTGCGGACGTAATCTTCCAGCGGGGAGAGGGTCAGCATCGACGCCCCCGGCTTCCCGTCCGCCAGCTCCACCATGGCCTGCGTGAGATACTGGTAGCGCTTCATGACGTTTACCCGCATGGGGTCTCTGGGCGCTTTTTCCCGGTACCAGGTGTCCGCGTAATCCAGGTCGCCGGTGTGAAGGGCGATCCGGACGAGCATGGCGTCCATATTGGGCAGGAACCGCTCCTGCCCCTCCTCGGCAAATTTTGTCCGGAGAGATTCGATCGTCCGATAAGCGTCCTCGCTCTGCCCTGCCGCAAGAAGGCTTCGGGCCAGCAGACCGTTGATGGCGAATTCCATGTCCGGCGTGCCGCGCTGGCGTATCTCGCTGACGCGGGGGATGATGGTCAGCATCCGGCCGGTGATGTTTTCGCCCTTTTCAAATTTGCTTTCGGCAACGGCGCAGTCCGCAAGACCCACACCGTCCCGCCCCAGTATGGCCTCCACCGGGCTGCGGAGGGTCTGGTAGAGCAGATCGTCCCGCTTGCTCCAGGCGGAAAAATCCTTGCCGCCGTTCATGATGCTGGGCAGTGCACTGGTGACGGAGAAGGAGGGGAGTGAGACCTCCTTCTCCGTCACCAGCCGGAACACGGCGGGAATGGTTTCCGTCAGCCCCCCTACGCCCCGTTGGGGCAGGGAGATGTCCAGCCACGCTAAGCGGCTGCGGGCCTGCTTGCCTGCGGCGTCGTCCCTGCCGCACCGCTTTCCGAATTCCTGCAATTCGTGATACCAGCGCTCAGAGCCTTCGTAATCCATGGCCAGAGCGCAGAGCATACTCATGCCCTGCATCAGCGCGGGGGAAGCTGCGATCTCCGCTTCCGGGAGACTGCGGTAGTATTTTTCCATTTCGCTGTAGTGCCCCATGCCGGGGTGCAGCTCCGCGTTGCGGATGAGAAGCTCGGAGACCTTGGCGTGGTCGCCGCATCTTGTGTAGCATTCCAGCGCGTGGGCGTAATCCTCTTTCAGCTCGTAGTAGAGCGCGCCCCGGCTGAAAAGCGCCCGGCGCTTTTCCTCGCTGTATTCCCGCTCCATCTCCCACAGAAGGAAGCTGCGGAACTGCGGCCAGAAGCGGAAATGCTGCACGTCGTCATAGCGGAGCATGGTGGTGTGGCTCAGGAGCCAGTCCAGCCGGTCGCCCGCGTGGGGGTCGCCGCTGACCATCCGCGCCATTTCCAGATTGAACCGTTCAAAGGGCGCCAGCTCCAGCAGAAACCGCCGCACGGGAAGGTCGAACCGCCGGTAGATCGCAGCCTCAAAATAGGAGAACACCTCCCGGAATGCCCGCGCCACGACCTCCGGGCCGAAGGGCCTCCCGCCGGACATGCACCGGGCGGTGACAGCGACACCCAAAGGGTAGCCGACGGATTCTCTCAGAATACCGCCGATCTCGCTGTCCGTCACGGCGACGCCGCAGCCGGAAAAGTATTTGCAGATATCCTCCCGGTCAAAGAGCAGGTCGTCGGCCTCCAGCGTGGTCATCAGGCCGGAATACTGGAACGCCGTCAGATATCCGGGCGGCGCGCCCCGGGAGAGAAGCAGGAAGCGTTTGCCCGGGTCGGAGCGGATCAGCTCGCACAGCGCCTGCCCGCCATCCTCCGCCGGTATCATCTGAAAATCGTCAATGAGCAGGATTTCCCACCCATCCGAAAGGGCGGGAAGGGCAAAATCCGCCGCGCCCGCGTTCAGCCGCAGCACATCCCGTCCGGAGAGCAGGGCGTCCGCCAGCGCGGTTTTTCCAAAGCCGCAGGGCGCGCTGAAAAAGAGGACGCGCCCGCGCTCCATAAAGCTGTCAAACCGCTGCCGGACAGACGGCTTCACGATAATATTCCCGGTCACGTTCTCCCTCCTTTTCGCCGGCAAAGGGACATACCCCGTGCCATACGCATTCCAACACCATTTTATCTTTATTATACATAACCGCCAGAAAATGTAAATCATGCCAAAGTATGATACGGGGTGATTTTTGCTGTTTCCTTTCCGCAGAAACGCAAAACAGACGGATACATTTTTGCCTTGAGAGGGCGAAAAACAGGAACCCCCGCCGGAAACTGTCAGACTTTGGCAGTCCCCGGCGGGGGTGAAGGTATGATGGATGTGATCTATGGAGCGATAATACCGCGCCCGCATCATGGCGGAAATGAGTCAGGAAATCATTTGCCGGAAAAGATGACCGGCCTGTTCTATCAGACTTCAGGTGCCGTATTTCGCAGGCGACCCATCATGCCTGCTCAAACAGCGGCTTTATCTTCTGGCGGTAGATTCTGGTGAAGCAGATAAACGTCACCGTGCCGCTGACGATTTCCGCGATGGGGAAGGCCAGCCAGACCCTCTGCACCTCCCCTGTCAGGCTCAGCAGATAGGCCACCGGGAGCAGTACCACCAGCTGACGGCACAGGGAGACGATGGTGGAGTAAATGCCGTTGCCCAGCGCCTGAAAGCTGGCGCCCAGCGCAATGCAGATGGCCGCAATGGGGAAGCTCCAGCTGATGGTGCGCAGAGCGACCCGGCCGATCTCCAGAAACGCCTGAGAGGGGTTGAACAGTCCCAGCAGCACATCCGGGAAGAACTGGAACACCAACAGACCCACCGTCATGAGACACAGCGCCGCGGTGCAGGAGATTTTCAACGTTTTTGTGATCCGCTGGGGCTTGCGGGCGCCGTAGTTGTAGGCGATGATGGAAATGGTGGCGTTGTTCAGGCCGAACAGGGGCATGAAGAAGAAGCTCTGGAGCTTGAAATACACGCCGAACACGCCGGTCGCCGTCTCGGCGAAGCCCTGCAAAATCTGGTTGATGCCGAAATTCATCACGGAGCCAATGCCATTCATAACGATGGAGGGAATGCCGACCGTCAGAATGGCGGCCACGGTCTTGCCCTCCAGCGGAAGATACTTCTTGTGCAGCTGTACCTCCGGGTTGAATTTCAGGTTGAAAATGATGACCATGATGCCGGACACCCACTGGCCGATCACCGTGGCAATGGCCGCACCGGCAATGCCCATGGCGGGTAGGCCGAACCATCCGTGGATGAGAATGGGGTCGAGAATGATGTTGATGATCGCGCCGATGGACTGGGTGATCATGGTATGCACCGTCCGGCCGGTGGATTGCAGCAGCCGCTCAAAGCAGAACTGGCAGAAAATGCCGATGGAGCAGCCAAGGCAGATGGTAGCGTACCGTTGGATTGCAGTAGCCGCTCGCCCAGAATGGATGCGAAGCAGCCGACGCTGAACACGCAGCAGATGCTGGTGTAGACAATGCCGCCCTCCACGGTCTCCGGGTTGTCGGACTGAATGGCAAAATAGGGGCGCACGCCGAACAGACCGAACAGCACGAACAGCACCATGGCAATGGCCATCAGCACGATGCCGTTTCCGGCGGCGCGGTTGGCGGCCTCCTGATTTTTCTCACCCAGACTCTTGGAAAGCAGGGAGTTGACGCCCACGCCGATGCCCACGGCGAAGCCGATCAGCAGGTTCTGGATGGGGAAGGCCAGAGACAGCGCCGTCACCGCGCTCTCCGACACCTGAGAAACGTAGATGCTGTCCACCACGTTGTAAAGCGCCTGCACCAGCATGGATATGACCATGGGCAGCGCCATGTTGGCGATCAGCTTCCCGACGGGCATGACGCCCATTTTGTTTTCCTGTAAAGTAGCTGCAGTCATAATTCTCTCCAAATCAAAAATAATCGTTTGCAGTATAGTGTAGCAGAGTTTTGCCGATTACGCAAGTATCCGGAGTAATTCTGCCGATCAATATGCCCTGAACGCAAAGAAATGCCCCGCCGCTTGTAAAGCGGCGGGGCGGATGTACCCCAATTACAGATACTGCTTCACAGCCTCGGAGGCGTTCGCAGGGTCTTCGGAGATGGTCATGGTGATCTCCATATTGTTGTCGGCGGCGAACTTGGCGCACCAGGAGACGAACGCCTCAGCCGCGGCCTTATCACAGCCGATGGTCTTGTACAGATTGTCGATAAAGACGTTGGTGATGTCGAAATTGCCTGCGTGCAGGCCGCTCAGGAAGCCCTTGAGCATATCGGGGGTGGAAATGCCGTATTCCCGGGAATCCACCAGGCGAACCTTATAGGTTACATCATAGGTCAGCTTTTTGCCGTACTCAATGCAGACGACATCGCCGTGGGCGTCCGCCACAGCCGCATTGATGGCATCGATCAGCTTCTTGGTCTTGCCGGAGCCTTTCAGGCCCATAATAACATGAATCATAGGAAAGTCCTCCTTTGCTTGCCAGCATATTGGCTTATGCACATTCTACCAGCAATCGCGATAATTTGCAACTACTAATTTGCAGATTAGACAAATGTTTTTTCTGGAAAAAACACAGGGCGGCAAATGGGTGGGGCGGAGCAGACAGCTGACAGGCACTGCGGGGTAATGAACGGCACCCCCTTGCCTCTCTCTTTGGGAGAGGCGTCTGAGCGAAGCGAAGACGGAGAGGGGAAACGAGGGTGCAACACCCTCTCAGTCACCTGCGGTGACAGCTCTCCCAAGGGGAGAGCCAAGGGGCTGCGCTAGTCCGTATCCAGATGCGCGAAATAGTCTTCCTTCGTGATCATCATCTGAAGAAAGCCATCCTCCATGCCCAATTCCCGGAAGCCTGCCCGGCGGTGGGTCTCCCATGCGGAAATTTCATTCCGGGCGACCTCAAAATCGTTGTGTATTCTGGAAATGCCGCAGTCCCGGAAGGCGTGCTCCAGCATGAGCTTCAGCGCGGGAACAGCATATCCTTTCCCGCGATAGGGGGCATAAAGCACAATGCCCATGTCCCACCAGTCCTTTGCGGGGTTATAGTGGAAATTGACGTCGCCGATCCACGCGCCGTCGGCGCTGCGCTTTATGTAGGCATAGAACCGTTCCGGCTCCTGTCCTACCATATTCTCATACCATGCAGGCAAAACCGCATCGGGATAATCGACACAGCCGGTATCCCGGTGATAACCGTCATAGTTCACGTCCCAATTCGCGTTGTAGGACATGGTTTCGGGGTCGGACATCATTTTCTGATAGAACCAAAGGTCTTCGAGCTTCGGCACATATAATTCAAGCTGCTCCATAAGCGTTCCCTCCCTGCGGCATGTTTTTTGAAGACAAACATAGGGCGGGAAGTCCCGCCCTATGTAAGCAAAACTTATTTCTCGTAGCCGGGCTTGCCCAGAAGCTGGAACATGTTGCGCTTGTACAGCTCAACACCGGGCTGGTTGAAGGGGTTGACATCCAGAATGTACGCGGAAACGCCGCAGCACAGCTCCAGGAAGTAGAACAGCTCGCCCACCTTCCGGTCGTTCAGCTCGCCGCAGTCCATGGTGATGACGGGCACGCCGCCGTCCACATGGGCGGCCACGGTGCCGAGGTACGCCTTCTCGTCCACGAAGTCCAGGGTCTTGCCTTCCAGATAGTTCAGACCGTCCAGATTCTTCCAGTCGGAGCCGATGGTGTACCGGGCGGCGGGAGGATCGAAGCGAACCATGGTCTCAAAAATGTTCCGCTGACCCTGCTGGATCATCTGACCCAGAGAGTGCAGGTCGGCAGTGAACTCGGCGGTCACGGGGAACAGACCCTTGCCGTCCTTGCCTTCGGACTCGCCGAACAGCTGCTGCCACCAGCCGCCGAACATCTTGAAGCCCGGCTCGTAGCTTTCAAAGATCTCCATGGCCTTGCCGTTGCGATACAGCAGGTTCCGCACGGCGGCATACTGCCAGACGGGGTTCTCGAAGGAACGCAGATTGTAGCTTTCCTTGGCGTCGGCAGCACCGTTCATCATCTCCATGATGTCGACACCGGCCACGGCCAGGGGCAGCAGACCCACGGGGGTCAGCACGGAGTAGCGGCCGCCCACATCAGGCGGGATGACGAAGGTTTCCCAGCCTTCTTCCGTGGCCATCTGGCGCAGAGCGCCCTTGCAGGGGTCGGTGATGGCGTAGATGCGGCTCTTGGCGCCCTCAGTGCCGTACTTCCGCTCCAGCATCCAGCGCAGGGCGCGGGTGGCGATGGCGGGCTCGGTGGTGGTGCCGGACTTGGAGATGATGGCGATGGAGAAGTCCTTGCCCTCCAGCAGCCGGGTCAGCTCGTTCCAGTGACGGGTGCTCAGGCCGTTGCCTGCGAAGAAGATCTGGGGGTTGCCCTTGCCCTTACCGATATTGTGGTTGGGACCCTGCAGCAGCTCGATGGCAGCCCGGGGGCCGAGGTAGGAGCCGCCGATGCCGATGACCACAAATACGTCGGAATCGCTGCGGATCTTCTCCGCCGCCCGCTGGATGCGGGTGATCTCTTCCGTGGCCTCCCGGACGGGCAGGTTCTGCCAGCCGAGGAAATCGTTGCCTGCGCCGGTGCCGTCCGCCAGAGTGGTGTGGGCGGCGGCGACTTCCTTTTCCATGGCCAGCAGGTCGGACAGGGTGACCTGACCCCATACATTGGAGATATCAACTTTAATCATGTCGTGGGACACGTCCTTTCGTTTATCTATGTGATTCTCTCATATGTTACCGCAAATTCGCCGGAAACGCAAGCCCCTTCACAAAAAGTTTCCATGGGAACTGTGCCAAACTTTTTTATATTTTCCACTGGTAATTTTGCACGAATTATGTATAATGGAGAAGAACTTCATTATCACGCAGGAGGAACTGACTATGAAATACGGATTTGGCATCGACCTCGGCGGCACCACCGTCAAGATCGCCTATTTTGATGAAACCGGAAAAATGCTGGAAAAATGGGAAATTCCCACCGATACGTCGGAAAACGGCATCCGGATACTGCCGGATATCGCGGCGTCTGTCCGGGCCTTTCTGACCGGACGGAAAATCGCGGATTCCGACATTCTGGGTCTCGGCATTGGTGTCCCCGGTCCCGTCAACGCAAAGGGCGTGGTGAACCGGTGTATCAATCTGGGCTGGGATGTGTTCAACATCGCCCAGAAGCTGACCGAGCTGACCGGCTTCCCCGTAAAGGCGGGCAACGACGCCAACGTGGCGGCGCTGGGCGAATTCTGGAAGGGCGGCGGACAGGGCTGTGACAACATGGTCTTCGTCACGCTGGGCACCGGCGTGGGCGGCGGCATCGTGGTGGAGGGGAAACTGCTCCACGGCGCCCACGGCTCCGGCGCGGAGATCGGCCACCTCGTCCTGAACCGGGACGAGACTGTCCCCTGCAACTGCGGAAAACGGGGCTGCGTGGAGCAGTACTGCTCCGCCACCGGCATCGTCCGTCTGGCCAAGCGCCATCTGGACAGCACCGACGCGCCCAGCTCCCTGCGGTCGCTTAAAAACCTGACCTGCAAGGACATCTTCGACGCGGGCAAGGCCGGGGACAAGGAAGCACTCATCATTCTCGACCGGTATTACGCCTACATGGGCGAGTTCCTTGGCGACGTATGCACCACCGTTGACCCGGAGGTGGTGGTCATCGGCGGCGGCGTCAGCAAGGCGGGACAGGTGCTGATCGACGGCATTCTCCCCTATTTCCACAAGTACGTATTCCACGCCGCCAGCGGCGCCCGGTTCACACTGGCCTCCCTTGGCAATGACGCGGGCGCTTACGGCGCGTTCAAGCTGGCGCTGGACGCTTTCCACGCGTGAGTATCGCGGAGGATAAAAAGGAAAGGTGAAAGGTGTCGTTCCCGGCCGCCTGCCCTGAGGAAATCGGAATTTGAGGAGGAAGATATATGCTGAAATCGAAGGTTTTCTGCTTGATTTTTGTCGCTGTGCTTATGATGTCTGCCTGCGGCCGTCAGGCGAATACGCCGAGGGAAAGGGAAACTGCCAGCCCCTTGACAGAAACCGTCCAAGAGTCTTCCGGCCTTTTAACAGAACCCGTTCCGGAAAAAGTCTGGACAGAGCAGGAAATTGCTTCCATGTTTTATCGCACGAACCGGGAAGGCAAATTAGAATACATAGACTGCGTCCTGGTGGCGGATAAAGCCAGTGACCGTGTGGGAGCCGTTCTGTTCTGGAATCCGGACGAGGAAACAACGAATGTTGCTTTTTATGACGAAGACGGTTTTGCGAACCGGTGCGGCGTTTATGCAAAGCCTGCGCCCAATTCGGTTTTTGAATATCTGGGTGACGGCAAAGTGACATTTCAGCTGGAAACGGAGGGCGGCGTGATTTATCGCCATGCGCTGACGATTTCCGTGGATGGAAGCGACGTGTTTTTCGTATCCGAGGACGATTTGCAAGACAGGGAGAATTGAAAAACGATTTTGGAAAGAATCCGGAAGCGAGGCGTATCACGGCATTGCCGCATGATACGCCCCGCTTTTTTCCTTGCAATCTGTCGAATGGTGTGATATGCTGTTCCCGGTGCTGCCAGCAGCGCCCCGGTAGGCGGTTCCCCTCGATTTTTTCGGGGGTGATGCTTCTTTTGCCCCCGATCGTAAAAGAGAGGGGGTGGCAGGTATGGATGTTACATGGGAAGGAATTTTTCAATTCTGCATGCTCA
>ERZ772882.2251-NODE-2251-length-17947-cov-4.119439_pt1 | contig 17947 bp, 13 predicted proteins | sample MGYA00580576_ERZ772882 | MGnify/ENA primary metagenome ERZ772882 (study PRJEB29015, sample SAMEA2737658) | human gut metagenome | biome: human gut; feature: human-associated habitat; material: faeces | place: China | collected 2012 ... | reverse complement strand
GGCCGGTTCCCCGTGGCGCTGGCCAGCGGACACGGGGCCACGGCCATCGACGTGGAGGGCCGCGCCTACATCGACTTCGGCAGCGGCATCGGGGTCAACGCCCTGGGCTACTGTGACGAGGGCTGGGTGCGGGCGGTGCAGGAGCAGGCCGCGGCTTTGCAGCATATTTCCAAACGAGATCAGGGCCATCTGGTCAGCCTTGACGCCCGCATATTCCATCTCGGCCAGTACCCGGCAGAGCGGCAGCTCGATCTCATAATAGAGCTTTTCCATGCCGTTCTGCGCAAGCTTTTCCGGCAGCGCCTTATACAGTGCCGCGACCGCAGACGCCTCCGCAAGCCGATTGCACACCCGTGCAGCCTCTTCGCCGACCTCGTCCTTGTCCGCGCGGCCGATCTCAAAGCCGAGCAGATGCGTGACCACGCGGTCAAGGTCGTAGCTTCCCTGTGTCGCGTCGAGATCGTAGGCGGCCAGCGCGGTATCGAAAATGAAGCTCTCCGCCGGGTATCCAAGCTCCAGCAGGCGGCGCATGAGCGGCTTGCAGTCGTGCGTGACCTTCTTGACGGACACGCCGAACAGGGTTGACATAAATTTTGTACTTTCCAGCGCGTCCCCGCAGAAATAATAGCCGCTTTCATCCGTATTGACCACAATTGCAGATAAATCCGGTTCTGCAATCAGATTTACATAATGTTCATCCGAGAGCCTTGCTGCAATTTCTCGCGCCTGCGCAGCGTCTGTGACGGTTTCGCACGTACAGACCGCCTCGAGCTTCTCCTGCGGCTTCGGCGCCTCCTGCGGCGCGTGCAGGCCGTAGCGGGCAATCAGACGTGTGAACTCGAGCCGATGGAACAGCGCATAGAGTGCGTCATTATCGACCTCCCGCACAAGATTTCGCTCGGGGACGAAATCTACCGGCGCATTTTTGCGGATGGTTGCCAAGTCATAGGACAGATACGCCTGCTCACGGTCCTTCTCCAATTTTTTGCGCACGGATTCCTTGATCTCCGGCAGATGCTCGTAAATGCCGTCCAGCGTTCCGTATTCCAAAAGAAGGCTTGTCGCCGTCTTCGGGCCGATGCCCGCCACACCCGGGATATTATCCGAGCTGTCACCCATAAGGCTCTTGAGATCAACAAGGCGCACGGGATCGAAGCCATACTCCGCCCGGAACACATCCGGTGTGTAATTGGTCGTGATGGTCTGTCCGGATTTCGACGTGACAAGCTTGACGGTCACGCGGTCCGTCACCAGCTGCAAAGAGTCCCTGTCGCCCGTGACAATTACGCAGTCCGCTCCCTCGCGCGCGCAGATTTCCCCTGCCGTGCCTAAAATGTCGTCCGCTTCCCAGCCCTCGCACTCGTAGATGGGGATGTTCATCGCGCCCAAGACCTCTTTCATGAGCGGCATCTGCATTGCTAGCTCCTCCGGCATCGAATGGCGCGTGGCTTTATAGCCGTCGTAGGCCAGATGGCGGAACGTCGGCGCTTTGAGGTCAAACGCGACGCACAGCGCGTCGGGCTGCTCGTCGGCGCGCAGACGCTCTAAAATATTCAGAAATCCGTAGATCGCGTTCGTATACACGCCGTCCTTCGTGCTCAGAAGACGCACACCGTAGAACGCGCGGTTGATGATGCTGTTGCCGTCTAAAATCATCAGCTTCATGGAAAAAGCTCCTTTTCGCTCATTTGGCATATACCAATACAATATTATCATACCACAAAACTACGCCTCTTGCAACGAAGGAAAAGAGCAGACCTTCCGGCCTGCCCCTTTCGGTTTCGATGCAATTATACGCGGTTCCACTTCGCGCCGCCCGGAATATCAGTCAGCTCGATACCTTCCGCTTTGAGTTCGTCGCGAATTCGATCGGCCTCGGCAAAATTCTTCGCTTTCTTGGCCTCAAACCTTGCGCGGATCTTCGCTTCGACGGCTGCGTCCTGTTCGCCGGATTCGGAGATGATGTTGTACTCGCCGCCGCTCCCCTTTGCGCTGGCCGCCTTTTTGCGCGCCTCTTCCGCTTTTTTAAGAAGGTCGAGGCTCAGCACCTTGTCAAAGTCGTCAAGCAAATACAGTTTCGTCGCGTCGTTCGTCTGGTACTTGAGAACGTCGTAGAGCGCCGTAATGCCGAGCGACGTGTTGAGATCGTTCCCGAGCGCCTTGTTGAATTTCTCCCGCAGCGTCGCAACAGCCTCTTCGTCGATGGGTTCATCGGAGGGCTTCAGCGCAGCAATCTTCGCAATGAGCTTCTGGTACGTGCCCATCGCGTTGTCCAGGTTTTCCCACGAGAAGACGAGGTTCTTGCGGTAATGGCTTTGCAGGCAGAACAGGCGGTAAGCCAGCGGGTCATAGCCCTTCTGCTCGAGAAGAGAAACCGTCAAAAACTCGCCTTTGGACTTCGACATCTTGCCGGACGTGGTGTTCAGGTGCATCACGTGCATCCAGTAGTTGCACCAGTGGTGGCCGATGTAGCTCTCGGACTGGGCAATCTCGTTCGTGTGGTGCGGGAAGGCGTTGTCAATGCCGCCGCAGTGGATGTCTAAGTCTTCGCCGAGGTACTTGAGCGAAATACCGGAGCACTCGATGTGCCAGCCAGGATAACCCACGCCCCACGGAGAGTCCCACTTGAGCGCCTGATCTTCGAACTTCGACTTGGTGAACCAGAGCACAAAGTCGTTCTTGTTGCGCTTGTTCGTGTCTTCCTCCACACCCTCGCGCACGCCGACAGCTAAATCTTCCTCGTTGTGGTCGTTGAAGATGTAATATTTTTCGAGCTTCGACGTGTCAAAATACACGTTGCCGCCCGCCTGATAGGCATAGCCGGTATCGAGCAGCTTCGTGATGATCTTGATATACTCGTCGATGCAGCCGGTTGCAGGCTGGACGACGTCGGGCCGCTTGATGTTGAGCTTTCGGCAGTCGTCAAAGAACGCGTCGGTGTAGAACTTTGCGATTTCCATGACGCTCTTGTGCTCGCGCCTTGCGCCCTTGAGCATCTTGTCTTCGCCTTCGTCCGCGTCCGAGGTCAGGTGTCCCACGTCTGTGATGTTCATGACGCGCTTGACAGGGTAGCCGATGTAGCGCAGATACTTTTCCAGCACATCCTCCATGATATAGCTGCGGAGATTGCCGATGTGGGCAAAATGGTAGACCGTGGGGCCGCAGGTATACATTTTGACGAGCTTGGGGTCGTTGGGGATAAACTCTTCCTTTTTGTGCGATGCAGAATTATAAAGATACATGTCATTACCTCCTGTAACTATTCTTCTGTTTTATGCTCCAGCGCGTCCAGACGCATTTTGAGCATCTCGATTTCGATCATAATCGGGTCCGGCGTGTGGATATGGTCCAGCTTTTCGCCGCAGATTCTCGTGATCCTGCCTGGCACGCCGACGACCGTTGCGTTCTCCGGAACCTCACGCAGCACGACCGAGTTTGCCGCGATACGCGCGTTATTGCCGACCTTGAACGGCCCAAGCACCTTCGCGCCGGCTCCTACCATGACGTTGTTTCCAATTGTCGGGTGGCGCTTGCCGACGTCCTTGCCCGTGCCGCCGAGGGTCACGCCCTGATAGAGTAAGCAGTCGTCTCCAATTTCAGCCGTTTCGCCGATGACGATGCCGGCTCCGTGGTCAATGACCAGCCGACGACCGATTTTCGCGCCGGGGTGGATCTCAATGCCCGTCCAGAGCTTCGACCACTGCGAGATGCTCCGCGCGAGAAAGCGCAGGCCGTGGATGTGCAGCCAGTGGGCGATGCGGTAGTCGATGGTTGCGTGCAGCCCGTTATAGAGCAGCAGAATTTCCGCCACGCTTCTGGCCGCCGGATCGTTTTTCTTATATGCCCGAATGTCTTCGATGATATGCAAGGATTTTGCCTCCCGGAAAAATAAAATCCCCCGCCTCTTTTGCTCAAGAGGCGGGTTACATAACTCGCGGTTCCACTCTGATTTCTCACTCAAGGCACTTGACGCGTGCCACACGGGGTCTCCCCTCGCTCACGAACGCACGTTCCCAAACCTCACTTCATCTCCGCTTGCAGCCGGTGACGGAAACTCTCTGAGAAACTCCGGTAAGGTACTCTTTTCGATCATCGCGATATATGGGGCAGCACCGCGCAATTCGTCTGCGAGTCTCGCCGGATCTTTTCCGCCAATGCCGCGGTTCGGAAACTTGAAAGGCACAAAGCCTTCCTGCGTTTCCAAACCTTGCCTTGACGAAAAATCTCTCGTCGAGCCTTCTTGCCGAATTGTGTGGTGTTACCCTTTTTTGTTAAAAATATTTTACCATCCAGCAGTTCAAAAGTCAAGCGCCGGGCATCAGAACGTCCCAGTTCTTCTGGAAATATTCAAAGCCGGAGTAGAGCGTCGTCAGAAGAATCACGACACAGACGATCGTATCGAGAATTTGTACACCTGGGAAGATCATCATCACAATAAGCCCCACCATCGTGCAGGAAGTCTTGATCTTGCCCGACCAGCCCGCCGCGATCACGCGCCCGTGTGCCGCCGCAATCGAGCGAAGGCCCATGATGGCAAACTCGCGCGCGACGACAATAAAGGCAATCCAGCTTGCCATCCGGCCCTGCCCGACGAAGACCATCAGGCAGGCCGTCACGAGCAGCTTATCGGCCAGCGTATCAAAGAACTTGCCGAAGTCTGTGACCTGATTGTAGTGCCGCGCAACGTAGCCGTCCAAAAAGTCGCTCAGACTCGCCACGACAAAAATGCCGAGCGCGACCCAGCGGTAGGTATCGGCGTTCGCGCCGCCGTTGCCGCTCAGCAGCAGAAACACGATGAAAAACGGGATGAGCACCACCCGCACCATTGTAATCTTACTCGCCGTCGTCATTGTCTTCCACGTCCTCCTCCAGCATGCCTGTCAGCTCTCCATCATATGCGCCCACGACAAAGACGTTCACAAAATCGCCCGTCTTGATGTGCCGCGACGCTGTGAACCAGATGCGTCCGTCGATATCCGGCGAATCCGCGTAGGTTCTGCCATAATAGCATTCCTCGTCGGGGTCGTAGCCGTCGCAGAGCACCTGCATGACCTTTCCTTCACACGAGGCATTGTACTCGTCCATGATGCGCGACTGAAGCTCGCCGATGATCTCCGCGCGCTCCTGCGCGACCGCCTTGTCGGGGTATTCCATGAGCGCCGCCTTGGTGCCCTCCTCGGGCGAGAACGTGAACGTTCCGGTGCGCTCGAGCTTGAATTCTTTTAAGAACTCGCAAAGCTGCTGGAATTCTTCCTCTCCCTCGCCGGGAAGACCGGTAATGAGGCTCGTGCGGATGACAAGACCGGGAATGCGCGCGCGAAGCTTTTTGAGAAGTTCCTTCACATACTCGCCGTTTCCGCGCCGGTTCATCGCGCGCAGAATGTTGTCGTTGATGTGCTGAATCGGGATATCGAGGTACTTTACGATCTTCGGCTCGTCGGCCAGAACATCGATGAGCTCGTCGGACATTTCGTCCGGATAAAGATAATGGATACGCACCCAGACAATGCCGTCGATGGCGCAGAGCTTTTGAAGAAGCTCCGCCAGCTTCCGCTCTCCGTAGAGATCGATGCCGTAGCGGCTCGTGTCCTGCGCAATGACGATGAGCTCTTTCACGCCGCTCTCCGCCAGATCCTGCGCTTCTTTCACGAGCTCTTCCATCGGGCGGCTGCGGTACCGGCCGCGGAGCTTCGGGATGATGCAGAACGCGCAGTGGTTGTCGCAGCCTTCGGCGATGCGCAGATACGCGTAGTGCTCGGGCGTGGTCAGAATGCGCTGAGGCTCGGGCAGGTTCGCGTTGATATCGCCGAACTCCGCAACCGTCTCGCCGGATAAGACCTTCCCGACCGCCGAAACGATGTCATAATACGAGCCAGTGCCGAGCACGCCGTCCACCTCCGGCATTTCCTGCACGATCTCCATCTGATAGCGCTGGGCAAGACATCCGGTCACAAGGATCTTGCCGACTCTACCTTCCTTTTTGAGCTCGCCCATCGCCAGAATGTTGTCGATAGCTTCCGTCTTTGCGTCTTCAATAAAGCCGCAGGTGTTGATGATCACCAAGTCTGCGCCGTCCGGGTCGGGCAAAATCTCATAGCCCGCCACGCGCAGCAAAAACAGCATCTGCTCGGCGTTAATCTGATTTTTGGCGCAGCCGAGGCTGATCATGCCAATTGTTTGGCTCATTCCATATCCTCCCAAGTGTCCATGGGCTCACAGTCCGCTTCCAATCGCCGCAGCCCTTCTTGAATATCGTGATAGCTGTGCCCGCGCCGGATGAGCGCGTCCACGGCTTTTTTGATGGTTTTCTGGTCAAGAGTCCTTCCGCAAAGCTTCTTCCGCAAAAACGCGTCAATCGCGCCGTCCGTCTCTCCAAACTCTTCGAGCGCTTCGTCCCAAAGCTCCTTGGGTATCCCCTTTTCATAGAGGATGCTCTTCGCCCGCGCCCGGCCATAGCCGCGAAGGTTCGCGCTTCTGACAAGCTGCTTCGCCGTCTCAAGGTCGTCGATGAGGTGCAGTTCCTCCAGCCATGAAACGGCGGCCTCCGCATCCTCCTCGCGCTCGCCCTTCTGGACAAGGCGCTTTTGAAGCTCTTTTTTCGACAGTCCGCTCGCCGTCAGAATCCGCACCGCGCGCTCCTTGCACGAAGCGAAACTCTGCGCATTCTCGAGCGCCAGAAACGCCTCCGGCGTAACCTCCGCGCCGATGGTGAGGCCGAGCTCCACCACCTTGAAGGCAGGGGCCTTCAGCCGCTTTCCATCCTCAAAGATCAGACGCAGATAATTTGGAGAGTCCAGCGGCTCGATTTTCTCAAGTTTCATCGTTAAAGTCGTCCGCCGACACGTTTACCGCCTTGGCGGCCGGGGCGATGGGCGGCTTTGCGCGGCTGCCCTGCAGCTTCCACATGTTGTCGCGCACCTCCTGCTCGATGCGGTCGGCCACGTCGGGATGCTCCTGCAAATAGAGCTTTGCGTTGTCTCTGCCCTGCCCGATGCGCTCGTCCCCAATCGAGAACCAGCTGCCGGACTTGTTGATGAGCTCCAGCTGCACAGCCAGATCGACGAGTTCGCCCCACTTGGAAATACCCTCGCCGTACATGATATCGAAGATGGCCTCTTTAAAAGGAGGCGCGACCTTGTTTTTGACGATCTTGGCGCGTGTGCGGTTGCCGACGATCTCTGTGCCGTTCTTGATGGCCTCGGTCCGGCGAATATCGATACGAACGGACGCGTAGAACTTGAGCGCGTTGCCGCCCGTGGTCGTCTCGGGGTTTCCGTACATGACGCCGATCTTCATACGAAGCTGGTTGATGAAGATGACGACACAGTTCGTTTTTGCGATGTTGCCGGCGAGCTTTCGAAGCGCCTGCGACATCAGCCTTGCCTGAAGGCCGACGAAGGTATCGCCCATCTCGCCTTCAATTTCTGCGCGCGGCGTCAGCGCCGCGACAGAGTCGACCACTACCACGTCCACCGCACCCGAGCGGACAAGCGCGTCCGTAATCTCCAGCGCCTGCTCGCCGGTATCCGGCTGGGAGACGAGCATGGAGTCGATGTCCACACCGATTCTCGCCGCATAGTCAGGGTCCAGCGCGTGCTCCGCGTCGACGAACGCAACCTCACCGCCGCGCTTCTGCGCCTGCGCCACAATGTGAAGCGCAAGCGTCGTCTTACCGGAGGATTCCGGCCCGTAAATTTCAATGATTCTGCCCTTCGGCACGCCGCCGATGCCGAGCGCCGCGTCCAAAGCCAACGAGCCCGTCGGAATCGCCTCCACGTTCATCTCCGGGCGGTCGCCGAGGCGCATGACCGTACCCTTGCCGAAGTTCTTTTCAATCTGGGAAATTGCCGTCTCCAGCGCCTTTTTTTTATCGCTCATCGGAGCCTCGGGTTTCTTCTTTTCTACTGCCATAGCCAACAGCCTTCCTTTTCTGTTTTTCTACAGTATACCACAGCGTTCGCCATAAATCAAACGTTCGTTTGAAAATATTTCACGTGTCTCACTCCGGCTTTCTTGCCGCGACCGCACGGGTCACGCCCCTGAGATCCTTACGGAACAACATATCTGTAAAACCCGCGGCCTCGAGCAATGCGCCGACGCCGTTCTCCTGCCCGTAGCCAAACTCAAAGCAGATCGTCCCGCCCGGGCGAAGCGCAGCGTTGAAATTCTGTAAAATTGCGCGATAAAAGTCCAGTCCGTCTTCCCCGCCCTCCAAGGCCAGATGCGGCTCATACGCCCAGACAGACACGTCGAGCGTTGCCATTTCCTTTGTCGTCACATAGGGTGGGTTCGAGACGATCAAATCAAACTGCCCCAGAAATTTGGGTGCAGGCTGTAAAACGTCGACCGAAAACGCCGTCACGCGGTTTTTGAGCCGCAGATTTGCCGTGTTCTGCTTGGCGACACGAAGCGCCGGCTCGGAGATTTCCGCCAGCGTCACGCGCGCCGACTCCACACTGTGCGCAAGCGCCAGGCCGATGCAGCCGGAGCCTGTGCAAAGATCGAGCACCCGCTGCGGCGCTGGATAGGTTCTGGCCGCCTCGATGGCAAGCTCCGTCACGGCCATCGTATCATCCCGCGGGATGAGCACATCGGGGGTCACGATGAACGGAAGCCCATAAAAGCTCCACTCGCCCAGGATATAGGCAAGCGGTTCTCCAGCTAAAGCCCTAGCCAGATAGTCGTTCAGCTTTTCTTCAATGGCCTCTGACGCGTAGAGCTCGCAGTCAGACAGCAGCGCGGCCACGGACTTTCCGGACGCAAGCGCCAGAAGCTCTCTTGCGTACACGCCAGCGTTCTCCCCATAGCCGGGGCGAAGCGCCTTGCGCGCGTTCAAATACAGATCGCCGTACTTTTTTACCATCTGTCCGCGCCTTCCTGCTCGGGAAGCACCAGCGTCAGCGCCTCAATGGCGACCTCGATCATCGAGTCATCCGGTTCGTTCGTCGTAAAGAGTTGGAACCACATGCCGGGCGCGGTCAGGATCTTCGTCAGCCAATTGTCATGGCGACCGACAAGGCGGTTAAACTCATATGCGATCGCCACGATAAACGGCAGCATCGCAAGCCGCGAAAGCATCCGCAAAAATGTATTGCTGATCGGGAAAATCGAGCTGAACACAGCGGAAACGAGAATCGAGATGATGATCACGACGAACAGGAAGCTCGTGCCGCAGCGCGGGTGGAGCCTTGTCTGCGGGCGGACGTTCTCGACCGTCAGCGGAAGCTGCGCCTCGTAGCAGCGTATGGTTTTGTGCTCCGCACCGTGATAGGAAAAGACACGCTTCATGTCCGGCGTTTTGGAGATCATAATCATGTAGCCGAGGAAAATAAGGATCCGGAACACGCCTTCGATTAAGCTCCGCAGCACGGCCCGTTCCTTGAGCCCCGGAATGAAGCTTGCAAGAAGCGTCGGCAGCAGAATAAAAAGGCCAACCGAGAGCGCCACACCGAGCACGACCGAGAGATAGACCACGACCTTCTGAAGCTTCTCGGAGCCGAGCTTTTTCTCCAGCCATGTTTCAAATTTCGAAGGCTCGCCTTCTGCCTCCGGGAAAAAGTCTGCCGAGTACATGAGCGCCTTCACGCCGTTTACCATCGACGAGCCGAAGTTCACAACGCCGCGGATGAGCGGCCACGTGAGAATGCCCGTCTTCTTTTTGATCTGCTCTACCTTTTGCACAAGACCCTCGGGCCCGCGTACGACGATGGCCCGCTTGTCGGGTCCCTGCATCAGAATCCCTTCAATGAGCGCCTGCCCGCCGATCAAGGTCTTGAACTTTTCCTGGCTGGCAGGCTGATTGTTTTTCTGCATAAACTGCCTCTATTCTTCCCCCGTGGGGATGGAGATGGTCACAAGGGTGCCGCCGCCTTCGGCGTTTTCAAGTGTGATCGTGCCGCCGTGCATGGTGACGATCTCCTCGCACACGGCAAGGCCAATGCCGCTGCCGCGCGCCTTGGAGCTTCCCTTGTAAAATTTCATTTTGACGTGCGGCAATTCTTCTTCCGGAATGCCGGGGCCAAAGTCCCGGATGCGCACGACGATCTGTCCGGACTCGAGTCCGATCGACGCCACGATGCGCTTTCCGTCGCCGCCATGCTTGGCCGCGTTGTCAAGGACATTCAAAAACACCTGCCGCATACGGGCAACATCGCACGGAATTTCCGGAATTTCTTCCTCGCAGGGCTCATACTCGAGCGCAATGCCCTCCTGCTTGAGCCGCGAGCCGTACATGAAAACAGTGTCTTCAAATTCCGCAAGCAAATCGGCCTTTTCTACCGTCAGGGTAAACCGGCCGTCCTGCATACGGGTAAATTCCAAGAGCTCTTCGACCATGCCCGTGAGCCTTTTTGCCTCGCGCAGGATGATCAGCATGCCGCGCCGGGTCTCGGGCTCTAAATTGCCGGAGGAAAGCAGTGTCTCGCCCCAGCCGGAAATTGCCGTCAGCGGCGTGCGCAGCTCATGGGAAACGGATGACATAAACTCCGACTGCGTCTTCTCGGACTGCCCGATTTTGACGGACATGTCGTTAATCGTGTCAGCCAGCTCTCCGATCTCGTCGTCATAGTGCTTCGGGATCTGCACGCCGTAGGAGCCCGCCGCAATACGCTTGGCCGTCGCGGTGATCTCCGTCACGGGCTCGATGATCGAGCGGATAAAGAAGCTGCTGATGAAAAACATCGACGCAATGAAAATGAGCCCCGCCGTAAGCGCAATGAGGCCGATCATGAGCACCTGCCGGTCGACGTTTTTAAGCCCCGTCACGTACCGCAAAACGCCGATGACCTCGCCATTGGAGTAGATCATCGGACTCGAGACCGCAAAAATCCGCTCGTGCGTGTCGGGGTCGCGCCCTTGATAGCGCGCGAGCTTCCCGGTCGTGATGGCCTCTTGAATGTCAGGCGTCTCGGGGCTTTTTCCAGCAAACTCGCCGTACGAGGAAGCGACCAGCTTGCCGCTCGCACTGATGAACTGCAGTTCCAGCTTGTCCTTGTCTTCAAACGTCTCGGCAAACTGGATGCAGGACTGATAGTATTCGTTGTAGCTCTGGCTGATGTAATTGCTGAAAAAGTCGGTGGTCGTCTTCGCCTTCGCTTCTAACCCAGAGCGCACGTTCGAATAATAGTACGCCCCGAGACTTAGGGTAATGGCCGCCACGCATAAAGCAGCTAACACGACCATGACGCTGACGTTGTTGACCAGCCACCGCCGCTCGAGCCCCGCGAGCTTCCGGCGCTTCGGCGCGGCCTGTTTGATGACATCGCTCAGACGCCCCATTTGTATCCAAAGCCCCAGACAGTCGTGATATAGACTGGATTTGCCGTGTCGTCTTCGATTTTGATGCGCAAGCGGCGGATGTTCACATCGACGATTTTGAGCTCACCGTCATAGTCGCGGCCCCAAACCGTCGTTAAAATATCCTCTCTCGAAAGCGCACGCCCTGGATTCTGCATAAAAAGCTTCATGATGGCATACTCCACCTGCGTGAGCTTGATGCGCTTGCCTTCTTTGTCTAGCGTCCGGTTGCGCGTATTGAGCACAAACGGCCCTTGCGTGAGCTCGCCGGAATCAGACTGCGTGTCGCTGCCGATGCGCCGGTAGAGCGCGTCGATGCGCGCGGTGAGCTCAGCGGGGCTGAACGGCTTTGTCATATAGTCGTCCGCGCCGGTCATGAGGCCCGTGACTTTGTCCATTTCCTGGCTTCTTGCGGTTAACATAATGATACCGATCTTCTTATCCGTCGCCCGGATGTTCCGGCAGACCTCAAAGCCGTCGATGTCCGGCAGCATAATATCCAGAATCGCAACGCCGACGTCCGGATGCTCCTTGAGCTTTTCCAGCGCCTCCATGCCCGTCCCGGCCTCGATGACCTCGTAGCCCGCGCGGTTGAGGTTGATAACAACAAAACTTCGGATACTGACCTCATCTTCAAGAATCAATACTTTTTTCATAAACCAGAATTCTCCTTACGTCTCACCGGTATTCCAGTCGACATGTATGATATGGAACATCTGCCGCAGTGCGTCGGGTGTCAGCTCCTGTGCCTGCGCCGCCGTCCCGAGCTGTGCGGAGAAGCAAACATCCGGCTGCTCCAGAAGCAGGAACCTTCCATCTTCCTGCGCGCGCTCGAGGCGTTTTTCGCCCGTGAAGGCATAGATCGTAAAAATCGGGTCAACCTGCGCAGAGCCCTTCCAATCAGAAAACGTCAGACCGCCCCGCGCGCCCTCAAGCGCTTCTGCACGGCTGATCGTCACGCGTTCGTCCCAGCTTTCCGGGATTTCCACATACCAGCCGCCCGAGAAGCGGTGATACGTGCGAAGCACAATTTCGCGCTTTCCGTCCAGACCCAGATGGTACCAGCGGATGAGCGAGTATGTCTCCCCTGCCGCATCCGCCGCCGGAAGCGAAACGAGCTCCGGAAGCTCCACGAGGCCATCAGAATTGATATCGCACGCGTAAGCAAACGGATTTCGGACCGTCTGCTGCGTATCGTCAAGCGCGCTGACATTCTGGAATGTCCCGCCGCGGAAGATGAACACGTCCGTCGCAAGAGAATCCTCTTCCTGTGCGCTTGTAACGAACACAGCCGGAATGTTGTAGGCGACCGCGCCCGTCATGATGCGCTTGACCGAGACGGCGCTTGAGGAAAGCGGAACCTCCTGTCCCTTTTCCATCTGCCCCTTCCGGTAGCGATAGAGTTCTGCCGTCCCCTGCTTTTTTTCCGCGTCGAAGCGCAGCAAAAACAGGTCGGTCATGCCGTTATTGTCGAGGTCGCAGGTTGTAAACTGGCTATAGCTTGCCGTCATCAGCCGGACGATTTCACCGCTGTCTAACGCGTAGGCGCTGACGGACTGCAAAACCTGATCGGTCAGCTGCCGGCCGATGAGAATCTCGAGCCCCGGCTCGCCGTTCAGGTCTACATACTCGACCCGCGCGAACGCCGCGCCGTTTCCCTCAATGACGGAAATATTCTGATATGCGCCGTCCAGCTTGTCAAACACATAGGCCTTGAGCGGCTTTTCATCGGAGGTTTTGGCGAAAACGATCGCCTCTTCCTCTCCGTCGCCGTCCAGATCTGCCAGCTGCACCGACTGCTGATTGCTGCCGGAGATGGGCGCGCAGTATTCGCACCCGGCTGCCGCCATCACCTCGTCGATGGCCTTTTGCAGATTGTCATATTCGTCGGAGTGCCGGGGCAGCGTATAGAGTTCGTCGACGGTCTTTACAAAGCAGCCCGAGAGCAGCAGGCAAAGAAGCGCCGCCAAGCTCAAAAGCGCGAGTTTTTTCCGCCGCATCGCCCCTCACTCCTTCCCTTTACATAACATCGCAACTCATTGTATCACAATTTGTTACAGATGTGTAGCGGTTTTGTAAAATAATCCTCATTTAAGAACGACATTTTTTTCGCCGAGCAGCCCGCGCAGTTCCTCCATCATAATTTCCTCCGGCATGCACCGCCCGCCCATGCGAACGCCGGTGTCGGCGTAGTAAATGACGGTCTTGACCTGGCCGGGGAACATGTTGAGGATCGGGACGATTTTCTCGCTGCCCTTCTGTCCCGTGTGGGCGATTTTGAGATAGAGCGTCTTGCTTGCCAGCGCCTGCCGGGACTCTGCCCGTGCCTCGCCCTTCGCGTCAAAGTCCGCGAGCTTCCACACGCGGTTCACAACCATCTGCGGGTCTTTGTCATCGCGAACGGAAATGCGGCCGGAAATGACAACAGCAGACGTTTCATAGAGAAGTGAGCCGTATTGCCCCAGCGCGTTTGAGAACGTCAAAAGCTCCATCGAGCCCGTGTCGTCCTCCAGCGTCACATAGGCCATCATCGACTGGTTCTTCGTCGTCTTCATCTTGACGTTCTGGACAATGCCCGCGATGTTCACGACTTGTTCGTCGCTGAACTCGTCTGTATGCTCGGAAAAGCTCTCCAAAATCGCGCCGATGCTCACGACGTTTGCGCCCTTGAGCTTTTCGCGGTACGCATCCATCGGATGGCCGGAAAGATAAAGCCCCGTGGTCTCGCGCTCGAGCTTCATGAGCTCATCCGGTGCAAGCTCGGGAAGGTCCGGCACATGCACCTCGGGAACGGGCGCGTCGTCATCGCTTCCGCCGAGGTCAAACAGGCCGATCTGCCCATCGACATTCTTGCGCTTTCCCGCCGCGACGGTGTCCATGACCGCCTCATAAATTTGCAGCAGCTGCGAGCGTTTGAGCCCGAAGCAGTCGCACGCGCCGCATTTGATCAGATTCTCGAGCGCGCGCTTGTTGAGGTCCGTGCCGTACATCCGCTGGCAGAAGTTCTCGAGCCCTGTAAACGGTCCCTCCTGCTTGCGGTTGGCCATGACCTTCTGGATAAATCCGCGTCCGATGTTTTTAATTGCGGCAAGGCCAAAGCGGATCCCGCCGGGAACGACGGTAAAATGGTCGTTCGACTCGTTGATATCGGGCGGCAGCACGGCAATTCCCATCGCCTTGCACTCGGCAATATACTCGGAAATCTTCGTTGAGCTATCCAAGACGGACGTCATGAGCGCCGCCATATACTGCCGGGGATAGTAATATTTGAACCATGCCGTCTGGTAGGCAATGACTGCGTAGCAGACAGAGTGCGCCTTGTTGAACGCGTAGTTCGCAAAGTCGTACATTTCGTTGTAGATAGACTCTGCGACCTGCGTCGGAATGCCGTTTGCCTCGCAGCCGACAATGCCGCGCGCAGGGTCGCCGTGCAGAAACGCGCCGCGTTCTTTTTCGATGTCCTTGACCTTTTTCTTGCTCATCGCGCGGCGCACCATGTCGGCCTGCCCGAGAGAATAGCCCGCCAGCTTGCGGAAGATCTCAATGACCTGCTCCTGATACAAAATACAGCCGTAGGTGACGGACAGGATAGGCTCTAAGGACGGATGCTTGTATTTGACGAGCTTCGGGTCATTTTTGCAGGCGATGAGCCGCGGAATAGAGTCCATGGGGCCCGGGCGATAAGCTGCAACGATGATGGAGAGGTCTTCAATCGACTGTGGCTTCAGCCCCACGCAGACGCTTGTCATGCCAGTCGATTCCATCTGGAACACACCCGACGTTCTTCCCTGCGTCAGCATCTCCATGACCTTTGGGTCGTTGTCCGTGACCCGGTCCATGGAAAAATCTGGTTCTGTTTTTCGGATATCCTGTATCGCTTCGTCGATGACTGTAATGTTCCGCAGGCCGAGAAAGTCCATCTTGAGAAGGCCGAGCTCCTCGAGAGTCGTCATGGTGTACTCCGTAACGGTTGTCTCATCGTTCGTTGCAAGCGGCACGTAGTCGTAGACTGGAAGTCTCGTAATGACAACGCCCGCCGCGTGGGTCGAGGTGTTGCGCGGCATGCCCTCGAGCGCCATGGCTGTATCGATGAGGTTTTTGACGCGCGGGTCCTCATCGTACATTTCTTTGAGCCGCGGAGACACGCGCAGCGCCTCTTTGAGCGTCATATGGAGCGTGGACGGAACGAGCTTTGCAACCACATCCGTCTCCGCGAACGTAAAGTTGAGCGCCCGGCCGACGTCCCGAATCGCGCCTCTGGCCGCCATGGTGCCGAAGGTCACGATCTGTGCGACATGGTCATCTCCGTATTTTTGCCGCACATAGTCGACAACTTCGCCTCTTCTCGTGTCTCCGAAGTCCATATCGATATCGGGCATCGTCACGCGCTCAGGGTTCAAAAAGCGCTCGAAGAAGAGGCCATACTTCATGGGGTCGATCTCTGTAATATGAAGCGCATACGTTACCATCGAGCCTGCCGCGCTGCCGCGCCCGGGGCCGACAGGAATGCCCGCGCTTTTCGCGAAATTCACAAAGTCCCACACGATCAGGAAGTAGTCCGTAAAGCCCATCTTCTCGATCATGTCAATTTCGTAGTCCATCTGCGCCCGGTACTCGGGATGCGCGTCGCCGTAGCGCTCCTTATAGCCCTTGTCGCAGAGCTCTTTCAGGTACGTCAGAGAATCGTAGCCCGCCGGGAGCTTGAATTCCGGCAGATGGTATTTGCCGAACGTAAACTCGACGTTGCAGCGCGCGGCAATTTTCGCCGTGTTTTCGATTGCTTCGGGATATGCGGAAAAGAGCTCCCGCATCTGCTCTTCGGACTTTATATAGAACTCCTGTGTTTCAAATTTCAGGCGGTTCGTATCGTCGACGGTCTTTCCCATCTGGATGCACATGAGAACGTCCTGAATTTTCGCGTCCTCCTGCCGCAGATAGTGCGCGTCGTTCGTCGCGACGAGCGGCAGCCCCGTCTCCTCTGAGAGCCGCACGAGCTGCTGGTTCACCTTCGGCTGCTCGGGCAGGCCGTGGTTCTGGAGCTCCAGATAATAGTGGTCCGGTCCAAAAATCTCCGCGTGCTCGAGCGCCGCCTTCTTTGCTCCCTCATAGTCCCCCTGCATGAGAAGCTGCGGAAGCCGACCTGCCAGACACGCCGAAAGCGCGATAAGCCCCTCGTGGTGCTCACGAAGCAATTCCATATCCACACGCGGGCGGTTATAAAAGCCGTCTAAAAAGCCGCGAGAGACCATATAGCTGAGGTTCCGGTAGCCCGTCTCGTTTTCGCAGAGCAGCACCAGGTGGTATGCCTCGCGGTCAAGCGCGTGCACCTTGTCAAAGCGCGTTCTGGGCGCGACATAGACCTCGAAGCCGATGATGGGCTTCACGCCCGCTGCCTTCGCCGCCTTGTAAAAGTCGATCGCGCCGTACATCACGCCGTGGTCGGTGATGGCGATCGCGTCCTGCCCCAGCTCCTTGACCCGGTCCATAAGCCCAGCGATGCGGCACGCGCCGTCAAGCAGGCTGTATTCCGTATGAACATGCAGATGGACAAAGCTCATAACTTACTCCTCCAATACGCGCGCAAGCTCCAATAGCTTTCGCATGCGGTGGTTGATGGCGGATTTTGTGATGGGCGGCTCTAACATCGCGGCCAGCTCCTGGAGCGTCGCCTCCGGGTTTTCCTTGCGCAAAAGCGCGGTCTCTCGTAGCTTTCCGGGGAGCTTATCCAGTTCCCCAGCCTCTTCCAGCGCGCGGATGGCCGCCATCTGCCCCATGGACGCGTCGACGACCTTAGTCAAGTTCGCCGTCTCGCAGTTGACGCGGCGGTTGACGCCGTTTCGCAGGTCTTTTTCGACCTTTGCCTCCATCACGCCCATGGCCGACACCTGCGCGCCGATGGCCGTTAAAAAGTCTTCGATGTAGTCGCTCTGCTTGAAATATAAAATATTGTTGCCGCCGCGCGTCAGCTCCTTCGGAGAAAAGCCGCACTCGATGAGTAACGCGCAGGTCTCCCGGCTGACCTTGTAGTGCGACGTGGTCATCTCCAGATGGTAGCGCTTCGTCGGGTCCGTGACCGAGCCGCCGGCGAGAAACGCGCCTCTGAGGTACGCCATGCACTCCGTTTCCTCCTCCAGCATGCCGAAATTCACGTGCAGCGTCAAACTGGATTTGAGGTCCATTTGCAGCGTATCAAAAATTTTCGCAATTTTGTCCTCCGCCGTGATCGCAAACTGAAGCTTCCCCCGGTCCTCCGGCGCGGGCTCAGCGTCAAACGAAACGCCGAACGCCCTTTTGAAAAGCTTTGGAAGACGCGCGGCAAAATCACGACTTTCGGTGATGATGCGGATCTCTGCGCTTGTGAACGTGTTGCAGTACAAAAGCACGCCGTAGCTCTCTGCCACCGCGCAGGATTTGCGGCCCATACTATCTTTACAGAGCTCCGCTTTGACGTTGGATGAAAAAGACATAAGTCCTCCACGTAAGTAAGTATCCTATCGTTCGTATGTTCTGAATTCCTGCCAGACGGAAAGAATCGCCCGCGCCAGCTCGTCCGGATTGTGCCGGATGTAGCGCCCCGGCGTGCAGACGGGGAACTCGCGCAGCGCAACGCCGAGCTGCTCGACCTCCTCGCGCGTGGCCAAAATCTGCTCCA
>ERZ772882.2242-NODE-2242-length-17989-cov-4.998216_pt1 | contig 17989 bp, 18 predicted proteins | sample MGYA00580576_ERZ772882 | MGnify/ENA primary metagenome ERZ772882 (study PRJEB29015, sample SAMEA2737658) | human gut metagenome | biome: human gut; feature: human-associated habitat; material: faeces | place: China | collected 2012 ... | reverse complement strand
TTTGTTTATCCGAACTGGCGGAACACAAATTATGAGACGGTAGCCGTTGTAGTTCGGCTCCTTGATATAGTCCTGCTTTTTGAGAATCTCCACATCCTTCTGCCGTTCAAAAATTTCGGCTACTCGGTACACATCTTCTATATAGTTACAGACAACGCGCACACCGGCAATATCGTTGATATTTTCTTTAGCGGTGGCAATGGTAAAAGGAATACCTTTCTTTGCAAGCTTTGCCATGATGCTCTGTGCGGATTTTACCCGGCTTTCAATATGATGAATGGGGCTGCGTGAATACTGTATGTTGAATTCGCTGTTCAGCACTTCAAATTTCAGAGCCAGCTGTTTCACGGCAGACTCATAAAGATTTCGCATAACAAGAAATTCCTGTGCACTCTCAAAGGGGTTGGTTTGTGTTTTATCCATGATAAGAACCGTCCGATCCGTATTACTTTTTCCCTAAAAACAGGACCTACAGTAAGCTCCAGCCGGCGCAGTAACCAGTCAGCATGGAGAGATCATGCAGATGCAGATCGGCGTTGCGGTGCGCGTCTGCAATTTCTTCATCGTAGATCTCGCTGAGCCAATAGTTTGCGGTTATGGCCCCGGAATTGGACAGAATCAGTCCGCCCACAGAATAGGTGACGGTAGAATTTTCTTTTACTCGCCAGTCGGATACCTTCAGATAGCCGTCCACAAGCCCCTTATAGTCCAGTATGGTGGAACTCATATTACGGAGCTTTTCGCGGTTTTTGCGGTATAGGATATATGCCTTGGCAACCTTGTCGTAGCCGGCTCTCTGCAGCGTTTTTTCCACACTGTCCTGTATGGATTCGACATCGATTGTATCGTCCTTTACCTTAGGAGCAAAATCTGCCGTTACCTGAAGGGAAAGAAGATTGATTACATCCGGACTGTAAGGAATACCGGTTGCGTCAAATGCCTTGGTAATGGCGTGAGATATACGGGTTAAATTAAACTCGGTACTTCTGCCGTCTCGTTTGATGACTGTGTACATAGTTATAAGGCTTGTACTATCAGTATACATGATGTAGTTGCAAAAGTCAATGAGAAAAACTATATATAGTGGATTTGTGAAAGCAAAAGGGCTAAATATGGTGCTTTTTGCTATATTTATGTCATGGCTGTGTGCGAGACCTTCACTGAAATAGCGTTTATAAATATTGACGTAAGGCTTTTTACCCGATGATTTCAAGAAAAAAATGATCAGGGTGCGGAAAAAACTGCACCCTGATTAAATTATTCACGGGACATTCTTTCAAGCTTTACATTTTCGACACCTAACTGATATTTACTGAAACGTTCAAAAAAGTTATAATAATGTCATGTAATGAACGCTGATGCCTGAAAAATCGGCATAATAAAAAAGGCAAGTGTTTGCGGGTAGGCAGAACATATCGGTAAATGAACGAAAAGGGAAAACATGAAAATAAAAAGGTTATTAACGGGTGTATTGGCAGGTTTCTGCGCAGTATCTGCTTTCACTTTTTCCGGATGCGGAAAAGCAAAGGAAAATGTGGTAATTTATTCGGCAGCCGAGGACTATCGCATTGAGCATATAAGAAAGCGCATGGAGGAACAGCTTCCGGACTATACTCCTGTTTTTCAAAGCATGAATGTCTTCGTTTGCATTTTTTGGTTGTTTCTGACGGGGCGTGTTCACAGATGGTTGTTTCACGCATACGGCGGTGTGGGATTGGGACTTTCGTTGGTGTGGGAGATCGTCGCACTGCACGGCGGTGAGATCCGGGTCGAGGAAAGCTCGGAAAGGGGGACGACTATCGCGGTGAAGCTACCAACGGACATGAAAACAAAGTAGCGGAGGTTATTGATGAAAATACTGACCGTTATGCAAAAGAGGAAATACAGATCGAATGTAAGGCAGACAGAGGGAAAGCCATCGTGCGTTTCCGTGACGATGGGAATGGCATTGCGCCGGAGCTTTTGCCGCACATTTTTGACCGCTTTTACAGCACCCGCAAAGGGGGAGCAGGGATCGGGCTTTCGCTCGCAAAGGAGATTGTATCATTGCACAAAGGCACAATATCCGCGTCAAACGACGGCGGCGCATTGTTTGAAATCAGCCTTCCGCTGAGAAAAACGATATAATTATTCCCGGCAGCCGTTTTACAGATACTCTTACGAAAACAAAACCCAATGTGAAAGGAAATCGTATTATGAAGAAGATTATTGCACTTGCACTTGCCGCAGCTTTGCTGCTCTCGTTTACCTCTTGCACAAAGCAAAACGGTACAGCCACATCCTCCGGCGCCCTCAAAGGGCAGCCGCAAAACGCTTTGGAAATTCTTGAAAAGGTCTGGAGCAAGTATTCGGCCGACGAAAAATTTTCCGCAACAGGCGGTTCCGAAAAGCATATGAAGGAAGATATGCCCGGAAAATTCGATGCCTCCGACGCGGAAGCCCTTGATTTTGAGCTTGGCTTCCCGAAGGCGCAGGCGTCCGAGATAGATGATGCCGCTTCGCTTATGCATATGCTGAATCAGAACAACTTTTCCTGCGGCGTATACCATGTTAAAGGCTCCGGAAACGCCGAAGCACTTGCAGGTAAAATTAAAGAAAACATTCTTGCACGCCAATGGCTGTGCGGATTCCCCGAAAAGCTCGTCATTCTGACCGTCGGCGATTATATCGTTTCCGTGTTCGGCGCCAAGGAACTGACGGACACCTTTACAGCAAAGCTGTCGGCTGAATACAGTTCGGCAAAACAGCTTTTCGATGTGCCTATCGCATAAGACAAAGCTATGCTGTTTTCAAGTATAACGTTTCTGTACTGCTTTCTGCCGTGCGTTCTGCTTGTGTATTTCGCCGTTCCCGACCGTATGAAGAATCTCGTGCTTCTTTTGGCAAGTCTGCTCTTCTACGGTTGGGGAGAGCCGAAATATCTCGTTTTTATGCTTGCGACGGTAACACAGTCGTATATTGCCGCGCTTTTGGTCGAACGCTTTCGCGGGACGAGAATTGCCAAGCTGGCGCTTGCCGTTTCGGCGGTTGCAAGCCTCGGCCTTTTGGCGTACTGCAAATATGCGGACTTTTTTATCGGGAACTTCAATGCGGTGACCGGTCTTTCCATCCCGCTTCTCAGGGTGGCTCTGCCGGTAGGCATCAGCTTTTATACATTTCAGATTCTGAGCTATGTCATAGATGTTTATCGCGGCGACGTGCCGGCACAGCGCAATTATATTGATCTTGCCATGTATGTGGCGATGTTCCCGCAGCTGATAGCCGGCCCCATTGTCCGCTATTCGGATATTGTCGGGAGTCTGAAAAATAGGAAAACAACGCTTGCCGACGCGTCGGAGGGGATTACGCGCTTTTCCATCGGCCTTGCAAAGAAGATACTTCTTGCAAATTCGGCGGCACTTCTCGTATCCGAATTCAAGGCGTACGGTGAGAAAACCGTGCTGTTTTATTGGCTATACGCCGCAGCATATATGTTGCACATCTATTTTGATTTTTCCGGGTATTCCGATATGGCGATAGGACTGGGGCGCATTTTCGGATTTCGTTTTTGCGAAAATTTCAACTACCCGTATATTTCAGCAAGCATTACGGAGTTTTGGCGCCGTTGGCATATTTCTCTCGGCAGTTGGTTTCGCGACTACCTTTATATTCCTCTCGGCGGAAACCGTGTAAAGCCTATACGGCACATTTTTAACATTCTTGTCGTCTGGGCAGCTACCGGCTTTTGGCACGGAGCTTCGTGGAATTTCATTCTATGGGGGCTGCTATATGCGCTGCTCTTACTGTTTGAAAAATATATTCTGCACCCGAAAAGACGGCATGCCGTGGTTATGCACATCTACACTATGCTGTTTGTCGTGCTCGGTTTCGTGCTGTTCGATTCTACAAGTATTGCCGACGCGTTTATGAGCTTTAAGTCCCTGTTCGGGCTTGCGGGAATCCCCGCCGTGAACACGGTATCGTTTTATTATCTGAAAAGTAATCTCGTACTGCTTATTATTGCTGCGCTCGGTGCAACCCCTTTGCCTAATGAGAGGCGGCACGAGCTTATGGAAGCGCTGACGATTGAGTTTATCAACGAAGAAACGAGTGAAAAGCTTGCACCCGATATGGTGCTTACAGGCAAAAGCGGAGAGGGCTTTATTCTGCCCAACCGCGGCAATCCGAGGCTCGGTAACGGCTATGAGCTTCACAAAACGAACTATTCTTCGGCAAGCGGTATATTCGGTGCAACCACGCAGATAAAGTATGAATACGGGTATATTTTTGACGGAATAAAGGACGGCGTAGAATACTGCTCACCTGCCGAATTTAAGCTCAAAGGTATCGAGAATGTCATAAAAGTTCAGATGGACGGCGTGGCGCTTACGCCGGACGGCGAGACCTATGCTTTAACCGGTTCGGGAGAGCATACCGTGACCGTTGAAACGAAAGACGGCACTCACACTATAAAGGTGAAGCTGCGCGGCGACCATGCGTATCGGTTTATAACAGAGAACGGAATGTATTATAAAAAATGCTCGGCTTGCGGACACACAACTTCGCCGCAGGCAATACCGAGCGTAGAGATAACCGCACCCGACCGCGTTTGCGCTGGGCAGGACTGCGTTGTAACCGTCGGTACGCTGCCGAACGGTGTGACGGTCGACGGCGGCTTCTATGAGTTCGGACTTATGGTCAGCGATATTGATGTAAACGAGAAAAACGGCGTTTGGAGCGGCACGGTCAGTCACGGGGAGTATCAGCCCGATGCTGACACTTTCGATATCGGTGTTAAATTCAAGACCGCCGACGGCTACATCTTTACTGTGAAAAAAGCGGTCAAGGTGCTTGCACAGCACACGGGCGGTACGGCTACCTGCACCGAAAAAGCCAAGTGCGAGGTTTGCGGAGATAGCTACGGCGACCTTGACTCAAACAATCACACAGGCACTGCCAAGTGGGTCAAGGACGCACAGGGACACGAGAAGAAGTATACCTGTTGCGGCTCTGTAATTGTGGCGAGCGAGCCCCATGAGTGGACAGACGGCGTTTGCCGAGAATGCGGATATGTTTGCTCACATGACGATAATGACAAAAATCACATCTGCGATATTTGCGGGAAGACTATTTCCAATCACAAGGATACGGATAAGAACCATATCTGTGATTTTTGCGGAAAGATTATTTCCAATCACAAGGATACGGATAAAAACCATATCTGCGATTTTTGCGGAAAGATTATTTCCAATCACAAGGATACGGATAAAAACCACATCTGTGATTTCTGCGATAAAATAATTTCAAATCACGAAGACAAAGATAAAAACCATATCTGTGATTACTGTGACAAAATAATTTCAAACCACGAAGACACAGATAAAAACCACATCTGTGATTTCTGCGGCAAAACCATTTCAAACCATGAAGACACAGACAAGAACCATATATGTAATTACTGCGGCAAGGTGATTACCAATCACACAGGCGGCAAAGCTACCTGCAAGGATAAGGCGGTATGCGATTATTGTGGCAAATCTTACGGTGAGCTTGACGCAAGCAATCACTCCGGTCTAAAGCATATCCCCGCAAAGGCGGCTACAAAGGATGCCGAGGGCAATATCGAATACTGGTATTGTGAGGGCTGTGATAGATATTACAGCGACGCCGAGGCACTAAACGGCATCGTCAAGGGAAGCATATTAATTATGAAGCTGACCGATGAACCGAAGTCTCCTAAGACCGGCGATAACAGCAACCGTATACTTTGGGCAGCGCTGTTATTTATCGGTGGCGGCGTTTGCGCGGCACTTACCGTAAAAAAGAAAAAGCAAAGTAAGAAATAAGAGCTGATACTTCTTAAGAATTGCTTTATGTATAATAATACCCCCGCACTTATGTGCGGGGGTATTATTATACATACTTAACCGATTACACTCGGTATTATCACAGCTTTTATTTACGATTCGGTTTTTACTATAAATGAAAAATCTATATATCCGTTACCGAGCGTTGTGAAAACATCGTTCAATGCAGGGGAGTACGCAATGGTTGTGTTTTGATATAAAAGCGGAACGATATTATTGCTTTTAAGCATAGCGGTCTGAATTTCGGAAGCCGTTTTGCCTGAAACTGTCGGGAAGTTTTTAAGATATTCGTTTATATCATTGCTTTCCGCACGGACGGGGAATACTGCCATAGTAAGCGCGGGATTTTTAAGCTCCGGTATCAATTTATCGGCGCTGTCTACCGCCTCAATATTAATAAACGCACCAAGGTTATTCTGCCAGTGTCCCACAATGTCGGTTATAATGGGCTTAATAGCACCGTTATCATAATAATAAAGCTTTATGTCGGACGGGAACTTTTTTTCGTCAAGAGTGTTTGTTTCCTTTGAAAAAAGCTCCTTTGCAGCGTTTAAATCGTATCCTAATACACCTGACGAATCGGCGTTTTTAAGTACGGCCGGCGGAAAAACAGACCCCGAATAGCTGTAACCCGGCATCAAATCTTTTAGGAAAACATTTTCGCCTATAAGCATTGCGAACGATTTTCTGAAGTTAGGCTTAAGTTCAGAATTCATTGTAAGAAACCAGCATATATTACTGTATTCGGAGGTTTTAAGTCCGCTCTCTTTTGCTGAAACGGAAAGCGAAGAATCAATAAACGCAATATCGACATTATTATCCTTAAGGCGCTGAATTGCGGTTTCCTCTTCGGATTTGGTTATATGCACAGCGGAATTTTTTGCGGCGAAAGGTCCGTTATAAAGCGGATTTCTTTTAAGCTTAAAAGAAAACGGATCCTTTTTCCATTTGGAAAGTGTATAACTTCCGCAGGAAATTACCGTTTCCTCGGTAAGCCCGTATTTTCCGGCGGTGGCGTTAAAAAATTCCTCGTTACAGGGCATAGCAACAGAGGTTGTAAGTGAGGATTCAAAATTTTCGTCGTCACGGCAAAGCTTTATAATAAGCGTTTTATCGTCGGGAGCGGATACGCCCAGGCTGTCGGCAGAGAGTTTGCCGTAATGGATCGGCTCCGCGTTTTCAATACAAAAAAGCCTTGAAGCAAAGGGCGCTTCTGTTTCGGGAAGCATCGCTCTTTTACAGGCGAACAGAAAATCGTTTGAGGTGACGGGTGTTTCGTTGCTCCATTTGGCGTCGGACCTTATTTTAAATGTATAGGTAAGACCGTCCTTTGAAAAGCTTTCCGCCATACCGCCCGCTATGGCGCCGCCGTCGTTTTTTCTGAGCAATCCCTCAAAGATATTGCCGACAACAGCAAGCTCAGAATCGGAGGAGACCGTTTGAGGGTCAAGAGAAAACGGTTTTTCGGGTATTTCAAAATATATAATTGCATCCTGGTAGCTTTCGTTACAGCCTGCGGTCAAAATCACAGCAAGCACCGACAAAGCCAAAGCAATGAACTTGATAATTTGTTTCATATGATTACCTCTTGTAAGCATAGTCCTGCCGCACTAAAGAAAACTCAGTTAATTATACTACATAAGGTCTTTTTTTTCAACGCTTTATACATATTTTCGTCCGATTTTTCTTCGCTGTGTAATTTAATAGTTATATTTAATTAAAAGTTCTTGTAAATTTCGTTAAAAAAAATTTGAAAAAGGCTTTTCAAAAACGATAATATATGATATACTACATAGGTATATGTAGATTAGTACATAAGTTGGAAATTGACATAATCTGCATAGAATAAATCGAAGGAGGATTCGGTTAATGCAAAAGAAGATCAGTAAGCTTCCGTTTAAAGGAACGGCTGAACAGGAAAAGAAGCTTAAAGAAGTCATTGACGCAAACAAGCATGATAAAAGCCTTTTGATGGCGGTTATGCAGCAGGCGCAGGACATTTACGGCTACCTTCCTATGGAGGTTCAGGAAATGATTGCCGAGGGAATGGATGTTCCGCTTGAAAAGGTGTACGGTGTTTCAACTTTTTACGCACAGTTTTCGCTGTCGCCTAAGGGTGAATACAACATATCCGTATGTCTTGGCACCGCTTGCTATGTTAAGGGCTCGGGAGATATATTCAATAAGCTGAGCGAACGACTCGGCATCGGGGCTGACGAATGTACCGAGGACGGCAGATTTTCACTTACCGCCTGCCGCTGTATAGGCGCTTGCGGACTGGCTCCCGTTCTTACCGTTAACGATGAGGTATACGGAAGACTGACAGTAGACGATGTTGACGGTATACTTGAAAAATACGGCTTCGGTAAATAAATTACAAATCCCAACCGAAAGGATATAAAGCTATGAAGATATGCACTATAAGGGATTTGCTCGACGCAAAGGTTATCTGCTGTGAGGACGGACTTTCCCGTCATGTTTATTCCGCCTGCGGAAGCGATATGATGAGCGATGTTTTGGCATATGTCAAGGATCAGGCGGTTCTGCTTACCGGGCTTGTGAATTTGCAGGTTGTAAGAACTGCGGAAATGATGGATATGAATTGCATAGTCTTTGTCCGCTCAAAAATGCCTACTGCCGAAATGGTTGAGCTGGCACGGGACTGCGGCATAGTAATGCTTGCAACCGATAAAAGAATGTATGAGGCATGCGGCTTGCTTTACAGCAACGGACTTGTCGGGAATAAGGTAAAAAATGTCTGAGTCGCTGAAATTCCATTTTACCGTGGACGGCGAGGATTTCACTTCGGCAGGAAAAGCCTCGGTTCAGGTGAAAAAGAATTTAAGACAGCTGGGACTTCCGCCCGAAATAATACGCAGAGTGTCTATCGCTATGTATGAGGGCGAAATTAATATGGTAATACACGCCGGCGGGGGAGAAGCCGATGTTACCGTAACCGAGGACTGTGTGGAAATATTTTTGCATGATGCGGGTCCCGGTATAAAGGATATTGACAGAGCTATGCAGGAGGGGTATTCCACCGCGTCCGACCAAATACGGTCTCTGGGCTTCGGTGCCGGAATGGGACTTCCTAATATGAAACGCTATACCGATTATATGGATATAAAATCCGCGGTCGGCAAGGGTACGGATATTACTATGCGAGTTATGCTTTGAAATAATATTTCGGCAGGTGTTTAAATGAATACATATGAACACTCGGTTTACCTTGATGAAAAAAAGTGCAGCGGCTGTACAGCCTGTTTAAAGCATTGCCCTACCGAGGCAATACGGATACACGGCGGCAGAGCTGTTATAAACAACAGCAGATGTATTGACTGCGGCGAATGTATAAGAATATGTCCGCAGGGCGCAAAAAAGGCGGTTTGCGAAAAGCTTTCCGCTATGGATAAATTCAAGTGGAAAATCGCGTTGCCCGCGCCGTCGCTTTACGGTCAGTTTGATAATCTTGAGGATGTGGATTATATCCTTGACGGACTGCTTAAAATCGGATTTGACGATGTTTATGAGGTTTCCGCCGCCGCCGAAAAGGTCAGCGCATACACCCGTCTTTATCTGAAAACAGAGGGCGTAAAGAAACCGGTTATAAGCTCGGCGTGTCCCGTTATAGTTAGGCTTATAGGGCTTCGCTTTCCGTCGCTTACCGAAAACATTATACATATGCTTCCTCCGATGGAGGTTGCGGCTTTTCTTGCAAGGGAAAAGGCTAAAAAGGAGCATCCGGAGCTTTGCGATGATGAAATCGGCGTTTGCTTTATTTCACCATGCCCCGCAAAGGTAAGCTATGTGAAAAACGGGTTTGCCGGATACAAAAGCCGTGTGAACGCAGTTGTTTCAATAAATGATATATATTTTCAGCTTATTGCCAAAATGCAGCCGCAGTCGGAGCTTAAGTCATTGTCAAATTCGGGAATGATAGGAATCGGATGGGCGGCAACTGGCGGCGAGGCAACCGCGATATTTAACGAGAGCTACCTTGCGGCAGACGGAATAGAGAATGTTATCCGTGTGCTTGACCAGGTGGAAAACGGAAATATACCGCAGCTTGAATTTATTGAGCTTAACGCCTGTCCCGGCGGCTGTGTGGGTGGCGTTATGACAATGCAAAATCCGTTTATCGCAAAAGCAAGGCTTCAGACCTTAAGGCGCTATCTGCCCGTTTCGCAAAACTTTCTTTCAAAGGACGAAAACTATATACCGGAAAATTATATTTTTAATGAAATTCCGACTTATCATCCGATTTCAAGATTAAGCGACAGTATGGCGGAATCAATGCGGATGATGGCTGATATTCAACGGCTTAAGGACGGACTGCCCGGTATAGACTGCGGAGCCTGCGGCGCGCCTAATTGCAGAGCCTTTGCGGAGGATGTTATCAAGGGCAGAACCGGCATCTTTAATTGCCCGATAAATAAAGGAAACGGCGGTGAAGCGTATGACGGTGAGTGAATTGTTAAACCACGGTTTTGCCGCGGTTTCAATGCCTGAGCCTGACAGGGAGATAACAGGTGTATATGTAGGAGACCTGTTAAGCTGGGTAATGGGCAGAGCGCACTCAGGTGACGCATGGATAACCATTATGTCAAATGAGAACATATTGGCTGTCGCTTCTCTCGCCGACACCGCATGCATAATAGCGGCGGAGGGCGTGGATATGCCCGACAGTGTAAAAAGCACCGCTGATGCTAAGGGCATTAATATATTAAGCTTTGACGGTTCCTCTTACGAGGCGGCGGTAAAACTGCACGGTTTGATATGAAATACTGTTACGATCTGCATATTCATTCGTGTCTGTCGCCATGTGGAGACAACGATATGACGCCCGACAGCATTGCGGGTATGGGCGAGCTTAACGGTCTTGATATTATGGCGCTTACCGACCATAACAGCTGTAAAAACTGTCCTGCCTTTTTTAAGGCGGCTGACAGGCACGGCGTAATCCCGATAGCCGGTATGGAGCTTACAACGGCAGAGGATATACATATCGTATGCCTTTTCGGCGAGCTTTGCGGTGCAATGGAGTTTAACAAAGCTGTTGAAAAGAAACGGGTGCCTGTTAAAAACCGTCCCGATATATTCGGGGAACAAAGAATAACCGATGACTGCGACAATATAATCGGGTATGAGGAAAATCTGCTTATAAATGCCGTTAATATCACGCTTGAGGAAGTGCCGCAGACGGCGGAAAAGTTCGGCGGTGTGTGCTTTCCGGCGCATATCGACAGACAGGCAAACGGTTTGCTTGCGGTATTGGGTGCTTTTCCCGAAAAACCGTACTTCCCGTTTGCGGAGGTACACGACGGGGAAAAGACGGCGGAATATGCCGAAAAATACGGCAAAAAAATTATAACAAGCTCCGACGCTCATAATTTGTGGAGTATTAATGAACGCGGCGCTTACATAGAGCTTGAATGCGGCAGAGAAAATGCCGCACGGGAGCTTATAAACTATTTACGGGGTGCGGTATGAAGGAAATATCGCTTAATATACTTGATATAGCCGAAAATTCGGTTAAGGCGGGGGCTACGCTTACGGAAATTACCGTGAACGAAACCGACGATACGCTGACGCTTAAAATTTCGGATAACGGCTGCGGAATGACTGCGGAAACGCTGAAAGCCGTCACCGACCCGTTTTACACCACGCGCACCACACGCAAGGTGGGAATGGGTTTGCCGCTTCTTAAAATGGAAGCGGAGCAGACCGAGGGCACATTTGAAATTACATCAAAGTCCGAAAACGAATACCCCGAAAGCCACGGAACCGAGGTTATGGCGGTATTCAATAAAAAGCATATTGATTATACGCCGCTCGGCGATGTTGTTTCAAGTATTGTGACCTTGATACAGGGCCACCCCGATACCGATTTTCTGTTTACGCACACATACGGGAACAAAAATGTAACCCTTGATACAAGGGAACTGCGCGCGGTTCTTGAGGATGTGCCGCTTAACAGCTATGAGGTGCTTGACTTTATAAATAATTTTCTCAGGGAGGAAGAAAATAAATGAAATCATTGGCTGAATTACAGGCAATAAAGGAAAAAATGCGTGATAAGGTCATTCTTCGCGAGGGCGTAAACAACATTCGTGTAGTTGTGGGAATGGCAACCTGCGGTATTGCAGCAGGCGCGCGCCCCGTTCTTAACGCTCTTGTTGAGGGCGTAAACAAAGAGGGGCTTATGGATAAGGTTACCGTTTCACAGACGGGCTGTATAGGTATTTGCCAGCTTGAACCCATTGTAGAGGTTTTTGAGTCCGGCAAGGAAAAGGTAACATATGTTAAGATGACCCCCGAAAAGGCGGCCCGCGTAATTGAGGAACATCTTAAAAACGGTAGCGTCGTAAACGAATATACGATAGCCGCTCATAAGTAAAAAATTGGAGGTAAAAAAATGATTCGTGCACATGTGTTGATCTGCGGCGGTACCGGCTGTACTTCATCCGGAAGCCACGATATTCAAAAGGCGTTTGCCGAGAATATTGAAAACTGCGGACTTGCGGACGAGGTAAAGCTCGTACAGACAGGCTGTTTCGGTCTCTGCGCTTTGGGACCGGTTGTTATAGTTTATCCCGACGGTACTTTTTACAGCAGAGTAACTCCCGAGGATGTTAAGGAAATTGTTGAGGAGCATTTGCTTAAGGGACGTATTGTTGAGCGCTTGGTTTACAACGATACCGGTAATGTAGCTGATGAGATTGAGGGTAATGTGTCCTTGGGCGACACCGCTTTCTATAAATCGCAGAACCGCGTGGTTCTCCGTAACTGCGGCGTTATCAACCCCGAAAATATCGACGAATACATAGCTATGGACGGCTACGCCGCTCTGGGTAAGGTTTTAACCGAAATGACCCCTGAGGATGTTATTAAGTGCGTTACCGATTCGGGTCTTCGCGGCAGAGGCGGCGGCGGCTTCCCCACGGGTAGAAAGTGGGCGTTGTGCGCACCAAACAAAGCTCCGCAGAAATATGTTGTATGTAATGCGGACGAGGGCGACCCCGGTGCGTTTATGGATCGTTCCGTTCTTGAGGGCGACCCCCACTCTGTAATCGAGGCTATGGCTATTGCAGGTTACGCAATAGGCGCCACACAGGGCTATGTTTATGTCCGTGCGGAATACCCGATAGCCGTTCACCGCTTGCAGATAGCTATTGACCAGGCGCGTGAATACGGGCTTTTGGGTAAGGATATTTTCGGCTCGGGCTTTGATTTTGATTTGCATATCCGCCTTGGCGCCGGTGCGTTCGTTTGCGGTGAGGAAACCGCGCTTATGACCTCTATTGAGGGCAACCGCGGCGAGCCGAGACCCCGCCCGCCGTATCCGGCTGTTAAGGGTCTTTACAACTCACCCACAGTTGAAAACAATGTTGAAACCTTTGCAAATATTCCGCAGATCATTCTTCGCGGCGCAGAGTGGTTTGCTTCAATGGGTACAGAGCGCTCTAAGGGTACTAAGGTATTCGCCTTGGGCGGTAAGATAAAGCACACGGGACTGGTTGAAATTCCTATGGGCACAACGCTCCGCCATATAATTGAGGATATAGGCGGCGGTATTCCGAACGGCAAGAAGTTCAAAGCCGCTCAGACAGGCGGACCCTCGGGCGGTTGTATTCCCGCAAGCCTTATCGATACCGAGGTTGACTACGATAACTTAACCGCTATCGGCTGTATGATGGGCTCGGGTGGACTTATTGTTATGGACGAAGACACCTGTATGGTTGATATGGCTAAATTCTTCCTTGAATTTACGGTAGATGAGTCCTGCGGCAAATGTACTCCCTGCCGAGTAGGCACAAAGCGTTTGCTTGAACTCCTTGATAAAATCACCAAGGGCAACGGCACGCTTGAAGACCTTGACAAAATGGAAGAGCTTTGCCACTACATTAAGCAAAACTCCCTTTGCGGTCTCGGTCAGACTGCGCCTAACCCTGTGCTTGCAACACTTAAATTCTTCCGTGACGAATATGTGGCTCATGTTACCGATAAGGTATGTCCTGCCGGCGTATGTAAGGACCTCGTTTCTTACTCAATTATTGCAGACAAATGTAAGGGCTGTACAAAGTGCGCCCGTAACTGCCCTGTGGGCGCTATCAGCGGTACTATTAAAAATCCGCACGAAATCAATCAGACTGCTTGTATCAAGTGCGGCGCTTGTATTGCCAACTGCCCGTTCGGCGCAATAGTTAAAAAGTAAGAAAGGAGCCTTAGAAAATGGATATGTTAAATGTTAAAATAAACGGTATTTCGGTAAGCGTAGAAAAAGGCTCTACCATATTGGACGCCGCAAGAAAAGCGGGCGTTGAAATTCCCACCCTTTGCTTTATGAAGGAGAAAAACGAGATAGGCGCTTGCCGTATCTGCGTTGTCGAGGCTAACGAGGGTAGGGGCTTCCGCATTGTAACCGCCTGCGTTTACCCCGTAAGCGAGGGTATGGAGGTACTCACCAACACCGAGAAAATTCAGAAAGCAAGAAGAACTACGCTGGAACTTATTTTGTCTACTCACGAAAAAAAATGTCTTTCCTGCGTTCGCTCCACAAACTGCGAGCTGCAAAAGCTCTGCCGCGACTACGGTGTAGAGGAGTCCGCCTTTGAGGGCTTTAAGCCGACCTATGAGCTTGACACCTCAACACCCCACCTTATAAGGGATAACAACAAGTGCGTGCTTTGCCGCCGCTGTGTTGCCGCCTGCAACGAGCAGTATGTAGGCGTTATAGGCGCTAATAACCGCGGTATTGATACGGCAATCGGCACTCCGTTTGAGGTCAGTCTTTCAAATGTACCGTGTATCTCCTGCGGTCAGTGCACCGTCGTATGTCCCACAGGCGCATTGGTTGAAAAGGATGATACCGATAAGATTTGGACAGCGCTTGCCGACCCCGATAAGCATGTTGTGGTTCAGACCGCTCCGTCTATCCGCGCTACTTTAGGCGAATGCTTCGGTATGCCGATAGGCACTAACGTTGAGGGTAAAATGGTTGCGGCTCTCCGCCGTCTCGGCTTTGATAAGGTATTTGATACCGACTTTGCCGCCGACCTTACAATAGTTGAAGAGGCTAACGAGCTTGTTGAACGCATAAAAAATAATGGCACACTCCCGATGATAACCTCCTGCTCGCCGGGTTGGGTCAAGTTCTGCGAGTATTATTATCCCGATATGTTAGAGCATCTTTCTACCTGCAAATCTCCGCAGCAGATGGCAGGCGCGGTTATAAAGACCTATTATGCCGATAAAATGGGTATTGACCCCAAAGATATAGTTTCTGTTTCGGTAATGCCCTGCACGGCTAAGAAATTTGAAATCGGAAGAGACGACCAGAGCGCGGCGGGCGTGCCCGATGTTGACATTGCCATTACCACCCGCGAGCTTTCGCGTATGATAATGCGCGCAGGTATAAACTTCACAAATCTGCCCGATGAAGATTTCGACTCTCCGCTCGGTGAAGACACCGGCGCGGCGGTTATATTCGGCGCTACGGGCGGCGTTATGGAGGCGGCGCTCAGAACCGCTAACGATTGGCTTACCGGCAAGGATAATACCGATATCGACTTTACCGCGGTGCGCGGCACACAGGGCCTTAAACAGGCTACCGTTAACATTAACGGCAGTGATATAAAGGTTGCCGTAGCCTCGGGCGCGGCGGCTGCCAAGTGCGTTATGGACAGAATGAAGAACGGCAACCCCGACGGCTGGGCGTTTGTTGAAATAATGGGCTGTCCCGGAGGTTGCGTAAACGGCGGCGGTCAGCCGATTCAGCCGCAGTATGTAAGAGATACTGTTGACTTAAAGGCTGTCAGGGCTAAGGCGCTTTACGATCAGGACGCTTCAATGGCTCTCCGCAAATCGCACGAGTCACCCGTTGTAAAGGCGCTTTACAGCGAGTGGTATGACGGCTTCGGCGGTCATAAGGCTCACCACGATCTGCACACGAGCTATGTTCCGAGAAAGAAATATTCAAAGTAATTAAATTCGGCGAGCCGCCTTGAGATTGCTCAGTGCGGCGGCTCGCTTCTTTGCATTGAGGGCAAATTAACAAAAATCGTCTTTATTTTTAAATTTACTTTAAATCGCTTTGAATGTGTGATATTATAATATCGGTGATTTTATGAAAAATATATTTTGTTTTGCGGCGGCGTTTGTTATAGCCTTTACGCTTACTGCCTGCAAAACCGCAGAAAATGAAGACGATGCTTCCTCCGCTGTTGAAACCCACTCGGTTTCAAGCGAAACGGTTATTCCCACAGTAGAAAGCATACCTGATGAGCCTTTGGATACCGAAAGTGAAGAGGAGCAGGAAAAGATTTATGTCGGAGTTGAGGAAATAAAGCTTAGCGCCTATGAAAAAACGCTTAATATAGGTCAAAGATTTATGCCTATTGTTACAATGCTTCCGGAAAACGCAAGCAATAAGGCGGAAATATGGGAATCGGACAATACCGCTGTTGCAACCGTTAATAAATACGGGAATATTACCGCAATAGGTGAGGGAAGCTGTACTGTAACGGTGAAATCCGCGGATAAGCCGGAATTAAGCGCGGTGTTTAAGGTGACTGTTAATGCACCGGTAAAGGTTGAAATGACATATCGCGACGGAATACTTATAGTAAATAAATCCTATCCGTTGCCGAGCGATTACAACCCCGGAGTAAACGGTGAGGCAAAGGAAGCTTTAAACAGAATGTTTGCCGACGCAAAAGCGGAAAGAAATCTTAATATGTGGGTCTGCTCGGGCTTCAGAAGCTATAATGTGCAGAAAAATCTGTATAATAACTATGTAAAGCGTGACGGTGACCAAAATGCTGACAGATATTCCGCACGGCCCGGTTACTCCGAGCACCAAACGGGACTTGCCTTTGATATAAATTACGCCGACAGCAGATTTGAAGGCACAGACCAGGCAATATGGCTTGCCGAAAACGCATATAAATACGGATTTATTTTACGCTATCCCGAAGGTAAGGAGCATATCACGGGTTATATGTACGAGCCTTGGCATTACAGATACATAGGTGTTGAAAATGCGGCTAAAATTTTCGCAAGCGGACTGACGCTTGAGGAATATTACGGCTTAACATCGGTTTATGCCGAGTAAGCAGACCTTAAGGAGCAATTATGTTTAAAGTTATTATTTGTATTTTGGCAGGCGTGGGGGCAGGCCTCGGCACCGGCTTTGCCGGAATGAGCGCCGCCGCGGTCATAAGCCCTGTTCTTATAGCGTTTTTGAATATGGATCCGTATATGGCGGTGGGCATAGCTCTCGCAAGTGATGTTCTTGCAAGCGCGGCGTCTGCCTATACATATGGGAAAAACAAAAACCTTGATATTAAAAACGGCGTTATTATGATGGCGTCGGTTTTGGTCTTTACTTTTTGCGGAAGCTTTATCGCAAGCGTTGTTCCGAAAACCGCAATGGGTAATTTTTCGGTTTTTATGACCTTTATTTTAGGTATTAAATTCATTGTAAAGCCGGTTGTGGCGCCTAAAAAACGCCTTTCGTCAGCCACGGCAAGGCAAAAGGCTGTGCGCTCGGTGATTTGCGGCTCGGGCGTCGGCTTTATCTGCGGCTTTGTAGGCGCGGGCGGCGGTATGATGATGCTTCTTGTTTTAACCTCTGTTTTGGGGTATGAGCTTAAAACCGCGGTCGGCACAAGCGTGTTTATAATGAGTATAACGGCGCTTACGGGCGCTGTAAGCCATTTTGCCATAGGCGGTATGCCCGACATGGGAGCGCTTGCGGTTTGTATAATTAGTACGCTTGCTTTCGCCCAGCTTGCGGCGGTAATTGCCAATAAAGCAAAGCCCGAAACCCTTAACCGTGTTACCGGGGCTGTTTTAGTCATACTCGGCATTGCAATATTCGTTGTAGGCAAAATTAAATAATATTAAATAATACTTAATAATTAATAGACTTGTTTACAAATATGCAAAAATCGCCTTTCTGTATTATATTACAGGGGGGTGATTTTTTATGGCAGAATACGGATATGTCCGCGTTTCAAGCGTGGACCAAAACGAGGAGCGGCAGTTAGCGGCGCTTTGCGAGCGCAGAGTGCCCGCAAAAAATATTTTTAAGGACAAGCAATCCGGCAAGGATTTTGAGCGCCGCAGTATAAAAGAATGGT
>ERZ772882.2241-NODE-2241-length-18000-cov-4.719643_pt1 | contig 18000 bp, 17 predicted proteins | sample MGYA00580576_ERZ772882 | MGnify/ENA primary metagenome ERZ772882 (study PRJEB29015, sample SAMEA2737658) | human gut metagenome | biome: human gut; feature: human-associated habitat; material: faeces | place: China | collected 2012 ... | reverse complement strand
GGTGATGACGCTGGCGGTGGCGAAGGCGCTGCTCAGCAGCCGTGGGCAAGACGATACCGCCATCAAAGCGGCACTGGTGCGGGAGATGCAGCAGCTGGGCCGTGCCTACCCTGACCGGGGCTATGGCACCCATTTTGGCGGCTGGCTCTATGAGGATGACCCGCAGCCCTACCAAAGCTACGGCAACGGCAGTGCCATGCGGGTGTCTCCCGCCGCATGGCTGGCAACAGATATGGCGGAAACGCTGCGTCTGGCGCGGCTCAGCGCCCAGGTGACCCACGACCACCCGGAGGGCATCAAGGGCGCACAGGCCACCGCCGCGGCCATCTTTCTCGCCCGCACAGGTCACGGAAAAGAGGAAATCAAGGCGTATGTGGAGCGCGAGTTTGGCTACGACCTCAGCCGCACCTGCGATGAGATTCGCCCCACCTACCATCATGTAGAGAGCTGTCAGGAAACCGTACCGCAGGCAATCACCGCATTTTTGGAGAGCCGCGATTTTGAAGACGCTCTCCGCACGGCAGTCTCCCTCGGTGGTGACAGCGACACCCTCGCTGCCATCACCGGCAGCATCGCTGAGGCATTCTACGGCGTGCCGGAGGAACTGCGGCAGGAGTGCCGCAAACGTCTGACACCGGAGCTGGCGGAGATTCTGCGTGAGTTAGAAAATGCACTTTCTGAAAGCGCCCCCAAGACTTGAGCAGCTGGAACCCATCCTGTGAACGAGATTGTCTTTCGTACCGTACTCGATCGCGCTGACTGGGCAGTAGCAGATGCACGCCATGCAGTGGGTGCAGTTCCTGCCCCAAACTTTTGAATAAAAATTTTTCTACTATTTCCGACGCTTTATAGCCGATTTTGCTTTATTATGGATGCTCTTCGCAACTCTTGACTCCACTGTTTCCGCATGCTCCACGTCTGTTTGTAGTCAAACATGTGGTCAAAAACCGCTTTCTGAACACCCTCGTGACAGGGGACAGAAAGCGGTTTTTTTATGGTCTGCCGGAGTGTTGCGGACGGATGATTTGTCGCTCCGGTTTGCCGCATTGTACCTCCGATGGGGAGGTTAAGCAAGTCCTTTATACAGGAATAGGCGGCGCAGAATTTGCATCGCTATAGACAAAGAATAGGGACTTTCCCTTAATACGAGCTGTGTTTTAAGGGAAAGCCTGTCAAACTACGGGAAAGCATCTGCGCCTTGTGAGAAAAACGCTGTTGACTTTCATCGTAATTTTATCACGGATATTTTTCGATTAGCACTCAAAGCGAGTTGACTTTCTTCATCGCGATATAGAAATCCCTGGAGAGTTCTGATACGGCAATATTAGACAGACCGAGTGTGATACTTCGCCCTGCACGGAAAGAAACAGCAGGAACTGATCTGCAGGAATAAAGAGAAGCTTCGTGTCACCATGACGGACGAACAAGAGAAATTGTTTGAGACAGGATCGTGCTGGAGATCATGGACGAATACTTGAACGCGTAGCGCAGCACCCATCGGTCAAGCTTTGGCCGCCGAGCGTGTTTTATACCAAAGTGCGTACCTGGCATTGTAAAAACGCTATATCGGTGATATAATAAGTTCAATCATCTGGTAAAGGAGAGTTGCAGATGCCGTTTAGTTCCGAAATTAAGAATTTTAGATTATCTTGTCTGATGAATCAAACAGAATTCGGCAACGCTCTCGGTGTTTCTTTTACGACCGTGAATCGCTGGGAAAACGGAAAGGCCCGCCCCAATATCAAGGCGATGAAAGCTCTGAAGCAGTACTGTGAGGAGTGTGGTCTCCCCTATGAGCCGCTTGAAAAAAGCTGGCGTGAGAATAGAATTCAGGAGGGTGCGGTATGATCGACTTCTGTAATCTTGAAAAATATCGGGAGAACAACCGCATCGAGGCCAAAAAAGCCCTTGGTGGGCTGCCCAGGAGCATTTGGGAAACCTATTCCGCCTTTGCCAATACCCACGGCGGTATTATCCTGCTGGGAGTGGAAGAATGGGCGGATAAATCCCTGCACACGGTAGATCTGCCCGACCCTGACAGACTCATTAAGGAGTTCTGGGACATCGTCAATAACCCCAATAAGACCAGCGTTAATGTGCTGTCCTCCAAGGACGTATTTGTCCAGGAGGTGGATGGCAACCACATTGTGGTCATCAATGTTCCCCGTGCAGAGCGCTCTTATAAGCCGGTTTATGTAGATGGTAACCCTCTCTGCACCTATCGCCGCAACGGAGAGGGTGACTACCGCTGCACCAAGGAAGAATATCAGGCCATGGTGCGCGATGCATCGGTAAAGACGCAGGATATGCTGGTTCTGAACGAGATGGACTTGACAGTGTTCAATCAGGAGAGTGTCCGCAGCTATCGCCAGAGGATGCGCCTCTCCCGCCCCGGCCATGTGTGGGAAGCCTTGGAGGATGAAGATTTCCTCCTGAAGCTGGGTGCCGTGGGCATCGGCTCTGATGGGAAAAAGCATCCCACTTCTGCCGGACTTCTCATGTTCGGCAACGAATACGATATTGTGCGGGAATTCAACGCTTACTTTCTGGACTATCAGGAACAGTATGACGCTGATACCCGCTGGACTGACCGTATCATATCTTCCTCTGGCGACTGGAGCGGCGATGTGTATGACTTCTATTTCCGGGTCTACAACAAGCTGATTCAGGATATTAAGGTGCCCTTCAAAATGGACGGTGGTACCCGTATAGATGATACCCCAGTGCATCAGGCACTGCGTGAAGCACTGGCCAACTGTTTGGTGAATGCCGATTATTACGGCAGACAGGGGTTGGTCATCGTCAAAAAGCGCAATAGCATTACGATGTCCAACCCAGGCAGCTTCCGCATCGAAATTGATGCCGCAAAGAGCGGCGGTGTTTCTGATCCGCGGAACGGAACGATGCTGAAAATGTTCAACCTGATCGATATCGGTGAGCGTGCTGGTAGCGGCATTCCGAATATCTTCCGCGTCTGGCGCGAGCAAAATTGGACAACTCCGGAGATTACAGAGCAACTCGAGCCGGAGCGGACAACATTAACGCTCTTATTCTCCAAGAGTGACGATAAAAAAGCGGCGATAAAAAGTGACGATAAAAAAACGACGATAAAAACAGCACGGCAAAAGAATGAAATTATTACTTACCTGACAGATCATATTTCGGCCAGAAGTGCTGATATTGCAGAACTGCTGGGTGTTAAGAGTACACGAGCCAAACAGCTGTTGAAGGGATTGCTGGATGAAGGTGTTGTTATTGCAGAGGGCGGCAATAAGAACCGTGTATACAAATTGAAAAGATAACACAACGCAGTTTCCGTAAAGCCAATTTGCGGGAAAGCAGAAATACCAAATTAAGAGAAGCGTGGTAAACGAACATGGCAATAAAGAAAAATGAGCTGTACAGTTCTCTTTGGGCGAGCTGCGATAAACTGAGGGGCGGCATGGACGCCTCTCAGTATAAAGACTATATCCTGACCTTGCTGTTCGTGAAATATGTTACGGACAAGTTTAAGAGCGTAAAATATGCCGATATTACGGTTCCTGAAGGTGGCAGCTTCGATGATTTGGTTGCGCTGAAGGGCAATAAAAATATCGGTGAAGAAATGGACAAGGTCATTGCCAAGCTGGCAGAAGCCGGGGAGAACAATCTCCGCGGCGTGATCGACAATGCCCATTTCAATGATGAGGCCAAGTTAGGCAGCGGCAAAGAAATGGTGGATAAGCTCACCGGCTTGATTGCCATTTTCCAGCGTGACGAATTCAATTTCAAAAAGAACAAAGCCAGCGGTGACGATATTCTTGGCGATGCCTATGAATATCTGATGCGTCATTTTGCCACGGAAAGCGGCAAGAGCAAGGGCCAGTTCTACACACCGGCCGAAGTTTCCCGTATTCTTGCCAAAGTGATTGGCATCGACAGCATCGAGGAGCGCGACGAGGGTTACTCCGTGTATGACCCTGCCTGCGGTTCCGGTTCACTTCTGATTCGAGCAGCGGATGAAGCCCCCTTCGAGATTGCTATTTGGGGACAGGAAAAGGAAGTAACCACCGCAGGTCTCGCCAAGATGAACCTTGTCCTGCACAACAAGGCTGCCGGTGAGATCAGAGCAGGAAATACATTTTCTGCTCCCCGCTATTTTGAAGAAGATTCCGATGATGAGGTGCTGAAGCGTTTCGACTTTGCGGTGGCCAATCCTCCGTTTTCTCTAAAAAACTGGACGGATGGTCTTAAGGATTATGGCCGCTTTGATGGCTATGGCGACAGACCGCCTGAAAAGAACGGCGACTTTGCGTGGCTGCTCCATATTTTGAAGTCCTTGAAAAGCACTGGCAAGGCTGCGGTCATTCTTCCCCATGGTGTTCTGTTCCGTGGCAATGCGGAGGCGACTATCCGCAAAGCTATTATTGACAAGGGCTATATCAAGGGCATCATCGGCCTGCCCGCCAACCTGTTTTATGGCACCGGTATCCCTGCCTGCATTATCATCATCGATAAGGCTGATGCCGCCGAGCGCAAGGGTATCTTTATGATTGATGCCAGCCATGACTTCGTTAAGGACGGCAATAAGAACCGCCTGCGTGAGAGGGACATCTACAAAATCGTCACCACATTCAATCAGCAGATCACAGACGATCGCAAGTATGCTCGTTTTGTCCCCAATGACGAAATCAAAGAGAAAAACGAGTATAACCTGAATATCCCCCGTTATATTGACAGCTCCACCCCGGAAGATTTACAGGACATTGATGGACATCTGCATGGCGGTATTCCTGCGACAGATGTGGATTCCATGGAGAAGTATTGGGTACTGTTCCCCGGTCTGAAAGACAAGCTGTTTTCTCAGCTGCGGGATGGCTATTATCGGCTGAACATTCCCAAAGAGGATATCCGCAACGTGGTCTATAACGACCATGCGTTTTCTGCCTACACCGAGCGCATCGACAATGCCTTTGATGCGTGGATGCAGATGGTGGATTCCGGCCTTCGGAGCATTGATGAAGATACGGAAGTCAAGCCCTATATCGTCGAGCTGTCGGAGCAGCTGATTGACTGCTTTGATGGTCTGGAGCTGGTGGATAAGTACGATGTCTACGAGGTGCTGCTTTCCTATTGGCACAAAGTCATGGGCGACGATGTTTATCTTGTGTCGGTGGACGGCTATGGTGCCGCACGGACATGGGAAAACATCATGGGTGAATACACCTCCGGCAAGAAAAAGGGGCAGGAAAAGGTCATTGGCTGGGAGGGCGTTTTGCTGCCCAGGGCACTGATCGAGTCCGTGTTCTTCGCCGCCGAACGCAAGAAAATCAATGAGGCGCAGGCCATTGCCGAAGAGACCCAGAGCAGACTGGACGAGTTTGTGGAGGAGCAGACCGGCGATGAGGGCTATCTGAAGGAATACCTCAACGACAAGGACAAGGTGGATGCCAAATCTGTCGCCGCCCGGCTGAAGATTCTGAAAAAGGCCGATCCCAAGGGAGAGGAATATGCGGCATTGAAGCAGCTTACGGATTTGACGGATTCCCTTTCCAAGCAGAACAAGGCCGTTAAGGAAATGAACGCCGAATTGGAGGAAAAGGTTCGGGCAAAGTATGCTTTGCTGACCGACGAAGAGATTCTGGATCTGCTGGTGAACCGCAAATGGTATGCCACTATCTTTGAAGGAATCAAGGCACTGTATGTCACCACTTCCCACCAGATGACCAACCGTATTGTGGAATTGGTGGAGCGGTATGAGGATACCCTGCCGGAACTGTCTGCTGCCGTTGCCGAGTATGAGGCCAAGGTCAAGGATCATCTGAAAAGGATGGGATTTGTATGGTAAAACCATGGGATACAGCCACAATTGGCGATTTTTTGGATTTTAAGAACGGCTTAAATAAGAGTAAAGAATTTTTTGGACATGGCACGCCTATTGTCAACTATACGGATGTGTATAAAAAGCGTGGTCTAAAGAAAAATGATGTGTGCGGCAAGGTTAGTCTTACTCGCGACGAAATTCATCGATTCGATGCACGAAAAAATGATGTTTTCTTTACTAGAACATCCGAAACACCAGAAGAAGTTGGAATGTCATCGGTCTTGTTAGAGGATATTGATGATTGCGTTTTCAGCGGTTTTGTTCTTCGTGGCAGACCTAAAAATGATATGTTTGTGCCAGAATACTGCAAGTACTGCTTTACAACTGAAGCAGTACGAAGTGCAATTATTATGGGGTGCACATATACAACCAGAGCGTTGACCAATGGAAAGCAACTGTCCACTATTGAAATTGTGGTTCCGCCCAAGCCTGAGCAGGAGGCAATCGCAAAAACTCTTGCCGAAATTGACGAGTTGATTTCTTCTCTGGAAAAGCTGATAACCAAGGAAAAAGCCATCAAGCAGGGTGCGATGCAGGAACTGCTGACAGGCAAGCGCCGCCTGCCGGGGTTCACTAGGGAGTGGCAGCATTTCATTTTTGGAGAGCTGTTCGACTTCATTCCAAACAATGCTTTTACCAGAGCGCAGATGAGTGAAAGTGGCAAGGTTAAAAATATCCATTATGGTGATATTCTTACAAAATATGGTGCTTATGTGAATGGTTCCAGTGATTTAATTCCCTATATTTCCAAGAAAGTTGATCTGGCAAGATTTGCAGATCGGTGTTACCTACAATCTGCTGATATTATTATGGCTGATACTGCAGAGGATGAAACGGTAGGAAAGGTACTGGAAGTAGTCAGTGTGGATTGTCCCATTTTGGCTGGTCAGCATACCCTTTTGTGCAGACCCAAAGTCAAGTTTGCGCCCAAGTTTCTGGGTTATTATCTGAATGCGGCTTGTTATCATGACCAACTAATCCCATATATCGTTGGAACCAAAGTGTCCTCTGTTAGCAAAGCCAGTGTTGCGCAGACGGAGCTGGTTGTACCGGACTATGAGGAACAGCAAGCCGTTGCGGAAATTTTATCCAATATGGATTCTGAGATTGAGGCATTGGAGCAGAAATTGGCAAAATATCGTCAGGTCAAGCAGGGTATGATGCAGCAGCTTCTGACGGGAAAAATTAGGCTGGTGTAAAGGAGGGAACGATTTGTGGCTAAAAGCACGATAATCAAAGAGTTGGCAAATAATCAGATTTCTATGGAAGTAGCTTTGCAGCGACTTATGATTATAGCTTCTGATTTGGAAAATGAAGAACTGTCAGCATGGGCCGAGGCAGAATTACACGGCTATTCCCAGAGCGATACATTGCCAGAGTATAGGAATATACGGTCTATTCATTTTCTTTACTCCGGAATAAACGGTAGCTTCAAAGTTACGAATTGTCCGTTTACCTTTACAAGTATTTTGGAGGAAAAACTATCTAATATTTATAACGTTCCCATTATGGATAGCGTTTCCTCTTTGCAAGACTTTGTTGACAATCCGGATAAGAAATCTTATAGAAGAGATTTTTCAATGCTGAATGGGTATGTTCTGCAGAGAACTGGGATTCAATGCACCAGCATTTACCAAACAGTACCATTGAATTTCCTGCAGAAAATTTTGAGCCAGATCAAGACCATACTTATGCATGTATTTCTTAAGTTGGACAAAGAGTATGGTTGCTTGGATGACTTAGATGTGGATACAACCACAAAAACACCTGAAGAGGTCGAAAAAATCAATGAGGTTGTGAATAATTACATTTTCATCGACAATAGCATCAATGTGGGTGATAAAAACAAACTCAAGGGTTCTGAAATTTTTGGCGGGGGTAGGGGGCATGGCTGATATCTCATATAAGTATCGAGATAATGAACACAGCATCGATTCTTATGACAATGTGGTGTTTACATACGGCTGGATAAGAAACGCTTTGAGATTTGTTTTTGAATCTCAAACCGATATTACGCTAAATTGTGTTATCGCATTTGATTCGGACGATATGTCATATGAGTGCAAATCAATAGACGAATTCAAAAAATATGCTTTTGGAAAAGCAATCCGTGTAAAATACATGAATGTTTATGCTTCCAAAAATTGGATTCAAACGCTCATAAGCATTTATGTAAATCACTCCTCTAAATCAGAACAGCAGGAATTCATACTCTCCTCGGAAAATGAAATGTTGGTGATTAGTCTGCGAGATGCGCTTCTCGCTAAGAAAAAAGGCAATCCTCGCCCGCAGCCACTTACCGTCTTTCGATATGAGGATAACAGCGTCCACATTGGTGATGGTAATAAGATTTCAAGCAGCACAGTTGGATCAAAGAACATGATTGAGACTGAATGTGAAATATCCAATCCCGCACCTGAAAAAGAAAAATTAGGATCCAAAGTGTTTTGGCAAATTTTGATTCCGGTTGCTGTCGTTGTAATCGGAGCCCTTGTTTGCATTTGGCTTGGGATTGATACGCAATAAAGACTCCGACCGAAGAAAGTCAAACACAGGATGCTGTAACAGTTTATGGTGTGTATAATCGATTTGTGTAGAGGAGGCATTACAATGAGCGAAGAGAAAAGTTTGGTAGGGCAAGTTATTGACCAGTCGAGTGGTGTTCTTGAAAAAGCATACGACGATCTTGCGCATCCGAGTGCCAAATCTTTAGGGAATACCTTGAGCCTTGTTCCTCGTACTATTGGGGTATGGCTCGGGAAATGGGAAAAATGGGTCATTAACGGTGAGGAAAGCATTTGTTTAACCGCTCAGGCAGTACAAGAAAAAGCTAAAAACATTCCTGAAGAAAAGTTGACTGAACCAGAACCCTATGTTGCAATTCCCGCGGTACAGCAATTAAGTTATTGCTATGACAGCGAAGAACTTCGAGAACTGTATGCAAATCTGCTCGTTTCTTCTATGAACGTAGACACCAAACACTATGTATACCCATCTTTCGTGGATATAATCAAGCAGTTATCACCCATGGATGCCAAAGTGATTGAGGCAATGAAACAAGAGCAATCTCCAATCCCTGTTGTTACAGTCAGGCTGAACTTCAAAGAAAGCAAATCGTTTCACGAACTTCTTATTGATTACTCGATCGACCTTTTTCAATTGTTCGGTGATACCAGCATTTTGAGTGCCAGCCTTCAAAACCTTGATCGTCTTGGCATTATTAAAATCCGATATGATCAGGTTGTAAAGCCTGATGAGAGATATGATGTCTTTTATGAAGATGCCGAGTATAAAGGCCTCGTGGCCTCATTTCAAGGTAAGGAAAATACTGATATCACGCTCTCGAAAGGGTTAATTGAACTCACTGAATTTGGAAAAGCTTTTTGTAAGAGCTGTTGTGAGGATTAGGAGGTGTATCTATGCCCAACATTGGTGATAGCGAGCGCAAAACTCAAAATCGTGTGGTCAAATTCTTTAGGGATAAGCTGCACTATACATATTTGGGGAACCTGCATGACAGTGAGAACCGTAACATCATGCAGGAGCGGCTGCACGCCTGGCTATTGAAACAGGGCTACTCCGAAAAGATTGCAGCCCATGCAGTAGATACCTTAGTGAAGACATCCACCAATCTGCAGCAGGGGCTGTACCATGCCAACAAAGAGGTTTACAGCCTACTGAAATATGGAGCCAAGGTCAAGGAGTCCGTGGAGCAGTCCCCTAAGACGGTGTATTTTATCGACTTTGAAGATGTCAGTAAAAATGACTTCTATATTGCGGAAGAAGTCACTATTGTCAGCAACAACACCAAGCGTCCGGATATCGTTCTCTATGTGAATGGTATTGCGCTTGCGGTGATCGAACTGAAAAAGAGCAGCGTATCCGTGTCCAACGGCATCCGGCAGAATCTGACCAACCAGAAATCGAATTTCATCGAAGATTTCTTTACCACCATTCAGTTCTGTATGGCCGGGAACGACAGCGAGGGCTTGCGCTATGGTACGCTCCTTACCCCGGAGAAGCACTATCTGGAATGGAAAGGCGACGGCTTTGCCGAGCATCAGACGGAACGCGATATTGTGGATATCGAGGTTGAGGAATACTGCGAGGGGATTCCCGGCAAGTTGGAAAAACAGCTTTTTGCTCTGTTTTACAAAAAGCGTTTCCTTGATCTGATCCACAACTTTGTAATCTTTGATAAGGGCATTAAAAAAGTTTGCCGCTATAATCAGTACTATGCCATCAAGCGGGCGCAGCATCGTTTGACGGACAAGAAGAGCGGCGGCATCGTTTGGCATACCCAGGGCAGCGGCAAGAGTCTGACGATGGTGTGGTTCTCCAAGTGGATTTTGGAGAATAATCCCAATGCGCGGGTATTGGTCGTTACCGACCGCGAGGAATTGGATGAGCAAATCGAAAAGAATTACAAGGGTGTGGATGAGAATATCGTCCGCACTAAGAGTGGAAAAGATCTGCTTGAACGCCTGAACGCTTTCGATGACCGTCTTCTGTGCTCTCTGGTACATAAATTCGGAAAGCGCGGCAGCGACAGCTCGGAAACAGATTACGAAAAATACATCGAAGATTTGAAAAACGCATTGCCCAAGGATTTTTCCGCAAAGGGTGATATCGTGGTGTTTGTGGATGAGTGCCACCGCACTCAGTCCGGCAAGCTCCACGCGGCCATGAAGACGATCCTTCCAAATGCCATCTTTATCGGTTTCACAGGCACGCCGCTTTTAAAGAAGGACAAAAAGACCAGTCTGGAAACCTTCGGCGGATATATCCATACCTACAAGTTCAACGAAGGTGTTCGAGACGGCGTTGTGCTGGATCTGCGGTACGAGGCCAGAGATGTGCCGCAGGGCATGACCTCCCAGGATAGAATCGACGCATGGTTTGAGGCAAAAACCGTTGGGCTGGCCCCCAGAGCAAAAGCAAAACTCAAAGCTTATTGGGGTAACCTGCAAAAGATTTTCTCCTCTCGCTCCCGCTTGGAGCAAATCGCCAATGATATCATCTTTGATTTTGCCACCAAGGCACGACTGATGGATGGAAACGGAAATGCTATCCTTGTGGCCGGTTCTGTGTATTCAGCATGCCGATACTATGAAATTTTCCAAAGCAAAGGATTCCGGAAATGTGCGATTATTTCTTCTTATACGCCGCAAGCCGGTGATTTAAGAACGGATACTGTTAGCGACGAGGAAGAAACCGAAACATTTGAAAAATACAGCACTTATCTGAAAATGATCGGCGTTGACCCGTCGGAGGACAAGACGCAGATTGCCAAAAAAGTAGAAGCTTTTGAAGCGGAAGCAAAACGCAAGTTTGTGGACGAACCTGCAAACATGAAACTGCTGATCGTAGTTGACAAGCTGCTTACCGGTTTCGATGCTCCCAGCTGTACCTACCTCTACATCGATAAGGCGATGCATGACCACGGCCTGTTCCAGGCGATCTGCCGAGTCAATCGTCTGGATGGCGAGAGCAAAGACTTTGGCTATATTGTAGATTACAAGGAACTATTCGGAGACTTGGCGGATGCCATGAACAAGTATACCGCCGGTGCCTTTGAAAGCTATGATGCAGAGGATGTCGATGGGCTTTTGAAAGATAGAGCTACAGAAGCGAAAAAGTATTTCGTTGATACCCTGGAGGAATTGGATGAGCTTTGCGAGGGCGTCGAATTGCCCAGAAAAGAGCTCGACTATATCCACTATTTCTGCGGTGAAAGTGGTCGCGACGAAAATCAGGACGAAGCCTTTGCCCGCATTCGTGAGAAGTTGTACAAGCTCGTTGGACGCTTGATTCGCGCTTTTGCGGAGTTAAAGCCTCGTATGACGGATTTAGGGTATACCCTTTCCGAGCAAAGCGCATTGGACGACAGGGTTGCGTTCTATGTGAACATGCGTGACACGATTGGTAGGGCCAGCGGCGATTTTATTGATCTGAAAGCCTACGAACCGGGTATGCGGTATCTGATTGACAACTACATCTCAGCCAGCGAGTCGCAAAAGATCGGCAGCATGGATGACTTTACCCTGCTTGATTTCATCATCTCGCAGGAAAATAAGCTGAAGAGCGAGCAAAAAGGCGAGCAGGAGAGTGCGGCAGAAACCATTGAGAACAACATCCGCAAAAAGGTTGTTGAGCGAATGGTCATCAACCCTGCTTATTACGCAAAAATGTCTGAAATCCTGGAGCAGTTGATACTTGACCGCCGCCGCGGAGTGATTGCCTACGGGCAGCTGCTGGACACATACATGGAACTGGCGAAAAATGTTGCAAAGCCCGAGGAGAATACAAAGTACCCTGAGAGTATTCGTTCCAATGGCGCACTGCGGGCGCTCTATGATAATTGCGGAGAAGATGAGGCGACTGCCTTGAAGCTGCACAAAGCCATTGTCAAGGCGCGGCTCGATGGTTTCCGAAATAATCCGGTTAAGGCAAATAAAATCAAGCGAGCGCTCTATCAACTTTTGAATGACGATAGCGAAGTGGAGCGAATTTATCAAATTGTTGTGGAACAAGAGGAGTACTGATGCAAATAGTTATTTTCAATATTCCTGTGGAAGTTATCAGAAAAAATATTAAAAATTTGCATCTCTCTGTGCTTCCACCGGACGGCAGGGTTCGTGTATCGGCACCCACGCAACTGACGGATGAAGCAATTACGATGTTCGTTCGGACAAAACTCGGCTGGATCAAAAAACAACAGGAGAAGTTTCAACAGCAGCCGCGTCAAAGCGAGCGGCAGTATGTGTCCGGGGAAACATTATATGTTTGGGGTAAGCAGTACTTTCTTCAAGTGGAATACAGCTACAAAGGCAATGCTCTCACACTTTCGGGTGACAAGGCTATTCTGACGGTTAGAAAAGAAAGCAGTCCAAAGCAGAGAGAAAGCTTCGTAAATGAATGGTACCGCAACCTCTTGAAACAGGAAGTGGCGAAATATCTTCCCAAGTGGGAGAAAACTACGGGGCTTTACTGTAGCAGTTGGCAAAGCAAATATATGACCACCAAATGGGGTACCTGCAACACAAACACACAAAAAATTTGGCTAAATCTTCAGTTGGCGAAGAAGCCGATAGAGAGCCTTGAGTATGTAATCCTGCACGAGCTGGCACACCTAAAAGTCAAAAATCATGGCCCGGAGTTTGTTGCTGTTTTAGATCAGTATATGCCTCAATGGCAGGAACGAAAAAGACTGTTGAACGAAAGCAAATTGGATTATATGGATTCTGACTTCAAGAAAGATTTGAACAACAAAAGCGGCCCTATCATCGAAAGTAAATCCGCGTTTTGATGAGAGAATTGCGTGAAAGCGGGAAAGTTTTCTGCGAAGGAACAACAAGTGCCGCAAGGTGGTTTGCGTCCAAATAATCCAAAATACTAACGAATCTTGGAACCAACTTGGAACTGACTTGGGACCAACTTTGAACTAACTTGCGACCTAATCAGCAAAGTATGTGCTAACGATTAAAGCGGACGGTGGATCTCATAAATCCGGGAGCAAGCAGGCGGCGCGGGACGCGAAAAAGAACTCCATTCTGGAGAAGTGCGCCGTCCCGCTGCTGCGACTGCGCACAGATGGCAGCAGGGAAAAAGGGAAAATCAAAAATGCACTAAAGGGAGAATGATCATGCCGAAAATTATCAGGAACGCGATCAGATGCAAGAAATGTGGAGACGTTATCGAAAGTAAGACTGTCCATGATTTCAAGTTTTGCAGCTGCGGCTCCTGCGCCGTGGATGGCGGCCACGACTACCTTCGCAGATGCGGAAATCGTGAGGATTGGGAAGAACTGTCTGAAGCGGAGAAGGTGGAGGACAACGGCGCGTTGACTTGATTCTGGGTGATTGGGAATTGAGGTGATAGGATGTCTCTTACAATCCAGCTTTTTGAAAATCAGCATATTCGCACGGCGTGGGATGAAGAAAAGGAAGAATGGTACTTCTCCATTGTCGATGTAGTTGGCGTATTGACGGACAGCGTTGACCCCACGGCGTATTGGCGCAAACTTAAACAACGGTTGAAGACCGGCGCCATCACCATCCCAACCCGTAACATCCACTCGAGAGACGAGATCATCTGCAAGGAAGACGTCCTCAACTGCATCCGTATGGCAATGGCTCTGGAGACTGTAGAGCTGGACGAACATTTTGACGCATAAAAGCCAAAGTAGAGATATGGAACGATACCTTTCCGCAAAATGAAAAAACGGAAGAAACAAACGGAAAGAGATTATAAGGAGGAACCCATGCTCTATGAAAGAGATTATTGCAACAAAATCAGCCCCCGCAGCCATCGGCCCGTATTCACAGGGAATCGGTGCCGGTAATCTGGTCATCACATCCGGGCAGCTGCCCGTAGACCCCGCGACTGGTAGCTTCGCTCCTGGGGGTGTCGCAGAGCAGACCCATCAGTCCCTGGCCAATGTTCAGGCTGTTTTGGCGCAAGCGGGACTTACGATGGAAAATGTCATCAAGACCACCGTTTTTCTCAGCGATATGAACAACTTCTCGGCCATGAACGAGGTGTACGCCACTTTCTTTCCTCAGAATCCTCCGGCGCGCAGCGCTGTTGAGGTCGCGAGATTGCCGAAGAACGCGCTGGTGGAGATTGAGGCAATTGCCTGCAGATAGGAGGTTTTGCTCATGAAACAGATCACACAATTCCCGCGCATTCCCTTCGCTGTGCTGCCTACGCCGCTTTACAAGCTGGAGGCGATTAGCCGGGAGTATGGAAAGAACATTTACATCAAGCGAGACGACATGATCGGTGTGGCGCTCGGTGGAAACAAGGTGCGCAAGCTGGAATTCCTGCTGGCGGATGCACATGCGAACGGCGCCGATGTGGTGCTCACCGCAGGAGGTCCGCAGTCGAACCATGCCATGCTCACTGCCGCGTGTGCCGCGAAGCTCGGTATGAAATCAATCCTCGTCCTGAAAAAACGGGGCGAGCTGACTGGCGGTAACCAGATTCTTGACCGCATCTATGGCGCAGATGTCCGCTTTGTGGACACCGACACCTATGACGATGTGTACGCCGAGATGGAGCGGATCATGGACGAGCTGCGCAAGGTCGGGCATACGCCCTATTTCATCCCCGTGGGCGGATCGGTGCCGCTGGGCTCGCTCGGTTATGTCAACTGCGCAAAGGAAATTGCCGAGCAGGCGCAGGCACTGGGCGTCAAGTTTGACAGCATTGTCAGCGCCACCGGTTCCGGCGGAACCTATGCCGGTCTGACCTACGGCGCAAAGCTGTTCCTGCCGGGAACGCGCTCTGTCGGCGTGGGCGTCTGCGACGATCCGTTTGCTGACATTGCGTATGACCTGATGGGAGGGCTGAAGGAACTGCTTGAGAGCGATGTTCCGGTGCAGCGTGAGGACATTCACATCAAATTCCACATCGGCCCCGGTTATGCCATTGCAAGTCCGGAGGGCTCTGCTGCCGTCCGCAAGCTGGCGCGCAAGGAAGGCATCCTGGTCGATCCTGTCTACACCGGAAAGGCGCTGGCGGGCTTCTTCCAGCTGATCGAGGATGGCTACTTTGACGGCGAAGAGAATCTTCTCTTTGTTCACACCGGCGGAGCCGGCGCGCTGTTTGCTGTTGACATGCTGCCGGAATAAGCACACGGCTGCCTGAACGCGTCTATCTCAGAATATCAAAAAATGCCCCTCCGGCGATGAAACACTGCCGGAGGGGTTGCTACGCGCGTCCCTTTGCTTTGAAAGCGCTCGAGAAAAATCATACTATTTCTTAATCAAACGGTTAAAATATCCACTTTCTTCCGGCGACACTTGAAATGATTTCATTACTGAGAAATCTTGAGGTTGAGCAGCGATCCCAAGAATGGGCAGCGGAGCATTGCTTTAAGCTCAACAGGGATGACCCAAGAAAAATGCTGGAGCTTCATCATAAACAACAGCATAAGGATGGTGGCGAGAATACCGTAGAGAATTTGATCACACTGTGTAATGTATGTCATGATGCTATCCATCGGCAGAAGGGATAAATTTATTGGTCCTTGAGTTTATATCACCCTTAAAGCATTGTATTGAAGCTACAAGGAATGTTGTAGTTAACCTGGGAGAGCAAGTCACAAGTAAAGCGACCTGCAATCGTAATGCGGTATCCAAAAAGTTAATATCCCGGGAATCCAGCAAAATCAAGGACTTTCGGTTCCAAGGGGGATCACTGGGCAAATCTGCATAATCCAAATAACAAGGCATATCGAGCTGACGCCGACAATCGTGCCGATCAGATGAACTTGGATCGCAGATCTCACCAGAGAATTCACACTGCAAACCGTAGAAACAAAGCATATTGGATGCCCAAGTGGGCGCCTGACTAGTCTTGGATAAAATCATTGGTCCGTAATGATTTCGAAATCATCAAGTTATGCTGATGTTTTTTCGGTGAGTGCGGCGAGTTGCAATCAATAGCATCATGCCCCTGAAAAACTCAAATAAGCGAAACTTGTTATGCGGATACCGCGTCGTGCGCAAGCAGGAAGTGATCCGGCGCGGCGTTGCGCTCACGAATCTTGTGATGGAAAAGCGGTCAGAAAGGACAAGATGATGAATATTCCGAACCCAAACGAGGTCTTTCCGAATGAATACAAAACCTCCTGCTTCATCAAGAACGTCGTCACCGCGCCGAATATCTCGGTCGGCGACTACACCTATTACGACGACACGGTCGACCCGACGGGATTTGAGCGGAACAATGTGCTATTCAACTACCCAGAGTTTGGCGATCATCTCATGATCGGAAAGTTTTGTAAGATCGCGTCCGGCACGAAGTTCATCATGGGTTCGGCGAACCACCGCATCAGCAGCGCTACGACGTACCCCTTCAACGTCTTCGGCAGCGCGTGGACGGAGAATACCCTGCCGTACATGGCGCAGCTTCCGCACAAGGGCGACACGATCATCGGAAACGACGTGTGGATCGGGCGCGAGAGCATCATCATGCCCGGTGTGAAGATCGGCGACGGCGCGATCATCGCCGCCTATTCCGTGGTGGTGAAGGATGTTCCGGCGTACACCGTTTACGGCGGAAATCCGGCAAGGTTCATCAAGGAGCGATTTGACGCGGAACTGAAAGACCTGCTGCTGCGTTATCAGTGGTGGAATCTGGAGCCGGAAAAGCTGGTGGAAATTCTGCCGCTGCTCTGCGATCCGGATTTGGAAAAACTCCGTCACTTTCTTCGGGAGCAGTACAGATTGACAAAACGGAGGACGGTTTGACCGTCCTCCGTCAATTTTTCTACGCCTGCCGCATCCAGAGCATCTGGATATCCGCTTCGTTCGTATCCTCGTCAATGCCTTCCGACTGCACGATGAATTGCTCACGCCGGTAAAACGCAAGCGCCCGCTCGTTTTTCTGATAGACGCTCAGCGTTAAGCGCGGTTTGCGCGACTTTGCATACTCCAACAGCGCTCTTCCAATGCCCTTGGAACGCGCGGATTTTGCAACGAAAATCCCCTCGATGTGGTTCTCCGTCAGACCGATGAAGCCGTCGATTTGCCGGGTGGCTTCGTTCTCGTGGACATAGAGCTCCGCTTGCGGGAGCATATCGCGCACTGTCTCAAAATGGTCTGTCCAAAAGCTCGCCGGAATAAATGGATGGGCGTCGAGGTTGCCGTGCAGCCAGATCTGCATGACCGCGTCTAAATCCCGAGCTTCAAATTTACGTATCATCTGCTTCCTTCCTGTTTGCTGCTTTCCTGCGAGGTTTCGGCTTGGTCAGCTCATAGCTCACATCCAGCAAAAGCTCGATCGTTTCTGCCGGCACGCTGCCGTCCAGCGCGACCGTGATCCAACTGGCTTTGTTCATATGGTACGCCAGAAAAATGCCAGTCTCGCCGCGCAGGGACGAAATCAAAATCGGGTCGCACTTAAAATTGACGATATCGAGCTTCTCCGTTCCCGCAAGTCCCAGCTTGTCCCGCGGCACTTCCATGACCAGCGCAAACCACTTCCGGTTGCCCGCATGACGGAATACGGCGGCGCGCGGTGTGTCTGCCCAAGGATAATCCGGTTCTGTGCTGTAGTGGTTCAGAATGTAGGATTCTAATTCTTCACGATTCATTGCAGACCTCACAGCGCCTCAAAGTGATACCTCG
>ERZ772882.2222-NODE-2222-length-18089-cov-15.679772_pt1 | contig 18089 bp, 23 predicted proteins | sample MGYA00580576_ERZ772882 | MGnify/ENA primary metagenome ERZ772882 (study PRJEB29015, sample SAMEA2737658) | human gut metagenome | biome: human gut; feature: human-associated habitat; material: faeces | place: China | collected 2012 ... | reverse complement strand
GGGCGAAAATACGGAAAAGGGTACTCTTTTCCTATGCTTGCTAAGAAAGTTTTTTCCTCACTTATCACTACAACGAAACTCCCAGTATGCCAAAAAAGAGCAAAAGAAAAACGCCGCAATCCTGCGACGCTTCAAGAACTCTATATAGACGAAAACGAGGGAACTTTATTCCCCCGTCCTGTCGTTGTTGGCTTCCTCTATGCCTTTTGCAGTAGCAGACATAATTTTCAAGTCCGTTTCGCTCATAGTGTCAAGCATGGTATCGAGCTGACGGCGACGTGTGGACTTCTCCTGTTCCCGTTCCGGGAAAAAGAATTGGTCTACTGATACGTCAAGCAGGGTTACAAGCTCATACAAAATCTGTAAACTTGGGTGTTGCCCGCTGTTCTCAATGGACGCGATATATCGGGGCGCAATATTCAGCGTATCGGCTAACTGATTGCGTGATATTCCCTTTGCTTTTCTTGCTGCTTTAATGGCTTGCCCGAAAGCCTTAAAATCGAATTTCTCTTTATTCTGCTTCATAATTATTTCACCCAGTTACATTTTACTGTTCCTCTTTTCTTTGAGATATGATTACACATATCATAGTATGGATAGAAATAGAGCATAATATGATTGCGTTTTGCAAAAAACTTGACAGTGTAAAGTTTTATAGATATAATGTAGACAGTGTAAAGATTTGAGGAGGTAAATATATATGTCTACTGAGTTAAAGCAATCCTATCATCATAAAGATTTACGAAATGCACTAATTGAAAAAGGAATAGAAATAGTTAGTAAGGAGGGCATACACTCTTTTTCTTTGAGAAAAGTCGCTGCTGCTTGTGGAGTAAGCCATGCTGCACCTTACAGCCATTTTCAAAACAAAGAAGAACTGTTAGAAGCTATGCAGTTATTTATTACAGACAGATTTTCAAAATTATTAGAAGATACTATTCAGAAAAATCATAATATTTCAGAAATATTGAAAGACATGGGGGTAACTTACATATCTTTCTTTGTAGAAAATCCTGCTTATTTTCAGTTTTTGTATTCTCAATCCAACATTAAAATTGATTTATCCTTATCAATATCGGACAAAGAAAATTATAAGCCATATATAATTTATAAAGATATAGTAAGTAAATTATTAGAACAAGTGAATTATCCATTAGAAGAACAAAATGATGTTATCATCACTATATGGGCATTTATACATGGAATTACTTCGTTAGCAACTATGAGTAATGTTTATTATAATAACGATTGGAAACAGAAAGTGATTGACTTTATGGAAATCTTTGAACTTTCATTTTTGAATAACATGGGAGAAAAAGTATGATTGGAGTTTATTTTAGCGGAACAGGTAACACAAAATATTGTTTAGAAAAATTTGTTGCTTTATATGACGGTACATCTAAAATTGTTTCTTTAGAAGAAAAATCTGTAATAGAAAAAATTATGCTACATAAAGATATTGTTTTTGCCTATCCGATATATTATAGCAATCTTCCTAAAATAGTGCGAGATTTTATAAATGATAATCATACTATTTGGGAAAAGAAAAATATCTTTATAATTGCAACTATGGGACTTTTCAGTGGGGACGGTGCCGGATTATCGGCGCGCTTATTCAAAAAATATAAAGCGCATATTTGGGGTGGGCTTCATTTGAAAATGCCCGACTGTATATGTGATGTTAAAGCTCTTAAACATTCAACAGCCCAAAACCAACAAATTATTTCAGATGTAAATGAAGCTATTCCGTTAGCTGTAAATAAATTAAAGCAAGGTATTCCGACCCAAAATGGTTTAGGATTTCTTTCTCATATAGCTGGACTTTTAGGGCAACGTCTTTGGTTTATTGGAAAAACACGTCATTATTATGAAAATGTACATATAGATAAAACTGCTTGTATTGGTTGTGGTAATTGTATTTCTATTTGTCCTATGCAAAATCTTTCTTTGATACAAGAAAAAGCGGTTGCGGGGAAAAAATGTACTTTATGTTATCGTTGTGCTAATCAATGTAAAAGAAAGGCTATTACCATTTTAGGAAAACACGTAATTTCTCAATGGTCAATTAGTGATTGGGAGGCTTTTAATGAAAAATGAAAATTGGATATTATGTCCTTTATGTAGAGGAAAGACAAGATTAAAACTTCGAGAGGATACTGAATTAAAAAAATTTCCGTTGTATTGTCCAAAGTGCAAACAAGAAACTCTAATCAACGCTTATAAATTAAATATTTCAGTTATCAAAGAGCCAGACGCACAGACGCAGAGCCGATAACACATGAGGATATTTCCTTGTGGTTATCGGTTCTTTTTGTTGATAGCTACAATATGTTTTATGATTGCTGATTTTTACCAACAACAAAACTGTTACTCCAACGGGAAACGATTGATACATTGCTCAAATTCAAATGGTGGGATTGGTCTAAAGAGAGAATATCTAAAAATATTGCCGCTATTCAATCCGGTAATCTTGGATATTCATTGTAAAGGAAATACAGACCATATTTCTCTTGACTTTTACTATCGACAATAGTACTATTGATAATAGTAAAAGGAAAGGAGAAACAATATGTCATCAATAGATTTAGTGGTGCTTGGTATCGTGTTAGAAAAACCGCAAAGTGCTTATGACATACAGAAAGATGTAGAATATCATAACTTATCAAAGTGGACGAAAATAAGTGTGCCGTCAATTTATAGAAAAGTTCTGCAATTAAAAGAAAAAGGCTATTTAGAAAGTGATATTGTAAAAGGAGATAAATTTGCTGATAAAGCGATTTACTCTATTACAGAGAAAGGGAAAGAATATTTTGAAAAGTTAATGTTTACCTATGCTTCTCAAGATGTTCCTCTCTTATTTGATTTTAATGTGGTAATTGCAAATTTGAATAAAGTTAGTTCAAATGAAGCGATTAAACTTATTGCTCAATTAAGAGAAAGTATAAAAATCTCTGCTAAAGCTAATGAAGATTATGCAATTCAATATGCTACTATCCCACTTGTAGGGAGAACGATTTTTGAACAGCAGAAACTTCTCTATAATTCACTTTTAGAATGGCTTAACAATTTTGAAGCTCAAATGAGTAAGGAATGATGTTATGTCTGTAAAAAGTAGCTTGACGGTCATGTTTGAAGCTCCATTTTGGATTGGCGTATATGAACGATTTGACGAGGGATATTATGAAGTTTGTAAAATCACTTTTGGTAGTGAACCTAAAGACTATGAAGTTTACGATTTTTTACTAAAAAATTGGAATAGTCTTAAATTCAGTCCCCCTATCAAATCAGAAATAACAGAAGAACGAAAAATCAATCCTAAACGTATGCAACGAGAAATCAACAATCAGTTACAAAATAAAGGAATGGGAACCAAAGCACAACAGGCGTTGAAACTTCAACATGAACAAAACAAAATGGAACGAAAAGTTAAAAGTAAAGAACAACGGGAAGCTGAAAAAGAACGCCAGTATGCTTTGCGTCAAGAAAAACGAAAAGCTAAACATAGAGGTAAATAATGATGAATAGTGAAAATTGGATTTATTGTCCGGTTTGCAAAAATAAAACACGACTGCAAATACGGGAAGATACTGAATTAAAAAATTTCCCTCTGTACTGTCCAAAGTGCAAGCAAGAAACCCTAATCAACGTCTATAAACTAAATATTTCAGTTATCAAAGAGCCAGACGCACAGACGCAGAGCCGATAACACATGAGGATATTTCCTTGTGGTTATCGGCTTATTTTTCCTTTATATGTTAGATTTTAAAAAAGTTACGTCCATTTTAAAAAAGTTGTTGAAAATCAATTTAATTGCCCTTACGATTGATTTAGAAATTCTGAATATGGAGGGACAGCATTGAAAATTGAAGAGTTTAAAAACATTACAATCGCGTATATACGACGAACGGGCAATTATGGCTTCGAGAACAAAATCTTTATGGAAAATTTTAAAGAATATTTAAGAGAGAAAGAACTTTTAGACAAAAGCAGTGTTATTTTAGGAATAGCATTAGATAATCCCGCTATGACCGATAAAAATAAATTACGGTATGATGTTGGTCTTATAGTCAACGGGAACCCCGATATAGCATTAGATATTCGCAAAATTCCAGACGGTATATATGCTGTATTTGAACTTCCACATACGGAACAAGACATTACTGCTTTTTGGAGCAATATACAGAAATTAGTTGGTAGTTTATCGGTGGACGAAACAAAGCCAGTAATTGAGCGCTATCCTGCCGACAAAGTTGCAAAACATTTATGTGAATTTTGTATACCTTTGAAAAAACTTTCTTAAAAATTGGTAAAAAAATTCAAGCTGCCTAACGGTAATAAAAAAAACCGTTGTTACGGCGGCAACTTCCTCATGCGCCTAATTAAAATATAGATTGCCTAACGGCGGTTTTGAAATAACAATCAAAGCCGCCGTTTTCTTTTTCAAAAATGAGATTGCGGGGGGCATATTAAAGTCGCCCTTTTTTAAAGATATGGCGGTATCAAGGAGGTACTGTCATGTCCTTTTTTATCTATCATTCCCCACCTGACAATTACAACTTGTCAAAAAAAGCCATTATCCACCGACGGGGTATTCCGGCTATGTAGATGAACTGTCAAATCAATTAAATACTGCTGTTATTTCCTATGCGTCTGTCTGTATTTTGCAGGCAGGCGCATTTCGCATTTTGCAGAAGATTTTTCAAAAATTTTGCCCTCTTTTTGGCAAAGCAAAAAGTCGCCTGTATTATCCCGCGAAAAGGGGAGGTACTACCGCCTTTCGGCAGAAAGGAGGTGAACACCATGACACCTAATCGCAGGGAATTTGAAAAGCAATGTACGTTTCAAAAGTTCTGTAAATCAGTGCTGCACAATGAAGCGTGCAACGCCCATGAAGAAATTCGTCGGCGCAGAGTTCGGGAAGTTACTTTTTCCAACCTTGCCTTGCATGAGGAACGGCAGCTTTATACCATCGATAAGTATTTTCAAGACGAAGAAGCAGAGCCGTCTTATCAAATGGCAGGAAAAGAAATAACCCCAAAACTGCTGCTTGAAGCTATCCGGGCTTTACCCGAAGAACGGCGCAAAATTGTACTGCTGTATTACTTTGAGGGATTGACTGATATAGAAATCGGAAAGCAGCTCAATATCTCAAGAAGTACGGTACAGTATCGCCGGACAAGCTCCTTTGAGCAGTTAAAAAAATATTTGGAGGAAAACGCTGATGAATGGATTGAATGGTAAACCGACCGAGTACCCGGAAAATGCCCTTGTTCCCTATCCCGTTATTTTGGCAGCGAGCAAAGGCGACCCGGACGCAATGAAGATTGTATTGCAGCATTTCAGCGGCTACATAGCAAGTCTTTCCATGCGGAAGCTCTATGATGAGCGAGGAAATGTTTATTTTGGAGTAGACGAAGAAATACGCGAAAGGCTGCAAGCAAAACTAATGAGGGCAATCCTCACATTTAGGGCTGAATAAAGCAACGCGGTATTGGAACGCTTCCCCCTTTTCCGTTCCATATCGCAGAACAGCCCTCTGCTCTTTGACAAAGAAAGCGGCGCAATAGAACGGCGACGCAGCATAAGGCAAATCAGATACATTCGATATATGGGGAGCCGTTGGGCTGATACGCCATGACTGAAAGGAGGGACAAAACGAGCGAGAACTATCAGCGTTCCATAGCAGACTTAGCAACTCTGTCGCCATAATCTATATATCGGTATAATGATACTCCTTTACCGCCGTAGTCCGAGCGTTAGAAGCGTCGCAGGCAACGGGTAGAGCTGCATGAGAACCATGCGGAAGTGAAATTCTTGTGAGGTTTGCTAAAACCGTCTGAACTGTCTATTTTTACCTTGTAATAGTGTACTTGCTGTCTTTCATAAGATGTACGGAATACCAAAGGGGGTATATTTTATGGAAGATAAAGTTTCTTATAGGATTGATAAAGATGAAATCAATCAACAGAAAATGCAATTAGTTGTAATAAATCGTCGCCCACAATATTTACAGAAACCGCAGGAAGTTGCCAAACGAGAAATCGCAAGGCAGCTTTTTCAGATTTTTCGGAAATATGAATGATGTAATTGAAGGACTGTCTGTTCAATGCTATAATATAAGTGTGGGCGGCTTATGTCATAACGTCTTGTTCGGAGGTAACGAACATGATGTATGACGCATTATATGGACGCCAGTCAATCGAAAAAAAAGACAGTATATCCGTTGAAAGCCAGCTTGAATATTGCAGGTATGAAACTCATGGCGACCCTTATATCGAATATGCCGATAGAGGGTTTAGTGGGAAAAATACGAACCGACCGGATTTTGAAAAAATGATGAATGATATTCGGGCGGGGAAAATTAAGCGCGTAATTGTTTACAAGTTAGACCGTATTAGTCGTTCAATCTTGGATTTTGCTAATATGATGGAAGTGTTTCAAGAATATCATGTAGAATTTGTTTCTTCAACAGAAAAGTTTGATACTTCCACCCCCATAGGCAGAGCCATGTTGAATATTTGTATTGTCTTTGCTCAACTGGAACGAGAAACAATACAAAAACGTGTTACTGACGCTTATTATGCAAGAAATAAGAGGGGCTTTTATATGGGTGGACGTATTCCTTATGGGTATCGCTTAAAGGAAACTATCATTGACAATATCCGCACTTCCATGTATGAAGAAGTCCCGGAAGAAAGCGAACAGCTAAAACTTATTTATTCGTTGTATGCTGACCCGGCTAATTCTCTTGGCGACATTATACGGTATCTCAATAAGCATGGTATTAAGCAATTACGCGGAGGAAATTGGACTTCTGCAAGAATAAGTGAAATGCTGAGAAATCCTGTATATGTGGAAGCTGATATTGACGTGTATAACTTCTTCAAAAGTCAAGGAGCAGATGTTTATAATCCGGCAAGCGATTTTACAGGTTATAATGCCTGTTACCTATATAAAGGAACGGTATCAACAACAAGAAAACAGTGTGACCTTACGGACAAGGAAATAGTATTAGCACCACATAAAGGCTTTATTTCTTCTGCCACATGGTTAGCTTGCAGGATACGCTGTCTAAATAATCGCCAGTCAACACAAACTTGTAAACCGAAGAACTCATGGCTTACAGGAAAAGTAAAATGTGGAAACTGCGGTTATGCTTTGGTAATTCGGAAAGCAAAAACAAAATGGGGACGATATTTCGTTTGCAGTCAATCGGGACATAACGGTAACTGTAAAGGAACGGGAAGCACTGTTTATGCAGACGTTTTAGAGGAATATATGTTAAAAGCCATTCGTGAAAAGCTGTCTGAATTTAAGAAGCTATCAGATGAAGAAGAAAACAAATCTGTACCTAAAGTATCAAAGAACAAAATCCGTTTGACACAAATAGACGAGGAAATTAACGACCTGCTTTCCAAAGTAGGAAGTGCAAACGCTATCTTGATGAAGTACATCAATGATAAGGTTTCCGAGTTAGACACTGAACGCCAAACTTTACAGGAAGAAATCATTTCTCTTACTTGTACGCATACAGAAAACAAAATGGGACAAATAACAGACCATGTAAAGAAATGGGATAACATTTCCTTTGAAGATAAACAGGCAGTTGTTGACGCTTTAATCAAAGTTATCAAGGTGGCAAACGGGAATATTGAAATCACATGGAAAATCTAAGGCGGTTTTATCCGCTATCATTTTTGAGGTAAATCTACTTCAATCTTCCCGTTTCGGTGAAGCCCTGCGCGGCCTCCAGGACCGTCTGGACAGCCGGAACTTTTATGCCTTCAATCCCAGCTTTGACCAGGCGGCGGCTCCCCAGGGGCCTGGCGGCTGTATGAGACAGGGAAACGCATAAAAAACCAGAAATCACATGAGGCGGAAACGTCTGAAATAAGGATGGGCGGATAAAAAAGGCCTGGCGGCTGCAGATCGGTGCAGCTGCCAGGCCTTTCCCATACCCCGATGGCAGATCAGCCGCCTCAGGACATTTTATACTGGAAGGAATCACAGTCGGTACATTCCTTCTTTGTGGGGTTCAGTTCATGGGTCCCCACATGGATCCGGTCCAGTGTGCAGTAATCCGCAGTCCCCGCGTGGTGTACGCAGTTGTGGATGGAGCACTGGATACATTCGTTCTTTTCCTGGTTCATGGTCGTTCACCACCTTTGTTTTCTGGGATGGTGTTAGTATGTCACGGACCAGGAAAATCATGTTGGAAGATATTGGAATCGTTTAAAAAGATTTAATAATATCTCCATTCATGGATTTTACGATTTCTACGGCCAGTTTTACAGTGGCTTCAAAATCATAGTAGGAGGCAATGCCGTGGACGGAATGGATGTACCGCACCGGAACGCCGATGACGATGGACGGGATCCCATCTAAGGACGTATGGACAATGGCACCGTTGTTGCCGCCGCCCTCCCGGACAGACGCCTGGGCCATAAGACCGCGCTTCTCAGCCAGATCCAGGGCATAGCGCTGGTATCTGGGAGTGCAGATGATGGATTTGTCCATGAAGCGCAGCATGGGTCCTTTTTTGAAGGCCGTCTGGACTGCGTAAGGCTCAGTAAACGTATCGTCCGCCGGACAGCCCTCGAAGCAGATGGCGATCTGGGGCTTTATGTGGTTTACGGCCACCTTCATGCCGCGTTCGCCTACCTCCTCCTGGGAGGAAAGAACACCCACCACGTCCACGTCCAGCTTTTCATCCCTTAACCGGCGGAGCGTCTCGATGAGAGCTGCGCAGCCGATGCGGCAGTCAAAGGCTTTGCCGAACATCAGATCATGTTCTTCATCGTATTCCAGGGTAACATCCGGAACCCCCGGCTCGCCGATGCGGATCTTAAAGTTTTCAGCTGCGTCCTTTGCGCTCACAGCGCCGATGTCGATGGAGAGGGAGGAGATATCCGCTGCCCCGGCAGATGCTTTTTCTGAAGCCGACATAAAGTGTACCGGTTTTGCAGCAATGACGCCGGGAAGATATTTTCCCTCAGAGTTTCTCACAAGCACCTTGGAGGAGGCGAGGGAGCCCACGTTCCAGCCGCCTAAGGCCACGAAACGGAGGGTTCCGTTGGGGCGGATGGAATGGACCATGAATCCCACCTCGTCGCTGTGGGCATCCAGCATGAACACCGGCTTATTGCCGGAGTTGGCAGTGCGGTACATATAGAAGTTGCGCAGGCAGTCCTCTTCGGTGGTATAGCCCTCGCCAATGTGCTTTGCTGCCGCCTGGACTGTCTCGTCCTCGAAGCCGGAAGCGCCCCTGGCGTTGGAAAGATCGGCGATCATCTGGAGTGTTTCCTGATTTACTTTGATTCCCATAAGAATTCCCCTTTTATTTTTTTATAGAGCTGTTAGGCCTCTTTAAACTGGTCTTTGCCGACGGAGCATAAGGGGCATACCCAGTCCTCGGGAACGTCCTCCCATTTGGTGCCGGGAGCGATGCCGTTATCCGGATCTCCGGCTGCTTCATCATAAATGTAACCGCATACTTCGCATTCATATTTCTTCATAGTCAGTTCCTCCTGTGGATAAAATATAGTAGTATATTGTTGTATAACCATTTCCAGAAAAAATTATGCGAGAGACTGGAAAATGGAATCAACCAGAGCTTCCAGACAGTCTCCCTGGCAGTTCTTTAAGGAAGACCGGATGGTCAGACTTTCCTCCAGTACCTTCATGTTCTTTAAGGATGCGAAGGTATCCGTCATATGCTTTACAGACACCGGGGCCCAGGAGCCGTTTTCCAAGAAGGCCACAGTCCGGTTCTGGAGGTTATGGGCAGCGATCTGGTGCAGCAGGGTCTCCATGTTGCAGAAGATCCCATTGTTGTAGGTGATGGATGCAAATACCAGGGCTGAGCAGCGGAAGGCGTCAGCCAGGATATAGGACGGATGGGTCTTGGACACATCGTAAACGGCGATATTGGGTACTCCCCGCTCCGCTAACCTTGCAGCAATGGCATCGGCGGCCTGCTCTGTGTGGCCGTATACGGAGGCATAGGCGATGAGCATGGTTTTTTCCTCCGGCTCATAGGAGCTCCAGCGGGAATATTTCTCCAGGAGCCAGTCCAGATCCTTCCTCCATACCAGGCTGTGGAGCGGGCAGATCATGGAGATCTCCAGCCCGGAGGCCTTCTTTAATAAGGCCTGCACCTGGGGACCGTATTTTCCGACGATGTTGCAGTAGTATCTTCTGGCTTCCGGCAGCCACTGGTTTTTATAGTCTGTTTCATCGGCAAAGATATTTCCGTCGATGGCGCCGAAGGAGCCGAAGGCGTCTGCGGAGAACAGGATCTTCTCCGTGGTCTCATAGGTGACCATGACCTCAGGCCAGTGGACCATGGGGGCCATAACGAAGGTCAGGGTATGGACGCCCAGGGAAAGGGTGTCGCCCTCCTTTACGGGAACCACATACTGGTCCACATCGAATTCAAAAAACTGCTTCATCATATTTGCAGCCTTGGCAGTGCAGACGATCTTCACCCCAGGATACCGGAAGAGAATGTCAGCGATGGAGGCACAGTGATCGGGCTCCATGTGATTGACGATCAGGTAGTCCAGAGAACGTCCATCCAGCACAAAGGAAACATTTTCCAGGAGCTGGTGGGTAAATGCCTGGTCGATGGTATCAAAGAGAGCTGTCTTTTCATCTAAGAGCAGATAGGAATTATAGGAAACGCCCCGGGGAACGGGGTATACATTTTCAAACAGGGCGATCCGCCTGTCGTTGGCGCCGACCCAGTAAAGTGTATCGGTGAGTCTTCTGCTGCAGTTCATGAAAAACCTCCTTAAGCATTGTTTCAGAACCGGCCCTGGCACAGCAGGTCCGGCGTTTACCCATATTTTAAAGTGTATGGACAAAGATTTCAAGCAGTTTTGTGTACGAAATAAAATACGAAAAAAGGGTTGACTTTTTCAGCTGAGAGGAATATAATTCATTTGAAATTGATAATTAGTATCAAAAAGAAAAGAGGTGATCCAATGAGTCTGGCAGATGGGATCGTACTGCTCCTGGTGGCGTGCGCGGCGGTGGCCGTGCTGAGATTCATGAGGAGCCAGAAGAAGGCAGGAAAAACGGCCTGCGGCTGCGGAAGTTGCTCCGGGTGTTCTGGAGGCTGCTGCTGCGGCAGAGAAAATGCGAAGGAGGGAGCATGATGCCAATTACTCTTTTGCGTCCGGGAGAGACCGGAGTGGTAAAACGGATCGGGGGAGCTGCCGATACAAGGCGGTTTCTGGCCAATCTTGGATTTGTGGACGGAAGCCAGGTCCGGGTGGTCTCCGAGCTTTGCGGAAATATGATCATCCATATTAAGGATTCCAGAGTAGCCGTCAATAAAGAAATGGCAAAGCACATTATGGTATAGAAACAGGAGCCGCAGGGCCTTAAAAGCCTCCGGCTCCATCAAAGGGCCCACGGGTTAGCCGTGGGCAACTAAAAAACGTGAAGTTAGTATAGGGTAACTAAAACTATGCCAGGAAGCAGATGTGCCCCCATATAAGGGGATGAAAAAGAGGAGGAGGAAGGAGAACGCTATGACATTACGGGAGGTTCCAGTGAGGACAACGGTTTCTGTGGTGAAGATCCACGGAGAGGGGGCATTCCGCCGCAGGATCATGGATATGGGGATCACAAAGGGGAGTGAGATCTATGTCCGGAAGGTGGCTCCCCTGGGAGATCCGGTGGAGATCACGGTCCGGGGATATGAGCTTTCCTTGAGAAAGGCCGATGCGGACAGCATCGATGTGACGGTAAAAGAAGGCGTTTAAGGAGGAGAAACATGAGTATCAGGATTGCTTTGGCGGGAAATCCCAACTGTGGAAAGACCACCATGTTCAACGCGCTCACGGGAGCGAACCAGTACGTGGGCAACTGGCCCGGCGTGACGGTGGAAAAGAAAGAAGGACGGCTGAAAACCTCCAAAGGAGATGAAGAGATCATCATAACGGACCTGCCGGGGATCTATTCCCTGTCCCCGTATACACTGGAGGAAGTGGTAAGCCGTGACTATCTGTTAAAGGAGCGGCCGGAGGCGGTCATCAACCTGGTGGATGCCACCAACATTGAGAGAAATCTGTATCTGACCTCCCAGCTTCTGGAGCTGGGGATCCCGGTGGTCATTGCCCTGAACATGAGCGATCTGCTGGCGAAAAAGGGAGACCGGATCGACACAGAACGGCTTTCCGCGCTCTTTGGATGTCAGGTGGTGGAGACCTCCGCCCTTAAAGGAACGGGCTTAAAGGAAGTGACAGACCAGGCGGTGGCTGCTGCAAGGGAACAGAAATGGAAGGCCCCGGGCCGTGTGTTCCCGGCCCGGGTGGAAAGCGCCATATTAAAGGCAGAGGAGGCTCTTGGGGACCGGGTGGAACCGTCTCTGAGACGCTGGTATGCCATTAAGCTTCTTGAGAGGGATCCAAAGGTGGAAGCTGACCTGAAGCTGTCCGCCTCCGCCATGGCATCCATCCGGACAGAGGCGGAGAGCCTGGAAAGGGATATGGATGACGACATGGAAAGTATCATCACCGATGCCCGTTACGGCTATATCGGAGAGGTGATCGGAGAGGCTGTAAAGAAAGCGCCGGCGAAACTCAGCACGTCGGATAAGATCGACAGGATCGTTACAAACAGGATCCTGGGACTCCCGATTTTTGCGGCAGTCATGTATTTTGTATATTATATTTCTGTTACCACCCTGGGGACCATGGGTACTGACTGGGCCAACGAATCCTTTGTGGTCGCTGTTCAGGAGGCTGCTGCTGGAGCACTCAGCAGCCTGGGAGCCGGAAGTATGGTGACAGGTCTGGTGGTGGATGGGATCCTGGGAGGTCTGGGAGCAGTGTTCGGCTTCCTTCCCCAGATGGCCATTCTGTTCCTGCTCCTTTCCATCCTGGAGGACTGCGGCTACATGGTCCGCATCGCCTTCGTCATGGACCGGGTGTTCCGTCATTTCGGGCTTTCCGGCAAAAGCTTCATTCCGCTCCTGATCTCATCGGGCTGCGGGATCCCGGGGATCATGGCTTCCCGTACCATTGAAAACGATAATGACAGACGGCTGACCATTATGACGGCTACCTTCGTGCCCTGCGGCGCAAAGCTCCCGGTGATCGCTCTTATGGGCGGGATCATGACGGGCTGGGCCACGGGAAATTATGAGGCCGCCGGTTATATCGCTCCCCTCATGTATTTCATCGGAGTGGCGGCCGTACTGGTGTCTGCCATCATCTTAAAAAAGACGAAACCGTTTTCCGGAGAGGCGGCTCCCTTTGTTATGGAGCTTCCGGCATACCATATCCCGTCTGCTAAGACGGTGCTCATGCACACCTGGGAAAGACTCTGGGGCTTTATTAAAAAGGCAGGCACCATCCTGTTCCTGGCCTGCATCGTTATGTGGGTGCTTTCCACCTTTGGCTTTGAGAACGGAGGCTTCGGAGCCGTGGAAGATGTATCCAACAGCCTTATGGCCCTTCTGGGCGGCGCCATCGCCTGGATCTTCGCGCCGCTGGGCTTTGGCTCCTGGCAGCCGGTGGCGGCTTCCATTTCCGGATTTTCCGCCAAAGAGGCCATTGTGACCACCATGGGTGTCCTGGCCAACGTGGATGAGTCCATGGTGGAGGAGACTGCAGTGGTGGGAGCAGCCATCCAGAGCTGGTTCCCCAATGTGGCGGCAGCATTTTCCTTCCTTGTGTTCAACCTTCTGGATTCTCCGTGCCTTGCCGCCATTGCGACCATGGCCCAGCAGATGCAGTCCAGAAAGTGGTTCTGGTTTGCAGTCCTTTATCAGAATGTATTTGCTTATGGGGTAAGTCTCTGCGTATACCAGTTGGGTTCCGTGATACTGGGAGCACCGGTGGGGCTGGGAACAGCCGCCGCCGCGCTGATACTGCTTTTCCTTCTGTATATGCTGTTCCGCAGGGATCCGTATAAGAATATGAAAAAGGCTGTACGCCGTTCGGTGACAGCGTAAATGACCGGAGAACCGCGTTTCCTTAACGGGAGACGCGGTTCTTTTTGCGCGTTTCGCCATTGTTTTTGCGGGCGGGTCTTGTGGATTCCTGCGATCGATAGTATAATAGGACATAAATCCTTAAAAATACTCAGAAAAAACTCAGAATAGGACAGAATGCATATGAAGATTATTATTGTTGGCTGCGGAAAAGTCGGTACCAGCCTGGCAGAACGTCTCGGTGTGGAGGATCACGATCTGGTGATGGTGGACCTGTCGGAGCAGAAGGTGGAAGAGGTCTCCAACCGGTACGACGCCATGGGAATTGTGGGAAACGGAGCCAGTTTTAATGTACAGCAGGAGGCGGGTGTGGATACAGCCGACCTTTTTATTGCGGTGACGGGCGAGGACGAGCTGAACCTGCTTTGCTGCCTGATGGCTAAAAAGAACGCCAAATGCCATACCATCGCCCGTGTGAGGAATCCTCTCTATAATAAAGAGATCCGGTTCATAAGGGAGCAGCTGGGGATCTCCATGATCATCAACCCGGAGCTGACCACGGCCAGAGAGATCTTAAAGGTCTTAAAGTTCCCGTCAGCCATTAAGATCGATACCTTTGCCAAGGGCCGCGTGGAGCTTCTGCACTTCCGCATAAAGCCGGAAATGGGCTTTGACGGAAAGACCATTATGGAGCTCATGGGCCGGTTAAAGACCGATGTACTGATCTGCGCTGTGGAGCGGGATTCGGAGGTGGTGATCCCCAACGGAAGCTTTGTGCTCCAGGACAATGATATCCTGTCCATCGCAGGCTCCCTGGAGCAGACGGCGGAGTTCTTTGAAAAGATCGGCGTGCGTTCGAAAAAGGTACGCAATTCCCTGATCATCGGCGGCGGGACCATTGCCCACTACCTGGCCCTGGATCTGCTAAAGATCGGCTTCCGCGTGCGGATCATCGAGCAGAGGAAGGAACGCTGCGAGTATTTAAGCGAGATGCTTCCGGGAGCCGATATCATAAACGGCGACGGCAGCGACAAGAACCTTCTCCTGGAGGAGGGACTTACCTATGCCGATTCCATGGTAGCCCTCACCGGTCTGGACGAGGAGAATATTTTCCTGGCCCTGTTTGCCAAGAAGCACTCCAATGCCAAGCTGGTGGCCAAGGTCAATAAGATCGCTTTTAATGACGTGATCGACAGCTTTGCCATCGACAGCGTGGTATATCCCAAATATCTCACGGCCGATTATATCTTACAGTATGTGCGGGCCTGCCAGAATACCATCGGCAGCAACGTGGAAACGCTGTACAATATCCTGGACGGCCGGGCTGAGGCCCTGGAGTTTTCCATCCGTGAGGCTTCGGCTGTGACAGATGTGCCTCTGATGGATCTGGATCTGAAGGATAATCTTCTGATCTGCTGCATCAACCGGAATGGAACGATCCTTACGCCCCGCGGACAGAATAAGATCCAGGTGGGAGATACGGTGATCGTGGTGACCACTAACCGGGGTCTCCAGGATATCCGGGATATACTGAAGTAGCAAAGGAGAAGCTCCATGAATTATTCCATGATATTTTTCATCATTGGCTGGGTCTTTATCATAGAGGCGGCTCTTATGGCTCCCTCTGCCCTGGTGGCAGTGCTGTATTCGGAACGCAGCATCTGGGCGTTTGCAGCCGCCATCGGGCTCTGCCTGCTTCTGGGTGTGCCTCTGGTGCGGAAGCAGCCGGCCAATAAGGTGTTTTATGCAAAGGAAGGCTGCGTGACAGTGGCCCTAAGCTGGATCGTTATGAGCCTTATGGGGGCACTGCCCTTTGTGTTTTCTGGCGTGATCCCCAGTATCGTAGACGCCATGTTTGAGACTGTATCTGGCTTTACAACCACGGGAGCCAGTATCTTAAAGGATGTGGAAGTCCTGCCCAGGTGCATGCTGTTCTGGAGGAGCTTTACCCACTGGATCGGCGGCATGGGCGTTCTGGTATTCCTGTTATGCCTCCTGCCCATGTCCGGCGGCGGTTATTCCATGAACCTGATGAAGGCGGAGAGTCCGGGACCATCGGTCAGCAAGCTGGTCCCCAAGGTGCGGTCCACAGCCAAGCTCCTGTACGGCCTTTATGTGGCCCTGTCTCTTCTGGAGCTGGCGCTGCTGCTGTTGGGGAGCATGCCGCTGTTTGACGCTTTGTGTACCACCTTCGGTACGGCAGGAACCGGAGGCTTCGGAATAAAAAACAGCAGCATCGGCGAATATTCCGCTTATATACAGTCCATTGTGACGATCTTTATGATCCTGTTCGGCATAAACTTTAATGTATATTTTCTTCTTTATATGAGGAAGCCCAAAGAGGCGCTCCGCTGTGAGGAGGCCGGCTGGTACCTGGCAATTATTGCCGTTTCGACGCTGATCATCACGGTGTTTATACGGAATTCCTTCCCTGACCTGGTCACAGCCTTCCGTCATGCGGCCTTCCAGGTGGGCTCCATCATAACCACTACGGGATTTTCTACGGTGGACTTTAACGTGTGGCCGGCAGTGCCCCGGGCCATCCTGGTGCTCCTTATGTTCATCGGAGCCTGTGCGGGAAGCACCGGCGGCGGCATCAAGGTCTCCAGGATCGTGCTCCTGTTCCGTACCATGACCAGAGAGATCGGGCAGATCATCCATCCCCATATGGTGAAGAAGCTGAAATTTGAAGGCCGGGTCGTGGGCCAGGAGGTGCTAAGGAGCGTAAACGCCTTTATGGTGGCGTATGTGCTGATATTCGCAGTCTCCACGCTGTTTGTATGTCTGGACGGCTTTGACCTGGTGACCAGCTTTACGGCAGTGGCAGCCACCCTCAACAACATCGGCCCCGGATTGGAGATGGTGGGACCCATCGGCAATTTCTCCTGCTTTTCCGATCTGTCCAAGATCGTTCTGATCTTTGACATGCTGGCAGGGCGTCTGGAGATATTCCCTCTGCTGGTGTTATTCTTCCGGGATACCTGGAAGAAGTTCTAAAGCCTTAGGCAGAAGGGCTTTGCCCGGGCTTGGGGAGGATCCCCGGCAGGCGGACCACGTTCTATAAAAATATAACGGCCGCGGCAGTGCTTTTACATTGCCGCGGCTGTTTTTATGGATCTTTTATAACTTTAGCTGTCTCAGGCTTCCCACCGGCCGGACGCACCGCAGGGCAGTACGAGGCCTGTGGAGGACACCGGAAGGCCGATCTCGTCGGAACGCACCGTACCGCCGAACCGTGGCTTTACGGTACAGCCCAGCATATAGGTGAGCACGGCGGGAGCCAGGCCGGTGGTGTAGGAGTTAATGAGGAAAAACAGGGGTTTTTCCGATAAGAGTCCGGCGCAGAGCTTTACCAGGGGGAAGATGGCATCCTCGATCTTCCAGATCTCCCCCTTGGGACCACGGCCGTAGGAGGGCGGGTCCATGATGATGGCGTCGTAATGGTTGCCCCGGCGGAGCTCCCGCTCCACGAATTTCACGCAGTCATCCACGATCCAGCGGATGGGAGCGCTTTCCAGGTTACTGGATCTGGCGTTTTCTTTGGCCCAGGCCACCATTCCCTTGGAGGCGTCCACGTGAGTCACAGAGGCCCCGGCCTTTGCGGCCGCCAGGGTGGCTCCTCCCGTATAGGCAAAGAGGTTTAAGACCTTCACAGGCCGGCCGGCATTTTTTATTTTTTCTCCGAACCAGTCCCAGTTGGCGGCCTGCTCCGGGAAGAGTCCCGTGTGCTTGAAGCTGAAGGGCTTCAGCTGGAAGGTCAGTTCCTTATAGTTTATGCTCCACTGCTCCGGGAGATGGAAAAACTCCCATTCACCGCCGCCCTTGGAGCTGCGGTGATAGTGACCGTTGAGCTTTTTCCACTGGGGAGCCGTTTTTTCTGTATCCCAGATCACCTGGGGATCCGGACGCAAAAGGATGTATTTTCCCCAGCGCTCCAGCTTTTCCCCCTTTGAACAGTCGATGACTTCATAATCCTTCCATCCGTCTGCAATCCACATATATGATACCGTCGCTTTCTATGATTATCGTTTGGTTTCTGTGGATATTATACGTGATTCGGGGGAACGTGTCAAATACCATATGGGATTGGTTTGTGTCAAGTAATCGTTGGCAACTTACCCACTTCATTTTTTCCTTATGATAT
>ERZ772882.2205-NODE-2205-length-18243-cov-4.443864_pt1 | contig 18243 bp, 12 predicted proteins | sample MGYA00580576_ERZ772882 | MGnify/ENA primary metagenome ERZ772882 (study PRJEB29015, sample SAMEA2737658) | human gut metagenome | biome: human gut; feature: human-associated habitat; material: faeces | place: China | collected 2012 ... | reverse complement strand
GGGACCGCGCTACGGCAAATACATGAAGCAGATCGCCGCCATGACCGCGGAGTTCTCGCAGGAGCGTATCGCCCAGATCGAAGCCGCAGCCCAGACCGTACTCGACCTGGGGGCTGAAAAAATCACCGTAACCCCGGCCGATTTCGAGATCACCTCGGAGGACATGCCGGGATGGCTGGTGGCATCGGAAGGCAAACTTACCGTAGCGCTGGACATTACGCTGACGGAAGAGCTCCGGGCGGAAGGCGTGGCACGCGAGTTGATAAACCGCATCCAAAATATCCGTAAGGACTCGGGATTCGAGGTGACGGACAAGATCCGCGTCGAGATCGAACAGAAGGAGTTCGTGGCCGGCGCGATCGCCAAATATGCCGGATATATCGCATCGCAGACGCTCGCCGTCGAGGTGAAGGCGGCCGCACAGCCCGAGGGAGGCGTGGTCGTGGATTCGGATGTCGACGACGAGCCGATCCGGATCGCCGTAACACGCATCTGACGGGCGGACGAAGGCGGCAAAACCGCTTCGGGAACGGCAAATGCGTCTTGCTGAGAACGATATAAAGGGTGCGTCCGGACGATATCGTATATAACGATATAAAATTTGGTGTTTACGGAAAAATTGTTTAATTTTACATAAAACCAACAAGGAGAAGACGACTATGGCAGACGAAAGAACCAGATACAGCGACGCCGAACTCGAGGAGTTCAAGCAGCTCATCCTGAAAAAGCTTGAGAATGCGCGCGCGGACTATGAGCTGCTGCGCGCCACTATCACCCACACGGCCGATAACGACACGGAGGATACCTCCCCGACGTTCAAAGTCCTCGAAGAGGGCGCAGCGACCCTCTCGAAAGAGGAGAGCGGACGTCTGGCGGCACACCAGATGAAATTCATACGGAACCTGGAGATGGCCCTCGTGCGCATCGAAAATAAGACCTACGGCATCTGCAAGACGACCGGCAAGCTCATCCCCAAGGAGCGGCTGATGAAAGTGCCGCATGCTACCGAGTGCATCGAAGCCAAAGAGGGGCGCAGGTAAACCTGCAATCCGGATATGACAGAAAAAAGACGACTTTCGGGGTCGTCTTTTTTATTCGGGCCCGGCCGTCTGTCCCGGCACATGCCCGCCGACAGGCAGCCGCTATGTCAGCCGCAACGGCTGCTGGATCGACAGTCTTCACAACAGCCGCAATGACAGCTGCCTTAACAGGTGCATTGTCAGTCTCAACGGCAGGGCAGACCGGCACCCGGCACCTCCCGTTTTTTGCCAAGGGTAACTCCTGCGGGCCAGAAACTGTATTTTAGCAGGTTCAGGCGCACTTTTTCATCAAAAAATACGTTATCTTTGACGATATGTATCGCCGGATTTGCATACTCGTGCTGACCCTCCTCGCTGCGCAAAGCGTCTGTTTCGCCCGCACGGTCAATCCCGGCATGCGGGCGCCGGACAGGGTTTCCCCCGGCGGATTCTCCCCCGACAGCCTGAACACGCCGACCTCGGAGCGCAACCAGCGCCTTTACGACAGCATACAATCCAAAACCAACCGCCGCGCAGTTCCGCGCATGCTTTACAGGATGCTCTTCGTCAAACCCGTACTCGATACGACGATGAACGGGCGCGTATTGGACGAAAGCAGGCTGCTGGAACCTTACGCCGGGAAAACCGTAGGCGACATCACCATCGAGCGCATGATGCCGTTCGACTCATGCGGCAACTGGTTCGAGCGCGCAGGCAACAAAACCCACATGCTGACCCGCGAACGGGTTATCCGGCGCGACCTGCTGTTCAAGCCGGGCGACAAGTTCGATCCCCAGCTGGTCGTGCGCAACAAGCAGCTGCTGCGTTCGCGCCCCTACATCTCCGATACCGAGGTGATCGTCGTACCCGACTCGCTCGATTCGACGCGCGTGAACATGGTCATCCGCACGCGCGACAGCTGGACGATCAGCGTCGACGCTGGCATACACGGCGAGGGGCGCACCATGGTCGGGCTTTCGGACGCCAACATTTTCGGCACGGGCAACACCCTGAAATTCAAGACCAATTTCAGCCGCAGGGATTTCTCCTACGGCGGCAACATCGTGGAATACAAAATCCCCAACGTGCTGGGGACATTCTACACGGCCGACTTCTCGGCCGGCCGCGACTTCTACAACTCGGAACTGAACCTCGGGCTGCGCAAGGAGTTCATCCGGCCGACGGACTACGAGATCGGCCTCACGTACAGCGACATAAAATCGAAACGCTACATGGTCGACCTCGACACCTCGCTGCTCGTGAAAGTCCGCAACCTCGACGTATGGGGCGGCAAGTCGCACTACATCCGCTCCATCAAATCGAGCGTCTTCCTGACGGGCCGTTACAGCTATGCCCGGTTCAGCCGCCGCCCGCCCGTCACGGCCGACTACAACCCCGCGCTGCACGACCACGACGCCATGCTCTTCGGCGGGGGGCTCTACCGGGAAAAATTCTACACGGCGAACATGGTCTACGGATTCGGTACCCGCGAGTATCTGGCGACGGGTTACAAAGCCGAGCTGGTGAGCGGCTATTCGTGGGGCGAGTTCAACGACGAGATGTACCTCGGCATGTCCTACCAGACCGGCGGCTTCCGGGGGATGGGCTATATCATGGGCGGCTTCACGCTGGGAAGCTACATCGACCTCAAAAGCGGCATGTGGCGCCACAGTGCCGTCGACGTAGACCTGAAGTGGTTCTCGAACCTGTTTCTGTTCCGGCGCAGCCGCATCCGCCAGTTCCTGGCGTTCAACTACACGCAAGGCTGGAACCGGGGCGAAGGCAGCGACGAAATGATCCGCTTCACCCACGACAACGGGTTGCAGGCGCTCAAAGAGTACGTCACCGGAACCAACCGCATGATCCTCAACACGGAAACGGTGGTCTTCACCCCCTACCAGCCCCTCGGGTTCCGCATCGCGGTATTCGGGTTCGCAGACTTCGGACTGATCGGCTATTCGCCTAACATTTTCAAAAACGATTTTTTCACCTCGTTCGGAGTGGGTGTACGGCTCCGCAACGAGCGGCTCGTATTCAACACGGTGCAGATCCGCCTGGGAATCGCCTTCGGCAAACGCGGGGTGGTCGAGAGCGAATATTTCCGCCTGTCGAACGCCACGCGCGTCGAACAGTACCGCTACCGCCCCACCCGCCCTGAGATCGTAGGGTTCAAGTAAGCGCAACGCGCCGCAACAGGCCCGCAAGCGAAAGCCGCAGGCATGAAAAAACGGAGGCCACGGCCCCCGTTTTCGCCATTCCCCGCCCGGGGAGCGTCATTGCTCGACGATCTGTCCCGTCTCGTCGATCGTCAGCACCCGGTCGTATTGTTTGACCTTTGCTCTGAAATCGTGGAAATCTTCGGCCTCCTGATACTTGCAGGGAACGACTTCGTTCCCCTGCCGGTCGATATACCCGTACCCGAGCCCCTTGATGAAGACACGCGCCAGTCCGCAGCTGAACGGATAGGCCTCGTGGTACTTGAGCGGCACGACCAGCTGACCGTTCGTGGCGATATAGCCCCAGCGGGCATCGTAGAAATCTTCGGCATTGGTACCGAAGCGCATCACGGCGGCACGCATCTCGCTGAACTCGGCGGCATCGTCCCACTTGGCCGGTATCACTTCGCGTCCCTCGGTGTCGATATAGCCGCAACGGGGCTCCATACCCTGGAAATTCATGCCGTAGAGGTCGGTATTGAAAGGCGCCAGCCCGTCGTTGAACCTGCCGATGCGTTTATAGCGGAACGAGCTGACTTCACCGCCGTTGCGGTCGACAAGCCCGAAATTGACATTGTTGTAGCTCACCACGGCCACCCCGCCCGAGAAGGGCCGCGCCACGGAGAAACGGGGCGAAATAGCCACATTCCCCTTGACATCGACATACCCGTAATTGCCGAACTGCTCCAGCCTGAACGCCGCGAGCCCCTCGCCCGGGGTATCGAGGTAGTAATAGCGGCACGGGATCGTCTCGTGCCCCAGCGTGTCGATAAGTCCCCACTGGCCGCCGTAGGGTTCGTCGCGCAGCACCATGCTGCCGCCGTAGTTCGTCCGGGCATAACCGTCCTTGAAATCGGAAATATAGGAGAAGAAACAAGGCAGCACTTCGCGCCCGTCGGCGCCGAGGAAGCCATGTTTGCCGTCGCTCGTCATGGGGATCAGCCCGTAGGCGTTCGGCTCGCCGATCAGGTTATAGGCACAGGGGACTACCACCTCGCCGTCTTGGCGCAGGACGCCCCATTTACCGTCGCGCAGAACACGCATCCAGCCACGTTCATCGGGTTCGCCGATCTCGGAATAAAGGCAGGGAATGACGGTTTTCCCCGTTTTGTCGATACGGCCCCAGAGCTCGCCGGCCTGCACCCAGGCCATGCCGTCGTCGAACGCCCCGGCCACCGTAAATTGCGGAGCCACGACCGCCCGGCCTGCGGTATCTATATAGCCCCACAGCCCTTCGGGCTCCTGCACGGCGGCCAGTCCGTCGTCGAAACTCCGGGCATCGGCATAACGGCATTCGATGACCAGCCGTCCCGTCCCGTCGACATACCCCCAACGGCCGACCCCTTCGTTGATATCGAGCACCGCAGCACGGTTATCGTTCACGGATCCGACCTCGGCATATTTGGCCGTGCGCTGCTCGAATGTCCGGCCGCATGAAACGAGCGTTGCGACCGTAAGAAAAAATAGCAGGCGTTTCATAGCTTCTGTTTTGTATTTTACATGCAAAGATAACTTTTTCCATCCTAATTCTGCAAGTTTCACGCCCGTATCGCATGGCCGACGAAAAAACCCGGGGCAGCAGAACCGTCCCGGGCACGAACTTTTTATACTTATGGCCTGCTTATTTTTTCCTGGTCGTAATCTCGATGACGCCGTTGCGGGCTTTCCTGCCGTATTTCTCGACCGCCGAGGCATCCTTGAGTACGGATATGTTCTCAATCCGGCCGGGATCAAGCCCCTCCAGTTTCTTGGTATCCTTAAACACCTTGCCGTCGATCACGACAAGGGGTTCCTCCCCCTTTTCAAACGGCGACTTGCCCGATCCGCGGATCACGATCGTACTGCTCTTCAGCGTACCGGCATCCTCTGTCTGCTCCATATGTTCGGCGACCTTGCGACGGATCTCGACGCCGGCTGCCGTCGACCCGGCCTCGGCAGCTTTCGCCAGGGCAGCCTGTACCCGGGGGTCGGCCAAATGCGCCTGCGCCTCCTGTATCTGCTTCTGCGCCTCTTTCCACTCGTCGCTGGCCATATACTTGCGCACGGCCTCCTCCTGCTCGCGGACGGCTGCGAGTTGCGCGGCAGACAGCTTGCGTGCCGAAGAGAGCTCCTTCTGTGCCCTGTCGAGTTCGGCCTGTGCCTTTTTCCACTCCTCGCCCGACATATATTCGCGGGCAGCCTCCAGTCCGGCACGGGCAGCCTTCATCCCTTCCTCTGCGGCTTTGAGCCCGGCTTCCGCGGCCTGGGTCGCCTGCCCCGGCGACAGTCCGCCAACCTGCACCGCGTCCGGTTGCGTCTTCATGACGGTCACGCCCCCGTCGTCAGTGACGGTCACCCGGCTCTGGCTGACGACAGTCTTCTTCCCGTCGCTGCCGGTAACGGACACGACATGTCCGCGGGTTTTCGCACCGGCGTCGATCCCGGCCTTATCTGCGGGCACCGTAGAACTGCCGCTCACCCTGACATCCGACATCTTCCCGGAACCGCGCACCACGACCTTGACAGAGCCGTCCTCGGCGTCGACCGAATAATCCCGCGCACCGCCGGCGGCATCCTTCGTCGAAACGACCACTACGCCGTTCCTGCCTTTCTCGCCGTACAGGGCTTCTGCCGAAGCATCCTTGAGTACCGTCACCGAAGCGATCCGGTCAGGCGACAGTGTATCTATCGACGCCACCTCGAGGCCGTCGACCACGAAAAGCGGCTTGCCGGATTTTCCGTCTGAAGAGTAAAAATTCGCCCCTTCGATGCGGATCGAAACATTTTCTTTTTTACCTTTGTCATCGGGAAAAACATAGGCGGTGCGGGCGAACGCCCCAAGGGCAAGCCCCGTCAACGGCAGCAGGAAGAGCACCTTGGCTCCTGCCCACCGCGACGATCTTTTACGTAACATCATGGTAATACGGTTTTTAAGTTTACTGTGATTAAAGCTGTTGGCGACTGAGTACCACCTCCCGCCGGCAGCTTTCCTTATTAATAACAACTGGTATTGCCGGGCGTCGACGCCACTGTCCAGCACCGCCTCGTCGGCTTCGTATTCATGGATGGCGCGCAACTCACGGCGCAGGAGCCACATCGCAGGGTTGAACCATTGCAGGCACCCGGCAAGGTCGGTCACCAACAGGTCGAACGAGTGGCGCAGCCTCAGGTGGGCTTTCTCATGCAGCACGATCGCCTCGCCGTTCTCGGCCAGATCCTTTTCCGACATCACGATATACCGGTACCAGCTGAACGGTACGACCGGCTGGTCGGTGCGTACGAGCACGGAGCCGTCGCCCAGCCGCTCCCTGTGCCCCCGGCGGATCATGTGCAATACGCCGCATACCGACCCGAGCGTCCATAACAACGCAGCGGCGGCTCCCGCAAGGAAAGCGGCCGTCGCCGCCTTATCCCACGGGAAAGGTTGGGATTCCGGCTCCGCGGACGGGGCGTAGCCCGCCTCCTCCGTCACCGGGAGTTCCGGCATGGCCGGGAGTTCGCGATAGACCGTAATGACACACAGCGGCAACACGAACGACAACACCATCGCCGCCAGCACCACGATCCGGTTCAGGCGGTGGAAGGTCTCGCGGCTCAGCAGCAATTTGAAGAAAAGGTAGAACACCGCCAGGCAGGCGCCGACCTTCAGGCTGTACAGCATCAGTGTGTACATGGCTAACGACGGTTTTGGGTTTCGATATGGTCGATCAGCTCGCGCAGTTCGTCGACCGAGATTTTTTCCTCCTCGACCAGGGCGGAAACGGCCCCGAGGTAGGAGTTCTCGAAATATTTACTGATGACCCCGCCCAGCGTGCGGCGCGAAAATTCCTCCTCGGTCACCACCGGGTAATACTGGTAGGTGCTTCCGAAGGTATTGTGGGCGACATACCCCTTGGCTTCGAGGGCGCGCACCATGGTTGAAAGCGTATTGAAATGGGGCTTGGGTTCGGTGGCGAGCGCCACGAGCTCGCGTACGAAAAGCGGGCCGTGCTCCCAGAAGCAGCGCATCAGTTCCTCTTCCCTGCGTGTCAGTTTTTCCATCATACCGGTTTTGGTTTCTGTTATCCGCCCTGCTCCGATCGGCCGGCCGGGCTTACAGGAACAAAGGTAACTAAAAAAATTTTATTTGCAACTATTTTAAATAGTTTTCTAACTATATTTTTTAGTTTTCGCAAAAAAAATAGCGGAAATACCGGAAGGAAAAGGAGCCGGGAAAGGGCAGGTAGAGCAGGGATAGGAAAGGTTGGAGAGGTTGGGGAAAGTTGGGAAAGTTGGGAAAGAAGATTTTACAGGCCGGCAGGCATGGAAGGGCCCGGCAAGCCCGGGGGGGGGAGACAAAAAAGCCCCGGCTATTTCAGCCGGGGCATATGGATACGGGTACCAACGGGGATTAATCCTCGTCGCGGTACATGTGCTCTACGTAAACAGCGTGCTGCATCGCCTCGCGCTTGGCGATCGAAGGCTTGGTGAAATACTGGCGGCGGCGGAGTTCCTTCAGGACGCCCGTGCGCTCGTATTTACGTTTGAACTTCTTCAGGGCGCGTTCGATGTTTTCGCCCTCTTTTACCGGCATGATAATCATAGTAGTATTCTTTTTTTTGTTTTTTTAATTTCGTCGTTTACTTAAATTCCTCCGGGGTTCGCATCACCTGATACCTCGCCCCATGTCGTGTCGTTGTCCGTATCGTCAGCCCCGCTTCGGGTAGTGAACCGCAGGTAAGGAGCCAGCCGTGCTGCCTCTTCGCGGGTCAATATGTTGTCTTCAACCAATTCCTCAGCGGTACTCCAACCTCCTTTCAACTGTCTTGTTTTAAGTAATTTCCGAAGTTTCTGCGGCGGAATATACGGATGCCGCCTAAGGACTTTCGGGGTTGCAAAGTTAATATCAATTTTCCGAATTTCACAACTATCGCAGCAAATTTGTTTCAAAATTTTCTCATAATTGCGTTCCGTGACTCCCGGAACCTCTGCGAGTTGCTCCAAACGGACAAATCCGCCGAGCCTCGCGCGGTAGTTCATGATCGACACCACCGTCCGCGCTCCGATCCCCACCACACCGCGCAGCGTCGCGGAATCGGCCGTATTGATCTCCACGGGTTCGTCGACCGGCGCAGCTCCGCGCTCGGGAAAGATAATATAGGGTTCGAGCGCCGCAGCCACCGAATCGCTCACGACATAGCAGGCGCGCAACTCCTCCATGTCGTAGATCCCGCTCAGGTCACGCCAGCGGATGAAAGCCTCGGCCTGCCGCTTGGACAACGCCCCGATGGCCCGCAGGTAACGCGCCCCCACGGTGTCGATGCGAAAGCGCGTGGGCGGCATGGGTTCGGGCACGACGCGTCCCGTACGATACTGCCGGGGCGCGATGGCATATTTGCGCCCGATACGGATATAGGGAGCCAGGCGGCGGTAGATCGAATCGCTGATGCCGTAGCAAAGCGTCACATCCTCCGGGATACGGAAGATCTTCCCCGCAGCGCGGTACTTCAGCAGGCTCATGGCTTCGTGCTTCGACAGGCCCAGCCGCCGAAGTCCGTCGTAGTCCACGGTATTGGGGTCGAACGGCCGCAGATCAACCGAATCGGCCCGCCCTTCCATCTCCATCCCGGCCACAAAAGCTGCTTGGGGATCGGCCTTGGGACGCAGGAGCACGATGCCGCCTATAAGCAATCCCGCCAGCGGCAGGAATACCGCTACGGCGCGGATTTCACGGTCTGAAAAAAATTTTGCCATATGCAGAAACTATTTATCACCGGTCATCCCCCGGATGCCCTGAAAACAACCCCGACACCACGAAATGGGCTACGGTACCCGTCAGCCCCCCCCCTCAACGCCACTGCGCCCCGTCGGAGAGCAGCAGGCGGCGGTAACGCCGCGACGGCGAACCGACAAACGCCCCCAAGCCATATTCCGGCCAGCGGCGGTCGACCAAAGCGACAGTCGCTTCCGACGCGGTCACGACGTTCGGGAAACGGCCGGGGTTCTCCCCCGCCCCGGGGCGTTTGCTCCGGGCATCGATCACCAACGCCGCACCTTCCGTCCGCACATCACGCCGCGGATCGGTATTGGCCGCAGCGAGCCACAAAAGTTCGGCAGCCGTGAGTTCCTCCGCCGCCGGGTCGAACACAGCGAGGTATTTCACCCCCGGCGGAACCGGCACTTCGGCGTCCGGCGCAGCGAAGGCGACCGCCACGCCCCATTTTTCGAGCAGGTCGGAGCGGTAGCCGGCCGGAAGGAGGGGCTGCCCGCCGTCACCCTGCCCGGCACAAGCCCCGGATATTGCGCCATCCGCTGCGGGACGCACGCCCTCGACACCCCGTGGGGGATCGGCAGGCACACGCGTTGCAGGCTCCTGCGGATTCGCGCACCCGCCCCCGGTACCGCAGGCCGTAGCATCCAATGCAATTTTTCCGCCGAAGCCCGGCGTTGCTGTCGCGTGGTCGAGGACATCGAGAATCCCCTCGCTGCGGACTATGTTGCGCAGCGGGTCGAGGTTGCGCACGAGCCGCGCCAATGCATCCGAATCGCGCACGTCGGTCGCAGCCGGGACGACGAGCATGTATTTGTTGAACATCATCTGCCCGGCGCCCCACAGCGACTGGGCGACCTTCACGGCCTGTCCGGCATAGCGGCTGTCGATCGAAACGACGGCGATGTTATGCGCCGTTCCGGCCTCGGGCATCGTCATGTCGCGGATTTCGGGCTGCAGGGCCATGCGTATCGGCGCCAGGAATATCCGCTCCGTTGCCTGCGCGATACAGGCGTCCTCCTGCGGAGGAATCCCCACGACCGTGGCCGGGTATACCGCATCCCGCCGCCGCGTGAGGGCCGTGACGTGGAAAAGCGGATAACGGTCTTCGAGCGAATAGAACCCCGTATGGTCGCCGAAGGGGCCTTCGACGGCTTTCTCCTCCGCAGGGTCGACATAACCCTCGATCACGAAGTCGCAGTCGGCCGGGACATAAATATCGTTGGTGACGCACTTCACGAGTTTCACGGGACGGCGGCGCAGGAACCCGGCCAGCAGGTATTCGTCCATGTTGTCGGGCATCGGCGCCGTCGCGGCATAAGTATAGGCCGGATCGCCGCCCAGCGCCACCGACACGGGCATCCGCCGCCCCGAGCGTTTCCAGGCATCGTAATGCCGGGCCCCCGTCTTGTGGATATGCCAGTGCATGCCCGTCGTATGGTCGTCGAAGACCTGCATGCGGTACATGCCGACGTTGCGCACGCCCGTCTGGGGATCGACCGTGTTCACCATCGGCAGGGTTACGAAACGCCCGCCGTCGGCCGGCCAGCACTTCAGGATCGGAAGCGCCGCGAGCGACGCCTCAGCACCCGTCTGCACGACCTGCTGGCATTCGCCCCGCCCCGACACCGTACGCGGAAACCAGCGGGACATCCCGGCCAGCAGCGGCAACGCCCGCAACTTGTCCGCGAACGACGGGCGCGGCGCCATGGCCTGCCGCAGCAATCCGTCGACCCGTTCCGAGAGTTCGCCGAGCGACCCGACACCCAGCGCCAGCGCCATGCGGCGTGCGGAACCGAACATGTTGGTCAGCACGGGAAAATCCGTGCCGGTATTTTCGAACAGCAACGCCTTGCCGCCGCCGGGCATTTTCGAAACCCGGTCGGTTATCTCGGCGATCTCCTCCACCGGCGACACCGGAGCCGCTATGCGGACGAGTTCGCCCTCGCGCTCCAGCAGGGCGATATACTCACTCAGGCTTCGGTGCATGCTCCAACGCCTTTTTCACCGACCCGTATTGCAGCAGCAACGCCCGTGCCTGCGCCTCGGAAAGCCCCGAAGCCTCGGCCACCATGCGCGTGCCGCGCCCCACGAGTTTGTCGTTCGTCAACTGCATGTTGACCATGCGGTTACCCTCGACACGCCCCAGGCGGATCATCACGGCCGTCGACAGCATGTTGAGCATCAGCTTCTGTGCCGTGCCCGCCTTCATGCGGGTCGACCCCGTCACGAACTCCGGCCCCACGACCGCTTCGAGCGCATATTCCGCCTCGGCCGCCACGGGCGACGAGGGATTGCAGGTAATGGAGGCGGTCAACAGGCCGTGCTCCCGCGCCATGCGCAGGCCGCCGACCACATAGGGGGTGGTACCCGACGCGGCGATCCCGACCAGGACATCGTCCGCCGTGGGATGGTAGGGCGCCATGTCGCGCCAAGCCCCTGCGGTATCGTCCTCGGCATTCTCCACGGCACGCCGCAGTGCACCGTCGCCGCCGGCGATCAGGCCGATGACCCTGTCGAAGGGCACGCCATAGGTCGGGGGAAGCTCCGAGGCGTCCGTCACACCCAGCCTCCCGCTCGTACCGGCCCCGATGTAAAACATCCTCCCGCCGCGCTCCATGCTTTCGCCGACCCGCTCCACGAGCCGTTCCATCACGGGGATGGTCTTGGCCACGGCCTCGTGGACGCGTGCGTCTTCGCGGTTGATGCCCGTCAGGATGTCGTGCACCGACATCCGCTGTAAATTATCGTAGGCCGAAGCCTGTTCGGTTATTCTATTTTCCATAATGGTATTTGATAAGTCCTTCGGCAGGTGATGCGGCGATCAGGCCGACCCGGTAACCCCCATGTGCGAGCACCTCGCGCAGCAGCCCCTCGAATGCGGCGGCAACGCCGCCGATGCAGGCGACCGTCAGATGCACGGGATAGCGGCTCAGGTTGCGTTGGGCGAAATCGGCGAAGGTTTCCGCCACCATAGCCCGCACCTCGGGGCAATCCAGGTACGCATGTACGAACGGCGCGAACGACGCCAGGAAACGGTTGGCATACGGCTCGCGGTAGACCCGGAGGATGATCTCCTCATAGGTCAGCCCATGCGCCGCGAGGAACTCCTCCCGCAGGGGGATATGCCCTTTGAAAATACCGTTCACCAGGTTGCGTCCCAGCGCCGCACCGCTGCCCTCGTCGCCGAGGACATACCCCAGCGGCGGGACGTTTTCCACGATTTCGCCGCCCCGGCACCAGCACGAATTGGAGCCCGTGCCGAGGATGCAGGCCACGCCTTCGCCGCGGCCGAACAACGCCCGGGCAGCCCCCAGCAGGTCGGTCTCGGCCTCGATCCGCCCCGTGCCGAAATGCGCGCGGAGTTCCCGCACCATCTTCTCCGTCGCTTCGGGGAAGGTGCCCCCGCACCCTGCGCCGTAGAAATAGACGGCCTCGACGGGGCCGCACGGCGGCAGTTCGGCAAGCGCTTCGCGTATTTGCTCCGGGGAGTGCTGCACGGCATTGATTCCCCGCGTCCGGTATTCCGAGGTATGCACGCCGTCGGTCACGAGCCACGTGCATTTGGTCGATCCGCTGTCTGCAATGATTTTCATACTATATTGTTACTTCCTAATACATCAGAACCGCCAGCCGCACGTCAGCGAAAACCCGGCATCCGTAAGCCAGGGCGTCACATCGGTCGGCGCACCGAGTTCGACGGGCGACACCGAGAATTCCGAAGGCACAAACAGGATCGTCGGCGAAAATTTCAGTTCAAACCCCTTCGTCACCCGCAGAATCCACGCACATTCGACATTGAAGAAAGGCAATACCCTATCCTTGTCAAGATCGTTGTCTACATGCTTTAGTATCCGGTGGTATCCCGCCCCAACTCCGGCTCCGAAACGCAGAAAAAGCCTGCTTTTCACCACCGGCAGCCGATAATAGGCCATTGCATCCAGTTTATAAATATCCTGCGCAACCGTATTGCGGTAAGGGTCAGATCCGTGGCCGCTCCAATCGTAGCTCATCAAACTCCCCAGATGCCACCGGGCCGAAAAATCCACGCCCCAATAAAAATTTCCTTTCAATTGGCGGCTGTACTCCACCTTCACGCCGACAGTCACCTGATTATGCGCCGTGATTCCCGACGCGCCCGTCACAAAGAGATTATTCTCTTTCGAGGCGAGGCGATGACGTTCGATACGCGCCGCTGTTTTTGCATTCCGCGTCCGATCTGTTGCCGACGGCGGGCTTTGGGCATATGCTGCTGCGGTGACGCATACCGTCAATAATACTGTGCCTATTTTTCGCTTCATTCACAAGTGGGTTACATGTTCATCATGCAAGAAAGCAATAAAATTCGGAATAGCAATGTCCCAATGCAAATGCATTGCCGGTTTGCTCCTCAAACCTGCACTCCTTCCCGTCTGGCGCAGCGCCTTTTCGGAAAATTTGCTGCCGCCAAATCGGCTCCGAACCCTAATCCACCCCATTCCCTTTTCACAGCTTCGGAAAACAAAGATAACGAAAAATAATCCGAGCGGCAAACCCGGATCATTACACAATTATATAAGGAGGCGATCAGCGCAGGAAAAGCAGCTCGCGGTATTTGGGCAGCGGCCACATCTGGTCGTCGACGATCTCCTCCAGCTTGTCGATGTGGCGGCGGATCTCGTCGAAACATGCGGCTACGGTATCATGGTAGGCGATCGCCTTCTCGCGCTGATCCTCGATCCTGTTGGCCACCTTGCGGGCGTCGACCATCCCGGCCGTGAGCCGCTGTATTTCGGCCGTATGGTACTGGATCTTCTTGATGAGTTCGATGTCGGCCGAAGCGTTCAGCCCCGGGATCTGCGACATCTTGTAGACCTTGTCGAGCAGCAATGCCTCGTACTTCGAAGCAATCGGCACGATATGGTTCATCGCCAGATCGCCCAGCACGCGCCCCTCGATCTGGATTTTCTTGGTGTAGGTCTCCCACTTCACCTCGGTGCGGGCTTCGAGCTCGACCTTCGAGAAGACGCCCGTGTCGCCGAACATCCGGAGCGTCTGCTTGTCGAGGTAACGGTCGAAGATCAGCGGCGTCGAGGTTTCGCAGTCCAGGCCGCGTTTGCGCGCCTCGGCCTTCCACTCGTCGGAATAGCCGTTGCCGTCGAAACGGATGGCCTTGCAGGCCTTGATCATCTGTTTGAGCACCTCGTAGATGGCCTTCTCTTTCTTCATGCCGGCCTCGATCTTGGCATCGACGTTCTGCTTGAACTCGGCCAGTTCGTGCGCCATCGCCGCATTGAGCACGATCATCGCCTCGGCACAGTTGTCCGAAGAACCTACGGCGCGGAACTCGAACCGGTTGCCCGTAAACGCGAACGGCGAGGTGCGGTTACGGTCGGTATTGTCGAGCAGCAGCGTCGGGATATGCGAAATCCCGCTCATCTTGAACACGTTCTTGGCATCGAAGCGGATCGCGTCGTCGCCCTTGCTGGCCGCCAGTTTGTCCAGCACGGCCGACACCTGCGTCCCGAGGAAGGTCGAGATGATTGCCGGGGGCGCCTCGTTAGCTCCCAGGCGGTGTGCGTTCGTGGCGCTCATGATCGCCGCCTTGAGCAGGCCGTTGTGCTTGTGTACGGCCGAAATGGCATTCACCAGGAAGGTGATGAACTGCAGGTTCTCCGAAGCGGTCTTGCCAGGCCCCAGCAGGTTCACGCCCGTATCCGTCCCCAGCGACCAGTTGTTGTGTTTGCCCGAACCGTTGATCCCCTTGAAGGGCTTTTCGTGCAACAGCACCCGGAACTTGTGACGGCGGGCGATCTTGTCCATCACGGTCATCAGCAGTTGGTTGTGGTCGTTGGCAAGATTGGCCTCCTCGTAGACCGGCGCCAGTTCGAACTGGTTGGGCGCCACCTCGTTGTGGCGGGTTTTGACGGGGATGCCCAGTTTCAGGCACTCGTATTCGAGGTCTTTCATGAATGCCATCACACGGGTCGGGATCGCACCGAAATAGTGGTCTTCCAACTGCTGGTTCTTGGCCGATTCATGCCCCATCAGCGTACGCCCGGTGAGCATCAGGTCGGGACGTACGGCCCAGAGGCTTTCGTCCACGAGGAAATACTCCTGCTCCCAGCCCAGATACGAGATGACCCGCTGCACGTTTTTGTCGAAATAGTGGCACACCTCGGTCGCGGCCTTGTTCACCGCCGAGATCGAGCGCAGCAGCGGCACCTTGTAATCGAGCGCCTCGCCCGTATAGGCGATGAAGACGGTCGGGATACAGAGCGTCGTGTCGACGATGAAGGCCGGCGAGGTCGGATCCCAGGCCGAATAACCGCGAGCCTCGAACGTATTGCGGATGCCTCCGTTGGGGAACGACGACGCATCGGGCTCCTGCTGGACGAGCAGTTTGCCGGAGAACTCCTCCAGAACCCCGCCCAAGCCGTCCGGGTCGGCAAACGCATCGTGCTTCTCGGCCGTACCTCCCGTCAGGGGCTGGAACCAATGGGTATAGTGGTCGGCACCGTGCTCCAGCGCCCACTGGCGCATGCCTGCCGCGATACCGTCGGCAACCTCCCGCGTGAGGGGCGTACCGTTCTCCATCGTATCGACAAGGGCGTCGTAAGTAGCCTTGTTCAAATACTTGCGCATGGCTGCGCGCCCGAATACCCGTTTCCCGAAATAGTCCGAAGGACGTCCTTCGGGAGCCTTCACCTCGACGGCGGTGTGGTTTATGGCCGCATCGACCATCTTGAATCTGAGCAATGATGACATAGATGTAATTGAATTGGATTAGCATTCCATTAAAAACATACGCGCAGGGGCGGAAGCCGAATAATTGCTGAACTAAAACCTAACCTAAAATTCCGGAGGGCAACTGCCTCGCGGCATACTCCGCCCAACCTGACTAACCCGCGGCTTCACCCCTGCCGCCGTATGTATCGATCTCGCTTGCAAATGTAATATTTTTTCAGTTACGTTGTTTTCACAAAATCGGCATTTTTTCGAAAAACGCCCTATTTTTTCAGCATTTTCCGAAAAATCACATGCATTTTTCCATAAAAACGCCGAATTTCAATGCAATTTTCCGAAAAACACCCTTAAATTTTCGTCATATCCCCGAATTTTCACATTTTTAGTTTTTCGTAATTTCCATGGCTATTAAGAACAATATTAAACTATTTCACCACAACTAAAAAACTTCTTCCGGCGGTTGCCGAAAGCAAACGAAATCACCTATATTATAAAAAGAAATTATATAGTGTTATTTTATTAACAATTTCTTGTTTCAATCACTAATAATTTTGTACCTTTACGTGCAATTTTGAAACTACACTTATACTAATCTCTAAATAGTTATGGCAAATACCAAACGTGAAAAGCTGTTCACCGAATTCCCGCCGGTCCCGACCGAGAAGTGGGAGGAAGTGATTACGGCCGACCTGAAAGGTGCTGATTACGAGCGCAAGCTGGTATGGAAAACGGGCGAAGGTTTCAACGTCCGGCCCTACTACCGCGCCGAGAACCTCGAGGGCATCAAGTTCCTGGGCTCGCAGGCAGGCGAGTTCCCTTACGTACGCGGTACGCACGCGCACAACCGCTGGCGCGTACACCAGACCGTGAGCGTCGTATGCCCCAAGGAGGCAAACGCCGAGGCACTGAAAATCCTCAACGCAGGTGTCGACTCGCTCGGCTTCTGCATCGCGTCGGCGGATTTTTCGGCGGCAGACCTCGACATGCTGCTCAAGGACATCTGTATTCCGGCTGTCGAGATCACCTTCTGCGGAGAGAAAATGGCCAATGTCGCCGAGCTCGTCCTGGCGAAAGTCGAAAAGGAGGGCATCGCCAAGGAGGATGTCCGCATCGCATTCTGCATCGACCCGCTGGTAAAAGGGCTTTCGTCGAAAGGCGATTTCTGCTCGCCCAACGGTGAAAAGTGCATCGCCCGCATCGTCGAGCTGATCCACAAGACCAAGGAGTACAAGCACGTGCGCATCGTAACCGTTGCGGGACAGACCTTCGGCAACTCGGGTTCGACCATCGTCGAAGAGCTGGCATTCACCCTTTCGGCAGGCCACGACTACCTCGTACGCCTGACGGACGCAGGGCTGGACGTCGACGCGGCCGCACGCAAACTGCGCTTCTCGTTCTCGGTAAGCTCCAACTATTTCATGGAGATCGCCAAATTCCGCGCAGCACGCATGCTGTGGGCCAACATCGTCAAGGGCTACGGCCCGGCGAAGAACTGCGCCTGCAAGATGCAGATACACGCCGAGACCTCGCGCTGGAACCAGACCGTCTACGACCCCTACGTGAACATGCTGCGCGGCACGACCGAGGCCATGTCGGCCACGATCGCCGGCGTACATTCGCTGGAGGTGATGCCGTTCGACGCCTCGTTCGAAAACCCGACCGAGTTCTCGAAGCGCATCGCCCGCAACGTCGAGCTGCTGCTCAAGAACGAGTCGCATTTCGACCAGGTCGTCGACCCGGCAGGCGGCTCGTACTATGTCGAGAACCTCACGCAGTCGATCGCAGCCGAAGCCTGGAAGCTTTTCCTCGAAATCGAGGAGAAGGGAGGCTACACCGAGGCTTACAAGGCCGGCCTGATCGTCGAGCGTATCAAAGCGTCGGCCGCAGCCAAGGACAAGAACATCGCTACGCGCCGCCAGACGCTGCTCGGCGCCAACCAATATCCCAACTTTACGGAGGTCGCCGGCAAGGAGATCACCGCCGAGTCCGTTACGCGCAAGCAGGCCGAGGGCAACGTGCTCGTTCCCTACCGCGGCGCCATGGCGTTCGAGGAGATGCGCCTGCATGTCGATCGCAGCGGCAAGGAGCCGAAGGCATTCATGCTGACGTGCGGCAATCTGGGCATGGCCCGCGCCCGCTCGCAGTTCTCGTGCAACTTCTTCGCATGCGCCGGCATCAAGGTGATCGACAACACTTATTTCAAGTCGATCGAAGAGGGCGCGAAGGCCGCACTCGAATCCAAGGCGCAGATCGTCGTGGTCTGCGCAAGCGACGACGACTATGCGGAGGCAGCCCCGAAAGTCAAGGAGCTGCTCGGCGGCAAGGCGATCCTGGTGGTTGCCGGGGCACCGGCCTGCGCACCCGAACTGGAAGCGCAGGGCATCACGAACTTTATAAACGTGAAGTCCAACGTCTTGGAAACACTTAAGTTCTACCTTAAAGAGATGGGAATCTAATCATGAGAGCTAAATTTTCAGAACTGACATATGACGCAGGCCAGCAGAAGAGCTGCTGCGCCTCGAAAGGCTGCGGACAGGTCGAGCCGTGGCTGACG
>ERZ772882.2191-NODE-2191-length-18330-cov-4.236826_pt1 | contig 18330 bp, 12 predicted proteins | sample MGYA00580576_ERZ772882 | MGnify/ENA primary metagenome ERZ772882 (study PRJEB29015, sample SAMEA2737658) | human gut metagenome | biome: human gut; feature: human-associated habitat; material: faeces | place: China | collected 2012 ... | reverse complement strand
GTACGAGAAGAAGGTAGAAATTGTAAGAGATTATCTGGACGGACGGGTGGGATATCCCACGCGCCCTTCCAGACAGTCCCTTGCAATTCTCTGGGGACTCTCGAAAAATGGTACCTTTTTTACAGAAAGTCTGGTTTTGATGCTTTGGTTCCCACCGGACGGTCTGACTGCGGTGTAAGCCGGAAGATTGATGAAGACCTGAAATTTATCTGAAGCATCATTATCCCCGGATGTCCGCAGCTGCGATATATAAACAGCTCCAGGATAACGGCAGCATCCGCTCCGGCCAGCTTTCAGAATCTACGGTATGCCGTTTTATCAACTAGCTCGTCTTACTGGAAACATAATGTAGATGCTGGGATATCATTTTGCCTTAAGTATACCAGCAAGCCCATTTGGGCACTCAATAGACATATGATTGTCTGGTTTAAGTCTCAATTCTGCGATCAGCCCAATTTGAGCAGCAAAGTTGTTTGGATGAATCGTATAACGACACATCCCATCGCCAATATCTTCCTTGTCAACCGTATACCCATCATCTGTATCATCTGAAAACCGCGTATCTCGCCGCACGACTGTTTCTAGATAGTTTTGCCCACTGACACCGCTTAGTCCGCGGTAACAGTCCGCTGTAACTGTGTCCATCGGCTTCCCGCAAAAATACCGACTTTCCTGGCTATCTGCCGGAATCCCGCAGATTTGCGCCAGTACGTTTTCATAGTGCTCTTTCGCCAAGCGAATACCTGTTCCGCCAATTTGTTTTGAAGTACTATCTTCCAGATCCAGCGCAGAAAATCGAACACCGCAGCGCTGAAAAGACGCTCGGATAAAATCGGTCAGCGCACTGCGTGAGATGCTTCTTCGTGGATCATCTCGATCGGAGACGACTGGAAAATTGGAAAAGCCGCGTGTATAGTGCTCATGCAGCCAGTCATACCGTGCCCGTAAAATCTCCTGCGCAAACGGAAGCGGTGGACGCGAGTAATTGTGCGTCGCGCCGGCGTTGTCCGACTGCAGCTCCAAATACGCCTGATTATTCTTGCATTGAACATCACGCCAATACAGTTCGCGCATCTCGTCGATCCCCAGCCCTGCGCCAAGCGCGAGCACAATGGCACATACGCGACCATCTGCGATATGATCTTTCGCCAGCTTGAGCAGCGCACACTCCGCTTCGCCGGATATGCCGTGCATTCGCGCAGCTCTGGCGCGTTCTGCACTGTAATTACGTGTGTGCTTTTGTGTTGGCATATATTCCAAGATTGGATTTGCACACGCGAAATCCCCACGGTCTTTACAAAAATCAAAAAAGCGTGCAGTACGGCGGAGTTCCGTGTTTGAAAACTGCTTGCTTAGATAGGTGACATCTTTTGCAGATATACAGGAAATAGGTTTGTCGCCCAAGGAAGCACATATCTTTTGCAAGCTATTTTGATTTCTGCGTCTGGTCTGCTCCTTCGTCGGCACTTCAGTGGCAAAAAATGCTTTTGATCTGGCGTAAAACAGCCCCAGTGCCGTGGCGTTTTGCCCTAACCCATGGTTTTCTAATATGCGTGCAAGCGTCGGCTGTGCCTCAGCATAGAGACGCTCTGCTTTTCCTGCAACTGCTTCTTTTATTGCGGTGTTGGCACTTTGCGGAAAAACTACAACGTGCGTCATTGGATCAAGATCAACACCGGCAATTTCAACATCCAATTCCTTTGTCGCTTTTAACTCCCGTGGTCGTTTTTCTGTGCGGATGCGCGCTTTCTGATCCTCGGCTCGTTTCGCGATCAGCTCCCGGCGGCGTGCACCGTCAAATAGAAAGATTTTGCCGTCTAATGGCGAAATCAAGCTGACCCGACCGGTTACACGAGTGCAGCAGCTGCCAATGGTATGCACCTCGAAGCGGCCCTCAATGCCGCAAATCATAAATGTTCCAGCCAAGCTGCAATGCTGCTTTTGTTCGTTATAGCGACTTTTTATTCCAAAAACTTTACGTTTTCCACTTCAATTTACCTCTGTTTCCCGCACGATTTGCTCCGCGCGCTGCAAGCAGGCATCATACCCACAATTCGGCGCACACGACTGCAAAACAGTGGTGCCGCGCTGTGCTGGCTTGGCGGGCAGCAGCCGAACGTGTTGAATTTGCAGCGCGCCGCGAGGCGCAGTAATCACGAGGTCTTGCCCCGGTTCTAACGCTTGAATATCCAAGTTAACAGTGCGGTCTTCCCCTGTGATAAACTGGTGTCGGATATTTTCCTCCAAAACAAGTGATGTGTTATTTGGGAGAATCAGTGGTTGAGCGGCCGGAGATTGCGATAGCTGTGGGATTAAAACGCATCGGTCGATGATAGCTGCGATTCGCTGTTGCTGCTCTGGTGTGGTATAGTCGCGCTTTGCGTTATCACGCCGCGCATGACCAAGCAGTTTGTCAAGCATATCCATCGGCATGCCGCAGCAATTGGCCATCCGCGTTGACCAATCGCGTCTCAAAATATAAGCCGAAACGTCAGTGCTGTCTGTCTGTATAGCTTCTGCGGTACTTTCCGTAATGATTTGCGAGTTACACCCCGCAAGCAGAAGCAGCCTCTTTACACACGCAGAGAGTTCTGAGGCATTTGTTGTTCCAAGCGGCATATTTTCGATTTCTTGCGCCGTGTATCCCTGCGCTTGCAGTTGCTTGATACGAAGCCGAATGAATTGTACCATTTCACTGCCCAGAATAATGGTGCGATAGCCAGCCTGCGTTTTTGGATATGGTTCATAAATGCCGCCGCGGATTTTACCGGCAACAAAATAGCTGCCGTATTTGTCACTAGCTGCGAGTGCGATGTCACCGATCTTTAGTGCAGCAGCTTCGCCGGTCCGCAATCCGACATATAGCATCAGAGCCGCATTATATGCCCGCGCGTCGCCCTGATTGGCAAGGAGCCACAACATGTTTGCAAAAACCACTCGCGTGTCGGCTGGCAGCTCCTTCGGCTGCTCCACTTTTGATACTTTTACACGTTCGTACACGGGAAAGTGCACATCCGGCAGGCCGGATTGTGGATACTGTGTCCTTGCCAATTCATAAAGCCGTCTGCACCGATCCAGCTTGGCAATGACCTGCTGTCGCGCGGCGGCAACATCTTTTTCGGCGGCGCGTCCATCCGCAGCTGTTTTTCCTCGCCTAGACTTACTGGCTCGTTCGATCAAATCATCTGCTATCTTTTTAAGATCCTCATTGCAAAGATCTTCGCCAAAGCGATCCATACGTGGAGCAATGCTGTCTCTCAAGTAGCTGAGAGTCCCGTCATAAGTCGATTGCGCCCATCCTAGATCGGTGGGATCAAACTGCACAACTTGAAAATAGTTTGAAACTCTGCCGCGCTGCATTTTGCAATGCGGATTTTTGGCATTTTCCGCTGCTGTCCATTTATGCCATACAGCGTGGATCATTGTATCAATTGCAATGGGAAGCAGTTTTTCGCTTGTGATTGTCCTTGTAGTGTCACGCGCACCTAAAATAGGGCGACAGTCTGCGCCGCACAGCACGCCGCGCAGTCGGATCGTGCTGGCCTGCATTTGAAAATAAATTTTAATCAGATGTTGATGATCCGGCGCATCAAAAACGTCGTTGACGCACCGTTCTGTCCGCAAAGCAGACAGGATAGCTTGAATTGCTGTTGATTTGGGCATTTCTCTGTCCCTCCATCGCTGTCGATGGGATCGCGCGGGTGAATGCAGCATTGCACTGCGGTTGCTTTTGAGTAAAAAAACAGCCCTTTGCCAAATAGCAAAAAGCTTCAGAATCAATTATTTTTTAGAGACAAGCGCAGCGATCCCTTAAGCGGCGGGAAGAGACGAGCCTTTTCGAAGGGAAATAGATACCTTTCAAAAGGCAACAGAAACTCTATATTATTATGATACACGGATCAGATATCTGTGTCAAGATTTCAGGCCACGCAGCTTACCACATAATAAGTTTACATAATTTTACGTATGTCGGACGTTGATGCAGCCTTCGAAAGCCTGACTGCGCTGAACGGCTTGCTGGGAAGTATCATCGGCGCTGTGCTTGATCCAATGTCCAGCGTTATCTTTGCAGCATTGCACCAGCCGCAAAGCTCGGCGATAAATTGGCTCATCGTCTGAGCCGCAGATTATCAGAGTTGCGGCACAACTGATGGACGATCCGTCATCCGGGTATATTTCCAGAATTCCGATGTGGTTGCCGTGACAGATGGAAATCGCTAGAAAAGCTGTATACGACGCTATATCAGACTGTCGGATTTCCATAAGACTAATAAAGCTGTTGCAGCATCGGCTGTGCCAAACAGCGCAGTGTGGTGCGCTGATCATTTTTCGGGCGTGTGCAATTTGCAGCGCGTCGCAAACCAGAGCGAAGCGTATGGGAAGAGCCGTAAAATCAAGCTTTCCGCACCCGATCACATCGGCTGGAAGCAGCTCAGCATTGCCATTAGGGGATGATTGATTTGTACTATACGCGATTCCGTGCAGTGCATTAATTTTCGATAATCTCCCTCCCGTAATCTGAGATTGTAACTGTCTGCTAGAAGATCGGATATACTCATACTTTGGTGTACCACAGAGCGGACTTTCTGCGCGCATTGTGTAAAGCCGTGATACAGGAACGGAGCAAGGCGCGCTTGTGCTGCTGTCCAATGGGCGCGCAGCATCTGCACCGGAACTTTTACTGAAATCGGTTTTTGACACTCCGTATATGTTGCTTGATGCCGGGTGATGATCCACAATGACAATCTCGCGAGGATTTGGCAAATTACGAATGCGTAGGTGCACAACGAAGCGATATGTTCCAAACTGAAGATACGCTATCTCTAAGCAGCCATATGGCAATTGTGGCAGGTAGCAGGAGAGTTTCCTTAAAACGGCGCATACGTAATCGACTCGTCTGATTGAAGAACAGCGTGTGTTTGCTCTGCAAACTGGTACTTTGCCGCGCAATAGAGCCAAGCTCGGTTTTGCTCCGCCGCAAGGCAGCTCGGACGGTCATCCCGCAACTCGATTTGATATTTGTCTGAGCATGGTATCGGTCCTGAATTCATAATATAATTTTCGATAATTTCTCCCGTTAGAATCGACCGAATCAATGCACCGTCACAGCACGCTGTGAGTGCTGCAAACGCCACGGTATCCGGAATTTTATAAATTATTTGCCCCGCCTGAAACGTATGGAATTTTTGAAGAAATATCTCGGGACGTCGAAATAGATCCAGCTCATATGGTGCTGGACATTTTGCCAATTCCGTGTCTACACAAATTTGATGACAGTCTATCCTCGCTCGTTGAATGCGCTTACCAGCAAGGCTGTGGCTTTCGGGTGTCACGCTGTCACGCAGCGTTTTGTAGCGATTCCCAATATGCAGCAACCCGAGCTGGGTCAACGGAACAGCTACAATTTCTGGTTCTGGATGCGTCGTGCTTGGATCGACAAAGCATGCGGCGATTCGATCGTATTTGTCGACGAGACCGAGTGCGTAAAGTTGTTTTGGCTTCTCAAACATAATGATATCTGGCATATAAGAGCCTCCTTTTTGTGTTTTTAGGCTTCCCATTATTATCATGCATACATGAGAAGAAAAGTCAAGATTTTGAGGCAAACAAGAATATAGTCTTTCGTTAAAGATTAACCAAATCAAACAACAGGACAAAAAATATGCTGCGATCCATGAAATTTTTTGCCCGGTTTTACGAGAAAGCGCCTTGGTGCTGCTTTTATATGCTGTGCATAAAAACTAAAACGCGAAATTGTGCAGCCATACAAATTTTTAAAAACATTCGAAAAAATAAGAAAATTCAAAGAAAAGTTCAGAACATGCCTTGAAATGATTAGGAGAAAACCGTAAAAAATTTCTCATTCAGGTTTCATTCCGGACGAAACTCGAAATCACCTATTTTGTGGTAATATTTATATGGTAAAATATAAAGAAAATCGGTTGAAATCGTATGATTTCAACCGATTTTTGATGGTCCGAGTGACTAGATTCGAACTAGCGGCCTCTTGAACCCCATTCAAGCGCGATACCAAACTTCGCCACACCCGGAAACAAGCTGTATTTCATTCAGCTCAGATATAGTACCACATCGCGGCAGCTTTTGCAAGACCTTTTTTCGAAAATTTTAAAATTTCATCGGGCTGCCGCTCGCCCGCCGCAATACAAGCTGTACTGTGGCGGGCGATGGCGCTGCTGCCTTACTTTTTGGCCGCAGCAGCCTTTTCCAGATTGAGCTTGCGGCGGTTCTTGACAGCGTCCTCCATCGGGACGATCTCCCCTGCCGCCTGCAGCGCCATTTTGGTGAGCAGCGGACCGACCAGCTCATAGATCAAGATGGCAAAAAGCGTGATATTTTGAATCAACTCGCCCTGTTCGCCAAGGCTCCGCGCCGTGACGCACATGCCGAGCGCGACACCCGCCTGCGGCAGCAGCGTGATACCGAGATATTTGCAGATCTGCGGCTCGCATTTTATGAGCTTTGCAGAATAATGCGCGCCAAGATACTTACCGAGCGAGCGCATCACAATGTACACAATGCCGATGAGCACGATCGAACCGTCCGCGAACACGCCAAGATCCAGCTGCGCGCCGGAAATCACAAAGAACGCGGCAAAAAGCGGGCTCGTCCACCGATCAGCCTTGGCCATAATCTCTTCCGACAGCGGGCAGAGATTGCAGAAAATCGTGCCGAGCATCATGCACGTCAGAAGCGACGAGAAGCCGACTGTCACAGGGCCCACATGGAACTCGCACATGGCGAGCGCCGAGACCATAAATACCAGTGCGATCGTCATGTTCAGACGGTTGGTATTGGAATTGAAGAGCTTTTCCAGCTGTGTCAGAACCCATCCGCCAAGTGCGCCGAGCACCAGCGAGCAGATGATTTCAACCAGCGGGTCGACCGCGATCGAGATCACATCGAACGAATTGGTGTTCAGCGCCTTCGCGACGCCAAACGATACCGCGAAGACCACAAGGCCCACCGCATCGTCCAGCGCAACGATCGGCAGCAGCAGATCGACCAGCGGCCCCTTTGCCTTATACTGCCGGACGACCATCAGCGTCGCCGCCGGAGCAGTCGCCGTCGCGATCGCGCCAAGGGTAATGGCCTGCGCAACAGAGAGTTTCCCGTTTGTGAGCAGGCAGACTGCAATCAAGGCGATATCGACCAGGAAGGTTGCGGTCAGCGCCTGCAGAATACCGACCACAAGCGCCTGCTTGCCGGTCTTTTTGAGCTCGGAGACGCGGAACTCGCTGCCGATGGAAAACGCGATGAAGCCCAGCGCAACATCGGAGATCAAGGACAGGCTCTCAACATCCGCCATGGTCGGGAAGCCGAGCCCCTGAATCCCCAGAAGCCCCAGACAGTACGGGCCGATCAACACGCCGGCAACCAGATACGCCGTCACGGACGGCAGCTTCAGCGGTTTTGCGACACGGGTCATCAAAAGCCCCGTCAGCACTGCAACAGAAAGCGACAATAAAATTCTCATACTTCTTCCTTCATTTCATAGATACTAAATTTGCACCCATCATTATACGCAGATTTCTAAAAAATGCAAGTCTTTTCTGTATAAATTATATAAAAGAAGTAATATTTTTTTGTGCATTATCTCTTTCTCATGCCCCGCCGTCCATTACCAAGCTCGCAATTTCTTATTCCAGTGGGTAAGTCACGCCGTCGACCGTAATGGACGCAAGCTCGTTCAGGTCAAGCAGACGCGAAAACCGCCAGTTATCCTTGATCCGGCTGTCCCCTCCGCTCCCTGTTCCGGAAAAGCCGAGCGCACCGTACGTGCCGTAGGGCGCATATGCGCCATTTCCGGGTGTTGTCAGAGAAAAGCTCGTCCCATCCTTGAGCATCAAGGTAACTGTCGTCTCGTCATGACCCACTCCCCCGCTGCCGTCTAATCGGAAGGAAATGGGTGTGATCGTCGCCGTGTCCCAGCAGTAGCTCTTTCCTGCGTAGCGGGATGTGTCCAGCGAAATCGTAAGCTCCTCCTCGAGCTGCTCCGGAACCGGGACTTCAAAGAGGTCAAAGTTCTCGCCGTGGTAGCTCATATCGAACAAAATGAGGTCTCCGGGCGCAAATTCGCCGCCGTTGTTCGTCAAAAGCGCGTACGCCGTGCCATCGTCCACCTCTAAAATATCCATGCCCATACCGCCGTTTTTCCACTCGCGCTCATGGCCTTCTCCTGTGTTGTTCTGCGCGAGGACCAGAAGTGCTCCATTGCGCTCGCGGTCTAAAAAGCTGGTTTCCCTCCATACGGCAAGCTCCTGTTCGGCCTCCTGTGTCCGCGCTTCGATCCGCAAAACGGCGTAGAGCGTGTCTTTAGAGGCCAGCATCGAGTCTAACGTGAAGACAAACTCGTCCGTTTTGGCTGATACGCCCGTTTCCGCCACCTCCGCCTGCTCCGGCACCTGCATTGTGCCCTCGGCGATCATCGCCTGCTCTTCTTCTGTATAGCTCGGAAGCGTCACATCATATTGCGCCGTCTCGTCGTAGGCCGTTACCTTGCTCTCCACCAGCGCGGCAGAGCCGCCAAACAGCCGGTCAAACCAGCCAAGCCGGAACGCCGCAAATGCGCTGACGCACAAAAGCGCCGCAATGGCCGCCGCAAGCGCTGCCGCCTGAATGGGGCGCGCCGTTTTTTTCGTTTTGATCCCCGCCTTCTGCATCGTCTGTTCCACAATCCGCGCCGCCTCGTCCGGCTGCAACGGCGCAAGCGGATACTCCCGCTCCGGCGCATAGCGCATCAGATCATCCCAACTCATCTTCACAAAGCAATCCTCCTTCACGAAGCTGTTTTCGAAGCGTTTCCCGTCCCCGCATCAGCCGCGAACGCACGGTCGACGCGTTCATCTGCATCGCCTCCGCGATCTGCGCGGCCGTCTGCGCCAGATCGTAAAACCGGTAAAAAATCTCCCGGTCCTCGCCCGACAGCGCCAGAAGCGCTTTTTGCACCGCCTCGCAGCGCTGGTCTTCATACATCCGCTCCCAGAGCGGCTCCAGGCTTATGAGCGTATCATCCTCCAGCGGCACATATACCCGCTTGCGCCGCATGGCGTCCGCCGTCCGATTTCTCGCCACCGCGCCGAGCCACGGGCGAAGCTGCCCGCGCGAAATGTCCTTTGCTCTGCGCCACAGGCTTACAAACACATCCGACGCAATTTCCTCCTGGTCCTCCGCCGTCAGAACGCCGCGGCTCCGGTTTCGTATGACGGCCATCACATAAGCGCCGTATTGCCTGACAGCCTCCTCCAGCGCACCCGTGCTTTTCTGCCGCAGCCGGTGCAGCAAATCCGTATCATCTATGGTGCATCCCTCCCCTGTCATTTCTTTCAGCATGCTGTTACCCTACATGTCGCGCAAACCGGCGCTTTTGTTGCAGCGAGCGTTGCGCGTTTTGATCGTATCTTTGCAAATTATAAAGTATTTTTATTGAAATGTACATGTTTTGTCGAATTATGTCGGCAAAAAAGTTCAGAAATTTAAATTTCAAGGCTTGTGGTTTTCAGGAAAATATGATATCTTATAGACAGCGCGTGAATATGGACCCGGGCGGCAAGGGCGCTCCCCTTGCCCGAAGGACGCCGAAGGAATGTGTGTTCGCGCAGCCCTGCCATGTGTTTTTACATACATTCATTCGAAACACCACCGCCGTCAGCTGCAAAGCTGGCGGCGGTGGTGCGTCCGGCATGCTCTCTTTTCCGAAGCCTGTCCCCCCGCTCGCGCATGGTGCGGCACGTTCAGGAGAACATCGTGGGAGAAAAACGCAGAAAAAAGAGCTTGACTTTTTGCACCGCCTGTGGTACTATACTGGAGCAGTCGCGAGACTGCAGCAAATAACGCGCGAGTGGTGGAATTGGCAGACTCGCTAGATTCAGGTTCTAGTGTCCACTCCGGACGTGCGGGTTCAAGTCCCGCCTCGCGCACCAACTCCTCAGATTCTTCGGAATCTGAGGAGTTTTTCTATCTTCAAAGGAATGTGTGGATTAGAAAATTCAGACATTAGCAATTCTAATAGCGAGTATCCAAAACAAATGATTTACTTATGCCGTTTCCGTGCTATAATACCCGAAGATAATAAATGAACCATCGAAGGAGATTGACGAACATGAGTAATTGCGCAATTGTTGGCATCAACTGGGGTGACGAGGGCAAGGGCCGTATGGTCGACCTCATTGCAAGAGAATACGACATTGTCTGCCGCTATCAGGGCGGCAACAACGCCGGTCACACCATCGTGAACGAGTACGGTAAATTTGCCCTGCACCTGATTCCCTCCGGCATCTGCCTGCCCGGTGTTGTGAACGTGCTGGGCAACGGCGTTGTCATCGACATTGAGGACCTTTGGAAGGAAATGTCCGCGCTCAAGGACGCGGGCGTTCCCATCACGCCGGAAAACTTCAAGATCTCTGACCGCGCGACCATCGTCTTCCCCTATCACCGCGCGCTCGACGGTCTGGAAGAGGCACGACTCAAGGACAAGAAGTACGGCTCGACGCTGCGCGGCATTGCGCCGGTCTACTCCGACAAGTACCAGAAGAAGACCATCATGGTCGGCGAGCTCCTGTATCCGGAGTATCTTGAGAAGCGCCTGGCTTCCATCCTCGAGTGGAAAAACCTCACGATCCAGAACGTCTACGGAGCCGAGCCCTACAAACTCGAAGATATGCTCGCGTGGTGCAAGGAGTTCGGCGAGAAGCTCGCACCCTATATCTGCGACACGACAAAATATATGTATGACGCGCAGGCCGCCGGCAAGAACATCATGTTTGAGGCGCAGCTCGGTGCGCTCCGCGACATTGACTTCGGTATCTTCCCCTACACGTCCTCTTCCTCCTCCAACGCGGGCTACGCGTGCGTCGGCGCGGGCATTCCGGGAAGCCATGTTGACCGCACGGTCGGTATCGTGAAGGCATACTCCACCTGCGTCGGCGAAGGCCCGTTCACGGCCGAATGGTTCGGTGAGGAAGCCGAGGAGCTGCGCAAAGCAGGCGCGGAATATGGCGCATCCACCGGTCGTCCCCGCAGAGTTGGCCCCATCGACATCGTTGCGACCCGCTACGGCTGCCAGATCCAGGGCGCGACCGAGGTTGCCCTGACGAAGCTCGACGTCCTTTCCTACATGAAGGAGATCCCCATCTGCGAGCAGTATGAAGTAGACGGCGAAAAGACCGACGACTTCCCGTTCACGGCCGTCATCGACAAGGCAAAGCCCGTCATGACCGCCATGCCTGGCTGGGGCTGCGATATTTCCGGCGTGCGCAAGTATGAAGACCTGCCCGTCGAAGCTCGCAACTATGTCGAGTATATCGAAAAGCAGATTGGCTGCCATATCAGCTACGTCTCCGTCGGCGCAAAGCGCGATGAGATCATCTACCGCTAAATGAAGAGGTCGATCACATGAAACCCACCTATGAAAGCCCGCTGGCCTCGCGCTACGCGTCAAAGTACATGCTGCACCTGTTTTCCCCGGACAGCCGGTTCGAGACGTGGCGCAGGCTCTGGGTCGCTCTGGCGCAGGCGCAGCACGATCTGGGTCTTCCCGTTACGCAGGCGCAGGTTGACGAGCTGGCCGCGCACGTGAGCCCGATCGATTACGACGTGGTGTCCAAAAAGGAAAAGGAGATCCGGCACGACGTGATGGCGCACATCTATGCGTTCGGTGTGGACGCACCCGGTGCAAAGGGCATCATCCACCTCGGCGCGACGAGCTGCTACGTGACCGATAACGCGGACCTGATTCTTTACCGTGATGGCCTTCGCTATTTAGAGGGGCAGCTGGAAGCCGCGATGCAGAACCTCTGCGACTTCGCAGACCAGTATGCCGCACTCCCCTGCCTCGGTTATACGCACTATCAGCCCGCGCAGCTGGTCACCGTCGGCAAGCGCGCGACGCTCTGGCTGCAGGACCTGATGCTCGATTTAGAGGAGCTGCGCGACGTCATTTCCGCCGTCCGCTTCTTAGGCTGCCGCGGCACAACCGGCACGGAGGCAAGCTTCGTCTCGCTCTTTGAGGGCGACAACGCAAAAATCGACGAGATGAACCAGAAAATTGCCGCAAGCTTCGGCTTTGACCGTCTCTATGACGTGTGCGGACAGACCTATCCCCGGAAGCTTGACAGCCGGATTTTGAACGTTCTGTCATCCATCGCGCAGAGCTGCTGCCGGTTCGCGAACGATATCCGCCTTTTGCAGCACGACCGGCAGGTCGAAGAGCCGTTTGAGTCCTCGCAGGTTGGCTCGTCTGCGATGCCCTATAAGAGAAACCCCATGCGCTGCGAGCGCATCTGCTCGCTCTCCCGGTATATTATGGCGGACGCAATGAACGCGCCGATGACAGCCTCCACGCAGTGGCTCGAGCGAACACTGGACGACTCCGCCAACCGCCGCATCTCGCTTCCCGAGGCATTTTTGGCCTGTGACGGCATTCTGCGGCTGATGCAGAACGTCACGAAGGGGCTGCACGTAAACGAAAAGATCGTTGCGCGCTTTGTCAATGAGTATCTCCCCTTCATCGCGACCGAGAACCTTCTCATGGCAGCCGTCAAGCACGGCGGCGACCGCCAGCAGGTGCATGAGATCATCCGCAAGGCCTCGATGGAAGCAACCGCGCAGATGAAAAACGGCGAGCGTTGGGACCTCATTGCCGCTCTGGCCGCCGAACCCGCGTTCGGCATGACGGAAGATGAGATCAAATCCCACATGGAGCCCTCGCAGTACATCGGCCGCTGCCCCGAGCAAGTGCATGCGTTCACTGCAAAGTGCCGCGCGCTGTGCAAAAACGCCGAAAGCTGCGCCGAGGAAATCTCGCTTTAAAACAGTTCTTGACAGCCTATTGGTTTTCCTGTAACATATACCTTGTTGCTTATGGGAGAATCCAACTTTTTCAGCTCCCGCCCTTGGCTGGACGGGGGCTGTTTTTTGCGCCTTTGGGCGCGTTTTTGCGGAAGGGACGAATTGTATGGAACAGGTACGAACGGAAAACAAAATGGGCACGATGCCGATTGGAAAGCTTCTTGCCAACATGGCGGTTCCCATGATGGTCTCGATGCTGGTGCAGGCATTTTATAACGTTGTCGACAGCGTCTATGTCTCGCAGCTGAATGAAAACGCGCTGAGCGCCATCTCGCTGGCCTTCCCGCTGCAAAATCTCATGATCGCCTTTGGCAGCGGCACGGCCGTCGGCACAAACGCGCTTCTTTCCCGTGCGCTTGGTGCAAAGCGGCACGATCTGGTCGACCGCGCGGCCAACACGTCCATCTTCCTGATGTTCTGCAATTTCGCAATCTTCTGCGTGTTGGGCCTGACGCTCTCGCGCACCTTCTTCCTCGCGCAGACAGATGTGCAGCAGATCGTGGACTACGGCGCGAGCTACACCTCGATCTGCCTTGGCGCGTCGATCGGCATTTTCGCGCAGTTCTGCTTCGAGCGGCTGCTGCAATCGACCGGGCGGACGAAGCTTGCGATGTACACGCAGATCGCCGGCGCGGTCATCAATATCATTTTGGACCCGATCCTCATCTTCGGCTGGCTCGGCTTTCCGCGCATGGAGGTCGCCGGCGCGGCGCTTGCAACCGTCATCGGCCAGATCGTCGCGGCGTGTCTTGCGCTCTTTATGAATCTCAAATTTAACCCCGATGTCCGCATCCGCCTGAGCCATATTCGGTTCCACTGGGACACCGTGAAGGAAATTTACCGGGTCGGCATTCCCTCGATCGTCATGATGTCCATCAGTTCGATCATGAACTTCGGCCTCAACCAGATCCTCATCGTCTTTTCCACCACAGCGACGGCCGTCTTCGGCGTCTACTTCAAGCTCCAGAGCTTTATCTTCATGCCGGTCTTCGGCCTCAATAACGGCATGGTCCCGATCATCGCCTACAACTACGGCGCGCGAAAGCCCGAGCGCGTAAAGAAAACCATCCGCCTGTCCGTCATTGCCGCGGTCTGCCTGATGCTCATTGGACTGGCGCTCTTTGAATTCATTCCCGGTACGCTTTTGTCGCTTTTTAACGCCACCGACCATATGCGCCAAATCGGGATCCCCGCCTTCCGCATTATCGCCATTCATTTCCTGTTCGCAGGTTTCTGCATTGTCTCCGGCTCTGTGTTCCAAGCCATCGGAAATCCGCTGCACGCGCTCATCAACTCCGTGTGCCGCCAGCTCGTGGTGCTGCTGCCCGCGGCGTGGCTGCTGGCGCAGTCCGGGAAATTGGAGCTCGTGTGGTTCTGCTTCCCGATTGCGGAAATTTTCTCCTTTATCCTCAGCGCCATCTTCCTTCGCGAGACGCTCAAAACCGCGAACGCCCGAATGCTGGCAGATGACGAAGCATAAGAAATTCCGGCTGCACTTCAGAAATGCAGCCGGTTTTTTTCGAAATTTTTAAAAAATATGCAAACGCTTCCCCGCTTTTATCGTCTATAGAAGCAGAACAACATTTCAGGAGGAATCCGTATGCGTTATCTGTTTCCGATTCTGCTGCTGGCCGCGAGTGTGCTGCTGTGCGTGTTTGCCGCGCCAAGCGTTGTCTCCACACTGACCCCCGCCGTAAATGTCTGCGGCGGTATTGCCCTTCCTTGAGCGTGGAGTTTCCCGCATCCGTCTGTCAAACTTTCATACATGCAATAAAAAAACTGCCGGAAAGACGATTCGTCTCTCTGGCAGTTTTATTTTTTAGAGTTCGTTCGGGAAGAGCTTTTCGATGGCGGCCTCGGCGGCAGCCTGCTCGGCTCGCTTTTTGCTGCTGCCGGTTCCCTGTCCAACGGAGCTGCCGTTGAGCAGGACTTCCACGGTAAAGTGCTTGTCGTGGTCGGGGCCAGACTCGGCGATCAGCGCGTAGTGAAGGCTCTGGTCCTTCTTGCGCTGGACGAGCTCCTGAAGCGCCGTCTTGTAGTCATAGTTCCGGGGCCGTCCTACCGGAATATCGCTCAGAATCAGCCGGTCGATGATTCCCTTCGCCGCCTCAAAGCCGCCGTCCATGTAGCTGGCCGCAATGACGGACTCCATCGCATCGGAGACGATCGAGTCGCGCTTTCTGCCGCCGCCGTGGTCTTCTCCGTGGCCGAGCAGGAGGAAATCGCCCAGATGAATCGTGCCTGCCGCTTTGGCAAGGTTCGTCTCGCAGACGAGGTCCGCGCGAATTCTCGTGAGTTCCCCCTCGGGCTTTTCCGGAAAACGCCGGTAGAGATAGTCCGCCACGACAAAGCCCAGAATCGAGTCGCCCAGAAACTCCAGCCGCTCATTGTCCGGAAGTCCGCGCTCGCGGTTCTCGTTTGCATACGAGCTGTGCGTCAGCGCGTTTTCGAGCAGCTTCCGGTTCTCAAAAATATATCCCAATCCTTCTTCAAGACTTCTGTACATGCTCCAACTCCTTCGGAACCATCATCTGTTCCACATTTGCGCGAATATCGTCGGTAAAGCCGCTTGAGACGGCCTGCGCCGCCTGCCGGATGGCGCTGCGGATGGCGACCGCGTCCGACGAGCCGTGCGCCTTCACGACCGGCTTTGTGAGCCCAATGAGCACCGTGCCGCCCGTCTGCCGATAGTCGAGCTTGCTTTTGAATTCCCGGATGCCCGACATGCACATCGCGGCGGCAAGCTTCGTAAAGATGTTCTTTTTGAACATGTCCTTCATCATGCCGGACATGAAAAGCGCCGTCCCCTCAATACCCTTGAGCAGAACATTGCCGGAAAAGCCGTCGGACACCACAACGTCTGCCTCGCCCATCGGCACGCCGCGCGCCTCGATATTGCCGATAAAGTTTACATAACCAGCGTCACCCGCTTTTTTGAGCAGCGCGTACGCATCTTTTTGCAGCTGCGTTCCCTTCGAGTCCTCCGCACCGATGTTAAGAAGCGCCACGCGGGGATTCGATACGCCCAGCATCTTCTTTGCATAGTAAGAGCCCATGAACGCGAATTGGAGCAAAAACTCCGGCGTACACTCCGCCGTCGCGCCGCAGTCGATGAGCACCGCGCCGCCCGTTTTCGTCGGAATTACAGGCCCCATCGCCGCTCTTCTCACGCCCTTGATGCGCTTGACAATCAGCGTCGCCGCCGTTAACAGCGCGCCCGTCGACCCGGCGGAAACAAACGCGTCTCCCCCGCCGTCCTTGAGCATCTGAAGGCCGACAAGCATCGAGGAATTTTTCCGGGTCTTCATAACGGAGGCCGGGTCATCGTGCATGTCCACCACGTCGTCGGCGTTCGCAATCTCAACGCCTGCCGGAAGCGTCTCGATGCCGTGATTCTTGAGACACTGCAAAATTGCCTCGCCCCGGCCCACCAGCACAACGTCCAGCCTTTCTTCCTTCGCCGCCTCAATCGCGCCCAGCGCGATGGCATCGGGGGCGTTGTCGCCGCCCATGACGTCTACAATAATCCGCATCCGGTCTCCTCCTTCGGTTAAATGGTATGCTCGCGCAGCATCTGATCGATGATGGCCAGCGAACGCTCGGCAATCGCTAAGTTCTTATTGGCCTTCCCCTTGACCTTGTAGCCAAGCGGATCCATAATGCCAAAATTGATGTTCATCGGCTGGAAGCTGCCGATGCTCGTGTCGCTGATGTACTGCGCAAGAGCGCCGATAGCCGTCTGCTTCGAAAAATCCGGAAGCGGCGTACCATGCAGCTTTGCTGCCATGGAAACAGCGGCCAGATACCCGGAGGCCGTCGACTCGACGTACCCCTCCACGCCCGTCATCTGCCCGGCGAACGCAACAAGGGGATTTCTCCTGTCGGCATAGTACCGGTCTAAAAGCCGGGGGCTATCTAAGAATGTATTGCGGTGCATCACGCCGTAGCGCACAAACTCCGCGTCATGCAGCGCAGGGATCATCGAAAATACGCGCTTCTGCTCGGGGAACTTGAGGTGCGTCTGAAAGCCGACCAGATTATAGACCGAGCCCAGCGCATTGTCCTTTCTGAGCTGTACAACAGCGTAAGGCTCTTTGCCCGTCTTCGGGTCCTTAAGGCCCACAGGCTTCATCGGGCCGTAGCGGAGCGTATCCTCGCCCCGGCGCGCCATGACCTCGACCGGCATACAGCCTTCGAAGACGTGCTTGTCCTCAAAACCGTGCACGGGCGCTTCCTCAGCAGTCTTCAGTGCTTCCACAAAGGCGATGTATTCGTCTTTTTCCATCGAGCAGTTGACATAATCCGCATCTCCGCGGTCATACCGCGAGGCGAACCACGCCTTTTCCATGTCGATGGATTCGAACGTAATTAAGGGCGCGGCCGCGTCAAAAAAGCTCATATATTTCTGGCCGCCGAAATAGTCCTGAATGGCCGCGCTCATCGCGTCGCTGGTCAGCGGGCCCGTCGCGATGATGACCGGCGCTTCCGGAATTTTTGTGACCTCTTCTTCGACGACTGTGATCTTCGGGTGGCTGCGGATCTTCTCCGTCACCATGCCGGAAAAGCCGTACCGGTCGACGGCCAGCGCGCCGCCGGCTTCCACGCGGTTTGCCTCCGCGCAGGTGAGGATCAGGCTCTTTAAGCGGTGCAGCTCTTCTTTCAAAAGCCCCACCGCGTTTTCCAGCCGGTCGCCGCGCAGGGAGTTGGAGCAGACAAGCTCCGCGAAACCGGGGTATTTGTGGGCGGGGCTGTACCGCTGAGGCTTCATCTCGTAAAGATCCACCCCGATTCCCCTTTGGGCCAAAGCCCAGGCGGCTTCACAGCCGGCCAGGCCCGCCCCTACTACTGCGGCCCGGATCATTCTCCCTTCTCCTTTTTCTCTTTGCCGGTGGCCTGCTCATAACCGCAGTCCGGCTTGAGGCAGTGAATCCGGCCATACCGCCCCGCCTTTTTAAACAGGGTGGAGCCGCACTGGGGACACAGGTCGGTCAAAGGCTTATCCCAGGTCATAAAGGAGCAGGTGGGGTTGTTTTCACACCCGTAGTATCCCTTGCCGTTTTTGGATTTTTTAGCCAGCACCTTGCCGCCGCACAGGGGGCAGATGCCGCCGGTCTCCTGGACGATCTTTTTGGTGTTCTTGCACTCGGGGAAGCCGGGGCATGCCAGGAATTTGCCAAACCGGCCCATTTTGATCACCATTTTTCGGCCGCACAATTCACAGACCACATCGGTCTCCTCATCCGGGACCTTGATCCGGGTACCGTCCATATTCTTCTCCGCCTGTTCCAAGGTAGCGGCAAAATCTTTGTAGAAGTTGTCAAGGGTGCTGACCCAGTCGGTCTTGCCCTCCTCCACCCCATCCAGGTTCTTCTCCATGTTGGCGGTGAAGTCCACATCCACAATGTTGGAGAATTGGTCTTCCATCAACTTGGTGGTCACCTCCCCCAGAGGGGTGGGTTTGAG
>ERZ772882.2187-NODE-2187-length-18351-cov-9.105214_pt1 | contig 18351 bp, 13 predicted proteins | sample MGYA00580576_ERZ772882 | MGnify/ENA primary metagenome ERZ772882 (study PRJEB29015, sample SAMEA2737658) | human gut metagenome | biome: human gut; feature: human-associated habitat; material: faeces | place: China | collected 2012 ... | reverse complement strand
CGATGATTCGAATGGTGTATTTCCAGTATCTTCCGATTCAGTCTGAGCAACGCAAAACCTTTTTGGGGAAGTCGAATGCGATACTTTGTCTAACGGAATCTACATAACAGACACATCTTTTATCTCATAATAACAGTTTTAACGCAATTAGCTATTAATCGATATTTATCCTTTTCTGTGTACATATGCAAACATTCAGTAGAAATTGCCTCTAACCTCTTCTGTGAACACACATCGCAAATTGGAAATATAATACACTCCTGACATGTTTTATTTGAATATAGAGCATTCATTCTTTTGTAATAGCTCTCTTCGTATATATTGTTCCATCTTCGTTTAGTTTTCCTTCCCGTTTCGTCTTCGCAAAATCGCAAGCTGTACATTTATAAACATCACCATTGTAATTTACAATCACACTATTGGCCCTATCTGCATAACATGGACTATATATTACAACAAAATTGTTTTTTTGCATTTTCTCTTCTGCAACCATATTGTCTAATTCTGTTAATACCTTGCGCGAATCGTCTGTTTCCGAGGTTTGCCAAACACGTTGGAAAGAAAATCTATTAGCGTCTGTCTGCTATAATAATTTTGATGATTTTGCAGAAAAGGAACACCATAAAGTATGATATAAATATCCTCACAGCCGAAAGAAATACCATTAATCAACTTTTGATATTATAAAAATCACACACTAACAAACAAAAAAAATAGATAAACAGGTCAAATTGCAGCCAAAATGAAAAAAAATAAATATATTTAAATGTTCAACCATAGGTTGTCTGTATCTATCGGGAGATAGCTAAAAATGATTGAAGTTATAGACAAACGATCAAGAATTCGCAAAAATGCAAAATTTTAAAATATGCTATTAATACGACCTGATTTTAGTCGATATGAAGTAGAAATAGAGACACTTTAGAATTGGTGTACATATGAAAAACCTTTATGTATTTAATGTTAATACACGTGGAGCTATGTATGGCATTGGCACCTATATCGAGCAACTGGCCAAATGCTCGATTAAAAAAGATATGAACGTGTATATTGTCGAAATAAATGCCTCTTGTGAAGAATTTAAGGTTGAAACAAAAAATGGTATCCGTTATATATACATTCCTTGGCCATCGGTTTATCCGTCGGGATTAGGTTTTGCGCGACTACTGACAATTATTCAGAACTACACCCCGTTTTTTCTGAAAGAATTCGTCAAACAGGGAGACGAAAACATTTTTCATCTGAACCGAATGGAATTTCTTCCATTGGCAAAGAATCTAAAAGCGTATTTTGATGGCAAAATAGTGCTGACGATGCACTATACCAATTGGAGTATGTTACTTTTAGGCGACAAGACAAAACTTCGGAGAATATTGAAAAAACATCCCGATTCCCTTGTGGCATCGGAAAGGCAAATATACGATGAGGTTATTGAAGGTCGAGAGTTAATAAACGATTATTGCGATAAAATCATTGCTATTTCCCAACATTCGTACAATGACATAATTTCTGTCTATGGAGCAAATCCTAAAAAAGTTGTACAAATAAATAACGCACTGCAGGATCATTATCGCCCTGCATCAAAGGAGAAAAAAGCTTCAATTCGCCAAGAATTTCATATTGGGGCAAATGAAATGGTTTTGATTTACGCAGGACGCGTCGACGAAGTCAAAGGCATATTTGTATTAGTCGCAGCTTTTATTGAAATATTGAAAACGCATCCCCATTGCAGATTGATTATCGCCGGAGGCGGGCAACTTGACACCGTCATGGAACAGGCTAAATATGTGGCTTCAAAAATTACATTTACGGGATTCGTTCCTAAGAAGACACTGTATCGACTATACTCTGTTGCGGATATAGGAATAGTTCCTTCCATTCATGAAGAATTTGGTTATGTCGCTCTTGAGATGATGATGCACAATATACCAGTAGTCGCCTCGGATACTACGGGTCTTGCCGAAATTATTGAAAACAATGTAACAGGGTTAAAAACCACACTAAAGCGGGGAAAGAGACAATTGAAAGCTTCTGCCGTTGATCTGGCTGCGACGATCAATCGGTTAATAGAAAACGAATCTATGCGAAAGCAATACGGGAATAATGGGCGAAAACGATTTAAAGATCGATACAGTTATTGCCTTTTCGAAAAACGCATGGTGGAACTTTATAATAATATCATTAAAAATCAACAATAATTGAAGCTACTTGGATTGTTTCAATTTCATTCTATTTACCATAAAGCGATCCTTTCATTTTGTATTCTAATGCAAAATATTTAATTTTAAACGCATTAAAACACAAAAAGATCAACAAAAACTCGTTTTAGAATTAATGAAATTTCCCCATTATTTGCAGTTGGATGCAATGGATTGCGGTCCTACGTGCCTCCGGATGATTGCCAAGTTCTATGGCAAAAGTTATTCATTGAGGTCGTTACGTGCCAAGTGTCACATTACCCGTGCCGGAGTATCCATGCTGGGAATAAGCGATGCGGCGGAATCGTTGGGTTTTAGAACGAAAGGCGTTAAGATTACATGGGAACAATTGCGCGATGAAGTTCCTTTACCTTGTGTAGTCCATTGGAATCAGCAGCATTTCGTTGTTGTGTATGATATTAAAAAGAAAAAATGGAGGAACAACGAAGAGTTAATTTATGTATCCGATCCTGCGCAAAGTAATCTTGTTTATCGCCGAGAAGAATTTCTAAAATGCTGGTATTCCACTGAGTCGAAAGAGGGTTCCCAAAAACAGGGAACGGCTTTGTTATTTGAACCGACTCCCAAATTTTATAATAATGAGGAGGAGAAAGAACCGGGACTCCGATTAAAGTATTTGCTTGGTTATTTACGGCCTTACAGACGTTTTATTTTTCAGCTGTTTTTGGCCATGCTGACAGGCAGTGTCATCAGCCTGATTTTCCCTTTTATCACGCAATCCGTCGTCGATTTCGGTATCAATAACAGCAACCTGAATTTCATTATCGCGGCTTTGATCGCTCAGGTCGTACTGACTTTCGGCCAAACAGCAAACAGTCTAATTCAAAGCTGGTTGTCTCTGCACGTTACGACTCGTATAAGCATTGCATTCATTTCCGATTTTTTAAGCAAACTCATGCGATTGCCTATCTCGTTCTTCGATGTGAAGATGTTGGGAGATATCATGCAACGTATAGGGGACAATAGCCGTATTCAATCTTTTTTAACCGGAACCTTGATCAGCATGGTCTTCTCTGTTTTCACCTTCGTCATATATTCCATTATCATGGCGAGCTATCATGCCGGCATATTGGTTATATTTCTTGCCGGCAGCCTGTTGTATGCATGCTGGGTCTTGGTCTTTTTGAAACAGCGCAGGAAACTGGACTATAAACGTTTCCAGCAGGCGGCGGACAATCAAAGTAGTATCGTGCAGATGATCAATGGAATGCAAGAGATCAAACTCAACAACTGCGAAAAGCAAAAGCGCTGGGAATGGGAACGGATTCAGGCTAAACTTTATAAGATCTCCATTCAATCGATGACTTTAGGACAAACCCAGCAGGTCGGAGGATTATTCATCGACCAGACAAAAAATGTTTTCGTTTCGTTTCTGGCTGCCAAAGCGGTAGTTGACGGAAACATGACGTTAGGTATGATGATGGCCATGCAATACATATTGGGGCAGCTGAACGGTCCCATTTCTCAGTTTATCGGATTTATTCAGGAGGCGCAGGATGCAAAAATCAGCACGGAACGATTGAACGAGATCAACGACATGGATGACGAGGAACCTGCCGAGGAGGATAAAATACAGGATATCCCAGCACACAAGGATATCGTATTGAAAGACGTGATGTTCCAGTACGAAGGTCCTCATTCAGAAAAAGTATTGGACGGTATCAATCTGACTATACAAGCGAATAAAGTGACTGCGATCGTAGGGATAAGCGGTAGCGGGAAAACGACTCTGTTAAAATTGATGTTAGGCTTTTACCAACCGGTCGAAGGCGAAATCACCTTGAACGGTATTCCGATCAAACGGTACAGCGATTCGAAGTGGAGACGGAACTGCGGTGTCGTTATGCAGGAAGGCTATATTTTTTCCGATTCTCTGGAGTGTAATATCGGAGTTGCCGACGAAATCCCGGATCGGACTAGAGTGCAGAACGCAGTAAAAACAGCCAATATTGAAGATTATGTGGAAAGTCTGCCTTTGAGGTACGACACCAAAATCGGGGCAGACGGCCAAGGTTTAAGTACAGGCCAGAAGCAACGTATCCTGATAGCTCGTGCAGTTTATAAAGACCCCGCATATATATTTTTTGATGAAGCGACCAACTCGTTGGATGCCAATAATGAGAAAACGATTATGGATAATATGAAGCTCTTTTTTAAAAACAGAACCGTCGTCGTCGTCGCCCATCGTTTAAGCACGGTAAAAAATGCAGACACGATCGTTGTGTTGGAGAAAGGGAAAATCGTCGAGCAAGGCAATCATACGGAACTGATAGCCCATAAGGGCGCTTATTTTAATCTGGTAAAAGACCAGTTAGAATTAGGAAATTAAAAAATAAAGAAATTATGCCAAGACCTATATACAGCGACGAAGTGCAGGAAATCATGGGGCGTATTCCCGGATGGGTCGTCCGATGGGGTATTTCAGTGATTTTCAGTATATTTATCATATTACTTGGAGTCGCTTATTTTTTTAAATATCCGGAAGTCGTCACATCTTCTATCGTACTGACCACGACGAATCCTCCGACCGAATTGATCGCTCGCTCTACCGGAAAGGTGGAGCATATATTGGTTGAGAACGGTCAGTCCGTTCTGCCGAATGAATTGATCGCGGTATTGTTCAGTACGGCCGATTACCGGTCCGTTCTTCAATTGGAAAAAGTCTTGTCGGACTCTTTATTTTCTTTAAGTACAGAAAGAGGATATTTTGAAAATAGAACAAATCAGTTGGGGGAGTTACAGCCCCATTACACGGCGTTGGAAAAGACTTGCAAATCCTATAGTCATTATATGCAAACAGGGGCGATTCCCCAACAAAAAATTCAGATCGAGCAACAAATAAAAATGTTGTATGCGGGCTTACGAGCACAGGAAAAACAGCTGGAAATTCTTCAAAGAGATCTCCGGTTCGAACGAAACAATCAAAAGCGGGATTCCGTATTATTTCATTCACACGCATTGACGGAGGCTGATTACGATGCGAGCCTTCAGAAACTGCTTCAAAAGGAACTATCCGTTACATCCCAGCAAAGTTCCATTATTTCAACAAAAAACGACATCCTGAGTCAGGAAAAGCAATTGACGGATTTAACCATACAATATGACAACGTGCAGAACGAGTTCCAGCTACAGTTCGACGAACAACGTACCCAGCTGTTGGCAGAGATCAAATTATGGAAAGATAAATACATCTTAAATGCTCCGATTGCGGGGAAAATTACGTTTACAAAATATTGGGCCGAAAATCAAAACATTACCATAGAGGACCGTTTGGCAACGATCGTACCCGAAGATTCTACGCAGATTATCGGGAGAATAACCATTCCGTCCTCAGGACTCGGTAAAGTCGAAGTCGGGCAACAGGTCAATGTCAAACTGAACGGGTTTCCGTATATGGAGTACGGCTTGCTGAAAGGACGTTTGATTTCCATATCTTCCGTTCCGGAAACAATCGATCAAGAAGAAATAGGTTATATAGGCGAAGTCGCATTCCCTCAGGGTATGATATCCAGCTATAAAAATAAATTCCGTTTTATTCAGCAAATGGATGGAACGGCAGAAATTATCACGAAAGACACCCGTTTGATCGAACGCTTTGTTCAACCCATAGAATCTTTATTTAAAAACCATTAATACGGTCTATTTATGCGTCTGTCTGTTGCCATGTGCACATATAACGGAGAAAAATATATTCGGGAGCAACTGATGTCTATCCGAAACCAAACGTTACGGATAGACGAAATCGTTATTTGTGACGATTGCTCCGAGGATGACACCGTTGAAATAATCGAGAATTTGATTCGACAATACGATTTGCCGGTCCGGTTACACGTAAACACATGGAATCACGGTTATCGAAAAAATTTCGAACAGGCTATTTGCCGTTGTTCAGGCGATATTATCTTTTTATCGGATCAGGACGACATTTGGCTGCCAACGAAAGTCGAAACCATTATCGGCTATTTTAACAGCAATCCGGATAAGGAGTTCGTCTTTACCAATGCCGCACTTGTCAACGCCGCAGGAATACCGAGTTATAATCAAACGCTTTTCGATGTGTTGGGTTTGGACAAGGAAACTCTCGATTTGTTCGATAAAGGGTATGCGCTTGAAATGTTAAGTGTATATTGCCGTGTAACTGGGGCTACATGCGCCTTACGTGCTTCTTTGATACCCTATTGCATCCCTTTATCCAATATTGTCGCTCATGATGAAATGATTGCTATGGCATCCGCTTTCCGGAATAAAATAGGATACATCGCCCAATGTTTAATCAAATACCGGCAGCATGGAAAACAAACCATCGGCTTAAAAATGGCGATCAGACATCCCGGAGAGAAATGGGAGTACACCTCAAACATTATGATGTGGCATGACGCCCTGATAGAAAAAAATGACGAAAATTCCCGGGAACGCCTGCGTTTTATTTACCGGCGTTTTTGGACCTTGCGCTTTCCATGGGCATTGCTTAGAATTGTCCGAATGTATGTTTCCGGACATTATAAAAAATATTATACGGATACGTCAGCCGTATTCTGGTGGGATGTCAGAACCGTATTTTTACGGATGTGGAACAAACTCCGATCGTTGAAAACATTGTCAATCACCTCAAAAAGAATGATATGAATTCGTCAGCATTAAAAATAATCAGCCAACATACGTATACGCCGTTAAAACGGATAGGACGTCATGCATACGAGTTTTTTCTGACGGACATATGCTATTTGCCTTTACAGCTTAAAAAGAAACAATGGTCCGCAGATCGGTGCGTATTAGCTTTCGATTATAAATGTTCTTCTTTTATCTCTCATATCGGGATTTATACAAAATCGGAAGAGTTAATAATAGTCCGCAATATCGATGTAACTCAGAATTGGCGTTCTTTTTCAATCGACTTATCTGATTACAAGGACTTATTGCTGCAATACGCATTAACTTCTCATGCCGTTCTACAATTGATCATAGCTCCGGTCATAGCTTCGGAGGCCGTTTTGTTTCAAATCAAGAATATCCGGTTGCGTTCCAGAACGTCCGACGAGCAGGAAAAAGCAGGCATAAAGGAAGATTACAAAAAACGCTTATCGAAAAGCATCATCCGCAAAAAAAACTATTTATACGATTCTGTTTTTCCTAATGAGATCGACCGGATAGAAACGGATGAAAAAAAGATCAGGGTACAGGGGCAGATCGTTTCAAATCCATCTTTGGCTGTTTGTTTATGCGAATTACCTATTTTTAAAGATTTGGCAGTGCATAATATGACAGAGATCACCGTGCTCAGTCCCGAAAATGGGCGCTTCGAAGTGTCGGTTCCTCGTATTACAAAATATGACGGAACACTTTACGACCGTATATATTCCCGTTGGTTTTTGGCTTATCGCAGCAACAACGAACTTTATCTATGTTCGTACGGCCGTTACACGACGAAGACTCGTACTGGATACCATTTCCCGCCACTCACTCCCCAAACGAAAAAAGGGCTGGGCGATTTTAAATACAACCATTTATATACGGATTTGAAAGACCTCGGGATATCCTATATTTCATTCAATATCCGGCTCAATAATTTTTTGCGTCTTGCTTCCTCCCCTGACCATATTCCGTTCGAATATAATGGCAGGACATATTATGCCGATAAACGAAAAATCGAGAAATACGATAGAACGATACGTTGTGCTGCCGAACATGGCGTCAATGTATCTGCAATTATTTTGGTTTACCCGGAACTATGGAGTCGGGATTCTCAGGTAGGACGTATGTTGGAACATCCGGAATATAAGCGTTGCGGAGCTTATACTATGCCGAATTTGACTAATATTGACTCAGTTAATTTGTATGCCGCCGCTTTGGATTTTTTAGCGGCCCGTTATAATCGTCCGGATGGAAAATATGGTCGAATTCATAGATGGATCGTACATAATGAAGTCAACTCCGGAAACGTATGGACGAATGCCGGTAACAAAAAACTTGTCGAATTTATGGATATTTACGTCAAGTCCATGCGGATGGTTTACTACACGGCTCGGAAATACGATGCGGATGCTGAAGTCTTTATCTCGTTGGACCATTGTTGGAATGAAGAGTATGTAGAGCCGAATTGTTATCCGGGAGCTAAAGTTATGGATACATTAATGGCTTACTGTAAAGCAGAAGGAGATTTTAAATGGGGAGTAGCGATTCACCCTTATCCGGAAAATTTACTCGACCCCAAAGCATGGCTGGATAAAAAAAACACTTATGCGACCGATACGCCTTATATCACGTTTAAAAATCTGGAAGTATTGGATGACTGGATCAAGCATACGGCCTCTACTTATGAAGGGAAAAAACGGACATTGTTATTGTCGGAACAGAATCCCAATTCAATGGACTATACAGATGAGGCATTACAGGAACAAGCCGCAGGATTGGCTTATGCATGGAAAAAAATGGAGGTTTGCGACGGAATCGATGCCTACTTCGCGCATAGTTGGATTGATGCTCATTTTGAAGGCGGGTTGAAAACCGGACTGAGAAAATATTCCGATGATCCCGAAGATCCGTTCGGCACAAAACCCTCATGGATAGTCTTTCGCGATGCCGGGACAGAAAATGAACCGCAGACTTTCGAATTTGCCAAAAGAATAATTGGGATTTCGTCATGGGAGGAGATCGTGCATTCTGTAAACAAAACATTAAAACGGACATCTGATGAATAACAAGCAACCGATATTTACCGAAGCAAATCAAAAAAATATTTGGCAAAAGATAGACGAGATAGCTCTCGTACTAATGAGATTTGATCGGGATTATGATCCGTTTCTAATGTATGGCGAAGCCGGCATTCAGTTGTTCTTGTTTCATCGCTGTTTTGAACTGGACGACGAGGAGTGTTATGCAAAAGTCACTGATAAGTATTTTCAAAAAATCGATAATATCCATAAAAAAATTCTGTATATAAACGATCCTCAAGAATGCAATGCCTGTTTAGCCGACGGGCTCGGCGGTATAGGATGGATGCTCGATTATATGATTCGGTATCCCATGATCGAAGCGGATCTTTTCGATGTAATGGGAAGTGTAGATCCGAAAATTTTCCGTCGAATGGTTTACGATATACAAGAAGATCGTTACGATCTGCGGCAAGGTGCTGCCGGTATCGCACTGTATTGCGTGAACCGCAATGAAAGATTCCCCCGTGAATACTTAAATAGATTCATTGCGGAACTGTACAAAAGAATGACGCTCGGTAAATTGAATAACATTCAGGATTATAGCATCCCATCCGGCTTATCGGGACTTTATTTGCTGGTTCGGAAAATACGGCTGAAATATCCGGATATGGATTATATAGCAGAGCTTGCGGACAATCTCGAACATCAGTTGAAATGTCAGGCTATCTCACTGAAAAATACGTTGAATACACTTCCCGGTTGGAGCCAGTCGGAAGCCGGCGTACTATGGAGCCTTTTACACATTCCGGAAACAAGGGATAGGGCTCTGGAACAATGGGCACAATACGGGAAATTGCATCTTGAGCACGATCATGAATATCTGGAAGCCGGATTGTACGGAGGCAGTTTCAGTCTCGGTCATCTGTTTAATCGAATATATCGGTTGTCTGGATGTTCGGAATTCCGGGAGTTATCGTCCGATTTTTTGCATCGGGGATTAAGTCAAGCGAATTATACGGACGAAAAGACGGGTTGTAGGTTATGGTATACGGAAATCAACGGCGTGTATGGTGTACATTATGGATTGCTGGGCGGTCTGGCCGGAATCGGCTTGGCACTTTTGGCGGCGGTTTCCGAAAAAGAATCCGGTTGGGATGAATCGTTACTATTGTCATAGACTATGTTCATTATAAAAAAAATAATTGTTTGCATATGCGGATTTTTGTTCCTGTGTATAAAATGTCCTGCACAGGAAAAATGGTCGTTTCAGCAATGTATCGATTATGCTCTGCAAAATAACGTGTCTATCAAAAAGGCCGAATTCAACAGCCAACTATCCGAATTGAACCTTAATGCGGCTAAAAACAGCCGTTTGCCATCCGTTTCCGGAAGTTTGGGGCATACGAACTATTTCGGACGGGGACCTTCCCGTGACGGGACATATCAAGATAACAACCAAATGTCTACGAGCGGGAGCATTTCAGGAAGCGTGACAATTTTCAACGGAATGCGTATAAAACACCAGATCAAAAGTCTGGCAGCCGGTTTCGAGGCGACATTGGAAGATCTTCAGAAAGCAAAGAACGATGTAATATTGAATATTACGGCTTATTACCTGCAAGTTCTCCAATACAAGGAGTTGGTTCGGATAGCTGCTTCCCAGGTCGAATTGAGTCGCTTGCAGGTGAACAGAAGTCAGCTATTCGTAGATAATGGGAAAATGCTGGAGTCGGAATTATTGGAAAGCAAGGCTTTATGGGCGCAGGATAAATTGAACCTGACTCAAAACAATAACAACTTATCAACGGCTCTTCTGGAGTTAAGCCAAGCATTAAACAGAAAATCTTCAGCGGGTTTCGATGTTGCAGAACCATCCGGCGATGAATTGTTAAAAACCGCACTGCATAGCTTACAAGCATACGATACGACTTTGCTGTTCTCACGAATAGACGATCGTCCTGAAATTCGCTCCGCATCGTTAAACCTTCAAAGCAGTTGGCATAACCTTCGTATTGCCCAAGCGGCCAGATATCCATCGGTATCTTTATCCGGAGGTTATAGTAACAGTTATTACTATTCGTTTGTTACAGGGTATAATAACGCAGCATTCCGGCAACAACTTAAAAATAACGGAAGTGAGTATGTGGGTATAAATCTTTCCGTACCGATATTCAACGGACTGGCAACACGGAATCAGATTCGGGCCTCTCGTATCAATATCAAGCTTCAGGAGGCGGTCTTGGATGAAACTAAAATGGCGTTGCGTAAAGAGATCGAAACGGCTTTACAGAATGCAGAAAATGCCTATCAAAAATATTTGTCCGCACAGGAGTCTTACAAAGCCGCTTCGGAATCGTTCCGATATGAAAATGAAAAAATGAAAGTCGGGAGATCTACCATGTTGGATTATAATAACGTTAAAACTAAAATGGAAAAATCCGAATCCGATATGGTACAGGCAAAATATGAAGTTATATTCAATTGTAAGATTTTAGATTTTTACGCACAAGAAAGATTTGCAAACAATTAATTGATAAGGCTTTGGCAACACGCTTAGATATAATCAATTATCTGATAAAAGCCCGTCATTACACCTCCTATCTTGAAATCGGAATGGATAACCCGGCTGTCCATTTTCAGAAGGTTCGATGCGCGGAAAAAGAATCGGTCGATCCGTATGATTTGGACAGTAGGTATTGTACAGACTGGACACAGGAAAAGTTAAAAGAGTATCTTCCTTTTCTGACCTACCGGATGACTTCGGATCAGTTTTTTTCGGCCTATCCTCAGAAAAAATACGATGTGATATTTATCGATGGGTTGCATCTCGAAAATCAGGTAGACCGGGATATATCCAATGCTTTGAAACATTTGAATCCGGGTGGAGCGGTCATTGTACACGATTGTCTCCCGACAACTCCGCAATCCCAATCGGAAGAGAATCCGACGGGGGACTGGGTCGGAACGGTTTGGCGTTCCATCGTAAAATATACATTATATACGCCTTGCAACGTCAAGGTAATCGATACGGATTGGGGGGTAGGAATTATTGAATATACGGACGACACGGATTTTGTCGTACCGGAACGACTCGATATGGACTATGCTCATTTTTTATTGCACAGAAATGAGCTCATGCACATTTACGAGTGGACGCAAATACCCGATATTATTTGTGTATCTGACAAATCGGTGCATTTTTATCCGGAACGGTTGCAAAAAATTACGGATATTCTGCTTCACAACATGGATATTTTGCCCGATCAGGGATTGGCTAATGGCAAAATGGGTGCGGTTCTTTATTTGTATCGGTTAAACAAATTCGTCAACGGTCAATATTTGGGTGATGTTGCCGATAAGTTACTCGATACCGTAACGGAGAATATTCAAAAAGAAAATATTTTAGGGAGTTTTACACAAGGACTGAGCGGGACCGGATGGGCGATCAATCGCCTGATTCTGGATGGTTGCATTCAGGGTACGGACAAAAGTATTCTGGAAGATCTGGATACTGTCGCCATTCGTATTCTCTCAACTCAAAGTTACAATTTCGATATAATTGTCGGTTATTTGCTTTACGGGACGGAGCGTATCAATCCATCGGTAAAACATATACGCGGGAAAACGCGAACGGCTTTAATCGAGGCTATACTGCTGCAATTGAAATATCTCTTATCGTTCGGCAAGAAATACCGTTTTCCAGTCCAACTGAATGATCCGAAAGATTTCGATATTACTTGGTATTTTCCGTGGTTATTATGGAGCCTGATCCGATTGAGGCACTTAGATGCCACTCGCAGTCTATCCGAAAAGTTGATCTCGATGCTTTTACCGCAAGTCGAATCCGTACAGCAAAATAAGGGAATGCATTTCTGTAATCGTTTCTTCCTGTATTTGGTGTTGCTTAACGGAGGGTATCATGTATCGTTTGACATGCCGCCGCGAATGTGGGAAGCGCCCGATAACCCTTTTATGAAAAACGGAGTTGCGGGTCTCCTATTTATACTAAAACAGCTAACCTCTTGCTGCGACTTTTTGGAACTGAAACAAAAATTGTCTTTCAGGCTGGCCGAGTTCGAAAGTTCCGTAGATTCGACAGGGTACCGTCAGGGAGCTATCACTCCGGCCAATTGTTTCGGATTGCTGGAAGGAATTGCGGGAATCGGGATATGCAATGTTTATTAAACATATGAGCTCTCATAACGGGTTTTGGGCCTTACCGATCAGTTTCAAGGCTATTTCAGTCAGCCCGTTCTTAATGCCGATCGGCAATGACCGTAAGTTTTCAGGAACAGTAATGGATTCCGATAATGAGATAATATCCGAAATATTCGGCTTACGAGCAAAATCCGGTCGTTCGGCTTGGATATCGGCTAATCGTTTTATTAATTGTAAGTGTGGAGATAAAGAGTCCTTGTTTTCATAGGCTTGGGCATAAAGTTCTTCTATATATGATCGATTGAACGGTTTCGGCTGTCCTGCTCTGTCAAAAGATTCCAAACGTGTTATTACGTATAATAAGATTCCTTCGAGCCCCGTATCGAAACTCATATCTGAAATTCGGCGGACATCGCGTTCCATCACTTTCTTATCGATATCCTCGAGAACCTCGTCGGGCTCTCCTTCGCTCAATCCGTTTTGCAAGATATACTCCACTGCCCAACCTACGCCACACAATCCATTTGCAAAGTCAATCGGCGTATCTTGACGTAAGGATGTAAAAACGGATTCAAACAGCATGTCTGCGTAATCGAAAAAATAATCTTCTCCTATACATTTAGCATAATAAGAAAAAAACAAAACGCCACCCATGCGTCCATTCATCAGACCAATATCTGCAACAAATGGATAATTAATCATCAGATACTTAATGATCCGATCTAATGTTTCTTTATGGCTCATAAGTTTAAAAATTAAAAGTAATGGAAGTTTCTTTAAAAATCCACATAATATATCCCCCTATCATATACTGATTGCAAAAAATATAATTTATTTGTCACATCCTTGCTTTTTAAATAATAATTCTTAATTTCGCAATAGTTGCTTTGCAATATAAGCAAAAATAATTTTATTTAACCCTAAAAAACTATTGTTATGAAAAAATTAAAGAAGCTAGTCGTTTTAAACAAAGGTCAGAAAGATGACCTAAATTTAATGGACAAACAGGCCATGAATCTGATCAGAGGAGGAGTTGAGTGTAAGTGCAGACTCTTGTGGTTGTGGATATACAGGACCGTCCTATTAATGTTACAAATGAAAACAAGCGAGTCGTAATGATGCAATTGTACGGCTCGCTTGTTTGTTAATAAATGAATTTATTATGCGTTATTCAAAATACAACATCTTTAAAACGGACGGCAATTCGACATGGATATTTAATTGCTTGACAAGCTCTTTCGTAATGATCGAAAACAAGGTATTAAATGAATTAGCACATGATACCGAATTGCAGAAGGGTCTTATTAACGAGGGGATATTAACGAATGAGGATAACGAAATATACAGGTATAAATATTTGTACTATCACTCGGCTTTTCAAAATCAATCTATCTATTTAACCATTGCTCCTACAATGAAATGCAATTTTGCATGTCATTATTGCTTTGAGGAAGGCAACAAGAATCTGTCCATTATGGATGAAGACGTTGAAAATGCTATAGTGGAATATCTGCATATTAATCGTGATAAAAAAATTGCAATCAATTGGTTTGGCGGAGAGCCGTTAATGGGTTTTGCAAGAATCGTTTCGATATCCCATAAATTAAAAAACTTAAATATCAAATTCCGGTCTTCTATTGTAACCAATGGGAGCTTATTGGATGAAGACAAAATAAATCAACTTCATGTTTTGAATTTAAATCACCTACAAATTTCTTTAGACGGACTTGCACATACACATGACAAACGTAGATATTTCAAAACGGGAAAACCTTCTTTCGATCTGATTATCTCAAATATTGAAAATTTCTTGCGATTAACCGATATTCATTTATATATCCAGGTGACTGTCGACAAAACAAATAGTAACGCGTATGAAGATATAGTGAAATTCTTCAATGAAAAATTCCCTACATACATGAACGAAAAGCGTATAGAGATTGGGTTTAATGCCGTGCAGAATCGTACTGATTTTGAACGAAAATCAGACTGTTTCAACCAAGAAGAAGTGTTTTTAAAAAATAAAATTCGTTTGTCACAGACTAAACGCAAAAACTTAAGTTCAATTTTACCCGGTATCGTCCCAAGTTGTATGTATCGTAATCCGACATCGTTTGCCATCGATCCTTCTGGAGATATGTTCAAATGTTTGGAACACTTGGGAAACTCGGAATATAAAGTTGGCAACATAAAAGAAAAAAGCGTATCTTTATCGAAAATGGCTCAAGCGACATTCGGTTTGGATCCGTTCGAGGACGAAGAATGTTTGGCATGTAATGTTTTCCCCATATGCGGTGGCGGTTGTCCATTAGACAGACAAAAGAAGAAAATGGGGAAAAGCATAAATTATTGTTCCATTTATAAAACGAGACTGGCCGATATGTTACCCGCTCTTTATGAATGCTATGAACAATAAGTTCCCAACTCTTATGAAGCGTTTTCTGCTGTTAGCGGGATATTTGTGTTTTTCCTCCGCATTTGCACCGGCACAGAACTCAACGACGATCAGAGGTTCCGTAAAACTGGCCACGGGGGATTCGGTCGAATACTACCATGTGGTCGTATCGACGCTGAATCGGTCCGACACGGTAGTGCTCGCCGGCGAAATGTTTTTCGAAGATCGTTTCGAGATGAAAGTGCCGGCGCATAATCCTCTGTTCGTAAGCGTGTCGCTGTTAGGTTACCGATCGTCCTCCATCCGTCTCGATTCGACCGCATCGGAAAGCATCGCTCAGGGTCTGGAGTTCGTTCTGAAGCCCGACGCCTTCCATCTCCAAACTGTTACCATAACGGCAAAAAGACCCGCCGTTAAGCTTGAACATGGCAAAATTCTGGTCGATGTTCAAAATTCGACATTGCGCGACGCAGGGAATGTCATGGACATGTTCCGAAGAACTCCGGGAATGATCGCTACCGGCAGGGAGGATTTCAGCGTGATCGGTCGGGGCAAGCCGCTGGTGATCGTCAACGACCGAGAGATCAAAAACTGGGAGGAGCTCGAGGCGATCCGTTCCATCGACATACGCAGCATCGAAGTGGATCGCAACCCTTCGCCCGCCTATACCGCCAAAGCGGTCGTGCGGATTAAAACGACGAAACGCCTGAAGGACGAATTGTCCGTCCAGCTCTCGAACGCACTGAATATGACGCGTAAAATATCCGATAATCCTTCGGTTCGCTTAAGTTTTCGGAAAAAGAGCGTCACCTCCGTGTTGAGTTATAACTATAACCGCATCAACAGCAAAATTTTCGAGAGCTCGGAAAAAAATATCATCGATTCGACCGGTGTTTTCAGCAATACCAAACGATATGATTTTCTGACTCATGCCAACAGACACCGTTTACTGACAGGCGTCGACGTGACGATCAGTCCCAAAAGCAGTCTCGGATTTCAATATTTTTATAGCGGGACCCGATCCGAGCATACCTCTCAGGGAACAGGAAAGATTATCGGTCGCAACGAGGAGATATTCAAAGACATCTATGAAAACTCTCTTCCCGACCGGTCTTTACACAGCGGAACGATCAATTACGTTTACGAAAGGAAACCGGACAGCCGCCTGATGTTCATTGCCGATTATTCAACCGCGGCCAATACGGAACAGAGCCATATCAAAGAGACGAATCTGACGTCCCATTCGATTCTTAATACGGAGATTCGGAACAAAAGCAAATATCGGATTTATACCGGACATCTGAAGTACAGCTTTTTGCTTCCGTCCCGAATAAAATCCGATGCAGGCGCTCAGTTTTCATTCGTCGACAACAATTTCCACTCCTCTACCCGGACGACTTATCTCTCCGACTTGTCGGAACGTACTCGGATCGGCGATCTGACCGCTACGGGTTACTTGAATCTGAACAGAGCATGGAAGTTCGGAGAATTGGAGGCGGGAATACGATACGAATATGCACGAACTCGGATCGACCAGAATTCGGCCGAAGCGAACGAAGCTGAAGAAGTCGACCGATCTTTCTCGGATTTTCTCCCGAATGCGAATATTTTCATCCATGCGTCCGAGAAACTGAAGGTCCGTGCGAGCTATGCCCGCCGGGTGTCTCGGCCCGGGTTTCGCGAACTGGACCCGTGCATATCTTATGAAGATTCGCTAAGTTACGTGAGCGGAAACCCTTTCGTAAAACCCTCTTATGAGAACGAATGGGTCGTAGGAATCGATTTTAAAGATATGTTATCTTTCTCTATGAGGTACGTAAAGACCAAAGACGCCCGGCTGCAAACTTACATAAACGATGAGGATAACTCGAATATTCTGATGATGGTACCGATCAACATTCCTCGATCGGAGTCGTTTTATTGCGAGGCTTTTTTCAATTACGTCGCACGGAAATGGAGCTTCAATTGCATGGCCGGATTGGGAGTGCCGAGAGTCAACGTCCCTTTTTTGAACGGCCGTAAATTGGTAAACCACGCGTCATGGGAGTGTGCGGCCAATGTCAACCTGACGCTGAGCAAACATTTTGAGCTATACACAAACTTTTCCTATTCCAGTCCGAGTTATTCGCTCACCACTTACCAATTCGCCTACAACAACCTCACAGTGGGAATGATGGGCTACTTTTGCCAAAGGAAGTTGACCGTCAATATCGAAGGGACGGATCTGTTGGACGGGAGCAATTGGAATAACTGGGAGGATCGGTACCTGAACGTCGTGACGCGTAACAGAGGCAATTTTGACATGCGGGGAGTCAAGGTAGCCGTCTCGTATCTTTTCAACGGGACTGTCAAGGCGTTGAAATCCCGTCGAGGCAATACGGAAATCCTGCAGCGGGCGGATTAACGGGGCCAAGCGTCATTTTTTCAGAACCAAAGCAAAAACGAAAGATACTGTAAGCAGTACAAACGGGGCATATCACACTTTTCCATGCCGAAGACTCGATCGGATTAATGCATAAAGACGAATGTTATATCTTATATTCTTAAATTATATATTTTAAGGCACTTGCTTTCGAGTTTCCGATATTTTCGGTTCCCCCCCTCATGAAATTCCTTCCGACATAGAGATTTCAGAATAGGAATCTCCTAATCAGATACGTAGCTTATGACCGCAAGTCGTAACTAACAGATATAGAAATCCTATGCGCGAACAAGTTGGTACATTCAAAATAATAATCATGATCGTTTAGATTTTTTTTGCAAATCGATGTGCAAAAGCACAAGTTATTTTCATGTAAAAACACTTTTATCCTACCCACACCTATTATTCACCAAATAATCGTTCAAATCTTTCCTGCCATCGTACAATACCGAATCGTCATGTACCCGCGTTCCGAATGTCGCGCGTAGTTCACCGACAAGCCTT
>ERZ772882.2173-NODE-2173-length-18459-cov-3.090252_pt1 | contig 18459 bp, 22 predicted proteins | sample MGYA00580576_ERZ772882 | MGnify/ENA primary metagenome ERZ772882 (study PRJEB29015, sample SAMEA2737658) | human gut metagenome | biome: human gut; feature: human-associated habitat; material: faeces | place: China | collected 2012 ... | reverse complement strand
CTCTGCGTATAACACCGTTTTTCTCCATTAATTTTAGAATACCTGTGGCTGTTGACGGGCGCAAGTTAAATTCTGATTCAATATCTTTTTGAAATACATCCCCATTATTAGATAAAATAAAATGTAAAACCCTTCCTTGTGTACCGCTCATATTTGTTGAAGAACAAGATATTGCTATATTCCTGTGTATTTGATTTGAAAGCTTACTGATACCTCTTCCAATCAGGACTTGATTTTCCATATTATCACACCCCATTATTGCTAAGCATTATAAAATAAAACAATAGATTCCGTCAACCATTCTCTTAAAACAACAAGAAAAATCATGTTTCAACTATATCAGTATATATAGAATATATTATATTTTTTTGGAATGCAAAAATCGAAGAAAAGTACGTTCATCTTCGTGTATCAGTTGAAATTCATAACGATATCTACCATAGTCCCAGGTTTCATCATAGCTTGGCATTAAGGTAAATTCCGCAGTAATGTTACCGTTGGTTTGAGCCTCTATGACCAAATCTTTATAAGTAAAATCATAAGGGAAGTCCATAGGAAGAATGACATATCCCCCTCTCTCTGCATCGTAATATTGATTATAATAAAACGAATCTACGCCGAAAAATTCATGCGCAATTTGTTGAACATGTTCCATAGAAAGATACTTGCATTCGAGCGTATATTCCGTGCCGTCTTCCGCTGCATATTTTTGATTGACTTCTTCCCGGTATAAACTTGGAGGATACGGATTTCCTTCTTGTTGAGAATTTGTAATGGAAAAAATAAATCTCCAGATAGACTCCATAGACATACGAGAACCATCTTTGATTGGCTCCTCACTTAACGTTGCATTGATTAGAATTTCAATAACAACAGGTAATTGATTTTTCGCAATTTCTAACTCCTCCGTTGAAAAAATTTCCGCAGCAGAACTGATTTCTAAAGACACCTCCGACTGAGATACTTCTGATTGAGAATGACTTTCAGCTGGAATACAGCCTGTTAGTCCAAATGTAAATATCATACCTGTGAGAAATATTGTTAATACTTTTGTTAATGTTTTTATCATAAATCTTCTCCTATCATCAAACGATGCTCCTTCGCAGACAGTGTTGTGATATAAAATCATCCATATACTACTCCTTTATAACACTGTAAGCATTGTAAATACATGATATACTTTAAGACAAAACAGCAGTTTGCTGCTATGGAGGAATACGCATGGATGAAAATACAAAAAGCAATCTAAATTTATACGATTATGTTGGATTTCCTAACCCTCAACAGAGAGCCGAAGCAAAAAAAGTTTTTAACATGGAAAAACTGTTATTAAAAAGAGTAACCAATGCAGATTTATTGATGTTTAATGTCTTGGCTGAACAATATCATGCATGGAGTAATCATATAAACAATTTTAGAAGTCACTTAGATATGCATCTTTTATTGATGTATTATCAATATAAACAGAATCCATTAGATATAATTGATATTGAAAATTTTCAATCTAAAAGGGGCGCACACAAAGTATTGTTTGATACATTTGCAGAGGATGCTTCCCTTTATCTTATTTCATATTTTGACAAGCACCTGGAGATGTTCAACGACTTATTTCATCTTAGTAAGGGAGAAAAATATTCTCTTTCTCGCAAACGAATAATCAAAAAAATGGAATAAGTAGATAAACTTCGTGTACTTAGTATTGAATACAACACAATTAAAGATTCTAAAGCCCTTCAAGAAGTAAACGAAATTCGAAATAATTTTGTACACAACAAATCATCATCTTACTATGGGATGAAGATAGAAAGACATAAAGAAGGTGTATATGTAAGCCACAACGCCAAAGGACTTTCAACCAAAAAAACTTATCATGCAATATGCGAATTAATCACGAACTACCAGCAGTTGTGTGTGGTTGTTAATAATTTCATTCAACATAACATATTAGATATAAAATAATGTCATTACGATATTGATATTATTAGAAAATTGATAAAAGCAGGTTGGAATGTTCCAACCTGCTTTTATACTGATGACCACTTATAGGTCAGTCGTATGGTGCGAAGGATGGGACTTGAACCCACATGTTATTGCTAACACTAGAACCTGAATCTAGCGCGTCTGCCAATTCCGCCACCCTCGCATATTCCTGTGTCATTTTAGCACATTCCAATTTTTCTGTCAATGATATTCCAAATAAAAATCAATATGGTTTTAAAAACTATATTTACAAATTATTAATAATATATTATCAGTTTATATATTTTACATCTTATGTTTTTAATGATATAATATGGTCTATAAAACTGAAATACTCGAATGGAGAAATGATATATGAACGATTTTATCATTATGACAGACTCTTGCTGTGATTTACCGGCACAATTAGCTGATAAGTTAGAGTTAACTGTTCTGCCTCTTTCATTTACAATAAACGGAAAAGAACACTTTAATTATTTGGACGGCCGGGATATTTCATCTTCTCATTTTTATCGTCTGCTTCGTGAAGGAACACAATGTACCACTTCCGCTGCAAATGCAAATGCGTTTCTTTCTGCTATGGAACCGATTTTAGAAACGGGTAAAGATATTTTATGTATCTGTTTTTCCTCTGCTCTCAGTACCACCTGTGCTTCTGCACAAATGGCCGCAAAAGAATTGGTTCTCAAATATCCCAATAACAAAATTTATATTGTGGATAGCCTGAGCGCCTCTTTAGGTCAAGGAATGTTGACCTATTATGCTGTACAACAAAAGCAAAACGGGAAAACAATAGAACAAGTGTATCAATGGATTGAACAAAATAAGCTTCATCTCTGCCATTGGTTTACCGTAGATGATTTGAACCATCTAAAACGTGGTTGTCGTATTTCTCCCGCCGTCGCATTTGTTGGCTCTCTTTTGGGTATGAAACCAATCTTACATGTAGACGATACAGGCCATTTAGTCAATGTTGGCAAAATAAAAGGCCGGAGAGCTTCTTTATCCCAATTGGTAGAAAAAGTAGAGCAAACCGCGGTACGTATCGCAGAGCAAACCATTTTTATCAGCCATGGTGATTGTCCGGAAGATGCAGAACTACTGGCGAAGATGATTCGAAAACAACTCCCTGTAAAAGACATTATTATAAATCCAATTGGTCCCGTTATTGGTTCTCACTCCGGTCCCGGTACGCTTGCTGTATTTTTCTTTGGAACAAAACGATAAATAAAAACAGCCACACTATGATAGTGTGGCTGTTTTTATGTTCTTGGAATGTCAGAAGTGCCTTTCTCTCTTAAATAAGTCGCTTCTAAATCCGCCAAATGCAGTTTCACTGCAATCGGATATTTATCATATGCCAAACTGATAGCGAAGTTACCAGCACGAGCTGCATCATCAAAGCCGCCCATATGCCAGCGAATGGCAACTGCTTCTGAAGTTTTTAAGCGCAGGAAACGTTCAATCATAAAAACAGATTTTTCACCATGCCCGTAGGGAAAGCTATCTTCCACCGTAAAATAAGGCTGCTTTTCCCATTGACCAGTCTGTTCATTTTTGACGTTTCGAGTGGATTCTTTGTAGAATTGAGTTTTACAAATATCATGCAGTAATCCGCATATGGCAAAACTTTCTTCACTGTCTCCTTCTTCAAAATAACGTTCTCTCAATACACGGTATACATTAATGCTGTGCTTTAATAAACCACCTTTACAAGCACAATGAAATCGCGTACTTGCAGGTGCTGTGAAAAAATCTGTTTTTTTCATCCATTCCAGTAATTCTGTGCTACCCTGTCTTGTAATGTGCGTTGTAAAAATTTCTTCAAATTGTTCTTGGTCTGTCATTGCAATACTCCTTTATAACATTACAGGCCGTTCAATTGACCACGAAATTTCCGTTTAATCATTCCTTCTGTAATTGGGGTGCAACACATCATCACACTGATGCTGGCAACCACAAATATTACAGAACGTATTTCATGAGAAATGGGGATGATAAAATTACATAATACAATCAAACCGGCTAAGCATACGCCAAATATCATCCATATGACAGCAAAAATACGCTGTGCATAATTCCATGTTTCTTGTGTCTTTAAAGAAAGATTTGTGCGGTATCCTTTTGTTTTATTACGTTCTTTGACCGGAGCAATTGTGAAGTATAAACCTAATAATAAAAATGCAGAAGGTATTAATAAATCAATGACCCACAAAATAACCTCCACGGCCGTTCCCTCTTTTCGACCAAATTTTTCTTTAGTATAACACAAAGCATTCAAAAATGATAGTAGTATGCAACCTCTTTTTATATGTAAAATAGATACATCAAATAAAAAGTGCATCCTATTCCAATACAAAATCTAAGTTTGTTCTTAGGATAATCTCCACAATCGTGCCAATATAGTTCCCTTGTTAATACCCTACATTTTTCTGATACAGCAGCAGAGTTCCAAATGCATTTTAACAAAATCAGTATGAATAAAATCGTTTTACGATTATTTCTTACATCTAAACAAAAAAGACCAAGGAAACAGAACATTTCTCTGTTTCTCTGGTCTTATATTTTTTGTAGGCTAAAATGTGCTCATTCCATACCTAAACTGCTTAGATACCTTGGTATCAGGAAATACCTGTGCTTCCAAAGCCGCCTGTACCGCGGTCTGTGTCAGACAATTCCTCCGCCTCTTCAAAAGTAGACATTACCACAGGTGCAATTACCATTTGAGCAATACGGTCTCCGGGATTTACAATAAAAGCTTTATCAGAGCTGTTTTTTAACCCCACCATCATTTCTCCGCGATAATCGGCGTCTACTACGCCTACACAATTGGCAGGTGTAATATTATGTTTTACGCCCAAACCGCTTCTGCCATATACAAAAGCAGCATATCCCGACGGGACTTCTATGGCGAGACCGGTGCCAATCATAACCGTATGATTCGGCTCAATGGTTACAGGCTCCGTCAAACAAGCACAAAGGTCGGCCCCTGCTGAATCAGATGTTGCTCTATGAGGCAAAACTGCCTGCTCACGTAATTTTTTTACTTTAATATTCACAATAAAACTCCTTATTCAGAGTCTTTTTCTTCTGCGTTTGCTTTTGCAGCAAGCGCCTGCGCTTTTTGCTGCGGTCTTTCCAATACGTAGTGGTCAACCAGTCTTGTAACCATGCTACCTACACCGTTACCGGCCATTACAACCAACATAATCCATAAACCGGACAATGTCCATTGTTTTCCTGACATCATGAACCAGTATAAATTCGCAATACTATGCTCAAAACCGCTTTGAATAAACAAAGGTACACAGAAGAAAATACCCAAGTAACCCATAATATTAATGCCGCCCCTTGCTTTTCCTCTTCTAAAGCAAGCAACTGCAATATACATTAGAATACCACAATAAATACCTAAGAGGAAGAGACTCAGCAAATTGTCTCCTTCTCTGGAAGCGGCTGAAGAGGAAGCAGCCTCGATTAATTTATTTGCATGCCTTGTTTGCTGCAAAATAGAGACCGAAATTAACATACCTACAAAGTTGCCCACCAGTCCCAATGCAACATAACGTAAATAGGCTCCGGTACGTTCTGTTGCCAGATAACCGATTCTTCCGGTGTATAGATTTAAATCAAATTCGCTCACGATAAATAAGCCAAAACAGAACAAAAAGGACGCAACAATTTTATTGTCCATCATCAAGTATACCGTTGCTCCAAAACTGATAATAAATCCGGCAGCAATTCCTCTGCCAAATTCATTTGCAATTTTTCTTGCTAAATTCATACATTTCACCTAGATTCTTTCTTGAATTTTTGCTTTGGACGACAAAATTTGTCGTTTATCAATTGTACCGCAACAAATAGATAAAATAAAAAAGTGACTTTTGTCTCTCAAAAGCCACTGATATGGCTCTGTCTTTTTTTGCTGCGCGTTTACGCTTTTTAAAAGTGAAACGTGTTTACATACTCTTCAAAGACAGAGTTGTTTCGGTCCAAATTGCATGTGCAAATTTTATCACGAAAATTCTATAATTGCAATAGGAATGGTAATAAAAATTTGTATATAATTTTAACCAAAACTGTTTAATTTTTGATAAATTTGCATAAATCATTCATTAAAATGCTAAAAATATAGAAAATTTGAATTTTTATTTTATATACTTTTTTAGTCTAGCTTTATCATAAAACAAGACCAATTCTCAGGAAAATCATAAGGTTTATTCCGCCCTATTTTTCATAACAGCAATGAGCAATTCCCGTAATACTTTACATGCCATTGCAGTAGAACTGCCGCTTTGGTCATATACGGGACTGAGTTCATTTACATCAAAACCAACGATATTTAAATGGGACACCTGAATCATCGCTTCAAGTAATTCCTGAAACGAAACGCCACCCGCTTCGGGCGTACCTGTACCCGGAAAGACGGATGGATCCAATACATCAAGATCCAATGTAAAATAAACAGGTTTTCCCTGTAACTGACTCACAATTTCTTTCAAACCATAAAAATTAAACTTATTGGTAAATACGTGGTCTTTTGCCCAAACAAATTCAGAACGGTCCCCGGAACGAATACCGAATTGAAAGATTTTTCCGTCACCAACCAAATCCCACACACGGTGCAGTACTGTAGCATGAGAAAAACGTTCTTCCAAATAATCCTCACGTAAATCGGCATGTGCATCAAAGTGAATAATATGGACATCAGGGTATTGCTTTACTACCGCACGCATTGCTCCCAATGTAACAAGATGCTCACCGCCAATCATACAAGGAATTTTGCCGTCTTTTAAAATCTCAGCGGTATGTTCTTCAATTTGGTCAAGGACACGTTGCGTATTACCAAAAGGCAATTCTAAATCACCGGAATCAAAAACAGCAAAATCTTCTAAATCTCCATCCTGATACGGACTGTAAGTTTCAATGCCGAATGATTCACTTCGCATGACTTTGCTGGCAAAGCGAGTGCCCGGACGGAAGGACGTTGTGGAATCAAACGGTGCACCAAACAATACGATTTTGGATTCTTCATAAGAATTGTCACAGCCAATGAAGGTTTCTATATTCGGTTTCATAGGTCACGCTCCAATAATTCATTGATATAAGTGGGCAGTGCAAAACAGCCGCGATGTAAATCCGTATTATAATAGCGGGTATAAATACCAAGTTGGTTCCAGGCATCTGCCTTTAAGTCTGCTACTGGGTCATATTTTTTGGACGCAAAGCCAAACAGCCAATGACCGGACGGATAGGTTGGAATATGCGCTTGGTATACCTTACAAATCGGAAACAGATTTACAATCCGACAATGTGCACGACGCATGGATTGAGCAAAAGAAGTATAATATGCGTTTTCATGCTGATTGACCAAAATGCCGTCTTCCGTCAGTGCTTTAAAGCAGTTTCCGTAAAACTCTTTGGTAAATAATCCTTCCCCCGGACCGAATGGGTCTGTGGAATCCACAATGATTAAATCATATTCATTTTCTTTGGAGCGAATATATCGCAAACCATCTTCAAAATAGAGGTGAACTCTTGGGTCGTCCAGCTTACAGGCTGTCTGCGGTAAAAATTCTTTACATACGTCAACAACCATTTTATCAATTTCCACCATATCAATGTGTTCAATCGTTGGATAACGTGTCAATTCACGTACAGTACCGCCGTCACCTGCACCAATTACCAATACCTTTTTTATATTCAGATTGGTAGCCATAGCCACATGAACAATCATTTCATGGTAAATAAATTCATCTTTTTCTGTCACCATCATATAGCCGTCCAAAGTAAAAAAGCGGCCAAATTCTTTTGATTCCAAAATATCTATTTTTTGAAAAGGGCTTTGTACAGAATATAATTGTCTCAGCACTTTAATTGAAAATTTTGCCTCTTTGGAATGTTCCTCCGTATACCACAAATCCAAACCTTTTGATTCCACTAGTTTTCACCTACCACGTTAATGTTTTCTATATGGATATCTTCCGTACCTGTTAAAAAACATCCTTTTTCTTTTGCATATGCAATATAATCCAAAATCTCCTGTGTAATGCGCTCTCCCGGAGCCAAAATAGGAATTCCCGGAGGATAACACATAACAAACTCGCTGCAAATTTGTCCTGCACTTTGCTTAATTGGCATGGCATGCTTGTCTGCATAAAACGCCTCTTGAGGTGTCATAACAACTTCCGGGTTGATATACTCATGGTCATACATACCCGCTTTATCCTTTTGATAAATACGCTTAATTTCCGCCATAGCAGAGATAAGGCGTTCCATTACAAACATGTTATCTCCTACAGAAATAATAGCAAGTATGTTTCCAATATCTCCAAATTCAATTTGAATATCATATTCATCTCTCAGCAGGTCATACACCTCAATACCTGCAAGGCCAATATCCCTTGTATGGACCGAAAGTTTTGTTGTATCAAAATCAAAAATAGCATCGCCGTCAATTAATTCGGATGAAAAAGCATAAAATCCACCCAGTTTATTGATTTCTTCCCGCGCATATTGCGCCAATTCTTTTACCCTTGCAAAGATTTCTTTACCATGCAGCGCTAAATTACGCCTGGACAAATCCAATGAAGACAGCAGCAAATAAGAACCGCTTGTGGTCTGTGTTAAGTTAATAATTTGGCGTATATACCCTTGATGCAAGTCAGGATGATTGCTGAGTAAAAACGAACTCTGCGTCAAAGAACCTCCTGTTTTATGCATGCTGACAGCGGCCATATCTGCACCGGCCGCCATAGCAGATACAGGAAGATTTTCACCAAAATAAAAATGGGTACCATGGGCTTCATCCACCAATACTTTCATTCCATGTTGATGAGCCAGCTTCGTAATGGTTCTCAGGTCAGAACAAATACCATAATAAGTCGGATTATTGACCAACACTGCTTTCGCATCCGGATTCTGCTCAATGGCTTTTTTCACATCTGCCACTGACATTCCCAGTGGAATACCTAACTGTTTATTGATACTGGGATTGACATAAACAGGAACCGCACCGCTTATAATCAGTGCATTGATGGCGCTGCGATGTACATTGCGCGGCATGATAATTTTATCTCCACGTTTACATACGCTCATAATCATACTTTGTACGGCAGAAGTAGTTCCGTTAACCATAAAAAAGGCATGCTGCGCGCCAAAAGCACGAGCTGCCAATTCTTCTGCTTCTTTAATTACGGAAACCGGATGACACAAATTATCTAGCGGTTTCATAGAATTTACATCCACCGTTAAACATTTCTCACCCAAAAATTTTGTCAATTCCGGATTTCCTTTTCCTCTTTTGTGTCCCGGTACGTCAAACGGAACAATGCGCATAGATTTATAGCGCTCTAATGCCTCAAAAATAGGGGCTCTGCTTTGGTCTGATAAGTTCATAGCACAATCCTCCTACTTGTACACATTGGTTCCACTGAATATCTCAATCATCTCTCTGCGCAGGCGGTCAGTAATTGCCAAACGTTCTTTTGGAGATAATTCGTAAACATCTGTATTAAACAGATAATTCTGCAATTCTATTTCTTTTATCAACAGTTTTGTATGAAACAAATTCGCCTGATATACATTAATATCAATTGCGTCATACTTTTGCAGTGTTTCTGTGGCGATATAATCTTGAATGGAAGTAATATCATGGTCAATAAATAATTTATTTCCATGATTATCACGTGTAAATCCACGCACGCGGTAATCGGCAGTAATGATATCGGAATCAAAACTGCCAATTAAATAGTCCAATGCATTCAGCGGAGAAATTTCTCCGCAAGTTGCAACATCAATATCTACACGAAATGTAGAAATAGAGTTATCCGGATGATATTCCGGATACGTATGCACCGTAACATGACTTTTGTCAAGGTGTGCCAAAACAGTATCACGTGAAGCAAGGTGCCCATGATTGCAAGACTTGTCCATCATCTCTTCGGGCATATCGTTTTCACTGATTAAAAGTGTTACGCTTGCACCCTGGGGCTCATAATCTTGTTTGCTGATATTCAGCACATGCGCGCCGATAATCTCAGTAACATCACACAAAATTCTGGTTAATCTTTCAGAATTGTATTGCTCATCAATGTAAGCAACATAATCTTTTTGGGCTCGCTCACTTTTTGCATAGCATACATCATAGATGTTAAAGCTAAGTGTTTTGGTGAGGTTGTTAAAGCCGTATAAAGTCAGCTTATTTTCCAACCCAAACATCACTACCTTTCAATGAAATACCTCAACCATGATAATATATGAAAATAATAAAAAAGTCAATATACATAGGAAGATTCTCTAATAATACGGTTATTTTAACATATTTTTAATTTAACTGATGTTTTCTTTTGAAAGCTTTTATTTTCTCATGATTTCATTTATTTTTAAAAGATAAGTTCTAATATTTATAAATTACTGTCTGTCGATAAACAGATACCTGTAAATATGCTAACATTTACAACAATGTATGGACAAAAAATTAAAATAAAGAACAGTCTCTTGGGTTTGGCGTTACTATGTTAAATGTCTAAAATGATTTTCTTGCGTGTTACGAGATATCGCCTCCAATCAAACAAAAGAGAAATGATAAATGATATATTTTATTTTCATAATTCTATGCATCATATCATGCATTTATTTATAATGCTTACCATAAATAACAAAAATGTTATTATTCTTAACATAAGTCAAACACGCTACATAAACTGATATAATAATACTCAGCTTTTATGTTGGAAATATAAAAAAGAAAGAATCTCTCTTTTTATGAGTGATTCTTCCTTTATACAATGTGATTAAAATATATTTTTAACTGGCGATTAAATACAATACGGTATCATCCTGTTAATATTTGTAATGCTCCCTTAATAAGGCAATCTCTTTTGCATAGCCATCCAATTCATTGGGTGTTTCCAAGCAAAACGGCAAGTGACACAATTTTGGATGATTGATAATTGCTACAATTGCCTCCAAACCTATAAAACCTTCACCTATTTTTGCGTGTCTGTCTTTATGACTGCAAAACGGATTTTTACTGTCGTTTAAATGAATGGCATGCAGACGGTCTAATCCAACAATACGGTCAAACTCCTCAAGCACACCGTCTAAGTTATTGACAATATCATAACCCGCATCATAAACATGGCAAGTGTCTAAGCAAACCCCTATTTTGTCTTTCAATGTAACGCCATCGATAATTTGGCGCAATTCTTCAAAACGGCTTCCCACTTCACTGCCTTTTCCTGACATCGTCTCCAACAGGACAGTTGTTTTTTGTTCGGGTTTTAAAATGATATTCAGCACTTCAATAATTTGGAGAATGCCTTCCTCTACTCCTTGTCCTACATGGCTGCCCGGATGAAAATTATAAAACTGGTTAGGTAAGTAGTCCAAACGCATTAAATCATCCTGCATTGTTTCTAATGCAAACTCTCTGGTTCGTTCTGTTGCGGAACAAGGATTCAATGTATACGGTGCATGGGCAACCACATGTTTGATTTCATGTTCATCCATTAATTTCAGCAGTGCATTGATATCATCTATATCTAACGCTTTTACTTTACTGCCGCGCGGATTTCTCGTAAAAAATTGGAATGTAGTTGCATGAATGGATAATGCTTCCTTCCCCATATGTAAAAAACCTTTTGAGGAAGATAAATGACATCCTATTTGAAGCATAATTGAAATCTCCTAATATCTTATTTCTTTTTTTGTTTTAACAACGTTTCTTTTTCTAAATTCAATAAATATCGTTTCATATCGAGTCCGCTGGCATAACCTACTAAATCCCCATTGGAACCGATTACTCTATGACAAGGAATGATAATGCCGATTGGATTACGATGATTAGCCATACCTACTGCACGGCAAGCTTTTGGATTGCCAATTGCTTTTGCCATTTGTAAGTAGCTCCATGTTTTACCGTAAGGAATGATTTGTAATGTATTCCATACTTTTTGTTGAAACGGAGTTCCCTTCGGTGCTAAAGGTAATTGAAAAGTCTGTCGCTCTCCCTGAAAATACTCCTTCAATTGTTGGTAAGCATTTTGAATGAGAGACGTTTCCTGTTCTTCATATGGAATGATTTGATTTTGCTGTAGTATTCCCACTTCTGCAATTGCATCGTCCTCTTGAACGATGTATAACATACCCAAATCAGTCTGGTATTGATATTGTACTTTCATACGATCACCTTCTGTGTGCATTATAACATAAAAGAAATTGTTTCACAATTTCTAACACATAAACGTTAAAACGTTCTTGCCAACAGCCAAAATTTTGAATATGGGAAGAGGTTCCTTTCAATGTTTGTTTTGTTGCTGCTAAAAGGTTATTATAACTTAAAAATTTAAAATGCAATTTCTCACTATGAATTTTGTAACATGCGTAAAACATCTCACCCTATAAATCTGTATTTGCGATTCAGTTTCAGTACTTAAGAAATGAAACCTCATAAATTCGGTTAATCTAATGTTATGACAATTGTAACAATTTATCAATTATATCAAAATTGAAATTCTGTGTATATTTCAAAAATTTAATCAAAAAATAAAAATAATGATATCACATATATAATCCCCTAAAAACCAACGAAAGACTTATAAAAATTATAAACATTTATATTAGATAAGATTCCAGCCTTATCATTCCTTTATGAACTTATCATCTATGAATTCTGTTTACTCTATTTTTTCAAAAATGGATAATCCAGCAGGTAGAAATGTGTACAGTAATGAAAATGCTCAAATCCATAAAAAATTTATTTTAAATGGAAAATAATAAAATGACAGATAATATTTCAAAATTGTGTACCAATGATTCTGCTTGACCTTACACAATAATGAAAAAGACAGGGTTTGGATGTATGTTATCTCCAAACCCTGTCTGACGGATTTACACTACAAAATAGATATCACGATAAATGCAGGTGCAAAACCGTAAATAAAAGCCCCGAACGCAGCTTTGTGCGCCGAAGCTCTCGATATGGGCTTACGCTGCAAAAAAGATGCCCTGCTTTCAGCGCGTGCGCCTTACTTTGAACAAAAAAAGAGCCTGGAACGCGAATTGCGTCCAGACTCAGTCTGGAGCTACTAGCCGGACTTGAACCGGCGGCCTGCTGATTACGAATCAGCTGCTCTACCAACTGAGCCATAGTAGCGTAAGAAAGAAGGTATATACCTTCTTTTCATATTTAACTTTCGGAAATTAACATTCCCATTAATTGATAACCTTGGTCTACATATACACCTGTAGATTCTGCTGTTTTCTCATTATATGCAGTAACCCCGCTTTGTTGCGGTGCATTGCTTCTGTAAAGAGCAAATGGAACAGGATCAGATGTATGTGTTCTTAAATTTAACGGAGTAGGGTGATCCGGCAGCACCATAATGCTGAAGTCTTCCCCTGCTTCTTTCATAGCATTCATGATTGGAGCAATAATTTTTTCATCAATCAATTCAATGGAACGCACTTTGTTTTCAATATCATGTTGGTGACCACACTCATCAGGTGCCTCTAAATGTACGTAAACAAAATCACTTCCATTTTTCAGTACGTTAATGGCTGCTTGTGCCTTACCCTCAAAATTTGTATGAACAGTACCGGTTGCACCTTCTACGTCGATGCTATTTAAACCTGCACAAATGCCAATTCCTTTGATTAAATCCACTGCAGAAACCACGCTGCCTTTTACATGGTATTTTTCCTCAAACGGTGTTAAATTTGGCTTTCTTCCTTCTCCCCAAAACCATACGGAGGATACCGGAGGCAATCCGCGTTCCATACGGTTTTTATTTACCGGATGGTCTTTTAGGAGCTCTCTGGAACGCTTCATCATTTCCAGCAACAATTCTGAATTTTGACCCTTAGGTAAATAATCGCGTATATTCTTATCCAAAATATCATGAGGCGGGGTTGTCTGCGCGCCATCTTTTGCATCTTTCAATACCAAACAATGACGATAACTGATACCCGGATATAAAGTTAGAAGTTCATTATGAAATTGTTCATTTAAATCACGAATAATTTGTGAAGATTCTTCTGTTGTAATTTCTCCCGCGCTGTAATCTACCATGGTACAGTCCTCGTAGTTTTCATTATCTGACAAGGTAACTGTATTACAACGATAGGTGACATCTGTTAAAGATAGTTCAATACCCATACTAACTGCTTCTAAAGGAGAACGTCCTGTGTAATATACTTTTGGATCATATCCCATTGCAGAAAGGTTTGCGGTATCACTTCCCGGGGGCATTCCTTGCGGCACAGTTTTCGCCAGTCCACATATACCATTCGCTGCAATAAAATCCATATTCGGATGTTTTGCACAATCTAAAGGAGTTTTATCCCCTAATTCTTTTACCGGCAAATCAGCCATGCCATCGCCTAATATCACAATATATTTCATTTACTCTCCCCCATCCATGTATAACTATCCTATTATATCGTATTATACGGGAATATGCGAATGTAGTCAAGTAATTTAATGTCATATTATTTGCAATTCAGACAAAAAAACATGTAAAAAATGACTATATGGTGAATAAAAATCACATAAATTTCAAGGAAAATTCCCGCCATTCTATAATGGAAAACGAAGAAAGATTTCAGGAAGGAGGAGTAAAATGGCCAGCATAAAAATAGGCAAAAAATTACGTATGCTGAGAGAGAAATTTGGCTATACACAACAGCATATGGCTAATATTCTAAATGTTGATCGTTCTACTTACTCCTATTATGAAACTGAAAAAACTTCACCTGATATTGCAACTTTAATCACGTTATCCAATGTATTTTGCGTAGGTATTGAGGAACTGTTGGGACAAGAAAATTCAACTACTCATCAGTTACATGATGCCAAATATGCTCCTACTACATCAAAAAGCAAAGACATTACTTCTAATGACAGTTTTATTTATAATTTATCTGGAGATGAAAAGCAATTTATTGCGTTTTATCGTGCAATTTCTCCAACAACAAAAAGTGTTGTTTTACAACTGATGAAAGAAGACCTTACCCGCCAACGTTTTCAATTAAAAAATAAAAAGAGCTCAACATGATGAAATCATTATGTTGAGCTCTTTCCTTTCTTAAAATATGTTGTCTGAAAGTAGACGAAAACAACTCGGCCTCTATAAATGATGTTAATAGAAAGCCTTTGAACTATTACTAAATTTATGATAATATAGTACTGGAGGTGATTTTATGGATTTTGACGCATTAACCGGCGGTGTAGAGCCGGGAGGATTGAGAGTAAAAAATGACATACGTCTTTTAATTTGTTACCTACTTTCCAGTATTAATGCTCCACTCTCCAAACAAGACATTGTACAAATTATGCAGGAAAATAGCCTTGCCAATTATTTTGAAGTAATGGATTCTCTTTCAGAAATGATTCAAAAAGGGACTATTGATACTGTATCTTTTAATCAATTAAATGAAAAAGAAGATTGCGTAATCTGTAACGATATTACACGCAATATAGCAAAACAACTTGACAGTACTCTCCCTATATCGGTCAGAGATTGCGCAGTATCAGCTGCATTTAAATTATTGGCAAAAGCAAAAAGAGAAAAAGAAAATCATGTTGACATTATTGAGACAAAACAAGGTTATCAGGTAGAGTGCCATATTTCCGGCGGAGAAATGGATTTAATGTCTTTTAAAATATATGTTCCGGACATATATCAGGCACGCATGGTAAAAGAAAAATTTCACGAAAATCCTCAACGTATTTATAGCATTCTACTGGCCAGTGTAACAGATGATAAAGAATTACTCTCTGAATTATTTCAATAATCACTATTTGCAGAGTAAAAATATAAAGCAGATACTTTATATATAAAGTATCTGCTTTATTTATTAATCCAAGATAGCTTTCGCAATCTTTTCGCAAAGATCGTATAGCTCTTGGGCAGTTTTGCCTAATAATTTGACAGAGGTGTCTCCACTCTGAATAATGGATGCGCCACCAGTTACATTAGGAGTGTTATCAATGATTTCTCGAATTAAATCAAGATTAGAAGCTTTGTCTTGCATATTAAAGAACAATAGGTTAGCCATATGAGTATAACCTTCATATACACCAATATTGTTCATCTCGCCTTCGGAGGGATCGAACATGGTATTATCATTATAAATCAACTTACCTGCCTTACGAACTGTGATAAGAGAATTATAATACCTGTATTCAAATGTTTCACCGTAAGCAACTCTACCACTAGTTAAAATTTCCATAAGAATTAACTTAGAAGTATCGTCCGCAAGTTCAGCATGAATTGTGCTGTCAAATCCGGAATCATAAAATGGAATGGTAGGCAGTGGGCTGTATTTAAACAGCGCATTTTTACCTACTTTAATGGTGCAGTCTCTACGAGCATTACCGCCATCCATTTTGTGAAGCTTTTCGTAGGATTGGGAAACGAGCTCCATACTTGCATTGTCACGGATATCAAAATTAAGTTCTTGAGTATCGCCTTTTAAGATACCAGCAGAAGCAGTTTGCATCATAACAGTCATATAATTCTTGTTAAGATGAAACGGTTTCATAATTTTAAAAGGGGAAGTGAAATAAACATCACTAACGTAATTTTTCCCGTCCTTAACATCAGCAGTTACGTTTAAAACACAAGTCTTAGCATAATTGTTTTTCGATGTGTTTTCCATATCTTTTCTCCCTGAATTATTTTAAGTCTTCAAGTAGAACGTCAGATTTAATCCAATTAATGATTTTATCTACGCCCTCGTGGCTTCTAACATTAGCAAACATAAAAGGTTTGTCGCCTCTCATTTTCTTAGAGTCTCTCTCCATTACTTCAAGGCTTGCGTTTACATAAGGAGCCAATTCGATTTTATTGATAACCAATAAATCGGAACGAGTAATACCCGGACCACCTTTACGTGGAATTTTATCACCTTCAGCAACGTCAATAACAAAGATGGTAGCATCAACTAGCTCTGGGCTAAATGTTGCAGACAAGTTGTCACCGCCGCTTTCAATAAATACAAGCTCAATATCAGGGAATTTATCTACTAACTCATCTACTGCTTCCAAGTTCATAGATGCATCTTCACGGATAGCAGTATGGGGGCAGCCACCGGTTTCAACACCAGTGATTCTGTCTCTTGGCATAACGCTGTTCTTTGCAAGGAACTCAGCATCTTCTTTGGTGTAAATATCATTCGTAATAACACCAATGCTGTAAGAGCTAGCCATTTCGCGAGTTACTGCTTCAATAAGGGCAGTTTTACCGGAACCAACCGGACCGGCAACACCAATTTTTTTGTAAGCCATAGTTTATTTCCTCCTAAAATCCATTAAGACATATAAAGTCTGCTGTATAGAGTTTCATGCTGCATGCAGCGAACATCAAAACCAGGTGTCGAACGACAAAGTTCTCGTTCTGTCAATGACTCAAGACGGTCTAAAACTTCAGTGAATGTTTTATGACATTCTTTTAGAATTTGTTGTCCCTGGGTCTGACTTAGAGGAATCGTTTTAACACAGCTAACAACCTTACCGGAAGTATTTGTGTATAAGAAGGATTCCATGGCACGTCTCATATCAATACCAACAGCAGCGCAAAATACACCATAAGCAATTGCATAAGTTGGTTGTTTTACTTTTTCAACATAACGTGCAAATACATCAGAGATGTAATCTACATTCATGCTAATAACGGTTTTTACAAATCTAGAGCCAAGCTTCTGTGCAGCAGCACGAATCTCAACCGGAGACTTGCTCGCCTCAACAATCTCTTCCAATTCTGCAATTTTATCCAGCTTGTCCTCTTTTGTGTACTCATAAGCAAGACGGGCAGGAAGCAATTCAGAGTATAGGAAGCTATTTTTAATACTGCTTTTCATAAAAGCCAATGCAGTCTCCCCACTATTGACAATATTCTTTTGAATATAAGTCTCTAAACCATAAGAGTGAGAATAACCGCCGATTGGAAACAACGCGTCATTAACTTGTAACAGAATAAATAGTTGATTTTCGTTCATGCTTTTTCTCTCCGCAGTTATTTAGCGACAAAGAAATACCGCCATCATTTTGTCGCTGAAAAATGATGGCGGATTTAACTTCATTGATTAATGCGTATGTGCGTTAATTGAGGAAGAAATTTTCTTCTTAAAGTCGAATTTAACTGTTTTGCGTTCAACTTTAACGCCTAGTTTTTCCATCAGCGCTTTTATTGGAAGGTCTAGTGGAGTAATAAACTGGTAGTCACCTTCGCCTCGAAAAAGTGTAGCGTGTTTGTTTCCAATTTCATAACATACTTTAGCAACCATGCGAACGTCGTTGTCCACTGTCATAACTAAAGCCTCACAAGCAGGAATGTTTACAGCAATAACAGTATCGCCATCAACACCAAGCACGTCATCCTGATTTAAGCCTCTGGTTAAAATCTCATTTCCCAGTGAGATACCAAGGTCACGACCTTCTTGAGTTTTTTTCTTATGTAACTTTTTGAAGGCTTC
>ERZ772882.2170-NODE-2170-length-18490-cov-10.433686_pt1 | contig 18490 bp, 13 predicted proteins | sample MGYA00580576_ERZ772882 | MGnify/ENA primary metagenome ERZ772882 (study PRJEB29015, sample SAMEA2737658) | human gut metagenome | biome: human gut; feature: human-associated habitat; material: faeces | place: China | collected 2012 ... | reverse complement strand
CGGGGGAGGGGAGGCCCTTTTCGCATGGGCAAAAGGGCCTCCCCTCCCCCGGAAAAACGCCGCCCGCTCCTCCCCCGTCCCTGCCTGCCCTCTCGACAAGTCACGGGAGAGGATGGTAAAAAACTCCTTTCCTCATCCTGTCCCTGCAAGGAGATTATCCCGTGTGCCAGAGTGATTTTCCCGCCTATCGCGGTCAGATGGAATATGTGTGCCTGCACTGCGGCCAGCGTTACCCCGGTGACAGCCTGCTCTACACCTGCCCGTCCTGCGGCGGCGTGTTCCTGCTGGAAAACACCAAGTTCGACGAACTGAAACAGCGCAGCGGCGCGGAATGGCGCGAGATCTTCGACCGCCGTGCCTCCACCCGCAGCACGGCCCTGCGCGGCATCTTCCGTTATTATGAACTGCTGGCGCCCCTGCTGGACGAGGAAGACATCGTCTACCTGGGCGAAGGCCTGACCCCCATCGTGGAAGCCGCTCCGGCCCTGCGCGACCGTGTGGGCGTGCCCTTTGCCTACAAGAACGACGGCCAGAACCCCAGCGCCTCCTTCAAGGACCGCGGCATGGCCTGTGCGTTCAGCTATCTGAAATGGCTCTGCCGCCGCCACCAGTGGGACGAGGTGCTGACCGTCTGCGCCTCCACCGGTGATACCTCCGCCGCCGCGGCCCTGTACGCCTCCTATGTGGGCGCGCCCCTCAAGAGCGTGGTGCTGCTGCCCCACGGCAAGGTGACCCCGCAGCAGCTCTCCCAGCCCCTGGGCAGCGGTGCCACGGTGCTGGAACTGCCCGGCGTGTTCGACGACTGCATGAAGGTGGTGGAGCATCTGGCCGAGAATTACCGCGTGGCCCTGCTCAACTCCAAGAACAGCTGGCGCATCCTGGGCCAGGAATCCTACGCCTATGAAGTGGCCCAGTGGTACGGCTGGGACGTGTCCGGCCTGTGCATCTTCGTGCCCATCGGCAACGCGGGCAACATCACGGCCGTCATGTCGGGCTTCCTCAAGATGCTGGAACTGGGCATCATCACCAGCCTGCCGCGCGTCTTCGGCGTGCAGAGCGAACACGCCGACCCCGTGTACCGCTACTATGCCGCGCCCAAGGACGCCCGCGTGTGGCAGCCCGTGACCGTCACCCCCAGCGTGGCCCAGGCCGCCATGATCGGCAACCCGGTCTCCTTCCCGCGCGTGCAGCGCCTGGCCGAGAAGTTCATCGAAAAGGGCGGCGAAAAGGCCTTCCAGGTGGTGCAGGTGACCGAACAGCAGATCATGGACGCCATGATCGTGGCCAACCGTCACGGCCACATCGCCTGCACCCAGGGCGGCGAATGCCTGGCCGGTCTGGTCAACGCCCGTGCGCTGGGCCTGGTGGGCGATGACGAGCATGCCGTGCTGGACGCCACGGCCCACGCCCTCAAGTTCTCCGGCTTCCAGGACATGTACTTCAACGACAGCTTCCCCGAAGCCTACGGCGTCAAGCCCCAGGCCGAGCTTTCCAACAAGCCCGAACTGCTGCTGCCCGAAAGCGCCCGCGAAGGCAAGGACGTGGCCACCTTCGCCCGCATGGGCGCCGATGCCGTGGTGGCCCGCCTGGGCCTGAGCCGCAAGTAGCCTCCGGCTCCTCCGCAAAACGTCAAAAGCCCCTTTCCCGACGGGAAAGGGGCTTTTTTCATGGCAGACAGATGTGCGCTATTTGGCGGTCTTGGAGTCCGGCTCGGCCATGGCTTCGGGCCAGCGCTCGGCGGCCATCTCGCGCAGCTTGAATTTCTGGATCTTGCCGCTGGCGGTCAGGGGGAAGCCGTCCACCACGGCGATGTAGCGCGGGATCTTGTACCAGGCGATCTTGCTGCGGCAGAAGGCGCGCACGTCTTCGGGCGCCACGGGCACGTCGGGCCGGGCGATGATGAAGGCGCCCACTTCCTCGCCATATTTGCGGCTGGGCACGGCCACCACCTGGATGTCCAGCACGCCGGGCATGCCCATGAGGAATTCCTCGATCTCGCGCGGGTAGACGTTCTCGCCGCCGCGGATGATCATGTCCTTGATGCGGCCGGTGACGCGCACGTAGCCGTCCTCGTCCATGGTGCCCAGGTCGCCGGAATGCAGCCAGCCGTCAGGGCTGATGGTGCGGGCCGTCTCTTCGGGCATATTGTAGTAGCCCTTCATGACGTTGTAGCCGCGGCACAGGATCTCGCCCACTTCGCCGCGCGGCAGCTCCTCGCAGGTCTCGGGGTCGCCGATGCGCACCTCGATGCCGGGCATGGCGCAGCCCACGGTCTCGCAGCGCAGGTGCAGGGGGTCGTCGGGGTCGGACTGGGTCATCACCGGCGAGCCCTCGGTCAGGCCGTAACAGATGGTGATGTCCTTCATGTACATGTCTTCCACCACGCGCCGCATGAGCGGCTCGGGGCAGACGGAACCGGCCATGATGCCCGTGCGCAGGCTGGAGACGTCGAAGCGCTTGAACATCTTGTGTTCCAGTTCGGCCAGGAACATGGTGGGCACGCCGTACAGGGCCGTGCAGCGCTCGCTATCCACGGCGGCCAGCACATGCAGGGGGTTGTAGGCTTCGAGGATGACCATGCAGGCCCCGTGGTTGACGCAGGCCGAGACCCCCAGCACGCAGCCGAAGCAGTGGAAGAGCGGCACGGGCAGGCAGACGCGGTCCTCGTCGGTGAAGCGCTGGTTGCGGCCGATCCAGTAGCCGTTGAGGCCCACGCCCACATGGGTCAGCATGACGCCCTTGGGGAAGCCCGTGGTGCCGGAGGTATACTGCATGTTGATGGCGTCCCAGGGGTCCAGGCTGTCCTGCCGGGCCTGGTACTCGGCATCATCGGTCATGACGGACATGGACAGGATCTCGGGCACGGAATACATGCCGCGATGCTTCTCCGCGCCCAGGAAACAGACGCGCCGCAGATGCGGCAGGCGCGCGAAGCTGAGCCGGTCGCGGCTCTGGTAGCGCAGCTCGGGGGCCAGAGTGTAGAGCGTGTCGATGTAATCATGGTCGCGCAGGCTGTCCATGATGAAGATGTTCTCGCACTCCGACTGGTTGAGCAGGTATTCGAGCTCGTGTTCGCGATAGTTGGTGTTGACCGTGATCAGGATGGCCCCGATCTTGGCCGTGGCGAACTGCAAGGTCACCCAGTAGGGCACGTTGCTGGCCCAGACGGCCACCTTTTCCCCTTTCTGCACGCCTAGCGCCATGAGTCCTTTGGCGAACAGATCGACGGTATCGGCAAACTCGCGCCAGGTCTGGCGGTAGTTGCGGTCGGCATAGACGATGGCTTCCTTGTCGGGGATGCGGGCCACCGTCTCGTCCAGGATCTGGCCAAGGGTCTTTTCACGCAGTTCGAACAGCGCCTGGCGCTGGCGCACTTTCTCGTCCATGGATCATCCTCATATACCGCGCGGGAGCGCGGGCTGTGTACGCAAAAGGGCAGGGGAACGACGGGAGACTACGGCGTGTAGGTCACAGCCAGCAGCTGGGCCGGGTTGTCGCCGTGCGCGCCCACGTAATGGGGCACGATGGAGTTGTAATAGATGGTCTCGCCGGCCTTCAGGTAATAGGTCTCGCGGCCGTAGACCACCATCAGCTCGCCCTTGAGTACCAAGATGAATTCCTCGCCCTGATGCGAGATGGTCTTCCTTTCGTCGTCCTTGTCGGGATAGATCTCGATGAAAAAAGGCTCCATGTTGCGGTCGCTCTTGCCCTTGCCCAACGCCTGATAGATGTAGCTGGAACGGGGGGTGCGGCCGGTGTGCATGGCGGGGTCCACGCTGCCCAGCTGGTCCATGCGGGAAATGATGGGATCGCGGGTGAACTGGTCGTCCAGGAAGGTGCCCAGACGGACGCCCAGCGAGCGGGCCACCTTCTGCAGGGGGCCGATGGTGGGATATATCTCGTCATTTTCCATGCGTTCCAGAAAATTGACGGTCAGTCCCGTATTCTGTGAGAGGGTCTCAAGATCCACGTTCCTTTCCTCGCGGAACGTGCGGATGCGCTTTCCGACACTGCTTTTTCCGGCCATGTCTGTCTCCTGTTACACTGTGCAGAAAAACCAAGGGTAAAAAGTGTTCTGAAAAATATCATAAAGTCTTATGGCCCCGCAAGGCGGCAGTCCGCGCGTAGCGCAAACGTCGAAAAAACGCTAGGCTCGTCCCATGATACAGCACAAACGTACGGCCTTGCTGGCCGCAGGACAGGTCCAGGGCGTGGGCTTCCGCCCCTTCATCTACAGGCTGGCCGTGGAAGGCGGCCTTTCCGGCAGCGTGGGCAACACTTCGGACGGGGTGCGCATCGAGGTGCAGGGGCCCCCGGAACAGGTGGATGCCTTTGCCGTGCGTCTGCGCCGGGAGCTGCCGCCCCTGGCCCGGCTCACCCGGCTGGAGATCACGGAGCTGCCCCCCGTGGACGGCGAGACGGAATTCGTCATCGTGGCCAGCCACGGCCATGCCGGCCACAGCGTGCTGGTCAGCCCCGATGTGGGCATCTGCGAGGACTGCCTGCGCGACATGCACACGCCCGGCAATCCGCGCTTCGGCTATGCCTTCACCAATTGCACCAACTGCGGGCCGCGCTACACCATCACCCGGTCCATCCCCTACGACCGCGCCACCACCAGCATGGCCTGCTTCCCCTTCTGCCCCCGCTGCGAGGCCGAATACCGCGACCCTCTGGACCGCCGTTTCCATGCCCAGCCCGTGGCCTGCCCGCAATGCGGGCCGCGCCTGTGGCTGGTGGACAACCCGCTGCTCCCGCCCGGCGGCACCCTGCCCCCGGACAGCGCCCCGGCAAACTGGCCCGGCCCGGAGACCCTGCCGTCGGAAGCATCCATGCGGGATGCCGTGGCACGGGCGGCCGCCCTGCTGCGGGAGGGCCACCTGCTGGCCCTCAAGGGCCTGGGGGGCTTCCAGCTGGCCTGTGACGCCCGCTCCGCCCGCAGCGTGGCCCTGCTGCGCCTGCGCAAGCGGCGCCCGCACAAGCCGCTGGCCCTGATGGTGCCGGATCTGGCCACGGCACGGGAGCTGTGCGACCTTGCCCCGGAGCACGAGGCCCTGCTGCTTTGCCCGGAAAAGCCCATCGTGCTCTGTCCGGCCCGCAAGGGCTGCCTGCCCCCCGCCATCGCACCGGATACCGCCGGCATCGGCCTCATGCTGCCTTACACGCCCCTGCATGCCGTCCTTTTCGACGAGCTTGTCCGCCTGGCCGCTACGGCCGGAGAGCCCGCGCCCGTGCTGGTCATGACCTCGGCCAATGCCAGCGGCGAGCCCATCTGCCTGGGCAACCGCGAGGCCCTGCGCCGTCTGGCGCATCTGGCCGATGCCTGGCTGCTGCACGACCGTGACATCCTGGTGCGCGTGGACGACAGCGTGGCCGGTGTGCGTCCCCTGCCCGCCCACGGGGAAAAACCCGCCGCGGCGCCCTTTTTCTACCGCCGGGCACGCGGCTATGTGCCCCGCCCGGTGATGCTGCCCGAAGCCTGGGGCACGGATCTGCCCTGCGTGCTGGGCGCGGGCGGCGAGCTCAAGGCCACGCTCTGCCTGACGCGCGGCAACGAGGCCTTCGTCAGCCAGCATGTGGGCGATCTGGAGAACGCCCCCACCTTCGGTTTTTATGAGGAAGTGGCCCGCCACCTGCAGGATCTGCTGGAGGTGCGGCCCGCCGCCGTGGTCTGCGACCTGCACCCGGATTTCCTCTCCACCCGCCATGCCACGGAACTGGCCCGGCGCGAGGGCCTGCCCCTCTGGCATCTGCAGCACCATGCCGCGCACGCGGCCTCCGTGCTCACCGAGCACGGCCACACCGGCCCGGCCCTGGCCCTGACGCTGGACGGCACCGGCCTGGGCACGGACAGGAGCATCTGGGGCGGAGAGCTGCTGTTCATGGAACTGGATGCGCCCCGCTGGCAGCGTCTGGGCCGTCTGGCGCCCTTCCGTCTGCCCGGCGGGGAGGCCGCCATCCGCGAGCCCTGGCGCATCGCCCTGGGCCTGGCCCTGCAGAGCGGTCTGGCCCCCGAAGCCCTGACCGGGATCTGGGCGGACTGCGCTGACGACGGGGACGATGTCCGCCGTGCGCCGCAGGCCATGGCCGTCACGGCGGTCAGCGAGATGTGGCGCCGGGGCCTCAACTGCCCGCCCACGTCCAGCGCCGGGCGCCTGTTCGATGCCGTATCCGCCGCGCTGGGGCTGTGTACGCACATCACCTATGAAGGACAGGCCGCCATCCGTCTGGAAGACGCCGCCGCCCGCAGCGCCCTGCCGGGACAATGGTGGCGCATGGGACCGGAAGAGCTGCGGGCCCCGCAGCCGGAGCACGAGCTGCTGCCCGCCCTGCCCCTGACGGAAGAAGACGGCCTTTGGCAACTGGACGGCACGGCCCTGTTCGCCGCCGTGCTGGCCCGGCGCGACCGCCTGCCCGTGGAAGATCTGGCCGCCCGTTTCCACTGGCAGCTGGCGCAGGGCTTCACGGCCCTGGCCGTCAGGGCCGCCGGGACCACGGGCGTGCGCGTGGTGGGCCTTTCCGGCGGCGTCATGCAGAACGCCCTGCTGGCCCGCCTGCTGCCGCTGCTGCTCGCGGCGCACGGCCTCACCCCCTTGTGCCAGCAGGAAGTGCCGCCCGGTGACGGCGGCATCTCTCTGGGCCAGGCGGCCTGGGCACAGGCCTGTTTGCGGGCCAGGATGGCGTCGGAGGTGTGAGGTTGTCCGCTTCAAAAAGCGTAGCAACCAGGTGGTGTGTCAATGCTTGCGGGAACGGCCACCTGTCTTTCGCGTTCCCCCCTTTCGGGAATATTTTTTTCTGTATGAAAGTCTCCACCCAGATGCAGTTCTGCGTCCGACATAAACTGGAACTTGTATTTGTGAAGGATTCTTGTTTTTATACTTATCACAAAGATACTCATAAAATTTATTGTACCATCTATCAATATAGTTTACAAAATTACCATTTTTTACAAGTTCAATAAAATATTTTTTTCTAAAAAGTTTATATGAATACTTTTTAACACCATAAAATAAAAGTGATATCAAGCAAGGAAGGAACTCTTCGCATTCTCCGCCTTCTAAGTCTGTCGGAATCCATATTTTTACATCAAAGATAATCGGTACAAAATAGCTTGCAATCCACCTCTCAGGAAAACATTCTTCTGGATTTTGAATAAAGTACGCTTTATTTATTTTATCTTTACTTAAAATATATGATTCACAGCGTTTCTGGTCATTCTTCTTCTCCCGGATATCCACGACCCAAACCATCCGCCTGCCATCTTGGGAATAAAAATATTCCCGCGCCCGCCGCTCTTCAGGGTCGATAGGAGAATGCTGGAATTCAAGTACAAGATTGTGCTCTGTCAGGATGTCGGCGATATGTTTTTCGCCGCTCTGTGTATCTTTTAGGATGCGCTCCTGCCATGCCTCTGGAAAACAGTTTTTCCAGTCAAGGTGCCAGTCCGTCTCCTTTCCTGTGGCCCAAGTATCAGAGCATTGTCGTTTATGCGCCCAGTGATGGGCTTTCTTTTCCCCGCATTTGGCCAAGACAGGCCCACCACACGCAGGACAGATACCTATCAGCCCCTTTTCCGCTGTACGTCTCTGACCATCCACCAGAGCAAAGCGCATATGGCCTCCATAAGGTAACAGACTAAAGATTCTTACTAGACAGCGTAGCGGAGCCTCCCCCTCTCGGCAAGAGAACACCGCTCATTGCAAGGATTATCAGGAGACAAGTTATGATTTTTTAACCAGCTGTATTTTAATGATAAAAAAGAAAAATCACTTTTTTTGATTTTTTCGTTGACAGCCAGGGTCTTTTTGGGCAGTATGCATTTCTGCCGAGGGGCTGTAGCTCAGTTGGGAGAGCGCTTGAATGGCATTCAAGAGGTCAGGAGTTCAATTCTCCTCAGCTCCACCAAAAAGGAAATCAGGGTTTGCGGAAACGCAGACCCTTTTTTCGTTTTCGGCTCCCGCCGTTTTTCTCCCCCCCGCCACATGACGCCATTGTGTCATTCTGTGACATTTTCACGGAGCCCGTCTTCCCCCGTTGCCCTTTTTCTCTTAGCGCGCTACTAGGGGAAAAAGGACCGTCAATGACCCGGTCCAAAGAAGGAGGAAGATGAGATGAAAGGATTGTTCGCTTCCCTGGCAATGCTTTGCGCTCTGTGCGTGGCCCTGCCCGCCGCCCAGGCCAAGCCCCTTCCCGGTGCCAAGTACACCTACACCCTGAAAAGCGTCATGCCCGTGGCCGGTCGCCAGGGCGTGGCCTGCGACGGCAAGTTCATCTATGTGAGCTGCAGCAAGGCCCTGTACAAGTACGACATGAACGGCAAACTGGTGGCCGAGAACAAAAATCCCTTCGAAGGCTACTCCATCCCCTCCAACCACATCGGTGACATCGACGTCTACAACGGCGAGATCTATGTGGGCGCCGAAAACTTCATGGACGGCGTGGGCAAGGACATCCAGATCGCCATCCATGACGCCAACACCCTGAAATTCAAGCGTACGTTCAAGTTCGAGCCCAAGTCCGGCCAGGAAGAAGTCTCCGGCATCACCGTGGACCCGGTCAAGAAGACCGTGTGGATGTGCTCCTGGGTGGGCGAAGAAAGCGGCCGTCATCTGTATGAATACGACCTCAAGGGCAACTACCTGCGCAAGGTGCATCTGCAGCCCGTGCCGCAGTGGGTGCAGGGCGTGTTCTACTACAACGGCTCCCTGTTCATGACCGCTGACGACGGCACCGCCGACGACAACGAGCCCGACCACCTGTACCGCATCGACATCACCTCGGACAGCAACGCCCATGTGTACATGGAAAAGGTCTTCGACGAAGCCATCAAGCAGGGCGAGATCGAAGGTCTGTGCGTGGATCCCTCCACCGGCGACCTGCTGGTGCACATGAACCGTGGCGCCCGCATCGTGCTGGGCATGGGCAAGGGCTTCTACCCCGGCTACACCGAAGAAGTCCACGAGATCTACCGCTACAGCATGGAAGCCAAGCAGCCCCCGCGCCGCTAGGCATCGTGTCCTACCTGCCTTTCCGGGCCGCCTTCGGGCGGCCCTTTTTCGTGCCCGCCTCCCTTGACGCCGCCTGCCCCGCCCGCTATGCCCATGCCTCAAGCTTTCCGCAGGAGACAGGCATGGACCTTCGCAAAATACTGCTCATTTCCCTGGGGCACCTCAGCTGCGACCTCAACGGCGGCGCGCTGCCCTCGCTGATGCCCTATCTGGCCGCGGCCCACGGCTTCAACTATCAGGCCGCGGGCGCCCTGATGTTCGCCTATTCGGCCACCTCTTCCCTGGTGCAGCCCGTATTCGGCTATCTGGCCGACAAACACGCCCGTTCCTGGTTCGTGCCGCTGGCCGTGCTGCTGGCGGGCGGCAGCCTGGGCCTGGTAGGTTTTCTGGACAGCTACTGGGCCATCTTCCTCACCCTCATGCTCTGCGGTGTGGGCGGCGCCCTGTTCCATCCCGAAGGGGCCCGCTATGCCAACCTCGTCTCCGGCAACCGCAAGGGCGCGGGCATGAGCATCTTTTCCGTGGGCGGCAACAGCGGCTTCGTGGTGGGGCCGCTGCTGGTGGCCGGGGCCACCTTCGTGGCGGGCCTGCACGGCACGGCCGTGTTCCTGCTGCTGGCCCTGTGCACGGCCTCGTTCCTCTTTTTCCAGATGCGCGGCTGGCAGCGCCAGATCCCCCAGAGCAATGCCGCCGCAGGACAGGCCGAACCGCGTAACGACTGGCATGCCTTCGGCGTGCTGACCCTGGTCATCGCCTCGCGCTCCATCCTTTTCCTGGGCTTCAATACCTACATCCCCATGTACTGGCATGACGTCTTCGGCCAGAGCAAGGAATTCGGCGCCATGATGCTGGCCTTCTTCTGCGTCTGCGGCGTCAGCAGCAACGTGCTGGGCGGCTTCCTGGCCGACAGGATCGGCTATGCCCGCATCATCCGCCTTTCGTGGTGGCTGGCCCTGCCCGCGGCCCTGGCCTTCGCCTGGGTGGACAGCATGTGGCTGGCGGCCCTGCTGCTGGCCCCGCTGGCCGTGGGCCTGTTCGCGCCCTTCAGCTCCATGGTGGTGCTGGGCCAGAAGCTGCTGGCCCGCAACATGGGCTTCGCCTCGGGCGTGACCCTGGGCCTGCCCATGACCCTGGGCGGCATGGCCATGCCCCTGCTGGGCTGGATCGCGGACAATTTCGGCGGGCTGGGCACGGCCATGGCCTGCCTGGTGCCCGTGGCGGCCCTGGGGGCGCTGGCCTCCCTGCGCCTGCGGGACGACGCCGCCGGGGAGCGTGCGTGATGCCGGTCGCCGGTCTTGCAAGCCCCGTGGGGCCGCTCTGGCTCACGGAAAAGGAAGGGCATCTGGTGGCCCTGGACAGGACATGCCCGTCCCCGGCCCACTGCCCGCCCGAGGCCATCTCCCTGCCGGGACAGCCCGTGACGAGCCCCCTGCTGCACGAGGCCCGGGAACAGCTGGCGGCCTACTTTGCGGGCCGCCTGCGCCGCTTCGACCTGCCGCTGGCCCCGCAGGGGACGCCCTTCCAGCTGCGCGTCTGGCGGGCCCTGCAGGACATCCCCTACGGACGGACCTGCTCCTACGCCGAACTGGCCGCGGCCGTGGGCAGCCCGCGTGCCTGCCGTGCCGTGGGCCAGGCCAACGGCCGCAACCCGCTGATGATCGTCATCCCCTGCCACAGGGTCATCGCCGCCGGTGGCGGCCTGGGCGGCTACAGCGGCGGTCTGGAGGTCAAACGCTTCCTGCTGCGTCTGGAGGCGGGGCTGCCCCTGCCGGCAGACCGCTGACGCCCCCTGCTCCCTCCCCGGCGGTTGCCTCCTGACGCGAGTACAGGTATTATGGATAAGTTCGTATCTTTACTGTCGTTTTTGATACAGAACTGCAAAATGACAGTAAAAGTATGACATACTTTGTCATAATACCCTGCCCTTCAGCCCCAGAGTGCGGACCATGAACACGATCCATACCATCTGTATCGTCGATGACGACGAGGAAATCCGCTCCTTGCTTTCCGACTATCTGCGTCGCAACGGCTTTTCCACCTGCACGGCGGGGAACGCGGCGGAGTTCCTCGAGATCCAGCGCCGCGTGCCCTGCAGCCTGATCGTCATGGACATCATGCTTCCCGGCATGAACGGGCTGGAGCTTTTCCGTACCCTGCGCGCCGAATCCACGGTGCCCGTCATCTTCCTCACCGCGCTGGGCGACATCACCGACCGCATCGTGGGCCTGGAGCTGGGCGCCGATGACTACCTGAGCAAGCCTTTCGAGCCCCGCGAGCTGCTGGCCCGCATCCGTACCGTGCTGCGCCGCACCGAAGGCAGCACCCGACGCGACCAGCCCGAGACCACGCCCCTGCAGTTCGCAGGCTGGCTGCTGGACCGCAGCGCCCGCCATCTGGTGGCGCCCGACGGGGTGGTGGTCTCCCTGAGCGGAACGGAATACCGCCTGCTGGAGATCTTTTTGCAGAACCCCCAGCGGGTGCTCAGCCGCGACGAGCTGCTGGAACGCACCCAGGGCCGCAACGCCGTGCCCTATGACCGCAGCATCGACGTGCAGATCAGCCGCTTGCGCACCCGCCTGCGCGACAACGGACGCGAGCCCCAGCTCATCAAGACCGTCCGCGGCGACGGCTACGTGCTGGCCACGGACGTGCGCCCGCAGTTCGTGCGCCCGGCCCTGCCCGTGGATGCCCCCATCATGCCCGGAAAGTAGCATGCGCGCCTTCCTTGCCCGTCTGCTGCGCAGCCTGACCTCCACCACGCTTTCCGCACAGCTGGCGGGCATGCTCATCGGCGGCATCCTTTTCCTGCACGGCGTGGCCACCTTCACGGTCCAGCTGGTGGAAGAACGGCAGGCGGCCCGCTCCGCCCTGCTGGAACAGGCCAACAGCCTGGCCCTCTCCCTCCAGCTCCTGCACTCCGAACCCTTCGAGTACAAGCGCTCCCTGCTGGAGCGGCTGGAACGCCTGGACGTGGTCCACCTGAGCCTGAGCGATGCCCCCAATCCGGCCCGGCAGGCCAGGGACGAACGCGCCCTGTATCTGCGTGACCGCCTGCGCAAGAACCTGAACAGCATCGAGACCGATCTGGACACCCGCGAGATGCTGACCGAGGTCCAGCGCGTGCATGTGGCCGACAGCATGAACCCCACCCTGCGCCGCCATGTGCCCTGGACGCATGTGTACGAAAGCCGGGTGAGCGTGCGCCTGGACGACGGCAAGTGGCTGTGTGTGGTCATCAGCAGCGATGCCTATGATTTCTCCCCCAGCCAGGCTTCCCTGACCATGCTCCTGCTGGAAGCGGGCCTGCTGATCCTGCTCATCCTGGTGGTGGTGCATCGCGTGGTGCGGCCCTTGCGGGTGCTCTCCGGCAAGGCCGAGAGTTTCGGCCGCGACCTCTACACCGCCCCCCTGCCCGAAGACGGGCCCACCGAAGTGCGCGAGGCCGCCCGGGCCTTCAACAAGATGCAGGAGCGCATCCGCGCCGGTGTGGGCCAGCACGAACGCATCCTGGCCGCCGTGGCCCACGACCTGCGCACCCCCCTGACCCGCATCCGCCTGCGCGTGGAGAGCATGGACCCCGCCTCCCCCCTGCGGGCCAAGCTGCTGGGAGACATCGACATCCTGGGCGGCATCATGGCCAACAGCGCAGAGCTCACCCGCGGCAGCGCCCGCGACGAGGCCGCCGTGCGCATGGACATGAACGCCCTGCTGGACAGCCTGGTCTCCGACCGGCAGGACATGGGACAGGACGTCAGCCTCGAAGGCAGCTGTGCCCGCCCCTGGACGGTGCGCCCCAACAGCTTCCGCCGCTGCCTCTCCAATCTGCTGGACAACGCCCTGCGCTATTCCGGCAGTGTCCGCATCCAGCTCCGGGAAAAAGACGATATCCTGCAGATCGACGTGCTGGACGACGGCCCGGGCATCCCCCCCGACATGCTGGAACAGGTCTTCGAGCCCTTCTTCCGCCTGGACGAGGCACGCAGTCCCCACACCGGCGGCAGCGGCCTGGGCCTGAGCATCGCCCGCAGCATGGCCTGCCGCAACGGCGGGGAACTGAGCCTGCACAACCGGCCGGAAGGCGGCCTGTGCGCCCGCCTATGCCTGTACCGGTCGGCCATGGAGACGGAAACACTGTAACGAGCTCCGCCCCGCAGGGATGACGGGGAGAGCGCCATGCGGCCACAGCCGGGGCTCCCTTCAGGGAGTCTTCGGCCTCCGTTTTCCCGGTGTCTTGCGTCAGGCCGCTTTCCCCCGCCGCTCCCGGGATGCCCTGCGGCCCCGCGCCTCCTGCCGCCCGTGGCGATGCCCCTGCATCCTCCTTTTCCCCACAGGGATGGCCGCACGGCCCGCAGCCGCCCTTTTCTCTCCACTGTGCCGCAGGAAGCAAAGGCTTTGCACCCGGCAGGCATTGCGGTATGCTTTTCTGCCGTCCGGCCCGTCACGCCGGTGCACAAGGAGAAGCCATGAAGAACTTTTTGACCCTGCAATCCGTGGAGACCGTGCTGGGGCATCTGCGCGCCCTGCCCGTCCTGCCCGCGGAGACCGTCCCCCTGACGGATGCCCTGGGCCGCCGCCTGGCGGAAGCCCTGCACGCCCCTGCCGACCTGCCCGGTTTTGACCGTTCCACCGTGGACGGATTCGCCGTGCGCGCCCGTGATGTCTTCGGCGCGCAGGAAGGTTCCCCCGCCCTGCTGGAATGCGTGGGCGACTGCCCCATGGGCGCCGTGCCGGACATCAGCCTCCAGCCCGGCCAGTGCGCGCGCATCCTCACGGGCGGCATGCTGCCCGAGGGCGCGGATTGCGTGGTCATGGTGGAATATTCCCGCCCGGCCGGCGGCAACATGGTGGAGCTCACCCGCACCCAGGCCCCCGGTGACCATGTGGTCATGCGTGACGAGGACGCCGCCGCCGGTGACTGCATCATCCCCGCAGGCCGCAAGCTGCGCCCGCAGGAGATCGGTCTGCTGGCCTCCTTCGGACAGAAGGACGTGACCGTACGCCGTGCGCCCCGGGTGGCCATCATCTCCACCGGTGACGAGGTGGTGCCCATCGGGAGCGAGCCCCGCCCCGGCCAGGTGCGGGACGTCAATTCCTACAGCCTTGCCGCCCTTTGCCGCAGTGCCGGTGCCGAGCCGACGCTGGCCGGTCTGGTGCGCGACGACGCCGAGGCCCTGCGCCGCACGGTGCTGGCCGCGCTGGAAGAGGCCGATGTGGTGGTGGTCTCCGGCGGTTCCTCCGCCGGTATGCGCGACCATACCGTGGACGTCTTCACCTCCGTGCCCGGCAGCGAGCTGCTGACCCACGGCGTGGCCATCAGCCCCGGAAAGCCCTTCATCCTGGCCCGCAGCGGCGGCAAATGCCTTATGGGCCTGCCCGGCCATGTGAGCAGCGCCCTGGTCTGCGCCCGCGCCTTCCTCGTGCCCTTGCTGGAACACCTGCAGGGCAGCGCCGGGGACGAGCTCGTCCCCTCCCTCACCGCCCGCCTGACCCGCGCCGTGGCTTCGGCCCAGGGCCGCCGCGACTACATCCGCGTCAAACTGGTGCCCGCCAGCGCCACGGCCCTCGAGGCCGCCTGGCTGCCCCAGGGCCTGGACTGCTCCGATGTGGACTGGCTGGCCCAGCCGCTCATGAAGCCTTCCGGCGTGGTCTCCGGCCTGGTGGAGGCCGACGGCCTCGTCATCTGCGCCGAGAACCGCGAAGGCCTCACCGCCGGGGAACGCGTGCGCGTGGAGCTGCTGGCGTAGATCCAGATCTTTTCGGGGGAAGGAACCCCCTTTTACTAGCGCAAAAAGGGGGTTCCTTCCCCCGTGCCCCCATCTTCCCCCCAATGCGCTTTATAAAAGGGACTGACCGCCTGTCGTTTTTGAAATGACGGCCCCGTTCCAAGGCAGGAACGGGAAAAGATGTCATGCCGACACCGGAGAGGATGTAATACCTTCCGGTCATGCGGCGGGAAGCCCTTCCGGCCTCCATTCGAGATATTGGGAGATATTTATGAAACGCGAACGTCATACCTATCTGACTTTGCAGACCGTAGTGCCCAGCCGGGGCTGGCTGGACCGCATCAGCGCCGAGGGCCGCGAGCTGGCCACGGAGCGCGTGCCCCTGTCGGCGGCCCTGCACCGCGTGCTGGCCGAGCCCGTGGCCGCGCGCCGCTCTTCCCCGGCCTTCCACGGCGCGGCCATGGACGGCATCGCCGTCAACGCCGAATCCACCTTCACCGCTTCCACCCGGCGGCCCCTGCGCCTGACCATCGGCACCGACGCGTTCTGGATCAATACCGGCCATCCCCTGCCCGCAGGCACCAATGCCGTGGTCATGGTGGAGAACGTCAACACCGAGCCCGACGGACAGCATGTGGTCATCGAAAAGGCCGCCTTCCCCTGGCAGCATGTGCGCAAGCTGGGCGAGGACATGGTGGCGTCCGAGATCATCCTGCCGCCCGGCGTCTGCATCGGCCCCTACGAGCTGGGCGCGCTGGCCGCGGGCGGCGTGCTGGAACCGCTGGTGTTCAAAAAGCCCCGCGTGGGCATCATCCCCAGCGGCACCGAGATCGTGCCCCTCACCGAGGCCCGCGAAGAAGACCTGTGCGCGGGCCGCTGCCTGCCGGAGTTCAACTCCTACATCTTCTCGGCCATCGTGCAGGAGGCCGGAGGCGAGGCCTTCACCCTGCCCATCGTGCCTGACGATCCCGAGGCCATCAGCGCGGCCATCGACGCGGCCATCGACCAGGGCGCGGATCTGGTGCTGCTCAACGCCGGCTCCTCGGCGGGCAGCCACGACTATTCCGCCGACGTCATCGCCCACAAGGGCGAGCTGCTGACCCACGGTGTGGCCGTCATGCCCGGCAAGCCCACGGCCCTCGGCATGGTGCGCGGCGTGCCCATCATCGGCTCGCCGGGCTATCCCGTCTCGGCCATCGTGGCCCTGGAAGAGTTCGTCCAGCCCCTGCTGGCCCTGCTCCAGAAGCGCTGCCTGGCCCACCGCGAAACGGTCACGGCCCTGCCCGTCAATCCGCTGCCCTCCCGCCCCGGCATGGAAGAACGCATCCGCGTCAAGCTGGGCCGGGTGGACGACACCTTCTTTGCCGTGCCCCTGCCGCGCGGCGCGGGCACCGTCACCAGCCTGAGCCGGGCCGACGGCATCATCAGCGTGGCCCGCGACTGCGAAGGCATCAGCCGTGACGAGCCCGTGCAGGTGCAGCTGCTGCGCCCCCGCCAGCAGGTGGAAGGCACCCTGCTGGCTATCGGCAGCCACGACAACACCCTGGACCTCATCGACAGCTTCCTGCGCCGCGAACATCCGCGCTTCCGTCTGGCCTCGGCCCATGTGGGCTCGCTGGGCGGCCTCATGGCCCTCAAGCGCCACCAGTGCCATCTGGCGGGCAGCCATCTGCTCAATGACGCCGACGGCGTCTACAACCTCCAGGCCCTGCGCGACAACCTCCAGGGCGAACCCATGCTGCTGGTGCGCCTGGTGGACCGCGAACAGGGCCTCATCGTGGCTCCCGGCAACCCGCTGGGCATCCATGACATCACCGACCTTGCGCGCGAGGACGTGCGCTTCATCAACCGCCAGCGCGGCAGCGGCACCCGCGTGCTGCTGGACTACCGCCTGAAGCAGCTGGGCATCCGCCCGCAGCAGCTGGCCGGGTATGAAGACGAGGAATACACGCATATGAACGTGGCCGCCGCCGTGCTTTCCGGCCGCGCCCATACCGGTCTGGCCGTGCGCGCCGCCGCCTGCGCCCTGGGCCTGGACTTCGTGCCCGTGGGCGTGGAGGAGTACGACCTGGTCATCCCGCAGCGCTATGCCGAGGACGAACGCATCCTCGCCCTGCTGGATGTCATCCGCTCCGAGGCCTTCCGCAAGGAAGTGGCCGCCCTGGGCGGCTACGGTGTGGAAAAGACCGGTCAGGTCATCTGGGAATACGACGGCCGCTAGGCCGGTATAGTGTTGGGAGCTCTTCGGGGGAGGGGGACAACGGGCCTTTTCGGGCTTCCCCCCTTTCCCCGTCGCGTCTCATCAAGAAAAAAAGATAGCCAGAGTGCCGCTGATGCGCGCGTTCCGGGATAAAGAGGATACTGATGGATGAGCTGACCTTGCTGGCAGATCTGCACAAAGCAGGACTGCGTCAGGGCCCGGGCAGCCCGGACGTCACTCGCCGGGCCATGGTGCTGGCAGGACTTGACGGTTCACGCCCGCTGGAAATTGCGGATATCGGCTGCGGCACAGGCGCCGCCAGCCTGGAGCTGGCCCGGATACTGGATGCCCGGATCACGGCCGTGGACTTTCTGCCTTCCTTCCTGGACGTCCTGCGGCAGCGTGCGCAGGCCCAAGGGCTGAGGCGGATCATAACGCTGGAAGCATCCATGGACGCCCTTCCCTTCACGGATGCATCCTTTGATGTCATCTGGTCGGAAGGGGCTGTCTACAATATGGGCTTTGAGGCCGGAATAGCCGCCTGGAAACGCTTCCTCAAGCCCGGCGGCAAGATGGTGCTTTCCGAGATCACATGGACGACCGCCGCACGACCGCAAACCATCACGGATTACTGGACAGCACAGTACCCGGAGATAGATACCGCCTCCGCCAAGCTGGCCGTACTGGAGCGTCACGGCTACAGGCCGGAAGGCTACTTTCTCCTGCCCCCCTGCTGCTGGCAGGAGCATTATTACGGCCCTTTGCGGGAACGCTTCCCCGCCTTCCTTGACCGTCACGGGCATAGCCCCCAAGCTGCGGCCATCGTGGCAGCCGAGGAAAAAGAGATGGCCCTGTACCAAAAATATGGCCAGTTCTACAGCTACGGCATGTATGTGGCCGCCAAAGTCTAAGATGCGGTCTTGATGTTTTTGTCCCCGTGTTCCTGCCTTCCAGACAGGTGGCGCAGGCCCTCTTCTTCTGGTGGCCCGCAGGAGGCCCGTGGATGCTGACCTTGCTGGCCCTGTACGGCGGCCTGTTCCTCACCGCGCTGGTGGCGGCCACCCTGCTGCCCGCGCAGTCGGAGCTGCTGCTGGGCACCCTGATGGTGCAGAGCGGGGAACCGGCCTGGGCCCTCATCACCGTGGCCACCCTGGGCAACAGCGCGGGCTCGGCCGTCAACTGGTGGCTGGGCCGTTATCTCACCCGCTTTCAGGATCGCCGCTGGTTCCCCTTCTCGCCGGAGTCCCTGCGCAAGGCCGAGGGCTGGTACCACCGTTACGGCCGCTGGACCCTGCTGTGCAGCTGGATGCCCGTCATCGGCGATCCCCTGACCCTGGTGGCCGGTACCTTGCGCGAACCCCTGCCCTCCTTCCTGCTTCTGGTGGTGCTGGCCAAACTGGGCCGCTATCTGGCGGTGGCCGGTGTGGCCTTGGCGCTCTGGTGATAGATGAAAAAAGGACGCCCGAAGGCGTCCTTTTTTACATCCATCTCAGAATCTCATCCCAAGATGTCCCTTATAAGCGGTTTTTGAAGGGGGTGGGGGAGTTTGAGGGGGCGGG
>ERZ772882.2167-NODE-2167-length-18521-cov-3.562222_pt1 | contig 18521 bp, 20 predicted proteins | sample MGYA00580576_ERZ772882 | MGnify/ENA primary metagenome ERZ772882 (study PRJEB29015, sample SAMEA2737658) | human gut metagenome | biome: human gut; feature: human-associated habitat; material: faeces | place: China | collected 2012 ... | reverse complement strand
TTTTTAAGGAGAACTCAATGGCATTGGCACGGGAATACTCGCCGTATTTCTGCAAGGCCCAGGTGATGTAGCCGCTGCCAAAGTTGTAGCCTTGGAGTGCCAGCTGAATATGGTCAAGGTCAATGGGACTTTCGGCTCCGGCTGTTTGCAAACAGTCTGCTAGGCTGTGGATGCCAACCGCAATGGAGTATTCCGGGTCCGTAATGCCTCCGGGGGTTCTGGGGTACTGGGTGTTATACCCGCATTCGGAGGCCTGCATGGGGTCATTGCCCCTGCCGCCGGATTCCTGCATCATAACGGCCTGAATCAGCAGAACATAATCCGGGATGCCATACTGTTTGGCATATTTGCGGATGACCGGCTCATAGGCTTCCACCTCCGCACTGAGGGGCAGCGTTTCCGTGGATTCGTCCTGGCTTCCGAAGATGGCGGCACCGCAGCCGATGAGGACAACAATGACGATCACCAGAACGGAAGCAACTCCACCGGCGGCAATGGCTGTGTATAGTGCCTTTGCCGCCTCTGCCGCAGACCTGGCCAACTTTGCTGCCAGCTCTGCGGCTTTCTTTGCGGCCACCACCGCCCTGCGCCCAGCGGTGGCGGCTGCGTGGCTGCTCTTTTGGGCAGCTGTGATGGTGGCCTTTTGCGCTTCCCGGAAAGCTTTCTCGGCGGTGGCATCCACAAGCTTTTCAGATGCTCGTTCAGCGGTCTTAATGGGAACTGCCCCCTGTTTAGTCCGAATCGGTAAATCGGATTTCTTTTTTATAGGAATCTGCCCTTTAGATGCCGTTCCCTTGTCAAGCGAAACCGTGTTATGGAAACCATCTGTCTTTGCGGTGCCAACTGTAGAGCTTCTGGTTTGGTCCATTGGTTTGAAAACCGCCTGACTATCTGGCAACGGTATTGTGGAAGAATTTCTTTTGGATGCCTCCACCTGCTGAGAAAAATGTGCTTTCTCTATTTGCAGTTTCTCCTGCTTTTGGGTCTGCCTCTGCCGGACAATGTTTTGTACAGCTGCTTTCCGTGCTGCTTCCTGCTGCGCAGTCTGGGCAGGGACAGCTATAGATTGCTCACGGGTGCGAATTGGCTTTTGGGCAGTGCGGTGAGACAAAGCATCGGAGCTTTCCGGGACACCTCCCGTTGCATTTGCCTGCTGTTGCTGGACGATTCTTTCTACCGCTGCTTTCCGCCCTGCTTCTTGCTGTGTTGCAGGACTGCTTCTGGAAGGCCCTTTTGCAGGTGTCTTTTGATATTCCTCCGGCATATCCGCTTCCAACGAAATTCCATGCTTATCATCATTCCTTTGGTGAAGCGAGCGTATTTCCCGCACCGCAAAGGAGGCCCCATCCCGAACGGCATTCTCTGCCGTCCGGGAGATTTTTTCTTCCGCATAGTTATTCGGGGACTCCGACTGCCCATTTTGCTTTTGGGCTGCCTGCTCCTGCCTTGCTTTTACGAAGCTGCGCTGCATCTGCTGCTGGGCGGTGCTGAGAACGGGCTTTCCCTGATTTTGCCTTGTCTTGATTTCCGGCAATGGCATCGCCCCCTATCAGGACTGACCGGCGAACCGCCCTTCACCGGGGCGGGTGGTCATAAGCTGGTAGAGCTTGGTATTTTTCGGAAAACGGTTGATGAAAGGGACCAGGGCACTGCCGTATTTGATAAGGCCGGAACCGGCTTCCACATTGGTGATGTAGTTCATCTGTTCATTGGAGATGTTCAGGAGTCTGCCCAGCTTTTCCCGGTCAGAAGCCGCCTGATTCAGCATGACAATAAACTCGGAATTGGAAAGCATGGTGCTGGCTTGAACAGAATCCAGCAGATATTCCACATTCTGGGTAATTGCCGTGGGAAAAGCGTTGCGCTTTCGGAACTGCCGCCATGCGGAATTGAAGAAGGCGGCGGAGAACTCATTTTCAAAAACCACATGGAACTCATCGATGAATACATGGGTCCGCTTGCCTTTTTTCCAGTTCAGAGTCACACGGTTCAGCATGGTGTCGGTAATGACCAAGAGCCCGGTGGGCTTCAACTGCGCCCCCAGGCCGTGAATGTCAAATACCACCACCCGCTTATCCAGGTCTACATTGCTCTGCTTCCCGAAAATATCCAGGGAGCCGGTGGTGTACAGCTCCAAGGATAGTGCAATCTGCTTGGCTTCCGGCTCCGGCTGCTCCAGCAGGGTGTCCCGCAGGGTGCAGAGGGTGGGAACCGTTCCTGTATAGGCTGCATTCCGGTAAACCATCGTAATACACCGGTCAATAATGGATTTGTGCTGGGGACCAACCCCTTTCTTGTCGATCTGCTCGATCAGGGATAGGATGAACTCGGACTTGACCACAATGGGGTTGTTCTCCCCATAGCCGTCCACCATGTACATGGCGTTGAGCCGATCCCGCCCGCCTGCGGAAACATGGATTACGGAACCCATATCCCCCATGGCCTCCACCAGAGGGGCGTACTCCCCTTCGGGGTCACATACCAGAATATCGTCCTCGGTGTTCAGCATCAGGAAGGTCATCAGTTCCTTGGCGGAGAAGGACTTGCCGGAGCCGGGGACACCCAGCAGGAATGCGGACTGGTTCAGCAGATTCTCCTTGTTGCACATGATGAGGTTGTGGGAGATGGCGTTTTCTCCAAAGTAGATACCGCCCTTGTCCATGATCTCCTGGACCTTAAATGGCATGAACACCGCAAGGCTCTCCGTAGTCAGGGTACGGAAGGCGTTGAGCTTCCGGGTGCCAATGGGCAGGACTGTGTTCAAGCCGTCCATCTGCTGATACTTGAGGATAGCCATCTGGCACATGCGCTTCCGAGCGGTAGAGAGAACGGCATCCGTATCCATATCCAGCTGTTCCTTGGTATCTGCGGTAATGACCATGGTCAGGATACCGAAGATCATCCGCTGGTCACGGGTGGTCAGATCATCCAAAAACTCCTTGCTTTCCTTTCGCTGCAATTCCATATCATAGGGGACAACAGCGGAGAAATTGTTGTTGCTGTTCTGGCGGCGCTGCCAGTTGGTAATGTTCGTCTCCACACCGAGAAGCCGGTTTTCTACCTCCCGCACAGCCTCGTCTGTGGGAATGGGTACCATGTCAATGGAGAGCATCATATCCCGGTTCAAATCCGTCAACTCGGATACGAAATCATCCTGAATGTAGCTGGCGTAGTCCTTAAGGTACAGTACCCTGGCGTACCGTTCCCCGATCTGGAGATAGTCGCTGTGCCGTTCCATGGAATCCGGGCAGATGTAGTCCCGGAAGCTGTGACCCTTCCGGGCAGAGTCCCGCAGAGAGAAGCGGAACTCATTTTCTTCTCCCCTACGGTAGAAACGGTGGAGAATTTGCAGCCGCTCCATGGCATTCATGGGACCGCAGGTGGAGCCAAGGGCGGCGAAGTGGGCAGAAAGATCTGCTTCCACACGGGCAAAGAAGCTCCGGGCGGCGTCTACATCCTTTTTGCGGACGGAAACGGTCAAAAATTTCTCCTGGACAATGCCGTTGCCATTGGTGGCCTTGTCCAGAAGCATCTGGTTGTATTCCTCCCGGTAGTCATCCAGACCGTCCCACTGCATGGGCATGAGAATGGACTTTTCAAAATTGATCTGGCTCATCTTATGGTTGAAGATGGTGATTTTGGTGGTAGCTCCGCAATCCAGACTGTTGATAAGAGCAGAGTAGCCCCGGAACATCTTCTCCTTGTCCGGCTCCGAGGCCACCTGATAATTGATGTCCGTGAAGCGGAAGGTTTTTGCGTACCGTCCACCGGTGAGGAAAATCCCGTCCGCCCAAATTTTTTGAATGGGGATCACATCCTGGACACGCCGGGGAATGACATATTTCTCCCGGTCCTGTCGCACCAAAGTACGAATGGATTTCATCATTTCTTATACGCCTCCTTTTCGTGGTTAGAGATGGTGTTCTCCAACAGCTTGTAGTAGAGATCATCCGGTTCCGAAATAAGCCGCTTTGGTTCCAGCAATTCCGAACGAATCCAGGCCCAGGCCAGCTGTTCGGCGGTCATGCCGTGGTAGTTGATAAATCCCATAGCCGCAAATGGTGCGGCTCCCAGAATACACATCCAGCTGACGGTTTCCGTCTCCACATAGGGCTTCAGCAGAAAGTACAGTCCCACGGCAACCAGCATTGCCGCCAGAGAGAAGCCGCACTGCCGCATGGAGAGGCCAAAGAACATGGATTCACTGTAGGACTGGATCTCTTTGTTGATTTTTACTTCCAATGGTTTCCTCCTTTTTGTGTAAAAGAAAAACGTCCTCCAGACGGAAGACGTTTGAATATGATCTAGGGAACTTTCATGGCGGATTTAGCCTTAAAAGTTCCCTAGCTTTGCAGTATAACGAAATGTGGACAAACCGGTTTTGATCTGCCAATGACCCGGTGGGGTGCTTACTTTTCGTTCAGCAGCCAATCCAGCAGATTCAGAGATTTGATTCCATTGTAGGATCTGATGAAGTCCCGATCCATGGACAAAACGATTTTTTCGTAATTATCCGAAATCATTTGCAGGGGCCGCAGTTCCCGCTCCCGGGTTTCCGGTGAAAGCATACTTTCCGTTACCTGAATGTAAACCTTGTCCTCTGGCTTTTCCGCTACGAAGTCCACTTCGGTATCGCCTACTTTTCCGATATATACCCGGTAGTCCCGGCGAAGCAGCTCCAGATAGACGATGTTTTCCAGAATATGTCCCCGATCTGCATCCCGGTAGCCCAGCAGCATATTCCGGAAGCCCATGTCGATGATATAGTTCTTGCCTAGCGTTTTCAACAGCTGCTTGCCCTTCACATCATAGCGGCCAACAGAAAAGAAAATATAGGCACTGTGGAGCATAGAGATATACTTCTCAACGGTTTTCCCCGCAACATTCCGTCCTTTAATATCGCCCTCGTTGTACAGTACATTTCCAATGCTGCTGGGAGAATTGATACTGCCTATATTGGAGCAGAGAAACAGCATGATCTTCTGAAGCATGGCCTGATCGGCACCCTCATTGCGCTGTAAAATATCGCGCAGGACGACAGTGGAATAGATGCCCTCCAATGCCTGATTGCTTCGGGCTTCATTGAACTGGTACTCCCGCAGAATGGGCATACCACCAAACTGCAAATATTTCTGGAATTTTTCTTCTAGGGTGACAGACTGGTCAAAGCTGTAGAATGTCAGGAACTCCTTAAAGGACAGGGGCAGCATCCGGATTTCCACATAACGTCCGGAAAGCAGGGTGGAAAACTCCGTGGACAGCAGATAGGCGTTGGAGCCGGTGATGTAAATATCCACATCATAATCCAGCCGGAAGGATTCAATGGCCTTTTCCCAGTGGCTTACCGCTTGCAGTTCGTCGAAAATCAGATAGGTTTTTCCGCTATCTGGAATCTTTTGGCTGACATAGTCGTAGAAGGCAAGATAATCGGAAAGCGTCCGGTAGCGCAGAGACTCCAGATTCATATGAATAATGTGAGATTCCGCAACGCCCTGCTCCAGAAGATACTGATGGTACAGTTCCAGCAGGGACGATTTGCCACACCTACGAATGCCAGTGACGATCTTTACCAGATCTACATTTCGGTTTTGAATGAGCTGCCTCAGATATTCCGGGCGATTGACGAGTTCCACCATTGTTGCATACCTCCGTGGCTTTTCTTTTATTATACCCCGGAGCAATGCAATGTCAATAGTTTCGAACTTACAAGTCGAAAACTATTATAAAAACGACAGTTTTCGACCTGACTATAGTCCCATCATCTCCCGCACAACCCGATCTGCCATTTTCACAGAACCTACGAGAATGAGCATATTGAAGATTAGTTCTCCGATGTAGCTCCACACCATCGTAGCAGCTGCCGCTCCTGCATCTACCACCGGGGGCGAGGATGCAAAGGCGGAGAAAATGACGCAGGCCAGAACGATGACGGCTCCTTCCAGGCAGACGGAAGCGTAGCTTTTGAGAAAGCTCTTGCCGATGCTCTGGGTGGGTTCCCCGGCAAAGGTGGACAGCGGAATGGGGGCAATGGCTGTGTACATAAACATTTTGAAAAAGCGCCCGTAGACGCTGAGGATCATCTGAAAAGACAGCACCCAGATGAACAGGCCGCCGATCAGCGTGACGGCCCACAACGGGATGGATTCAAAGAACCCGCAGTCCTCAATGGCCGAAACGATTTCAGATGGCAGCACAGCGGACTGGGGCTGTCCAAAGCCCGCCGCCTGCATGATGGTGGAGATCACCCCCTGCACAATGTCCAATAGTGCCAGCATTAAATCCATGCCGTAGGTAATCACGCCTTTGGCCAGGGCGAAGCGCACGAACAATCGCAACGCATGTTCAGGGCGTTTCACCTCCGTCAGGGAGCCACAGGTTTTCATAACACCGATCACAAAGAACAACACCAGCAGGGCATAGCCAATGGCCTGCAAGGCCCCGTGAATGCTGGACACCACATTCCAAAGGGTGCCGCCCTTGAAGCTGGTGGGGGACTGGAAAATGAGCTGCCAGATCTCACTGAGCTTGTCATTCCAGACATTCAGGGCTTTTTCCAGGTTTTGTACGACCCAGTTGTCTGACAATGGTTTTCACCTCCTATCCTGGGCAGGCCCTGCGGCCTGCCCTTTGTGGTTTCTTACGCAATGATCAGGTCCAGAATCTCCTTGGCGAAGGTGATGACGATACCACCGGCCAGAGTCAGGAAGCCGTTGCTCCGCTGGGAGGGGTCATGGGACTGCAAGGAAAGGCCCACCTGGACAATGCCCCAGCCCAGCAGAATGAGGCCTACGGCCCGAATCAGGCCGAAGATAAAGGTACTCAGGTTGTTGACCACGGTCAGGGGATCGCTGGCAGCATAGGCGGGCATGGTCAGACCCAGGACCATGGCACCGGTGAGTACGGCGCAGCTGTAGCGGCGGAAACCTTTGCGGACGGGTTCGGGCATGGGCAAGCGGTTAGAAGTCCGACGGGTGGTGGGATGAATGATGTTGTGGATAATGTTTTTCATAAGTTACCTCCTGATGTTTGTTAGAATTTTGATTTTGGTTATTTTCCTGCGCTTTCTTGCGCATGAAGTCATAGACTTCCTCCTCGGTGAGGACGACATAATCCCCAGCGTCGGTGTCCTCGGGAATCGCCTGTTTCAGCTTTTCCAGGTTGATGGAAACAGCGGCAACGCTCAACGGGTCTGTGCCGTGCTGGTAGGCCGCAGCCTTTCCATCTGTGGTGAGGGCCACATTGAGGTGCTTGAGGATGTTGTATTTCAGATCCTTCACAGGGCGTTCGCCCCGAATAAAAAGGAGCGCATAGCGGTTGTCCAGCATACGCACTTCATCCGGGGTCATCAGCTCCCGTCCGGCAGTCTGAAAGTTGGTGGTGTAGCTTCCGCTGCGGCCTTTGGATTGGCCGTAGGTGTTGGTGTCGATGGTTTGTTTCCCAAGCAGCTTGGACACATACTCGTGGGTGGATTGCTCATTGCCGCCTAAGTATAGGAAGGTATCGCAGTTGCCTACGATGCTTTCCCATTGCTTATCAAAGAGTGCTTTCAGCTGGGCCAGATTCTGGAGGATGATGCTAACGGAAATTTCCCGGCTTCGCATGGTGGCAAGAAGCTTGTCGAAATCATCCGGCAAGGCCACGTTGGCAAACTCGTCCATGACAAAGTGGACATGGACCGGCAGCCGCCCGCCATGCTCAAAGTCTGCCTTTCGGTAGAGCTGCTGGAACAGCTGGGTGTAGAGCATTCCAACGATGAAGTTGTAGGAGCTGTCGCTGTCGGGGATCACCGCGAATACGGCAGTTTTCCGCTCCCCAATTGCTCCCAGCTCCATTTCATCTGTCTGGCTAATGCCGGCCAGAGAAGTCAGGTTGAACTTCTCCAGATGGGAGATCAGAGTGATCTGAATGGATTTCAGGGTTTTGCCGCTGCCGGAGTGGTAGCCTTTGTAGTACCGCACGGCGATATGCTCCGGATTTTTCCGCTCCAACCGCTCAAACAGCTCGTCCAGGGTGGAGGCATATTCCTCGTTGTCCTCTTTCACATCACCGGCTCGGATCATGTCCATGACCATGGGGAAGTTCTGCTCCTCCGGGGGTGCTTCGTAGTGGAGGTAGGAGATCAGGGCCTTTAGGAGCATGGCCGCCATATCCTCCCAGAAGTGGTCGGAGGACTTGCTGCCCTTTGGGGTGGTATTCTTCATAATGTTGGTGGCAAGCCGCTGAATGTCATCGTCGTCCCGGAGATATACAAAGGGATTGTAGCAATGGCTCCGTTCCGGGTTGATTAAATCCAGGACCTTGATGACATAGCCTTTTTTCTCCAACAAATGGCCGGTGTCCCGCAAAAGTTCTCCCTTGGGGTCCAGGATCACAAAGGAAGTGTTGGCCTGCATGATGTTGGGCTTGGCGTAGAAGCGGGTCTTACCGGCACCGGAACCGCCGCAGATCAGGACATTCAGGTTCCGCCGATGCTTCCGCCCGTCCAGGCCCAACGCCACCTGCTGGGTCAGCAGCTTATTGGCGTTCCCGTTCTGTTGGTAGCGCTTGGCAATGGATAGAGGATTCCCCCACCGGGCAGAACCCTGTTCCTCCCGCCGCCTGTAGACACGCTCGTTGGAAACGTAGATGCCAATGCCAAGGCCGTAGAGCATGAGGAAGATCAGCAGCGTTTTGAGGCTCTTGTCACACCAGATGATGTGAAAGGGATTTTCCAATGCCGTGCCGAAACCTTTCAGCAGCGTGCCCAGGCCGCCTTCCAATAGAGGAGCGGCCAGCAAGGCCAGCCAGACAACGGGGACAATACCGCAGACATAGAGAACGCAATTTTGCCGGGACAGCTTATCGTTCACGGTCAAACTTCCTTTTTGGCTTTTTCTCCGGGGCATCAATGACCTTGATCAGCAGGGCGTTGATGTCCTCCGTGGGTTTGCCGTCCCGGAGAAGAAAATTGCGGAAAGCGTTAAGGCCATTGACCATGAGCCGCTGCTCATAGTCGCTGACCTGGATCAGATGCTGTACTTCTGCCATGCGCACCTCCTTTACCGGGCATCGTCCCGCTGTCGGCTGCCGTGGCTTTTGGCATCCAGGAAGCGGAACATATCAGCGGAAATCTGATTGGCGGCGGTGCGGATGGATTTTAGATATTCCCGCAGCTGCTTCGGCTCCATCTCCGTATACTTCTGGGGCAGCTGGGTGACGGCAAGACTTTTGCCATCGATCCCATTGCGCTGGCAGAGCATGTTGCCGACACACTGGGCGAGAAATATATTGTTTTCCCGGGTGTAGTTCCCGGTATCCAGATAGGCGTGGGCAAGCTCCTGGGCCACACCCCGGAATACGTCCTCCATGGACTGGCCCCGCCGAACAAAGACGGTTTTCTCCTGGGGACTGTAGAGGGCACTTTGCCCATCCGGCAGCTCGTCCCGGAAGTCCACTTTGCAGGGGGCGTAGCGCACCATAGCGTTGAGAAGCAGCCGGGTGTCTGGGCTGACAGCAGGCTGCTTTGTGGGGGTCAACGTGGTCTGGGAAATATCAAAGACACGCTTGATATGGATGTTGACACCTTTGGTACCATCCTTTCGAGTGTAGGAATTTCCCGGCTCCATGAGAAGAATGCCGGATTCTCCCTTTCGGATATAGCCGCCCCGGCCACGCCAGAGATTGGCATCTCCCAGATCGGTGGCCTCCGGTTTCTGGGCGGCAACCAACAAGGCATTGCTGACGGAATACCGCTCGAATTTGGACTGCACATCCAGGTAGGTCTGGAAAGCCTTTCCGTTTGTACCCATCTTTTTCAGAGTGTCATCTACCATGGCATAGGCAGCTTCCCGGTCCTGCTGCTTGCGGTTGGCCCATTCCTCCTTGTCAAAAATTTCGTTCATTTCATCGTTCCTTTCCTTTCGCAATTTTTTCTACCACCTTATCGGCAATGGTGTTCTGGGGCTGGTGTGCAGCCCTTTCCTGCCGAATTCTCTGCATCGTCTCACGGACGGAGGGCGGGTTATCCAAAAAGATTTCTTCGCCCCATCTGTTCAGCGATGTACTCTCGGACGGATGTTCGGCCTCGGTCCGTCCGGTCAGAGGGTTTTCTTCCACAATGTGTTTCTCCGGTTCCTCACCAAACAGCTCCTTCACGAAATCATCGTTATGGGGTTTGTCAGAACCGGAGCGCACATCCGCGTCCTCCTCGGTACGGGCCTTATTCTGCTCCTTGACAAGCTCTGTTTTGAGAGACGCCAAATCCACAGTGGCAAGACCGAACCGGGTAAAAATGCGGTTGACCTTGGCGGCGTCCTCTGCCCGCACCATAATGTCCGTAATGCCATCGGTGGCGTTTTTGTCTTTGAGGACACAATAAAGAACACCGTACTTCTTGGCCTCCTCGCAGAATTTCTGAAGGTCCCCATCCTTGACAGCGAACACCTTCAGCTCCTTGCCGGAGCGGAGCATATTGGTCAGACGGATTTTGCCTTTGGTTTTCTTCTGGTCTTTCAAAATGGCGTAAATCATAATGGCCAGCTGCTTGGCGGCGGAGCCGGACAATTTTGCCGCAACCTCAACGCCGTTCAAACTCAGCCGGACGACCTGATCTGCCGCCTCGCCGGAATAGCTCATGCTGTTCTTCCTCCTTTCTTTCGATTTCCTGTTCCTGCTGTAGTTGCTCCAGATTCCGCTCCATCAGAGCGGAACGAGCTTCGATTCCGTCACATAATTTCACCTCCTGACGCAGTGCTTTTATCTCAGAGGAAACCTCTTTGATACGATTTTTCAGACAATCTATGGCAGGGGCATCCTCCCTGCGGGTGGCCGTCCGAAGCTGGTTTCTAAGGGCATTTCGCTCCTGTTCCAGTTCGGAGATTCTACCTGTGGATTTTTCCTTGTGGGATTCCAGTTCGGCGGCGGTGCCGTATTCGTGCTTGGCAAGGAAGCGGGTCTCCGCATCCAGCTTGTCCAGAAGGATCAGGTCCTGCCGCATAGAAAAAGGCACCCGTTTCACGGATGCCGGATGCTTTTGGATGATGCGCAGCTCGTAGCAGTAGCGCAGGTATAGGGCGTGAATGCCCTTGGCTTTGGGGTAGGGCACAAATGGATGGTGAATTCTTGCCATTCGGTCCTCCTCCGGGAATGGTGTCTGTCTGCGCACATTGTCATAAACCCGGTCCAGAATTTCGGTCAGAGAATATCCAGGCCCCAGACGGTGGAAGCGGAAGTATCCTTTCGCTCCTGGCGGCCTTAGTGCCGGATATTTGAGGGGCTGCCCATCCAGGGTGCGGGTTTTGAAGGTGTAGCCCATAGCCTGCATAGCTTCCTGAAAATTCCGCTGGGTGGTGGATGCCAGAACGGCACGGTCAATGTCGGAGCGGATAATGCTGCGCAGGGTGGGCTTTCCATCTTTTTCGGCTGCCCATTCGCTGTAGGTTTTGCCCCGGCCTTTGGGATTCCGAATCACGGACAGGCCGTACTCCTTGCAGAGAGCATCGGACGCTCGCTGCATTTCCTTATAATCCTGCTTGGTGCGGTGGTATTTGATACCGTCCACAAAGGACACGGTGTTGATAACAAAGTGGGAATGCAGATGGTTGGCACGGTCCAGGTGGGTAGCTACAAGCACCTGATACCGATCTCCCCACAGCTGCTGTGCCAGCTTGATTCCAATTTCATGGGCAATTTCTGGGGTGGCTTCGCCGGGCGCAAAGGACTGGTAGCCGTGATAGGCAATGACACCATCCTCTTTCCCGTAGAATTTCTTGATTTTCTGCATCTCCATTTTTGCGGTATTGGGATGGCAGTTGATGCCGGACACAAATCGCTGAACTACTTCCTCTCCGTCCCGCACCTGGGTTTGACTGGTCTTGCGCTGCTGGATGGCGTAGTCAATGACATCGGACAAGTCACCGTCGCCGCTGGAAACGGCGGTAGTTTTCTCCGCGTTTTCCACATAGTCCAGGACCTTTCCAACCCTGCCATGAACACGCCAGATGGAGGTAACTGCCATAGGTCAGCACTCCATAGGTACAGGATCAAGGACCGCTGCCAGGATTTTCTGAACAGCTTCCTCAAACAGCAGAACGCTATCATCGTAGTGCTTGGCATCAATGATACCAAGCGCATGGGCTTTCATAGCAATTTGATTGAGGTTGTTCCCGATGTAATGCAGCTCTCGCACCATGTCAAAAAAGTCAGGAGGCGGTGCTTCTTTTGGTACAACACCGTTGATAAGATGCCGCAGATAGGCGGCAACAGACAGGCGGCTGTGCCTTGCTTTTTCTTGCAGATTCCTGGCCTCTGCTCTGTTCAGCCATAACTGGATTTTAACATTTCGATTGCGAATAGATTTCACTCCTTGCTGGTTGAAATACAGGGGTATCAGGGGTTTCCCCTGACAAGCGGCCTTTGTGGGAGTACAAAGGCGATGCTTGCTCTATAAATGACAAACCTCCTACTGGTAGTTCTTTTTGTGATCGGGCCGAAGAAACAGCCATGCCTCCCGACGGGTCTGCATGAACTCGTCGTATTGGGACTGGTACAGTTTTTCTTTCAGCCATCGCTTTTCCTCCGGGGAAATAGGGGTAGTCCTGGGCTTGCCGCAGCCACAGGATGCTGTGGATTTTGTGTTCAAATGGGCATCACCTCCTATTGCAATTTGGATATAAAAAAGCACCACCCTTTCAGGCGGTGCATAGGGCTTAAAATAGGTATTTGCAACCAGACATACTTTTCTATTCTTCGCATCGCACATGACAAAAAGCAGCTGTTTCCTGTTGTGTTGGAAAATGAAATTACAGGGCGTATTTTCTTTTATAATTGCACATTCTGCGTATTCTGTGAAAAATGGAATCATCTTATATTTCAGAAAAACTTGATTTCCTGAAATACCCATGTTTTTCAGGCATAAAAAGGCATCTGCCGTTGTGAAGACAGATGCCTTTTTATGGTTCGGATTATTGCAATGCACTCAGATCGATTTCGTATTTCATTGTTTTGGGCGGTTGATGGACTTTCATAAACATGACCATATACCAAGGATAATACCATACCCCATCAATGAATTCGATATTTCCTTTGCAGAGTACGGTTGCTTTTTCAAATCTCCAGCCCTCTATTTTGCGGATTCTGTCCATGGCGGAATGTACATTGAAATCGTTTCCGGATTTGGCCTCAATCAGTTCGATTCCCATTCCATTTTGAATGACGAAGTCGATTTCGCCGGTTTTCTTTCCGTCATAATAATTCAGCTGGAATCCATTGCATCTTAGCTGCTGTGCGATCATATTTTCCAGAATGCTGCCCATATTGATCTGCAGTGCGCCGTTTAGAATTTCAAACTGCACATTTTCCATACAGGCGGCGCACAACAGGCCCGTATCTGCCATAAACAATTTGAAAAGATTCCGTTTTTCATTGAGCATGAGCGGTGGCTGCGGCTCCTCCACATTGTAGCATGGAAGGGCAACGCCCGCATCGGCCAACCAGTTGAAGCTGTCTGCATAGCGGAGCTGACGACCGTTGGGGTCTAATGCGGCCAGCACAAATCTTCGCTTTTTATCATTCAACTGGCTGGGAATGCTGTCAAAAATAGCGCGGACCTTTACCTTTTCGCTGCCCTGTGTATACTGCGCAATATCCAATCGGTACAGCTCTAATATTTCCGTTTGACGGGCAATCACCTGGGCAATATCGTGGGTATTTACATAGGTCTGGACAACATCCGGCATACCGCCGACCACTATATAGCTATAGAGCAGCTTGCACATGGTCTGATGAATGGCATCCGTAACCGGCGTTCCCGTTTCATAGCAATCCTTGAGGTACTGAATGGTCGATTTTTGCACGCCGTTGGCCCACAGATATTCCTCTAGGTCCATGGGATACATCTGGTAAAGTTCTTCAAAGCCCACCGGATAGGACCGTACCTCTTTGTGACGAACACCCAAAAGGGAACCGGATTCGATATAGTCAAAGCGGCCATCCTCCACCAGGAACTTGATGGCGGTTCTGGCGTTGGGGCATGCCTGAATTTCATCCAGAAGCACCAACGTGTTTCCGGGAATCATTGGCTTTCTGGTGTAGGCGGTCAGATTCGTGATGATCGTATTGGCGTCCAGATTCCCGGTGAATATCTTTGTTGCGTCGGTATCGGTAATAAAATTGATTTCCACAAAACAGGAATACTGCTCCTTACCAAATTGACGAATAACGGTTGTCTTGCCGATCTGACGCGCACCCATAATGCAAAGGGCCTTTCTTTTCGGTTGTCCTTTCCACTCCAGCAGCCTGTCATATGCCTTCCGATACAGCATTCTGTCACCTCCTGATCGTATTGTAACGCAGTTAGTGTAACATTATTCTGCGGATTTGTCAAATGGAATGTAACGTTTTTCTCTGCTGGAGAGGGCAATACTTAACGCTCCCGGCTTTGAGGCTTATAAGGCACAGATTCAATACCGTCTCTTGAACGGAAGAACCGTTCCGGGAGACGGTATTTTTCCAGATACCGCTTCTGCTGCTCCTTGGAAAGGCTGCCGAAGGATTCTCCGCTGCAATCGCAGATGAAGAAAGTGCCGGCGATAATATCCGCAATATCTCCGGTATCCTCATCCCGGATGGCCCGGTTCAGGGGCAGACCGTTGATTTTTCCTTCCTCGTTGCAGACGATACAGACCTGTTCCTCGAAAGGGTAATAGGCTTCAATGTCGCCGCCTACTGTTCGCTGCATGGCATCCAAGGTGGTGCCGATCTGCGCAATCCGGGCCAGTTTTCCAGGCTCCACCAGAACCACCCGGATGGTGGGTGCCTGGACAACATCGTTGGCAAGCTCCGGCTGAAATGGAATCTCCTTGAATCCAATGCTGTCACAGAAATAAAAGCCCGGTGTGATGCTGGCGGCATCCTCCACCTCCACGACATCCGAAACGGACAGACTGTGACCCTGAAAGTCCTCCGATCTGCCGGATTGAAAGAGGACAAACACATCCTCCAGATTCCGGCATTTCACATCCCCGGAATAGACCTTATCGTATGCGGCACAATCCGGCTCTGCGGATCGCAGCACCTTGCGGACAGCATCCAGACCCATGAATTTGAGCCGCTGAGTGTCCCGGCCCTGGTTGATTTGATAGATATTGATTTTCAACGACTGTATTCCTCCTTTCGCTTCAAGCCAACTCTGATTTTCAGCTGGTCATTAACATCCTTACCCCACCTGGGCGGCTCGTCCCAGATTTCATATCGGTCCCGCAGACCGCCCACGATTCCGGCTGCCGCACCCCGACCAATGGAATCATTATCCAGATGGAGCCGCAGAACCTGGATCTCCGGGTGATCTGCCAGATACCGGGACAGTGCCACCGGAACCACGTTCTCCCGCTTGGTGACAAACACGCCTGCAAGGGACAGTAAGTGATCCTCACGCCAATTCCGGCCCTCGAACAACTCCAGGGTGGCGTAGCTTAGTGCGTCAATGGCAGATTCAAAGACATGGACGGTCCGGCTGTTTCCAGGAATGGAGAAGGAGTAGTGCTTGTCGCTGCCAGATAACTCTCCTTTGTAGTTCCCAACGGTTCCCCGAACGTTGCCGTAGCGGGGAACACCTTCCTTGTCATAGCCCAGGAACACGGCACTGTGGTATTTCCTGGATTCAAAGAGCAGATCACTTTCCAGGCAGTAGCGGATGATGACATCATGGATGCCCCGGCCTTTCAGGTAGCGGATGACCGTATCGGCGTTGTCATTCCGCTCCGGGAGCAAAAGCCGTTTCGGCTCCTGCTTTGGAGCCGGTGCGGGAATTGCCTTGGGCAGCGGTTTCCCCTGAATGATTTCCATGGCCTCCAAAAAGGAACAGCCCTTGACCTTTACAAGATAGTCAAGGGCTGTTTTGCCGCCAATTTGTCGGGAAAACCAGTGCCATTTTCCGTTGCTGATTTTGAGAGAATCGTGTTCTTTGGTGCAGTAGGTATCGCCGGATACCTTTACCAGCTGGTCCGGCTCATAGATTTGGAGGTATGTCAGCAAGTCCAGCTGTTTGGCCTGTTGAATGTCCTCCGGGGTGAAGTAGGCCATAGGCTATCGTTCCTCCCGGTGGGATTTGGCTTTTGCTGTCTGAATGACCGTATTCGCACGATCTTCCACAGTAGACCAGAGTTCCTCCATGTGGGAACTTTCACACTTCTCCCATGCCTGGAAAACATCACTTAGAGGGCAGGGAGACTTCAAAAGTGCTTGGCACTGCTTGTCTGTCAGATCGTTATACTCCAAAGACAGCAGAATGTCCTCTCTGGTGGTGTACGCATAGGCGCAGTCCAGAATTTCTTCCGGTGGCAGCGTCAGAAGATGCTGCCGGTAGCGTTCCTGCTCGGAAAACATCTTTTGATAGAGTTGGGTATTCAGTTCTTGATTGGTGATAAAATCAACTTCCTTTCTTTTGGGGTACAGAAAAGCACCCGCTATGTGTAGCAGGTGCTTTTCGTGTGGATTCGTTCACTTATAAAGCTTCAATAAGAGACCATTCACATCCTCGGTGGGCAGTCCCTTGGCAATGAGAGCATTGCGGAACTGGAGGAGCGCGTATTTGGCAAGGCGCAGCTCGGAATCACTCAAGGTTACATAACGCATTATCTTTTTGGCAAACAGCATCATGGACAGCTCCTTTGCTTTTTTCTCCCATAATACCGCATTCCAAGCCGGGTGACAACTGTGCGGAGTATTTACCTGTCCCATCCACGGGATTCCCGCTGGGATTGGATTTCACCCTCATCCTGCACGCCATCTACGATCTCATTTTCCCGTTTGTCCATGTTCAGCAGAATATTCAGCTGATCCAGCCGGGCAGATTTCGCTTTCAGCTCCTCCTCTCTGGGGAAGGGCTTTTCTACCTCCTGCTTGGCAATCTCCACCTGAATTTCCAGATTTTTCAGCTTCTCCTTGTAGTCCAGCTGCCGTGTGGGCATACTTTCTAACAGGTTATCCATACGCTGAATGTTGCCGAACACATCCGTTCCAAGGCCAACTTTGTAGGTCAGTGTGCCCTGCATGGAAATTTTGAACAGCTTTTCAAAGCTGCCGCCAACGGTGCGTTCCGAGCATGTAAAGCCGGTACGCTCTGCATTGGTGGAGTCTGCCATCAGTGCCAGTACGCCGCGGCTGCCCAGTTCGCCGAATCGTGCAAGGTCGATGATCTCATCGTCGATCGGCGAGAAGTCCACCTTAAAGTCACCGGTATGGACAACTGTTCCCGCAGGAGAATGGATCGCCAGTGCAGCCGCGTCTACGATGCTATGGTTCGTCTTGATAAATTCGATCCTAAACTGTCCCAGATTTACGGACTGTCCGAATTTGATCACCTTACGCTTCGTGTGACCGAGCAGATTGTGCTCGCGCAGCTTGTTTTCGATCAGTCCCATCGTCAGTCTGGTCGCATAGATCGGAATATTCAACTCCCGCAGCACATACGGAAGTGCTCCGATATGATCCTCATGACCGTGCGTAATCACAAATCCCTTTACCCGATCCGCATTTTCCTTTAAATAAGTCACGTCCGGAATCACCAGATCGATTCCCAGCATATCGTCATCAGGGAAAGAAAGGCCGCAGTCAACTACAACAATACTGTCTTCGTATTCAAAGGCAGTAATGTTCATTCCGATCTGCTCCAGTCCGCCCAATGGTATAATCTTCAGGCTGGGACCGTCAATATTCACTTTTTTTGTTCTTTTCAAGCAAAATTACCTCCATTTTTATTTTTATAGCAGGGATAAATCACGTTATGCTGCACGAAAAAGGTGCTCGCATTTATTCCTTTTCAAGCTCAATATCCTCGAGCATATCTGTAAAAATCGCAGCCACTGCATCCATTTCTTTATCGTCATCTACGATGCTGTAAATGGCCTCTTCGTCCTCCGGCGCAGAAACGTCCTTTAAAATCAGCGCTTCCGCATCGTCGTCTTCACTGTCTGTTACCAGAATATAATCAACTCCGCCGAGTCTGGTCTGTTCCAGCACAAAAAATTCAACGGCTTCCCCGTCCTCCGGGCAAAATGTAATCTTTTCCAAAGCTTAATTCTCCTGTCCGTTCTCTGTCTGCATCCGCTGTCTGTCCAGATATTCCTGTAAAATCAGCACAGCTGCAATCATATCCACATATTCCTTCCGGTTTTCCCGGCGCACGCCGACTTCCATCATCGTGCGGTCCGCTGCAACCGTCGTCAGTCTCTCATCCATAAATGCCACCGGAAGTCCGGTTCTGCGTGCCAGCTTATCCGCAAATTCCTTCGTCTTCTCCACGCGCTCTCCCTCTGTGGCGTTCATATTTTTCGGAAGACCGAGCACAATCTGCCCGACCTCGTATTCTCCGATCAGTTCTTCAATTCGCTGCAGCGTATGGCGCAGCTTATTCTCTTCTTTTCTTCTGATGATTTCGATTCCCTGGGCAGTCACAAAAAGCGGGTCGCTGATGGCAACTCCCACTGTCTTGGAACCGAAATCAAGCCCCATCACTCGCATCCCGCTTCTCCTTGTTGTTCCTC
>ERZ772882.2141-NODE-2141-length-18733-cov-3.126298_pt1 | contig 18733 bp, 18 predicted proteins | sample MGYA00580576_ERZ772882 | MGnify/ENA primary metagenome ERZ772882 (study PRJEB29015, sample SAMEA2737658) | human gut metagenome | biome: human gut; feature: human-associated habitat; material: faeces | place: China | collected 2012 ... | reverse complement strand
GCACAAACTGCCGGACGGCGACGCCCACCTTGCCGCAGCGGGTCATTACGCCCCGCTCGTAGGAGAGGTCATCCTCCCGCTCGCCCACCCGCACCACGGCCAGCGTGGGGGTGATGCCTTTGGCTTTCAACTGCTCGCAGAGCAAAGCGTTGCGCTCGTTCATGGCGGCCACGACCGGCGCGCCCTTTAAAATCGTTGCCATATACTTTCCCTCATTTATGATGTTATTTATTGCGGAGTTTCCCGCTGACGGCGTTGAATACTTCGTCTGCCCGGGGCACAAACTCTGCAAGCAACGCATCTGCCCGGGCGTCCAGCGCGGCGGCGCGGGCGCGGTCTGCCATCAGTTTTGTGTTAATAAACACATTCAGGCTTGCGGCCTGCAGGGCGGCCTTGCACAGCACGGCGGCGCACCCTGCATCTGATACTGCCAGCACGCTGCCTTTGGCGGCGTACTGCTCAGCCAGCGCGATGCCCTCGGCGCACTTTTCCATGATCTGCAGCGGCACGGCGCTTGCACCGTCCAGTGCGGCTTCCAGCACAGCGGCCTTGTGCGCGGCCTGCTCCGGGGTGTCCTTGGGCAGGCCGTAGGCCGCAGCCAGCGGCGTAAAGGCGTCAGCATCGGCCTGTACCAGCGCTTCCAGCTCCAGCCGAAGGGCTTCAGCCCGGGCGTTCAGTGACTGGATCTCCGCTTCCACGGCGGCGTACTTCTTTTTGCCGGTGGTCAGGCAACCCACCATGTTGCCCAGCGCCACACCGGCAGCGCCTACCAGCGCGGCCGTGCCGCCGCCGCCCGGTGTGGGCGCTTTGCTGGCAAGCTGTGCCAGAAACTGTGCGCAGCTTAAATCGTTCATTTCCATGTGTAGATACCCCTCTCTGTTACAAAGGCGTCCAGCCGCTGGTCGTGGGCGTCCACGGCGGCGCGGGGGACGCGCTGAACCTCCAATGCAATGCCGATCTTCACCGCCCGGGTGCAGCGGGGCAGGTAGCGGTCGTAGTAGCCCTTGCCCATGCCCACCCGGCGGCAGTCTGCGTCAAAGGCGGTGCAGGGCACCAGCACCAGATCCAGCTGCTCCGGCTGCAAAAGGGTAGAGCGCTCCGGCACCGGTGCACGGATGCCGTACTGTCCCACCGCCCAGCCGTCCGCGCCCGGCACGGCTGCGGTAAGGGAAAAGCCCTCGCCGCACACCGGGTAGGCTACCGCTTTACCCTGCCGTGCGGCCTCGGCAGCCACGGCGGAAAGGTCGGCTTCGCCCCCAAAGGCTGCGTAGAGCAAAAGGGTATGGGCGGCGCGGTAGGCGTCCAGTTCCAGCACCCGGCGGCACAGCGCTGCGTTGGCGGCGGCGCGCTGCGGCGCATCCAGCGCTTTGCGGGCGGCACGGCCGGCGGTACGCTGCGCCTGCTTTTCCTCGGCAATGGTCATACAAAACACCTCGCTTCACCTGTGGGGGAAGAAACTTGAAAAATATACAAAATCGACAGCGCATTTTTATACAAACATAATAAACACTTCAGACAAAAAAAGCAAGCCTTTTGGCGAAAAGAGGATTGAAGCCGCCGCCGCTTTCTGCTATGATTATCTTACAGCAGCAAGCGCCGCGCGGGCGCTGCGCTGAGAGAACCTGCAACATTTTGTGGAGAGAGGCAAGTAAAATGTACAAGGATATGATGGACACCATCGGCATGGTCAATGCAGCCGACCCGGAACTGGGCGCAGCCATGGAGCGGGAGCTGACCCGTCAGCGCGAGAACATTGAGCTGATCGCCAGCGAGAACATCGTTTCGCCTGCCGTGATGGCAGCCATGGGCAGCGTGCTGACCAATAAGTACGCCGAGGGTCTGCCCGGCAAGCGCTACTACGGCGGCTGCGTCTATGTGGACGAGGTGGAGAATATTGCCATCCAGCGCGCCTGCCAGCTGTTCGGGGCAAAGTACGCCAACGTCCAGCCCCATTCCGGCGCACAGGCCAACCTTGCCGTGTATTTTGCCCTGCTGGAGCTGGGCGATACCGTTATGGGTATGGACCTTTCGCAGGGCGGTCACCTGACCCACGGCTCTCCGGTGAATATGTCCGGTAAAAACTACCACTTCATCTCCTACGGCGTCGGCGCAGACGGCGTGATCGACTACGCCGAGCTGGAAAAGCAGGTGCGCAAGGTGCGCCCCAAGATGCTGGTGGCGGGCGCTTCTGCCTACCCCCGCGCCATCGACTTTGAAAAACTGGCCGAGATCGCCCACGGCTACGGCGCATACCTGATGGTGGATATGGCGCACATTGCCGGTCTGGTGGCGGGCGGTCAGCACCAGAGCCCCGTACCCTACGCCGATGTGGTGACCACCACCACCCACAAGACCCTGCGCGGACCTCGCGGTGGCCTGATTTTGACCAACAACCCCATCATTGCCAAGCGCATCAACTCGGCAGTGTTCCCCGGCACGCAGGGCGGCCCGCTGGAGCACGTGATTGCAGCCAAAGCCGTCTGCTTTGGCGAGGCACTGAAGCCGGAGTTCAAGGAATATGCCCGCAAGATCGTGGAAAATGCACAGGCGCTGGCTGCGGCCTTGCAGCAGCGTGGGGTCAAGCTGGTATCCGGCGGCACCGACAACCACCTGATGCTCATTGACCTGCGGGACGAGGAGTGCACTGGCAAGGACTTGGAGCAGCGTCTGGACAGCGTGCACATCACCGCCAACAAGAATACCGTCCCCGGCGAGACCCGCAGCCCCTTTGTGACCTCCGGCGTGCGTCTGGGCACCCCGGCTGTCACCACCCGCGGCATGGGCGCAGCCGAGATGCAGGTGATCGCGGACTGCATTGCAGACTGCATCTGGCACTATGAGGAAAAGAAGGACGAGATCAGCGACCGCGTCCTGCGCCTAACCCGGGAGTTCCCGCTGTACCAGTAAAAGCGAACCATAAATAACAAGGCATCCGCAGCCGTACTGCCAAGCACAGGGCTGCGGGTGCCTTTTGCTACAAAAAAAGGAGAAGGACGATGGAAAGCTTAGGCCTTTTGCATCTGTATTACGGCGACGGCAAGGGCAAGACCACAGCCGCCATGGGGCTTGCCCTGCGGGCACTGGGCAGCGGAAAACGGGTGATCATCGTGCAGTTTTTAAAGGGCGGGCAGAGCGGGGAGATTCCGCTTTTGGAACAGCTGGGCGCTGTCGTCTACCGGGGCAAGGCCGGGCAGAAATTCGTCTTTCAGATGAACGAAGCCGAAAAGGCCGCTACCCGCGCCTTGCAAAACAAAAACCTTGCGGCGGCGCTGGCGCAGCCCTGCGATGTGTTGGTGCTGGACGAAGCCGGAAGCGCGTGGGAATTGGACATGGTGGACAAAGCCCTGCTGCAGCAGGCAGTGCTGCACCGTCCCGCCGGGCAGGAGTGTGTGCTGACCGCCCACGCAGCCCCCGGGTGGATGCTGGACGCCGCAGATTACCTCACTGAGATGTGCTGTCGCCGCCACCCCTACCAGAAGGGCATTGCCGCACGGAAGGGCGTGGAGTATTAAGGTTATAGCAAAAGGAGTTGTTGCGCATGATGCAACAACTCCTTTTGCAGTTTCAGGTATCCCAGAACCCTTTCAGCGCCGTTTCCAGCGCGGCGGTACCGGGCAGATACTGGATGTGCTGCCAGTGCGGCGGGAACAGACGGGCGGTGTCGGGCTGCGCAAAGCGGTCGTCCAAAAGCAGCACCACGCCTTTGTCCTGTGGGGTGCGCACCACCCGCCCGGCGGCTTGCAGTACCTTGTTCATGCCCGGGTAGCGGTAGGCGTAGTCGAAGCCGCAGCCGGACTGCTCCTCGTAATACCGGCGCAGCATCTCCTGCCGGGGGTTCACCTGCGGCAGACCCACCCCCACGATGGCGCAGCCAATGAGCCGGTCGCCCACAAGGTCTACCCCTTCGCCAAAGATGCCGCCCATCACGGCAAAGCCCAACAGCGTGTTGGCGGGGTGGGGCACAAACTGCGCCAGAAACTCCGCGCGCCCGGCATCGTCCAAGCTGCGCTGCTGCACAAGGGTGGAGATGTCCGGCCAGCGGGCGGCAAAGGCCTCGTACACCTGCTGCAAATAGGCGTAGCTGGGGAAAAACGCCAGATAGTTGCCGGTCTTGCCCTTTGCCAGCGCCGCCAGCGCATCGGCTACGGCGGGCACGCTTGCCTCCCGCTGGCGGTAGCGGGTGGAGATGCCCGGCAGACAGAACAGTCCCAGATTTTCCGGCGGGAAGGGACTGGGCAGCGCCACCGCCCGGGCATCGGCGCAGCCCAGCACGCTGCGGTAAAAGGCAGGCGGGGTCAATGTGGCACTGAACAGCGCCGCGCTGCGCCCTGCCGCCAGACTGGCGTCCACAAAAGGCGCGGGGTCTAAGCAGAGCAGATGCAGTTCCAGCTCGCTGCCCCTGGCGGTAAGCTGGGTGACAAAATGGCTGTCGTACCGGTCGGCTGCGCGGGCGATATCCTGCAAGGCAAAGTAGAGTTCCAGCAACTGGGCGTGGGCGGGATCCTCGGGGTTCTGTTCCAGCCAGTCTTGTAACGGGGTGTGCACCGCCCGCAGGACGGCGGGCAGGGCAGCAGGCAGCTGCTGCAAAAACACGGTGCCATCCCGGGCATACAGTGGCTCCGGTAAGGCGAAATCCGGGACGGTCTCGGCGGGCAGCAGGCTCACCTGCGTAGGATCGGTCTCCCCGGCGGGCTCTGCACCTGTGCGGGGCGCAGCCTGTGCGCAGGCTTTGCGCGCCGCCAGAAAGACTTTATCCGCCTTGGTCAGTGCGGTTTTCAGGCTGCTTTTGCCCTTGCCCAGCGCCCGCTTTGCCTCGGTCAGGCTACTTTTGGCAAACTGCGCCGAGTACATGGCGCGAGCTCTGTCCGGCAGGTTGTGCGCTTCGTCAATGAGGAACAGCCAGTCCCCGGCGGCATCAAAAAAGCGCTTGAGGTGCACCACAGGGTCAAACAGATAGTTGTAGTCCCCGATGACCACATCGCACCACTCGCTCAAGTCCAGCCCCAACTCAAAGGGGCACACCGAGAACTGCCGGGCGGTGTCTGCCAGCGCGGCGCGGCTGAAGCTGCCGCTGCCGTCCAGTAGAGCCGCCAGCGCATCCTTGCGGCGGTCGTAGTAGCCGTTGGCAAAGGGACACACCTCCGGCAGGCAGGCGGGGTGCCCCTCGGCGTCCGGGTGCAGACAAGCCTTTTCCTTGGCGGTCAGGGTCACGCTGCGCAAGGCGAGACCGGGCTGGGCGGCACGCAGCCGCGCGATGGCGTCCTCGGCGGCGGCTTGAGTAGTGTTGCGGGCAGTTAGGTAGAACAGCTTTGCGCCGCAGCCCTCGCCCATGGCTTTTAAAGCAGGGAAGAGCGCGCTCATGGTCTTGCCGATGCCGGTGGGCGCCTGACAAAAAACGCGGGTGCCGCCCTTGCGGTCGGCGCTTTTTCCAGCGCGGCAGGCGCGGTACACTTCACCCGCCAGCGCCCGCTGCCCGGGGCGGTATTCCGCAAAGGGGAATTGCAACGCCGCAAGGCTCTGGCTGCGCCGGGTGTCCCAGTCCAGCTGCCGCTGCGCCCACGGGGCGTACTGCGTTAAAAGCTGCTGCAAAAACTGCTCCAGCTGCTGCCGGGAGAACTGCCGGGTAAAGCGCTGAATTTGGTCGGTATCGACCTGATAATAGGTCAGCCGCACCGCCAGCGCATCCAGTCCCTGCTGGCTACCGTAAATGGCGGCATATACCATTCCCTGCGCCCAGTGTCAGGGGTTCAGCTCCTCGGTGATCTCCTCATAGGGGACGGTAGTGGTCTTGATCTCATCAATGGTCACGGTGCCGTTTTCGTCGGTGAAAATGCCGTCTGCCCGGCCCTCCAGCGTAAAGGCAATGCCGCAGACTTCCCGCTCCGCACTGAGGAATACCTCGGCCTGATAGCCCTCCCCGGCGGCCTTTTGCAGCTTGCGGTGGATGCGTGCGCCCTCGTTGGCGCGGTCAAAGCCGGCAAAGCGGCTGTCGATACTGCCGGTGCGCAGCAGAAACTCCACCAGCTGCCGGATGGGCAGATGGATGCTTGCCAAGGCGTTTCACCTCCGTTGTATTTGTACGTTATCCTACCCCGAACAGCTCCATGCACTGGGAGGCTGCGGCATCCACCTGTGCAAAGTCTACGGCGGTGCGGTAGTAGGTCTCCAGTTCGTCATGGCAGCTTTTTGCCTGCGCCATCAGGGCACAGGCCTGTTCCAGCAGCTCGGCGGCGGCGCGCTCGTTGAAGCGCAGCCGTGCACGGCAGGCAGAAAGGTTCTCCCGGTCCACAAAACGGCTGCACCGCACGGTCTGCGCCGCAGACAGCCGCACCGGATGCCAGCGGTTGTCGGTCAGGAACGCCAGCCGCAGGGAGGGGATGATAATGTGGTCAATTTTATCCTCCGGGTGCATGGCGCAGGGGCAGGTGATGATGTGGTAGCCCCGCGCCAGCGCCTCGGCGCGGATGAGCTCTAGCAGCAGGCGGGAGACTGCCCCGTAGTCATCCCGGAAGAGGATGCACCGGTCGGCCAGCGCCTGCACCGTGCCCTGATAGAACACCTCGCCCTTGGGCGTGATGGCCGAGAGCAGCCGCAGCTCTTCAGAGCCCATCTCCTCGGTGCGGGGCAACAGGCGGATGCACAGCCGCTTGACGTAGCGGCGCACCTTCTCAAAGTTTGCGCTGCACGCTTCGGCGCGGCGGCTGTCCAGCAGCAGGCTGCCCGCTGAGGCCACATACCGCGCCGCCCGGCTGCGCAGCAGCTGGTTTCGGGCAAACAGGGCAGTCACCTCGTCTTTGTGGGGGTGCAGGGCATCGGCGTCGATGGTGTGGTACAAACTCAACACCCGCTCGTCTGCGCCGGGGGCTTCCGGCTCCACCACATGGGGCGCGGTAGCGTCGATGATAGCACGCTTCTGGCGCAGAAACACCACGCCATCCAGACTGTCGGGGTCGCTGGCGCAGTGGATGCGCTGGATGGGTTCGCCTTTGTCCTGTGCGGCGCGCGCCAGACGTTTCATCAGAGTAGATTTGCCGCAGCCCGGCCCGCTTTTGAGCAGCACCAGCTGCATCCCGGGTTCCCGGCGCAGCGGCGCAAAGTAACCCTTGAACCCGGCGGGCGTTGTAGCGCCCAGAAAGAAATCCACAGAAGGATGCACGGAACTTTCCATACAAAAACACCTCGCTTTTGCTTTACAGTATGCAAAAGCGGTGCGGTTGGTTCCTGTCCTTATTTATGATAGGTATGCTCGCACACAGCGGCAATGGTGTCCCGCAGCACGGTAAAGTCCGCAAAGGCTTCGGGCTTGTTCTGTGGCTGGCGCAGCAGGGCGGCGGGATGGAAGGTGCCCATAAACAGGATGCCGCTTTTTTCAATGATCTGCCCGTGCTCCCGGGTGACGGAAAAATCCTGCCGGATCATCCGCTGGGCGGCAATGCGCCCAAGGCAGACCACGATCTTGGGCTGCAGCAGCCGGAACTGCTCCCGCAGCCACGGCATACAGGCTTCGCTCTCGGCGGGCAGCGGGTCGCGGTTCTGGGGCGGGCGGCACTTGACGATGTTGGCAATATAGCAGTTTTTGCTGCGGTCAAGGTCGATGGCAAACAGGTATTTGTCCAGCAGCTGGCCGCTGCGCCCCACAAAGGGCAGACCCTGCTCGTCCTCGCTCTGGCCGGGACCCTCGCCCACAAACAGCACCTCGGCGTCCGGCACGCCCTGCCCGAACACCACATTTGTGCGGGTGGCGCACAGCTCGCACCGGGTACAGGCAAGGCATTCGGCCTTTAAAGTATCCATATCCATGGAGAACATCTCCTTTAAAATCAGATTGGCGGTTTATTTGCAAATCACAACATTGTAAACTATAACACAGATTCAAGAGTACGGCAAATACCCAAAAGAGATTATCTTGGTTTCTTGAAAAAAACACCTGCGTATGATAAAATGAGCTTGAAGAAGGGAGTGGGTAAAATGCCGGTATTAAGCATATTTTATGGCATCATCGTCAGAATGTACCGAGAGCAGGGTGGAAAACACAATATGCCGCATATCCATGCGGAATATTCCGGGGAAGAGATCGTGATGACGCTGGATGGGACGATCTTGGAAGGCGGCTTTCCGAAAAACAAGCTGAAGCTGCTGGAAGCGTGGGTGGTAATACACCACGATGATCTGGAAGCGAATTGGAAGCTGTTGAGCAATGGTGAGCAGTTCTTCCGTATTGACCCTTTGAAATAAGGAGTGATCTTATGTTGCAGCCAAAATTGACCAAGGTGGAGACCATAAGCCCCTTGAAGCTTCGCCTGTTCTACGAAACGGGTGAGGTGAAGCTCTTTGATGTTGCGCCCTATGCAACGGGTCCGTGGTACGGACAGCTGAAAGACGAAAGCTATTTCAATGCGGTGCAGCTGCTGCCCGGCGGCGTGGGTATCGAATGGCCGGAGGGGCAGGACGTTGCGCCCCACGAGCTGTATGAGAACAGCATCCTCGTAAAGAAAACTGCATGATGGAGCATCTGCCTATAGAGCCTGTGAACGACACGGGTTCTTTTTTATATTTGCAGGGGAAAATATCCCTTAAAACCAGTATGATATTTTATTCACAAACAAATGGCGGTTTCTCCCCTAAAATATAGCACAAAAACACAATTTTGTCTTGAACTTTTTGCCGTCTGTGCTAGAATAAAGAAGAAAGGCATCCTTGTGTCCAACAGACACGGGAAGCAAATTTTGGAAAGCATTTTCGGAGGTAATCACAATGGCTGATATGTTTGCACCGCTGGTAGCACAGCTGAAGGCAAATCCCAAGACGATCGTGTTCACCGAGGGCAATGACCCCCGCATTCTGGAGGCCGCAAGCAAGCTGCTGGCCGAAGGCGTGCTGAAGGTTGTTATGGTGGGCAACGAGGCAGAGTGCAAGGCTGCTGCCGCCGCCGGTAACTTTGATATTTCCGCTGCCGAGATCATCGACCCGGAGAACTACGCCGGTTTCGATGAGATGGTCAGCACCATGGTGGAGCTGCGCAAGGGCAAGCAGTCCGCAGAGGAGTGCACCGCACTGCTGAAGAAGTCCAACTACTTCGGCACCATGCTGGTGAAGATGGGCAAGGCAGACTGCCTGCTGGGCGGCGCTACCTACTCCACCGCCGACACCATCCGTCCCGCTCTGCAGCTGGTCAAGACCAAGAAGGGCGCACATCTGGTGAGCTCCTGCTTTATTCTGGACCGCGACTGCGGCGAAGAGGGTCTGAAGCGCATTGCCATGGGCGACTGCGCTGTCAACATTGATTACACCGATACCGTCGATAAGGCTACCGGCGAGGTCAAGATCTCTGCTGCTTCCAAGCTGGCTGAGGTCGCTGTCGAGACTGCCAAGACCGCAAAGCTGTTCGGCATCGATCCGAAGGTTGCTGTGCTGAGCTTCTCCACCAAGGGCTCCGGCAAGGGCGGCACCGTTGCTTTGAGCCATGACGCTGTGATCAAGGCTCAGGAAATGGATCCCGAGTTGGCTGTGGACGGTGAGCTGCAGTTTGACGCTGCCGTTGCTCCCGAAGTTGCACAGGTCAAGTGCAAGGGCAGCAAGGTGGCTGGTCAGGCCAACACCTTCATCTTCCCCTGCATCGAGGCCGGCAACATCGGCTATAAGATCGCACAGCGTCTGGGCGGCTACGCTGCCTACGGCCCCATCCTGCAGGGTCTGAACGCGCCCATCAACGACCTGTCCCGCGGCTGCAACGCAGACGAGGTGTACAAGATGAGCCTGATCACCGCTTGCCAGTCCTAAACAGTTTTAGCACAAACGAGGAGAAGCCTTCGGGCTTCTCCTTTTTGTTTTGCCCCTCTTGCAATCCGGCGGGGTTTATGGTACAATATCCTAGCATCCACAAGGATGTGTCGGACAGCGCCTGCTGCGTGGTTCGGCATACGGATGCGGGTCCTGTACGATGGGCTCGCTGTGAACCAGGTCAGGTGGGGAACCAAGCAGCCTTAAGCAGTGCGTTCGTGCGTTTCAGTAAGCCTGCATCCGTATGCCGAGTTACGCAAGGCGGGGACAAAACCCCGTCGTGCGCTGTCCTTTTATTTTTGCCGCAAAGGCCGGGAAAGGGGAGAAATCGCCGTGTATCGTGCACTTTACCGCAAATGGAGACCCCAGCGGTTTGAGGATGTGGTGGGTCAGCGTGCCATCGTGACTGCCCTGAAAAACCAGATCACCGCAGGGCGCGTAGGCCATGCGTATCTGTTTACCGGCGTGCGCGGCACCGGCAAGACCACCTGCGCCAAAATTTTTGCCAAGGCGGTCAACTGTCTGCACCCGGAGGGTGGCGACCCCTGCGGGAAATGCGAGATCTGCAAAGGCATCGACAACGGCAGTCTGCTGGACGTGGTGGAGATGGACGCAGCCTCCAACAACGGCGTGGATGATATCCGCGACCTGCGGGACGAGACCGCCTATACCCCCAGCGCCTGCCAGTATAAGGTGTATATCATCGACGAGGTGCACATGCTGTCCACAGCGGCCTTTAATGCGTTGCTGAAAACGCTGGAAGAGCCTCCCGCACACGTCATCTTCATTCTGGCGACGACGGAAATACAAAAAGTGCCCGCCACCATCCTCTCCCGCTGCCAGCGGTACGATTTTACCCGCATCGGGCCGGAGGATATCGCACGGCGGGTGGAGTATATCGCCGGGGAGGAAAAGCTGGAGCTGACCTCCGACGGCGCAGAGTTGATCGCCCGTCTGGCCGATGGTGCGCTGCGCGATGCGTTGTCCATTTTGGACACCTGCGCCGGCGTTACCGCAAAGATCGACGCGGACGTGGTGCGCCGCATGGCGGGTGTGACCGACCGCAGCTACCTGTTCCATATTTCGGACGCGCTGGAAGAACAGGATGCTGCTGCCGCATTGGCACAGCTGGCGCAGCTGCGGCAGCAGTCGGTGGACGTGAAACGTCTGACCGAGGAATTGATCGCCCACTACCGCGCCCTGATGCTGGCGGCACTGCCCGGCGGGCAGGCGCTGCTGTCCGGTGTTTCGCCGGAGGAAGAGGCGCTGTACCTGCAAAAAGGCCCGGAGATGGGGCAGCGGGAAGCCATCCGCGCCATCCGCACCCTTGGCACGGCGCTGGAACACATGACCCGTGGCAGCGACCAGCGCATCGAGCTGGAACTGGCACTGTTCAGCCTGTCCGAGCCGCCCCAGCAGATGCAGGCGGTAACGGTGCAACCCGCCCCTGCCCGCACGGCACAGCCGGAAGCACCCCGTCCCTTTGCGGCAGCGGTGCAGCCCTTTGCCAGCGCCCCGGTGCAGCCCGCACCGGCAGCAACTGCACCCCAGACCCCGGCAGCAGTAGCAGAACCTGCCCATACTGTGCAGCAGACGCCCTCGCAGCCGGCAGCGCCGGAAGCGCCGCCCGCCCCGGCGGACGAGCTGCCGCCTATGCCAGAGGAACCGCCGGTACAGCAGAGCGATGCCGCCCTGCCGTGGGACGAGCCTGCCCCGCAGGCACCGCCACCGGAGCAGTCGGAGCCGGTCAGCCAGCCGGAGCAATCTGTCCCTGCAGAACCCGAGCAGCCTGCTCCGGCAGCAGAGGAATCGCCAGCCCCGGCGCAGGAGCACCCCGCCGACCCGGTGCTGACCAAGCCCCGCAGCGTGGCGCAGCAGGGCACGAACCCCTTCCCATACTGGGGACAGATCGTGCAGAAGCTGGAAGGCATCGACCCCATGCTGTATATGTATCTGCGCAAGTCCAAGGCTTACTTTGACGGTACCCGCGTGCTGATCGACGGCGGCAAGACCTTCCGGGACTTTATCCGGGTGAACAAGGACAGCCAGAAGCTGATCAAAAAGCTGATCGCCGAGGTATCCGGCGTGCCGGTGCCCATCGGCCCCTACGAGCCCAAGGCTGCCGAAAAGACCGCCTCCAATGCGGAGCAGTCCCTTTTAGCGCTGGAAAAGCTGGGGTTAGAAGTCAGCATTGAGGATACCGCCCGCAAAAAGAGATAAAAATTGTTTATAATAAAGGAGATACCACTATGAAAGCAAGAATGCCCGCAGGCTACGGCCGCCCCGATATGAACGCCCTGATGCGTCAGGCTCAGAAGATGCAGGAGGACATGAAGAGCAAGCAGGCCGAGCTGGAAGCCGCCGAGTACACCGGCAGCGCCGCCGGTGAGATGGTGACCGTGAAGATGAACGGCAAGCACGAGGTGCTGTCCATCACCATCAAGCCCGAGGCTGTGGACCCGGACGACATCGAGATGCTGGAAGACATGGTGGCTGCTGCCATCAACGCCACTGTGAAGCAGGTGGACGAGACCGCCGAAGCCGAGATGGGCAAGCTGACCGGCGGCCTGAACATTCCGGGTCTCTGAGCCGGGAAGGGGAGATACCATGGACTACACTGCCGCACCGCTGGAAAAGCTGATTGAGGAGTTCGGCAAGTTTCAGGGCGTGGGCCGCAAGGGTGCTACCCGCATGGCCTATCAGGTGCTGAGTATGTCGGATAAGGACGCTGCGGCGCTGGCGGACGCCATCCGCGGTGCGCACACCCGGCTGCACCGGTGCCGCATCTGCCAGAATTACACGGACGCCGACCTGTGCCCGGTGTGCGCCAGCGCCAAGCGGGACACCTCGGTGATCTGCGTGGTGGAAAAGCCCCGGGATGTGCAGGCTTTTGAGCGCACCCGGGAGTATAACGGTCTGTACCATGTGCTGCACGGTCTGCTGGACCCGCTGGCCGGTGTGGGCGCAGAGCAGCTGACCGTCAAGGAGCTGCTGGCGCGGCTGAAGGACGACACGGTGAAGGAGGTCATCATGGCCATGAACCCCACCGTGGAGGGCGAGGCTACCGCCATGTATCTGGCAAAGCTCATCAAGCCGCTGGGCATCCGGGTCACCCGGCTTGCCTCCGGTCTGCCGGTGGGCGCAAGCCTGGAATACGCCGATGAGACCACCCTGTACCGGGCGCTTTCCGGCCGGGGAGAGCTGTGAGTTTGTAAAAATTTACAATTCTGTCAGAAACAGCCCTTGCATTACCCTGAAAAAATGGTATACTGAAACAACGAACCGAACGGAGAAAGGAGGCGCGCAGCATGGCACCCACAAAGGAGCGCCCGGCGACCAAGACCATCGCCACCAACCGCGAAGCGCGCCACGAGTATTTTGTTCTGGAAGCGCTGGAGACCGGTGTGGAACTCAAAGGCACCGAGGTGAAAAGCCTGCGGGCCGGCGGGGTCAACCTGAAGGACAGCTGGGTGGATATTGAAAACGGCGAGCTGCTGGTAAAGGGGATGCACATCAGCCCCTACGACCACGGCAATCTGTTCAATCAGGACCCCATGCGTGTCCGGCGGCTTCTGGCGCACAAAAGTGAGATCCGGCGTCTGCACCAGCAGTGCAAGCTGCAGGGCTATACGCTGGTACCGCTCTCGCTTTATTTCAAGCATGGCCGCGTAAAAATGGAAGTGGGCTTGTGCAAGGGCAAAAAGCTGTACGACAAGCGTGCCGATGCCGCCCAGCGCGATGCAAAGCGCTCCATTGACCGGGCTGTGAAGTCCAACGGCAAGTATTATTAAGCATTCCAATTGCAGACTGCGGCTCACCGCAGAAAACCAAGCTTTCCGCACATCGCAAGATGTGCTTTATAAGGGGGCGTAAAGGTTTCGACGGGGGGAGCGAGGTCTGGGCAGCGGGTAGCAGTGGGGGAACTGCTCTATAACTCCTCCAAAAAAATTAACTGACAACAATAATTATCAGTTGCTCGCAGCCTGAGTGCTGCGCGTTCCGCCCACTCTTGTGTCGTGTGGGGCCGGGGCGTCCTTTAGACACAGCACCTGAACGGACCTAAGCTTTGCGGACCGGCAGGAACTCATGAAGCTACCAAAGCGCTAGCCTGACGATCGGCGTGGCGCGGCGGGAATGTTGTAGATCGCCTGCACCCGGAGATACCTACACTGAGCTCTTTTCGGACATGGGTTCGACTCCCATCGCCTCCACCAGAAAAAAGCCACCTGAAAACGTAAGTTTTCAGGTGGCTTTTGCTATATCTGCTATTTCGTGCTGTACGGTTATGCCAGATCCGGCAGGATATCCGACCACAGTGCCTGCTCCTGCCGCAAGGCATCAAAGCAGCAGTCCAGATATATTTTGTTGACCGCTGCAAAAATGGTGCTGCGCAGCAGCAGACGCTCGTTGTTGAGCGTAGTCTCCGGCTGGGCTGCCTTGCCACCGAACACCACAGAAAGACTAGTCTCCAGTTCCTCGCAGAAGATATCGTAGGCTGTCCCGGCGGAGCAGTGCTCCCGCTGCATTTTGAACAGAGTGTCGATGTTTTCGATCGAGAGCACAGTCTTGGAGACTGCAATGTACATCAGGGATGCGATCTGATCCCGGGTGTATTTTTTGCGGATGGGGTGGTCTATCACCCCTTTTTTGACGTAGTTACTCACCATAGACGGGGTCAGCTCCACGCCGCAGAAGCTGCGGAAGTAGCCGTTGACGAACTGCACCGTCTGGTCCAGATACAGCCCTACCGAGGGGAGATCGTTGTACCGGGGCAGGGCAAAGCCCGCAGCACATGCCGCAACGCGGAGTTTGGTTTCAGCTTTCATAGTATCTTGTTCCGTTCATGCTCCTGCACTTTTTGCAAGCAGGAACGTTGTTTTTGTGCAAAGGCAGGGCAATTGCTTTCCGCAAAAGTGCTTCTGCTTGTGAAATAGTATACCGCATTTTGGAAAATTGGTCAACGGCCTGCGAAAACTTTGTAAAAGAATTTGAAAAAACAGTTGACAGGTTTTTGAAAAACTGCTATGATGGTCACGGACAAAGGAATGACTGCGGCGTGCGCCGCTTGAAAATGGAGAAAAATATGAAAAGCAAGATCATTGTAGATTCCTCTGCAAATGTGTACGAGCTCCCCGATGTAGGGTTTGCCTGTGTGCCGCTGAAGATCCTGACCGAAGAGCAGGAGTATGTGGATACCGCAAAAGTGGACGCCCCCGCGCTGGCCGAGAAGCTGCGTACCTATAAGGGACGTACCAGCACCTCCTGCCCCAACATCTCGGATTGGCTCACTGCCTACGAGGGCGCAGATGAGGTGTACGTTGTGACCATTACCGGTACGCTGTCCGGTGCGTATAATGCCGCACTGCTGGCGGGCGAGGAATACGAGCAGAACCACGAGGGCGCGCGGGTCTTTGTGCTGGACAGCCTGTCCACCGGTTCGGAGTCCCGGCTGCTGGTAGAGCGTCTGGCGGCGCTGATCAAGGCAGGCAAGCCCTTTGATACCGTGTGCGAGGAGATCCGGGCGTATCACGAGCACACCCATCTGCTGTTTGCGCTGGAATCTCTGGCAAACCTTGCCCGCAATGGCCGCGTGAAGCCGGCTGTGGCTGCTGTGGCGCGAATGCTGGGCATCCGGGTCATCGGGCAGGCCAGCGACGCCGGTGATCTGGAGGTTCTGTGCAAGACCCGCGGTGAGCACGGCGCACTGGAGCGCATAGTGCTGGAAATGAAGGCGCACGGCCTGACCAACGGCCGGGTGCACATCGACCACTGCTGCAACGCTGCCGCTGCGGAGCGGCTGAAGCACATGGTCCATGCCGTGTTCCCGGAGGCCAAGGTGGAGGTAGGCACCTGCGGCGCGCTGTGCAGCTACTATGCGGAGTACGGCGGCCTGATGGTGGGCTACGAGGATAACGAAGCACCCACCGTCTGAACGGAAAATATGATACTGTGATTTCGATTCACCGGGGCATCTGCGGACGCTCCGGTGAACTTTTTTATGCGGAATAATTCCGGTGCGCCCGACACCAAAAACTTGCAAAGGGTGAAAAACCGCGTTATACTTACCTGTATTATAGAGGTAAGGAAACACGGGAAGGGGAGATGGTATGCTGTTCCGGTTGCCGATCGTCAAGTTTTTCAACCGCATCCTCAGCCGCATCACGGTCACGGTGGTGCTGGTAGCGCTGCAGCTTGCATGGCTGGCGTGGGTGTTTTTTGCCCTCACCACCGGTACGGCGCGGGTGTGGGTCACCGGGGTGCTCAATGGGCTGAGCCTGCTGATCATTTTGTATCTGGTGCGCAAGGACGAAAACAGCGCCTATAAGGTGGGCTGGATCGCCCTCATCGGGCTGCTGCCGCTGCTGGGCGGGGCACTGTATCTGGCCTTTGGCAACAAGCGCCCCTCCCGCCGCCTACGCAGCAAAATGCAGGCGGTGGAGCAGGCGCACCGGGCAGACCGCGCCCAGCAGCCCGGGCAGACTGCCGGTCTGTGCGATGAAAACCGGGGCGTGAGCCGCTACCTGACCCAATATGGTTGCTATCCCGCATGGCAGAACACCACCGCCCGGTATTTTCCCTGCGGCGAAGCCATGTACCCGGCACTGCTGGCCGACCTTGAAAAGGCGGAAAAGAGCATCTTTCTGGAGTTCTTCATCGTCAGTCAGGGCAAGATGTGGCAGGGCGTGGAGGATATTCTGCGGCGCAAGGCGGCACAAGGGGTGGACGTGCGGCTAATCTACGACGACTTCGGCAGCCTGCTGGGTCTGCCCAAGGACTTTGTGGTGCGCATGGAGCGGGCGCATATCCGCTGCATCCCCTTTAACCCGGTGGTGCCGCTGCTCTCGTTGGTGATGAACCACCGCGATCACCGCAAGATCGTGGTGATAGACGGCAAGGTGGCCTATACCGGCGGCATCAATCTGGCAGACGAATATATCAACGAGATCACCCGCTTCGGCTACTGGAAGGACGCGGGCCTGCGCATTGAGGGCGCTGCGGTGTGGAACTTTACCGTGATGTTTCTGGATTTCTGGAACGCCTTCCGTCCCTTTGAGCAGGATTACAGCGCCTTCCGTCCGCAGCTTGCGGTGCTGCCCGCCAGCGATGGGGTGGTGCAGCCCTACGCGGACAGCCCGCTGGACGAAGAGCCGGTGGCAGAAACGGTCTATCTGGATATTCTGGCACAATCACAGCAATACGTTTATTTTTATACGCCTTATCTCGCCATCGGCGAGGAAATGCTGGACGCGCTGCGCAACGCCGCCAAGCGCGGGGTGGATGTGCGGCTGGTGCTGCCGGGCATCCCGGACAAAAAGCTGGTGTTCCGGCTGAGCCGCTCGTACTATCTGCCCCTGCTGCGGGCGGGGGTGCGCATCTACGAGTACACCCCGGGCTTCCTCCACGCCAAGTGCTGCGTCAGCGATGACCGCGCGGCGGTGGTGGGCAGCATCAATATGGATTACCGCAGTATGTTCCTGCACTTCGAGTGCGGGGTGCTGCTGCTGCAAAACAGTCAGGTGCTGGCTTTGCGGGACGATGTGCGCCGCACCCTGCCCCAGTGCCGGGAGGTGCAGTGTGCGGACTGCCGCACCGGGCTGGCAGGTACGCTGCTGGACAGCGTGCTGCGGCTGCTTAGCCCGCTGATGTAAACACCTGCTCATAAAATCCCGCACGGCGGGGTACACTAGCTCCAAAGCCTGCGTCTGCAATGCAGGCACGGAAAGGGAGCGTATGTGACGATATGAAACAGGCATCGCGATGGTTTTTGTGCTGCACGCTGGCGGCAGCACTGGCATTGACCGGCTGCGGCGGGGGAAGCTCTGGCAGCAGTTCCGGTTCGATGAGCGGAAGCACCTCTACGGGCAGCAGCGCGGCGCAAGGCGCAGCGTGGCGTACCGGGCTGGGGGTTCTGACCGAAACGGCCGGAACAGACCGCGCGGGCAGCATCCACACCGTGGCGGCTGCCGTGCTGCTGGATGCGGACGGCAAGCTGGCCGAGGTGACGTTGGACGAGCTGGAGCTTTCGGTCAGTGCGGACGGCACCGGCAAGGTGACCACCCCCACCGACACCCGCACCAAGCGCCAGAAGGGGAAGGACTACCCGCTGGCAGAGGTGTCCGGCCTGAAAAAAGGCTGGGCGGAGCAGGCCGATGCCTTTGGTGACTGGCTTGAGGGCAAGACCCCGGACGAAGGGAAGAAGCTGAAAACGGATGCGGACGGCAAGCCCACCGATGCAGACCTTCTCTCTGGCTGCACTATTGCGGTGGACCGCTACCGGGATGCCATCGTCCGTGCCTGCGAGAATGCGCAGGTGCTGGGCGCTGCCCGGGGTGATACGGTCAAACTGGGCGTAGAAGTGGCAGAAATGCCGCAGGGGCTTGCGGGCACCGACGACAAGGACGCACAGGTGCAGGCTAAGATCACGCTGGCAGTGGTGACCATGGACGAGAACGCCCGGGTGACCAGCGCCATCGGGGATATGACCGAGCCGGAGCTGACCGTCAGCGCGGACGGCACGGTGTCTGCCCCGCGTGAGCCGGTGTACACCAAAAACGAACTGGGTGACCGCTACGGGATGCGCAGCGCAAGCGCCTTGGGCAAGGAGTGGTACGAGCACAGCGCAGGCTGGTGCAGCTACCTGAAGGGTAAAAACGCCGTGGAGATCGGTAAACTTTCCACAGACGGCACAGACGCCGACCTGAAAGCACTGTGCACCATCTCAGTCACCGACCTGCAAAAGGCGGTGCTGAAGGCTATGGCAGAGCAGTAGGAGACGATTTGGAATGCCCGCCGCGTGCGCTTTGGGCATGATCAGCGGAAAATTGTTTTTAATTTCGAGATAGCGGAGCGTCTGCGGACGCTCCGCTATCCCATTTTCACGGGAGGGGTCGTGAAGGAAAACTGCATTTGCAGCGCCTGCTTCCTACGGAAGCGACGGCGCTGCGGGAGATAC
>ERZ772882.2123-NODE-2123-length-18878-cov-4.116772_pt1 | contig 18878 bp, 16 predicted proteins | sample MGYA00580576_ERZ772882 | MGnify/ENA primary metagenome ERZ772882 (study PRJEB29015, sample SAMEA2737658) | human gut metagenome | biome: human gut; feature: human-associated habitat; material: faeces | place: China | collected 2012 ... | reverse complement strand
TGTCTCCTCACTAGCTGTCAGAGGTTAAAAATCGGTATTAACCGACAGCCCCTTTGACGACCAACGGGAGGAGTTTAAGCCGCGTTGGCAGCGGAGGACGGAAACGAAACAGTTAGATACAGCCCCTTTTTTTGTCTGCATCCGCCGAAGCATAGAGAGCGCCCCCGCATACGGACCCAGGGAGGCCAGGAGGCTGGTACCTTTCGTTTTTATCGTCCCCCCACACCCTTGACTTCCGCCTCCATTCGTTTATAATAAGAATAGATGTTTAAACAAGCAAAGGAATCAACCATGCCAAAAGCAAAATACGAATCCATATACAAAGATCTGAAACAAAAAATCGAGTCTCAGGAATATCCCTGCCAGGAACTTCTTCCTTCAGAAAACACCATGGTGGAAATCTACGGCTGCTCCAGAAACACCATCCGAAGGGCTGTTGCCCAGCTGGTGGAGGAAGGCTACGTCCAGTCCCTCCACGGAAAAGGCGTCCGGGTTATTTACCAGCCAGTGGATCAGGCTTCTTTTTATATAGGAGGCATCGAGTCCTTCCGGGAATCCGCCGAAAGGAACCACCGCCAGACCTCCACCCATGTGGTACAATTCGCCGAAATATCTGCCGACGAACACATCCATACCAAAACCGGCTTCCCCACAGGAAGCATTCTTTATTATATACAGCGTGTCCGTTACCTTGACGGAAAAGCCCTGATACTGGATATCAATATGTTCCTGAAATCCCAGGTGCCCGGCCTCACCCCCGAGATTGCGGAAGGCTCCATTTACGACTACATTGAAAAAGAGCTGGGCATGCAGATCATAACCAGCAAACGAACCATGACGGTGGAGCATACCACCCAGGTCGATGAAAAATATCTGGAACTGAAGGATTACAACTGTCTGGCCGTAGTCACCAATCAGACCTATAATGCGGACGGTATCATGTTTGAATATACCCAGTCCAGACACCGTCCGGATTTCTTCCGTTTTCAGGAAACAGCCACCCGAAAACACCGCCAGGAAACACAGTGAGAATCCGCTCCCTGAAAAACATCTGCCCGATAAAAAACCTCCTGCCCAGACAGGGACAGGCCGCTGCCCGCCCCTGTCTGACAGGAGGTTTCTTTTATTCCTTCTTCCCGAACTTCTGAAACAACGCTATCTCTTTTTCATCATAAGCCGTAAAATCCTCATGATATAAATCATGCTGCCACAGCGTTAAATCAAGCCCCTCTTCTTCTCTCAGATAATCCCATGGAAGATAAAACTGTGACTTTCCGGCAACCAGCCCCCAATGGTAGCTGCCGATCCTGTTTTCATAAAAGTACGGAAGAAGCTCGCCGATATTATTATCCAGGATACGGTTGAGCCATTCTGTATTTATAAGCGGCCTGCCTTCTTTGGAAAGCCCGTTTACCGCCTGTCTCACCCGTTCAAAATTTTCATATTGATGGAAGGAAACGATATCCGAAAGCTCCACAGCCCTCTTCTGAATCGGTTCCAGCTGTGCATCCTCCGAAACCCCATACCCTTCCGGATAAGACCAGGGCGCCGCCGTCAATGGCTGATCCGGATCAATATCCCTGGCTATTTCAAACACACGCTCCAGATATCCCATACTCAGGGAATGCCTGTTGCTGTTTCCCGGTTCATTCCACAAATCCCATATGATGATCCTGGGATCCCTGGCGTACCTGCTGATAATTTCCTTTGCATAGGTATACTGAGGTTCTCTCCATTCCTCCTCATCAAATAAAATCCAGCCCGTTTTTCTTTTTTCCCCGGTAAAGGGATTTTCCGCTTTTCCTCCATGATGCCCGATATCATAAGGCTGCCAGCCCTCACTCATCTTCTCAGGGAACACCGGATCCGGCCTTTCAAAAGGCGCACAGTCATTAAACAGCACCGGCATGAACGTAACCCCGAACTTCTCCAGCAAAGCAAGCAGCTCGTCCAGCTTCCCGAAAAAGCGCTCCCGCTCAAAGTACCAGGCATGAAAAGGCATAAACATTCTCACACTGTTAAGCCCTGTTTCCCGCAGAAGCTTCAGTTCTTCTTTCACAGACGCAAGAACCTCTTCCCTTGTATCGTCCTGCCACAGCTCCGTATTATGCAGGGTGACTGCCGGGACATAATTACAGCCCATCAGCCACGGACGCTCCTCATACCACGCATTGATTTTTTCCTTACTCCATCTGTTCCCCATCCCTTATTCTCCTTTCGTCCATTCCCAAACAGAAGCTTCATAAGGGCGCAGCATAAGCTCCGGCCCCCATTGCTGCCCCTCATAATTGCCGATAACCCGTTTTGCAGCCTGCCCGGCCATTTCCTCCGGAAGCCGCCATAAAAGCTCTTTTTCCGCAAAGCTGCACACCACAAGCAGATGCTCCTCATGAAAGCTTCTTTCGTATACAAACACGTCTTCCGATTCCGGATCCAGCAGCCGGTACTCCCCATTCACGATAACCGGCTTTTCCTTCCTCAGCTTCACAAGCTCCTTATAAAAAGAAAATACGGAATCCTCCCTCCCGATCTGGTCTGCAGCATTGATTTCCCCATAATTCGGATTCACCATAATCCATGGCTCTCCCTCCGTAAATCCGGCATTAGGGGAAGCATCCCACTGCATGGGCGTACGGGCGTTATCCCTGGACTTATACCGAAGGAAACGCAGCATTTCCTCCTCTTTGAAAATCCCCTTCCCCGTAAGCTCCCAATAGGCATTGATACTGTCCAAATCCCGAAAATCCGCAATCCCCTTAAAAGGCACATTCGTCATCCCAAGCTCTTCCCCCTGATAAATATAAGGGGTACCCTGCATCATATGCAGACACACCGCCAGCATTTTGGCGGAAACCTCCCTGTACTCGGGTGAATCGTTCCCAAAGCGTGAAACCACCCTCGGCTGATCATGATTGCACCAGAAAAGACTGTTCCAGGCCCTGCCATACAGCCCTGTCTGCCACCGGGAAAGAACCTCCTTCAATTCCGTAAGGCGGCATTTCCTGTCGGTCCATTTATTTCCCTTTTCATCAAAATCCAAATCCACATGTTCAAACTGGAAAACCATGCTCAGTTCTTTTCCGTCACAGGAAGCATATTTCAGCGCCTCCTCCAGGGTAACGCCGGAGCATTCCCCGACTGTGATGGTATCCCTTCCGTCCAGTACCTCCCGCCGCATTTCCTGCAGATATTCATGAACACGCGGCCCGTTGGCACAATAATTAAAAGCTGCATAGCCGGTAATTCCCGCCGGGCCGTCCGGAAAATCCGGATCCTTGGAAATCAGGCTGATAACATCCATCCGGAAGCCGTCCACCCCCTTATCCAGCCACCAGTTCATCATCCGGTACACTTCACGGCGTACCTGCGGGTTCTCCCAGTTCAAATCCGGCTGCTTAACGGAAAACAGATGAAGATAATACTCTCCGCTGCTTTCCTCATATTCCCAGGCCGGCCCGCCGAAGCAGGAGCCCCAGTTATTCGGCTCCTTTCCCTCTTTGGGTTTCTTCCAGATATAATAATCCCTGTAGGGATTGTCCTTACCTTTCCGGCTTTCCTGAAACCAGGGATGCTCGTCCGAGGTATGGTTCACCACCAGATCCATCACCAGCTTCATTCCCCTCGCATGGATTTCCTCCAGCATCCGGTCAAAATCCGCCATCGTCCCGAAATCCTTCATAACAGCCTGGTAATCGCTGATATCATAACCATTATCGTCATTGGGCGACTCATATACCGGCGAAAGCCAGATAACATCCGCTCCCAGCTCCTTCAGATAATCCAGCTTCCCCGTAATCCCGTTTAAATCACCGATTCCATCCCCGTCGCTGTCACAAAAGCTTCTGGGATAAATCTGATAGACAACGCTCTTCTTCCACCAATCCTTCTCCATTGCCTGTCTCCCCTTTTCATATCATTTATGGAGTATACCTGTCCGTCCTGATTTTACCGCGTATTTCTAAGGCCATTATAGCATTCCGATACAGGGAAAGCCAGAAATTCCCATATTCATAAAAATATTAAAATTTAACAAGGTACCTTGACATTTGTTCTTCCATGGTGTATTCTTAATTCATAAGGTACCTAGTAATTATTGCAAATCATATTTGAAAAGAAAGAAGGAATTGCCTATGAACGAAAACACAAACCAATCATGTCCCTGCTGTCCTAACCACTGTCCTTCCGATGCTTTACAGTGCGGAAAAGGAAGGGCTTATTTTTCAGAAGCTTCCGAAACGAATCAGCCCGGATCGGATGAAAGAGACACTCAAAATGCTTCCCACCATCATTCCGCCCATGCCCGTCATGAGGAACTCCGGGAACGCCATGAGGAATTCCGGGAACGCCGCGGCAGAAGAAACGGCCGTGAACCATTCCCGGAACACTTCTTTCCCGACGGACAGCCTCTTACCGGCGAAGAACAGCTCTTCGAGCAGTTCAGAGCCTGTGCCCATGCACTGCACCATCCGGGAAACGGCAAATCCGGACAGCTGCGTATCCTTTCCATTCTGGCCGCCAGAAGCCCCATCACCCAAAGACAGCTCATGGATATTCTGGATGTACGCTCCGGTTCCTTAAGTGAAATCCTGGGAAAAATGGAAGCCGAAGGCTATATCACCCGCTCTCCGAATGAACAGGATAAAAGAGGCGTGGACGTCACTCTCACTCCCGCAGGTCTGGAAGCCGCCGAACAGATGCACGTCAGCAGAGAGACTTCCGTACAGGATTTCTTCTCCTGCCTGGATAAGGAAGAGAAGGAACAGCTCTCCCGCATTTTGGATAAGCTTCTGGCCGACTGGCGCAGTAAAAAAGAAATGTACGGCGGCAGAGACCGAGACAACAGAGGCCGAGACAGCAGAGAACGGGGACGCCGGGAACGCCGTTCAGTGGAAAGACACCACCGGCAGTAAAAAACGCCTGCAGGGGATTCACTCAATCCCACGCAGGCGTTTTTGTCAGCTACCCATTTATTTATCAGATACTCCTGTCCGTCATATATACCGCTTCAATATTCTCTATCGGCACGTCCCCTTCAAAGCCCTGGCTGGCCATGAGCATATAGCCGCCGTCCTTCCCCAGCAAATCTATGAATTTCCGTACCTCGGCCCGTACCTCTTCCGGCTTTCCGTAAGGCAGCAGCCCCTGCGTATCAATTCCTCCATGGAAAAGAATCTTGTCCTTATACAGCTGTGCCAGACGTTCCGCCTCCAGCCCCTGCACCTTCTGAACCGGCTCCAGCGCATCCACGCCGCACGCAATAAATTCCGGTATCAGCGGCGCCACGGCCCCGCAGGAATGCTGCTGGTAAAATGCGCCGTATTTATGCGCCAGATCCGCCAGCTTTATCGTATTCTCCCGATAAAATTCTCTCCACATATCCACCGAAAACAGCAGGGATATCTGTGTTCCGTAATCATCATGAGGACGAAGGACATCCACCCTGCCCTCCCCGGCCTCGAAAATTCTCCGGTAATATTCCATCTCAAATTCATTCATGCGTTCCAGGATCCGTTTGGCGGTATCAGGCTCATCCAGCATCAGCATAAAAAACTGATCCATCTCTATCAGAAAGGTAACCATCTGGAAAGGGCCCTCATGGCCTACAATAATTGCCTTATCCGGATTGCTGTCACACACCTTCCTGACGGCGCTGTAATCAAACCAGTCCGGATCGGGGAACATGACAGCATCCACATCCTCCACAGTTTCCACCCCATTTAAAGGGAAATAGGTTGTGGTTCCATAAGTATCGATCGCGGTCGTATGCATGGTTGTTTCGAACCCCCACCAGGACTGCTCCACCCGCTCCCCTTTTTCATTCATATAGGTCTTCAATTCCGGCCCGATATATTCCGGCCCGGCCGTCACGATATCTATTTCATATTTTTCCAGCAGCTGGCTGTAATCTGTAAAACCATAATGCTTCAGCAGCTTCTCCGTTACAGAGCCCACCGCCTCAAAAGCCGCCGGAACACGATCCGGCTTCCGGTGCTCCATCACAGCTCTCACTCTTTCTTTGGATGTCATAACAGCGCCCTCCCTTTCCCATAGCAGAAATCAGTTTTATCACAACAGTCCGGACAGGCCCGAACCGTTATCTTTTATCTTTATTTTATCCTCCCCCGCCGGAAACCGGAATTCCCTGATTTATCTGATTTGTTGTAAAATTTAAAACCTCTTCTTGCTGATTTCCCTCCCCAATAGTACAATAACCTTGACAGCCGCACATCAGCTTTATTTTAACGGAAGGAAAATATCATGCAGGATATCTATAATCCCGAAAATTTCACTCCCTACCTGTATCATGCCCCTGAAAACAGCGGCACCGGCCTGCCGTTTATTATCCGTGCCTCCCGGATGGGCTGCGGTTATGAGGAATCTTTCTTTTGTGTACAAAGAAATGCCGACTATCCCTATTTCACCGTTCATTTCCTGTTCGACGGCTGCGGCTTCTTCCATATCGCCGGAAAAGATTATCTGCTGAAAAAAGGGGATGCCTTCATTATAACTGCAGGAAACGCCCATACCTATTCCAATTATTCCGGGGATCCTCTCGGCCTTGTCTGGATTGAGCTTGCTATTCCGGGACAGCAGGAGCTGTCCGGCTTTTTCAAAATGAACCATATCCATACCCTTGACGCCGCTCATACCGAAAAACCCCTGGCTCAGCTGATTTCCATCATCAAAGCACAGAAGGCTGCTCCGGAAACCGATGATTTCAGTTTATCCAAAATGTACTACGCTTTTCTTATGGATCTGCTGGAAGCGGCAAGCCTTTCTCCTGTACGCAGTCATCCCCAGCTGGTTACGGATGCCCTGAGCTATATCGAACAGCATTTTACGGAGGATCTGCGGATCTGCCGCCTTTCGGAACACCTGCATGTGAGCCACACCTATCTCACACGCATTTTCCGCAGATATGTAGGAACCACACCGCTGAAATACATAAGCCTGAAACGCATCGAATATGCCTGTTCCTTGCTGAATACCACATCCATGTCCTGTGAAAGAATAGGGGAATGCATCGGCATGTATGATGCCTCCCATTTCAACCGCTTCTTTACCCGGCAAATGGGGCTGGCTCCCTCCGTTTACAGAAGCAAAAACAGGGAGACCCCCACTTAACCGTTTGCCGGTGTGGGCGCCTCCCTTATCTTTGTTTACTTCAATCTATATCCGCCCTCCCAAAATTCCGAAGCCTGCTCCTCTTTTATTGAAAAAGGAATGGCAAATACGGTGGGCGCAATTTACGTTTTATATTCGCAATTTGCTTTTTTCTTATCTGTTTTTATTCTTATTCCTGCATCTCCAAAGCCAGGCAGTTCACATACTCCGTAGGAAGATTCTCCGGAAGTTTTACGGTCAGGACTCCGCAATACTGAGAGAATTCCACATTGCCGGCGCCCAGCAGACGCACGGACCTTACTCTTTCCTCCGGCTTCAGCGACTTGATGACCGCCGCCCTGTTTTCCGGCGCTTTCAGCATAAAAGCGTAAACCGTATTACCTTTCCTGGTAAACCGGAAATCCGAACTGTTCCATTCCGTCTTGTCTTCCCGGAAGCCCTCAATAAGCACCCTTGTATCGCCTTCTCCGAATACCCGGAAAGGCCTTGTCCCATATACACCTTCCTGACAGACAGCGAACCATTTGGCAAGCTCCTCCAGGATAAAACGGGTTTCCGCATCAATAGTACCATCCGGCCGCTGCAGAACATTCAGCAGCATACAGCCATTCTTGGAGATAATATCCACCAGCATTTCAATAATCTGTTCAGGATGCTTAAACGTCTGCTTCGCATCATAAAACCAGTTCCCGATACAGGTATCCGTCTGCCAGGGACTGGGATTCACTCCCGGCAGCTGGCTCTTCTCAATATCAAGCACACCAACCCGGTAAATCTCCTGATTTCTGTTCTTCTGGGTATAAACTGCCTGATTCTGCCCATTCCTCTCAATCGAATCATTATACAGATAGGAAACAGCATCCAGTCCGGGCTGATATCCCTCCTCTTCAAAAGGCAGCCCGCTGTCGGAATACAGCAGTGCCGGATGGAACCTGTCCACCAGTTCCTTCATCGTATCCTGCCAGTACTTCTGGAATTTCTTATTTCCTGTAAGCCACTGGGCAAGCTCACCATGCTCCGGCATGATATGCTCACTGTTTTCATAATAAAAATCTTTATATGCCGGATCCGCCCCGTCATACGGAACTCCTTTATAAGGACCGTAGCTGTCCGCTCCCTTATTCACATACCACCAGGAAAAAGAGGCCCCCAGATGCTCCGTCAGGCCAAAAGGCATTCCGTACTTGTCAGCCGCTTCCTTCCACATTCCGCAGATATCCTTTTCCGGCCCGATCTTCGCTGAATTATTGGCGTTCACTTTTGAATCGTAATTAAAGAAATTATCATGGTGCATGGCCTGCGCCACAAAATATCTGGCTCCGGCTTTGTAATACAGTCCCATCAGCTCCTGCGGATCAAACCTTTCCGCCTTCCACAGTTTACAAATATCCTTATACCCGAATTCTGACGGATGCCCGTAATGACGGACATGATAATTGTACTGAGGACTGCCCTGTATGTACATATTCCTGGCATACCAGTCTCCGCACATCGGTACGCTCTGCGGCCCCCAATGGCTCCATATACCGAATTTGGCATCCCGGAACCATTCCGGACATTCATACTCCCTCAGTGATTCCAACGTTGGTTGAAATTTTTCTGTCATTCTGTAACCCTCCATATCATATTTTTTGATACCCCTTTTAAGCTGTATTATATAGAGTCCGGTTAAAAAGTATTAGATAGAATGGTGACAAGTTTTCACTCATTATGTCGTGATATCGCAGGTTATTCAGGCCGCCTCGCAATCCCGCCGCAAAGGCGGCTATTCAGCCGCCCGTCAAAAATACCTGCTGGGAAAAATAAATCAGACTGCCAACAAGCTTTCCCAATCCAATGGACAGAACTGCAATTCCCAATCCATGCCGGAACTGGATCCTTCTCGCAAAAACAGGTATGGTATTCAGCATTTCTGCAATGGCCAGAGCCAGGCATCCAACAAAAATACCCGCAAAGAATCCAAAAAATATACATAGTATGACCGTTATCCATTTCCACATGCTGTCCGTAACACCCCCAAAAGGCTGAAGGTTTCTTACCCATTCCCCTATATGGCAGGAATACTCAAAAACACTGATAAAATTACCGAATAATGTGCCTGCCACCACCATTTCTTCATATAGGAATACTTTTTTGCTGGTATGTGTCTTACCCGCGAATCGCGGAACCAGGCCAACAGCGATTAATACCGTAAAAACTCCGGCCGATACAAGGAACCCAAAGCTCAAACCAATGACCGCCATAAATACACTTTTAAGAAACATCAATGGTTTTTCCCTCCCTGTCCGCCGTTTCCACCAATGCATTATTTACATCATCCTCATAAATACGCATTTCCACTTCAATAGGGGTGGGATCCTTGGTAATTCTTCGTCCGCCGATATGATTGAAGAAAACGATAATTCCTACAGCCAGTCCAATGGAATAGGTCACCTCCAATATGGTAAAACCATCCGATGCCTGGCCTGAAATCATTTCATATACCTTCACAAAAACCTTGTTGATGCCAATATCATTATGGAAAGCCATGATAGTAAAAGCTGTTCCAAAAAAACAAATAAGGGAAACAAATGCAATTTTAAGCCATTGCATGAATCCCTTTTCACTTTTTACCTTTACCTTTTCCATTATCACTTCCGTCTCACCAATATTCTCTATTGATAAATCCGGGTACATTGTCTGTAATGAATCAATGATCTTCATTACGCTTACTATCTGACGCTGAGGCTTCGTATCCTTGAACTTATATATTTTCATTGCCTTAGCATGTGCCAGAATATCTTTATTCGCGCATACCAATTTCCCCAAATCCGAAAGCTGCACATCATCCTTCTGTACTTCCACATTCCTGTCCAGCTTCAGATACAATGTCTCCTGAGATGCCATTCCAACCACCTTTCTGACCGGTATAACTTCTGAAAATACGGTCAATTTATTCTTGTTAGTAATATGGAGAATTTCGGTTTTTATGCAGAATTGAAAAAGAGATGTCAGTATGCCAGAATTTTTGAAACTATTATTTTGGACATGAAAAAACAGCAGTTGATCATACTGCTGTTTTTCCAATCATCATCATATCATCTATCAAAATTAAGGGATTTGCTTAGTTAGAGAACATATAAGCGGTACAAAGCTTAACACCGGAACCGATATTGGCTACATATGTATAAATACCAATCTTTGTGTAGTTGCCGCTTACCATATTGCTGTAGTGTGAAGGGCTTGCCTTCAGGCTTGCGAATACGCTGTCTGCTGCGTTGTTCTGCTCGGAATCTGAAAATCCGAAGCTTCCGTATGTAATATAGGAAAGGTTTTCTCCACGCCATTTGGTTGAGCTAATCATATCTGCTCCGCTTGTTCCGTTAGGACGGGTGTGGCTCCAAACGGTATTGATTTCTTCACTTCTTACTGCTGCATAGCTGTTTAATTCACTATCAAGGGTCAGTGCGGGAAGTCCCTGCTCTGCTCTTAAGTTATTGATGTCTGCCAGAAGTCTTGCATTCATGGTAGAAGTCTGGTCTGCTGCTGCCTTTGCATCCATCTTTGCTGCGGGTGCCATTGCTGTTACGATGATTGTTAATACTGCTAATACGGTGATGATTGCTTTCTTCATTTTCCTTCATCCTTTCAAATCGTGTCGATTGAAAAATGATGGAAAACTACTCAGGCTTTTCAGTTATTTAAAAGTAGTGACAGTCTTACGACTATCGATACAGTACCGTGTGGTACCGGCAGCTGGCTGCCATCCTTTTTAAGGGGAAGGCCCTGTAGCTTTGCGTCCTTACTTTTCAATAAGTTTGCCGAATGTAGTTTTCACGCCTTTTTCAAGTTCAAAGGCCTGACAAGTAAAAAAAATAGTCTTGTGTCATAAGGCGACCAAGGCTACTTTGCAAATACATACGTTTTTACTATGTATCAGGCAACTGGCTGCCATCCTCTTTGAGGGAAGGCCCTGTAGCTTTGCGTCCTTGCTTTTCAGCAAGTTTGCCAAGTGTTAAATTAAATAATATGATGATTAGTGATGTATGATGATTTCTTTGATAGTTATGTAATACACGACATCTATGAAAAAATCAAGTACTTTTTCCTATTTTTTCATAGATTGTAACTATTTTCATAACAGCCTGGACGAATTTACGTATTTACTGTGCAGTTTATACGAATATTCAGCGAAAACAGGTCTCAGATCCGTTCCTGCGCGCCGGACCTGAGACCGAAGCAGTTCAGAAAGCTGAACTGTGAGCTGTTTTAGGAAAGCAGTTCTTCCACCGCATGATCCAAAACCTGGAAGTAATCTTCGAATGTTTTACGGCAGCAGCCCGGATCCTTGATTATGATGCCTTCCGCTCTTAGTCCGATGAGGGAAAAGCCCATCGCCATCCTGTGATCCTCATAGGTTTCCACACATCCCGGAGCCGGCTTCCCCGGCCGGATAAGAATACTGTCCTCCTCTGACATGCATGATATTCCCAGTCTGCCAAGTTCTGCGGCAATCGCCCCCATCCGGTCACTTTCCTGATAACGGATATGCCCTATCCCGGTTATTTTTACCGGAGCATCCGCAAAAGGGGCTATGGCCGCAAGGGTAATCGCCTGATCCGAACAGGCGTGCATATCCGCTTCTATACCATGTATCCGTCCATTTTCCGGCCCCTTCAGCCAAATGCCCTCTTTCCTTTCCTGTAGCCGGCATCCCATTTTTTCCAAAATACGCAGGAACTGTACGTCTCCCTGCAGGGAATCAAAATGTACTCCGGGCACTAAAACTTCCGTTCCCAGAACGGCCGCCATCGCATAAAAGTAACAGGCCGCCGAGACATCCGGCTCAATGGCATAATCCTGATGCCGGTAAACCTGTCCCGTACCGATATGGAAACAATCGGTTCCCTTTCTTTGTACAAATACTCCGAACTGCTCCATCATGAGCAGAGTCATATCAATATAAGCCATACCATGCGTCCCTTTTACATGAATATCCAGGCTTCTGTCCCCGCAGCAGGCCGCGATCAGCAGTGCGCTCAGGAACTGGCTGCTGTGTTCGATATCCACAGAAATCTCCTGCTTTCCGTTTTCCCCCGGATACAGGGTAAAAGGGAAATGGCCTTCTTTTTCCCCATATTCCACCCGGGTTCCCAGCTCCTGAAGTGACTGCAGCAGGGGCAGCATGGGCCTGCGCTTCATCTGCTCCGAGGAATCCAGATGCCAGACACCCGTCTTCAGCCCCAGCAGCGCCGTCAGGAAACGGGCTGCCGTACCCGCACTCCCCACATAAACAGAAGCTTCCTTCACCGGCAGCCTGCCTCCGAGTCCCCCTACCCGGATAAGGGCTTTCTCTTCCTCCGCTTTTATATCGATTCCCAAATCTGCGATGCACTGCTGCAGATAACGGGAATCATCACTGAATAAGGCTCCCGTCAGAGTACAGGAGCCATCCGCCAGCATGGCCAGAAGAAGCGCCCTGTTCGTGATGCTTTTAGAGCCGGGAACCCGTACCTTAATTTTCCTGTCCTGTCCTGTTTTCCCATAAATATATGGTACATAATAACTGCTGCTTTCCATTATATACGTCCTCCATATGCCTGTTCACAGACAATCATTCCTTGAATTTCACCCAATAACATGTTACGATACTATCTGTTACGAGTCAAATCTTATATCGTAAAATTAAATCGAACGAGGAAAAACAAATGATAAAAGATCTCTTTGCCGAAAAAAAGCAATTACTTTCCTTTGAGGTTTTTCCGCCCAAAAAGGAAGACGAATTCGCCAATGCCTTTGCCGTGCTGGATTCCCTTGCCGTCCTTCAGCCTGATTTCATCAGTGTTACCTATGGCGCCGGCGGCAGTAAATCTAAAAAAACCGTGGAAATTGCCTCCTATATACAAAACCAGCTTCATATCATGGCGCTGGCGCACATGACCTGTGTGGGCTCCAAAAAAGAAGATATTGATGCGGTAACCGCCCAGCTGAAAGAAGTTCATGTAAATCATGTGCTGGCCCTTCGGGGAGACAGGCCTTCTTATATGAGCGATGAGCAGTTTGACAGCCGTCATTTTTCCCATGCTGCAGATTTAATTACCTATCTGAAAGGGGAAACGGATCTGCATATCGCCGGGGCCTGCTATCCGGAGAAGCATTATGAAGCCGCCGATTTGGAAAGTGATCTTCTTCATTTAAAGGAAAAGTGTGATGCAGGCGCCGAGTTCCTGATCACGCAGCTGTTTTTTGATAATGAAGCTTTCTATAAATTCCTGGAAAAAAGCAGGAATGCCGGAATCACGCTTCCCGTCTGCGCCGGAATCATGCCCATTACTTCCGCCAAACAGCTGGGAACCACGGTTTCCCTGTCCGGCTCAGCCGTTCCCAAACAGTTGGCAGATATCATTGCCACCTATGGTGATGATCCCGCGGATATGAGAAAGGCCGGCATTGATTATGCCATCCGTCAGATTTTGGATCTGAAAGCGCATCATGCGGATGGTATCCACATTTATACGATGAATAAGCCTAAGGTGGCACAGGAAATCGTATCCGCCATCCAATAGACCAATCCGATATATAAGGGCTCCGCTCTGCGGGCCATCCTTTTGTTTCATATAAAAAATCCCCGCCTTTCCTGCTCGAAAGGACGGGGAATTTTTATATGCACTTTTCTTACAGCCTTCCAATCATTCCAGAATAAATTCTGCCTGCATCTCACAGCCGCTGTGAGGAGCAACCATCACCTGGAACTTACCTGCCTCCGAACGATATTCCATATCTTTTCCATAAAAACGCAGCATGTCTTCCGTAATAACAAATTCCACAGTCTTTGTCTCCCCTGCCTCCAGAGAAACCAGCTGTACGCCTTTCAGCTCCTTCACCGGACGCACCACACTGCCGGCCACGTCACGGATATACAGCTGCACCGCTTCCACGCCCGCCATGTCACCAGTATTGGTAATATCCGCTTTTACGGTCAGAGGGCTTTCCCTGTGCATAATATGGCTGCTCAGAGTAACCGGGCTGTATTCCGCCCTGTGATAGGAAAGACCATATCCATAAGGATATAATGGCTCGTTATCACAATCTGTATAACGGGAGAAAAAGCGGTTCGGCGTTGTCCCGTCATAGGGTCTTCCCGTCCGGAAATGATTATAGTACAAAGGCATCTGTCCCACCCTGCGGGGCATACTCATGGACAGCCTTCCGGAAGGATTCTCTTTTCCGAACAGAACATCGGCAATTGCATGCCCTCCTTCGGTCCCCGGGAACCAAACTTCAAGCAAAGCATCCGATAACCTGCCAACCTCATCCAGAACAAGCGGACGTCCGCCAAACAGCACAACAACAACCTTCGCCGCCTTTTCCCGGACTCTGCGGAGAAGCTCAAGCTGATCGCCGGGCAAATCCAGGCAGGTACGGCTTCCGCCCTCTCCACCCTGCACCACGGCTTCTCCCAGGGCCAATACCGCTACATCGGCCTGCTGCGCAAGCTTTTCGGCCCTTTCCATTTCCTGCTGACGTTTTTCTGTACTCCAAGCTTGCGTTCCCATCTGTTCCATCATAAACGGAAGGTCACGGTAATCCTTTTCCAGCAAGGTCTCACAGCCGGGGGCGCTTGTCACGTTTTCTTTTCCCGCAACTTCTTCCAATGCCGCTTTTAAGGTAACCACATTCTCTTTGTTTCCATGAATGGCCCACATACCCAGGGCATCCTGGTTATCCGCATAAGGCCCTATGACAGCAATCCTGCAGCCTTTTTTTAATGGAAGGGTTTTCTCCTGAGCATAAGTGCCGCCCGCGGAGCGCGGCATCCATTGTTTATTTTCCAGCAGAACCATGGTTTTCACTGCCGCTTCCCTGGCCAGCCTGCGGTTTTCTTCACAGAGGAAAAGACGGGCTTCTTCCGCTTCATCGGCTCCGCGGTAAGGATCTTCAAATAAGCCCAGCTTATTCTTCAGCCTGAGGATACGCATTACCGCCTTATCCAGCATGCCTTCATCAATTTTGCCTTCCTTCAGGAGTTCCTCCAGGTAATTGGCATAACAGCCGGTACACATGTCAATATCCACACCGGCTTCCATAGCCAGGCGGGCCGCTTCCTTCTGATCCTCTGCCGCTCCGTGAAGCACCAGCTCGGCTATTGCCGCATAATCGGTGATTACCACGCCGTCAAATCCCCACTCCTCCCGGAGAACATCGTTCATCAGCCATTTATTTCCTGTCGAAGGGATTCCGTCTACGGTATTAAAGGAAGTCATGATCATTTCACAGCCTGCATCCACACCGGCTTTATAGGAAGGAAGATATTCCTGGCGCAGCCTGCGCTCAGACATGTCCACCGTGTTATAATCTCTGCCGCCCTCCGGCGCGCCATAGGCGGCAAAATGCTTCACACAGGAGGCCATACCCGCCGGCTTCGCTTCTCCAAGGCCCTTCTGGAAGCCTTTTACCATAGCCGCGGCATAAAGGCTGTTCATATAAGGATCTTCCCCTGTGGACTCCAGACACCGCCCCCATCTTGCATCCCTTACCAGATCCACCATGGGCGAAAAGGTAACATGGGCTCCAGCCGCCACACTTTCTTCCGAGGTCACTTCACACAGCCTTTCCAGAAGCTGCGGATCGAAGGAGCATCCCAGGGCCAGCGGAATAGGAAATACCGTTCGGAAACCATAAATAATGTCCGCCATGAACAGCAGGGGGATTTTATGTCTGCTCCGTTCCAGATAAGCCTTCTGTACCGCCTTGACCCGCTGTGCTCCCACCACATTAAGGGTGGAACCCACATTACGGGCCAGTTCTTCACTGAGCCCCAAATCCTCCCTGACACCCAGCTCCTGTCCCTCCGCATTCAGCACCTCGCCAGGCACCTGCACCAGCTGTCCGATTTTTTCCGTCAAAGATAAGGAATCCAACAATTCCTGAAGCTTATTCTCCTGCATTTCTTATCATTCCCTCCCTAAACCAGAGTGAAAGCCATATTCTGTTTTCACGCCCACATGGTATCGTCCGAAATTTCTATTTTTTTATCCCGCAGCATCAGATCGCTCACAGCCTGTGCCGCAGGCTTCCCATGGAACAGCACTTCATTGACCTGCTCAATAATAGGAAGCTGTACCTGATATTTTTCTGCAAGAGCCATGGCAGCTTTGGCGGAATATACGCCCTCCACCACCATCTTCACTTCTTTCATGGCCTCTTCCATCGTACAGCCCTGCCCGATAAGGATTCCGGCCCTGCGGTTTCTGGAATGCATGCTGGCGCAGGTAACGATCAAATCCCCGATTCCGGATAATCCGCAGAAGGTTTCAAAATGGCCTCCCATCTGGATTCCCAGGCGGGCGATTTCCGTAATTCCGCGGGTAATAAGCGCTGCCTTTGTATTATCTCCGTAACCAAGGCCATCTGCGATTCCCGCTGCAAGAGCAATGACATTTTTCAAAGAACCGCCAAGCTCAATTCCTAAAATATCCGGACTTGTATATACACGGAACACTTTATTAATAAACGCAGACTGCAAATATTCCGCCGTTTTTTTTGTTTTTGCTCCGATGACACATGTTGTCGGAAGCTTTCTTCCGACTTCTTCTGCATGGCTTGGTCCTGAAAGAACCGCTACGTCCGCCTGAGGGATTTCTTCTTCGATCTGAGCAGACAATGTCAAAAGTGTACTCTCCTCGATTCCCTTTGCCACATCAACGATAATCTGACCTTTCCCGACGTAAGCTGACATCTTCTTCGCAGTTGCCCTTGTAAACGGCGACGGAACTGCAAGTACAAGAAAGTCTTTTCCCTTGACTGCCGATTCCAGATCACCCGTGATCGTCATGCCGTCGGAAAGTTTCACCCCCGGAAGCTTCGTCAGGTGTTCTCTCTTTTTATCCAGCATTTCAACTTCTTTTTCATCGATCGACCAGATCGTCACATGATGTCCGTTGTCAGCCAGAAGAACCGATAACGCCGTTCCCCAGCTTCCCGCACCGATTACTCCTACATTTGCCATAAATCAATGCCCCTTTCTTTTTGAACCGAATTTATTTTCTGTTCCTTTGACCAGACGCTTTATGTTCTCTCTATGGCGATACCATGCTAATGCAGTCAAAAGAACTGCGATCCCATATAGTTCATAACAGTAGCCTGCTTCCATATCGAACCATCCCCACTGTCCAAATAGGATCATTTCAATTAAAAATGCTGTGTATGCACAAAGAGAACCGACAGATATGTACCTTGTCACGATCACAGGAATAAAAAAGAATAATGCCGTAACAAGTATAAGAAAAAGACTCTGCGGCATATGCCACACACTGTTAATAAAGACAAGTCCTGCCATAACCGCAATTCCTTTTCCGCCTTTAAAGTTCATATAAAACGGAAAGTTATGTCCGAGAGTCACTCCTGCCCCTGCGTACATTACAAGCAACGGAAGACAATCGCTCCCCCGATACATAAAACGTACAATAAAATATGCAGCCACACATTTTAAAACATCTCCGAGAAAAGTGAAGATCCCCGCTTTCCATCCGAGCACACGAAGAGCATTTGTCGTTCCCGAATTTCCGCTTCCCTCTTTTCTGATATCTATATGGTTCATCTTACCGACCAGATATCCGGTCTGAAAAAGACCGCACACATATCCGACCGCAAGACAGATCAATCGTTCCATATTTCTTTACCCCTTTTCTTTCCGTTCTCTTATAAAGAATTTCAGGGAAGTTCCTCTAAAACCAAACGCTTCTCTGATCTTATTTTCCAAATACCGCGTATATGAAAAATGCATCAATTCCTTATCGTTTACAAAGATAACAAAAGTCGGAGGTTTTACCGCAACTTGCGTAATATAATAAAGCTTCAGTCTTTTTCCTTTATCTGACGGAGGCTGCTGCATTGCCACTGCTTCTGTCATAATCTCGTTTAAAACTCCGGTTGCGATCCGAAGTGTCTGATTCTCGATAACCATATCGATCATATCATATAACCGGTTCAATCTTTGACCGGTTGCTGCGGATACATACATAATTTCCGCATACGGCATATAAGAAAGCACCTGACGGATATCGCTTTCATACTCACGCATCGTTCTGTCGTTTTTCTCAATCGCATCCCATTTGTTCACAACGATGATCACGCCTTTTCCACGTTCATGAGCAATTCCCGCAATCTTTGCATCCTCCTCCGTCCCTCCTTCTGTCGCATCGATAACCATAAGCACTACGTCTGCTCTTTCCACGGCTGTTACCGTACGGATAATACTGTAGCGTTCCAGTTCTTCTTTGATTTTATTCTTTCTGCGAAGTCCTGCCGTATCAATAAAAATATATTCTTTTCCGTTATGAAGAATCTCAGTATCAATGGCGTCTCTTGTTGTTCCCGCGATATCCGAGACGATTACTCGATTCTCTCCGAGCAGTTTATTGATAATCGACGACTTTCCGACGTTCGGTTTCCCTACGATCGCAACCCGCGGGCGGTCATCATCTTCCGCCTGAGCGCTTCCTTCCGGAAAGTTTTCCGCGACAATGTCAAGCATATCGCCAAGTCCCAATCTGGATGCTGCCGAGATCGGAACCGGATCCCCGATACCAAGATTATAAAACTCATATACATCTGCCATATATTTGTCAAAATTATCCACTTTATTTACAACAAGGACAACCGGCTTTCCGGATCTTCTGAGCATGTCCGCGACTTTAGAATCCGCATCCACAAGTCCCTGCTTCACATCAGTTATAAAAATAATAACATCCGCCGTATCAATCGCAATCTGA
>ERZ772882.2121-NODE-2121-length-18891-cov-2.996496_pt1 | contig 18891 bp, 19 predicted proteins | sample MGYA00580576_ERZ772882 | MGnify/ENA primary metagenome ERZ772882 (study PRJEB29015, sample SAMEA2737658) | human gut metagenome | biome: human gut; feature: human-associated habitat; material: faeces | place: China | collected 2012 ... | reverse complement strand
GTCGCTGATGGTGACAGATCCGTCAGTACTTGAGTTGTGCAGACAATATCTGCTGATTGTGGGAATTTTCGTCTTTTTCCTGGGATTTCTGATGGTATTTCGAAACTGCATTCAGGGAATGGGAAATACATGGATTCCGATGCTTTCCGGCGGACTGGAAGTCATCAGCAGACTGATTTTTGGATATTGGCTTGGCAGGCACAGCTTTATGGGGATTGCCGCTGCAGAAGCCTCTGCATGGATCAGCGTCAGCATTATGCTCGGGAGCTCATTCTTTATTTTGTTTCGTAAAGTTCTCCGGACACAAACGCCGGAAAACGCAACAGATACAGAAAACATAGGAAGGGTTTCATAAAACAGGAGGATGTAAAATGAACACATTTCATGTCAGGAAAACAGGAGACGTTATTTTGCTTCATCTGGGAAAAGGCGATGATGCTGCAGTGCCTGAACCAGGCCATTACCGAACACAAGATCAAAAACGGAGCGGTTGTATCTATGATTGGAACGTTGGATAAGGCGCGATATCACATGATCCAGACCACCGAGGAGGATCCAACCAACGGTTTTTATACCGTGGAAGGACCGATTGAAGTGGCTGCCGGGCAGGGGCTGATTATAGACGGGGAGCCGCATATCCATATCTGCATGGCAACACCGGAGACTTCGTATCTGGGACATCTGGAGGAAGGCTGCAGAGTACTGTATCTTGCAGAGATCGCAATTGAAAAATACAGCGATGAAGAATTGACGAGAAAAAGGGATAAATTTGGAATTGCAACGCTGAGTTGGAAGTAAAGGGGCAGAACTGAATAAGGAAATACAGATACCGTTCCATTGTCAAAAGATGATGGAACGGTATTTTTACTTGTAAGCATATGGGTATGGTATAATTTTACTAATATATTCGATAAAAATAAATGAAAATACAATATATTGACAAATATACGAAGCGGAAGTAATATATATTTATAACAATTGAACAGGAATTATGACAAAAAAGGGGATTGTATGAGCATAATTTTACAGGACAAGTTTTTCGGCTGTATCTGTGGCTGTCATATCGGTTCGGCGATGGGAGCTCCTGTTGAGGGAATGACTTATGAAGAAATTGACAGGAAGTATGGCTATGTAGACGGGTATCTTCCGTACCAGCATTACGGAAATGGCTGGGACAGGGAACCCGGAACAACAGAGGACGGCGTGGAACGGCAGAAGCTGATGATTTCTGCGATTATGGAAAAAGAGGGAAGGGTCACAGCGGAGGATGTCAGGGCTGCCTGGAACAAATACGCAAATCCGAATGCAGGAGGCTGGGTATCCGAACCGTTTGAAGGGGTTCTTCTGAAAATGGCAAAAACCGGAATACCGGCAACTGATCTTGGCAGATATTGCGATTACGCCGGACTCAACAGCTTTGCAAGGGCGTGTCATCCGATCGGTCTGATCAACGCAGGCAATGTAGAAGGCGCAAAAGAGGATATCCTGCAGGTCGGACAGCTGTATCAGACAACGAACAGCCGTGGGCTGAAATGGGCATGTGTCACTGGCATAGCAATTGCGGAGGGAACGAAGCCCGGCGCAACCGTGGATTCTGTGATCGGGGCAATTTTTGATCACTGTGATCCCGACGTCGTTGTGAAAGAGATTGACGAACAATTGAAAAAAGCGGCAGGATGCAGTGACATTTTTCAGCTGAGACAGCATTTTGATTCCATTTATAACGGATTTGGAATGCCGTATCCATTCAGCTATGCGAATGAAGTTGTCACAAAGGGCGTTGTTATTTTTAAGATGGTTCATGGAAATACGAAGGAAGCGATCCTTGCAGGCGTAAATATGGGACGTGATACAGACTGTGTTGCGGCAGTTGCCGGTGGAATTGCCGGTGCGCTTTCCGGAAGTGAATCGATTCCGACAGACTGGATCAGCCAGCTGGATTACGCCACGAGCATCAATCCACATACGAATTCCAAACGAACCCTGAAAGAAAATGCAGATGGCGTGTATCATGCATTTAAGAAAATGCTGAAACGGCAGCAGGCTTACATTCAGCAAATGGATATCGACTGACAGGAAGGGAAAGACATCAGGGGAAAATGAAGTGAATGATCTGCAGAAAGCAGATAGACACAAAAACGATTCGTTCTTGTGTCGGTAATAAAAAGGAGGACATAGTATGAAAAACAAAAAGGTACTGGCGATTGTGATGGCAGTCATGACTGCTGCATCCGCTCTTGTGGGCTGCGGCTCTACAGAAGCAATAGCTCCTGCGGATACCGCTGTGACGACGGAAAAAGAGGATGATGCCACGGCGGAAGCAGCTCAGACGACTGACGGCGAACAGGTGACCATCACTTTCATGCATGACTGGCCGGAGTACGAAGAGGAATTCAAACAGATGATATCCGATTTCGAAGCGGCAAATCCGAATGTCAAGGTTGAGACACAGATAATCACCTGGGACGTTCTGACACAGACTCTGACAACGGCCTTCGCTGCTGGCGAAGCTCCTGATGTAGCATGCTGCTGGGCAAACCAGATGGGTTCGTTTAATTCCGTAGGCGCTACATACGATCTCACTCCTTATTTGGAAGAGAATAACAATGAATGGAAAGACTCCCTGCTGGCACCCGCTGTACAGTCCGGTACTGTTAACGATCAGGTCTTCTGCATACCGTTCAGAACAACCTGTACCGTGCTTGCATATAACAAGACGATGATGGAAGAGAACGGCTGGGAAGTTCCCACCACGTTGGAAGAGTTTGAAACATTGCTCGGCGAAGCTGCAAAGGCCGGAGTAACACCTCTGTTGACGCCTGGTAATCCTCACGGCTTTCAGATTGCATCCCTGGTTGAGACTTTTGCATTGCATTACATGTACGATGCAGGATATCTTAAAAACAATGACTATTTGACAGGTCACTATACGGATGTTGCCAAAGAATATGCTGAAGCAGGAGCAAGATTAAGAGACTGGGTTGACAAAGGTTACATTGATGCGGATTCTCTTGCTATGACGAGAGAAGATTCTACCGGTCAGTTCTATTTGCAGAAAGGTCTGTTTGCATTCGTAAACAACAATGAACTGACAGATCTTGAAAAGAACTCCGCAGAAGCCGGTTTCGAAATTGGCGTTATGGCGTTCCCTGCACCCGAAGGCACGCCTACCCTGCTTCACAATTTTGGTGTTGACGGATTCATGGTTTATTCCGGTACCAAGTATCCGGAACAGTCCGCAAGATTCTTAAAATATATCACAAGCAAAGATGTACAGCAGAAATTCGGTAACGAGACACTGTCTGTAATGGCAAATAAGGACTGCACCTATGACAATGCAAACCAGAGCGAATTTGCAGAAATCTTCTCCAGCGCAGAGAGCTATAGAAAAAACTATGACTACAATGCCGGCGATATCGGATCAGATACTGGTGATCTGGAAGCAGAATTTCTCTCCGATCCTTCCGAAACTCCTGAAGAATTCGGTCAGAAGATCGAAGATGCGTACGTCAAATTACTGGAAGAAAACGGTAAGTAATAAATAGCGGCAGACTGAAATAGGGCTGGCAGAAAGTTGACTGCCGGCCCTATTTGAAAGGGTGAAGATATGAAGAGCAAAATGAATTATAAAACAAGGCAAAAGCTCATGGGATATGTTTTTCTGATTCCCGGTTTTGTATTTTTGGGATGCTTTCTTGTTTTCCCGTTTTTTAAGAGCCTGGTCAGGAGCTTTACGGATTGGAATGCATTCGGTTCGGATCTTAGTTTTGTTGGATTGAAAAACTATATTGAGCTGTTTCATAATGACGAATATTGGGCGGCGATCAAGGTCAATCTGGTTTTTGCAGTGGTTTCCACACTGATTCAGACAACCCTCGGTTTTTTGCTTGCATTTGCAGTATATTATATGACTCCGAAGTGGCAGCAGTTTTATAAAGTGGCTTTATATATCCCGGTCGTCCTCCCCGCTTCTGTAGTGGCGGTTATGTGGAAGTTTATGCTGAACAAGGATATTGGTCTGGTCAATACGCTGCTGCGCCTGGTTGGTCTTGACAATCTGACACATGCGTGGATCGGGGAGAAGAGCACTGCCCTCGGCACGGTTATTGCGGTAAATACCTGGCAGTATATCGGTTTTACGATGGTTTTATTCTATATTGCGATGATGAATATTTCCAAAGATGTTCTGGAATCCGCAGCGGTTGACGGCGCGACCAAAAAAGATCTGTTCTTCAATTTTTTCCTTCCGCTTACTGCGGGAACGACGGAAACAAACGTCATCCTTTCCATTTCCGGCGGTATGAAATCCTTTGCTCTGTTCTATATGCTGACCGGCGGTGGCCCCGGCAAGGCGACGACTGTAGTTGCACAGCTGATTTATACTACGGCGTTCGTTGATTTCAAGTTTTATAGGGCGCTGGCAATGTCTACTGTGCTGTTTATCATCATTCTGACACTGGTGCTGATCAGCAGACTGATTGGACGCAGGTATAACTACGAATAAGCGAAGGGGTGAAAATAATGAAAGAAAAAAAGAAACTCACAATAGGAGGGATATTCAGTCAGATCATTCTTCTGATTCTGGCAGTGATTGTGCTGTATCCGCTGGTGTTTATGTTTCTGACATCCGTAAAATCCAATCTGGATGTTCTGACGAACCCTTTTGGCATTACGACCTTTAAACCGGAAAACTATGTTTCTGCATGGAAAATTGGTAAAATTGGAAGCTTTTTCATGAACAGTGTTATTATTACGATTATGACGCTGGCAGTGCAGTTGATCGTTATTATACTCGCATCCTTTGCGCTTGGAAAATTAAGACCGTGGGGCAGTGGATTCATTGAAATACTGTTTTTGTCCGGACTGTTTATCACATCTGAAATGCTCACAATCCCCAACTTTACGACGCTGAAAGCGTGGGGACTGAACGGGACGCGGCTTGCGTTGCTGCTTCCGTATGTTACGCTGGGGCTTCCGACGGCAACCTTTATTATGATTAACTATGTAAAAGGCCTGCCGAAAGAGCTGGATGAAGCAGCACTGCTGGACGGCTGCTCCCTGCTGCAGAACCTGTTTCGGATTACGCTTCCGCTGTTAAAACCGGTTATCGCTACCGTAATGATTTTTAACTTCCAAGGTACCTGGAGTGAATTCTATTGGGCACTGATTGAAATTAAAAAGGATTCCTTAAAAACGCTTCCGCTTGGTTTGATGAACTTTAATTCCATGTACAATACGGATTATGGTGTACTGTGTGCAGGTCTGTGTATCGCGACCATTCCGGTGGTTTTGTTGTATCTGAAGTGTTCCTCTTATTTTATCGGCGGTATGGTAGCCGGTGCAGTTAAGGGATAAATTTGATGGACTGTAGAAATTGATACGAGGAGAAAAAAGACATGAAGGATTTTGAAAACGATTTAATTTATTATCACAATCCGGATCCGATTGAGGAGCCGCGGTTTATTTTGAATTCCGTAGAGGAACTGGAAAAATCAACAAAATACAGCGTTGTCTGCAATGGAACGGAGCGCGTGGTATATCATACAGACTCCTTTGATTATGTTGTTGTAGTAGATGACGAAGCCTATGATCTGGAAATTTCGATTCATACACCCTTTGAGAAGCTGGCAATTCGTCCGACCAGCTTTGGAATCGTTCCTTCGGTAACAGGGGAGACTGTTCAGATTCATCTCGACGAGCCGAAGAAATTTACGGTAGAGACAGACGGCGGTCTGCATGACGCATTATTCGTGCTTTGCTCGCGCAGAATCGAAAAACCGGAAAATACAACGATCTGCTTTGAAAAAGGAAAGGTATACAATGTCGGGATTCTTACCTTAAAACCGAATGATACGGTCTATATCGAAGAGGGTGCCGTGGTATCCGGCTGTATTTATGCGGATCATTGCGATAATATTTCCATTGTAGGAAACGGAATCGTCAATGGAGCCTGCTGGCATCTGCCGGACAGTAATGCCCATCGGTTTTTTATCTATATCAAGTGGTGCAACAATGTCCTCTTAAAAGGCTTTACGGCAGTAGACGGACCCTCCTGGCATGTGGTTCCGGCGGCATGTGATCATGTTGTCATTGATGATATGAATATCATGTCCAGAATTGTAACAGGAGATGGTATTGATATTACGAGCAGTCAGGATGTGGAGGTAAAGAATTGCTTTATCCGTTCGACGGATGACAGTATCTGTATTAAGGCACATGGATTGATTGCGGATACTTCGACTGTTCGGGATGTGACGAAAGTATATGCCCATAATAATGTGCTCTGGAATGCGGAGCCGGGCAATGCAATTGAATTAGGCTATGGGCTTCAGAGTGAGATCCACGATCTCGTATTTGAGGATTGTGATATCATTCACTGTCAGTACGAAGGAAATATGGGCGGCGCAGCAATCTCCATCCATCAGGCGGATGGCGGTCATGTGCATGACGTCCATTACAGAAATATCCGGGTAGAGCAGGCGGAGCAGAAGCTGTTTGATATCAAGGTATTGCTTTGCAAGTATACACAGCAGGTTTCCAAAGGGGAGATCAATGATATTCATTTTGACAACATTCAGGTATTAAACGGCGATATTCCGGTTTCGCTGATCCGAGGATACCAGACGCCGACAGAAGAAGTACGTGTCCATGATATTTACTTTGACAATATTACCTTTATGGGGCAAAAATGTGAAACCTGGCAGGATCTTCGTTTGGTTACGGAGCTGGCAAACGATATTTATGTCAATGGCGTCAGAACGTGTAAACAGATGAAATTCTGAGGATGGGGAGTAGTGTGAAAAATAAGCGTGATCGCTTATTTTTCACACAGCTATTTGTGCCGCAGGCGTCACAAAGTAGCTATGATCGCAGAGCAGAACTGGAAGTTCTGCTCGCGATTCCTTCGGCGCAAAGCGCCTGCGGAATGGAGATTACTATGACGGACAGGCATCCTTATTATGAATTTGAAAAAGATACTTATGAAATCGATGAATTTGACTGCTCGTCCATCTTTTTATTTGTAGGAAAAGAGCGTGCGCTGCTCCTGGATACAGGCTGCGGAATTGGTGATCTGAAAGGCGTTATCAGAAAAATTACCGATAAACCATACATTGTGATTGCTTCCCACGGACATATGGATCATATCGGCGGGGCAGGCGCATTTGACGAGCTGTATATCAATCCGGCGGACAATTATTTTCTGGATGTATCCTTTGAAAAAATGCTGGAAAACCGGAGAAATTATGCAGATTTTATCCGGAAGCGGGAGGATAAATATTATCCTTACAGCACAGAGAACGATATGCTTTGCTGGGAGAAAAAACCGAAGCTGCTTCCGCTATCCGACGGTCAGACATTCGATCTTGGAGGGCGTATCCTTACGGCATACAGTTGTCCCGGACATACCCCCGGTGAAATGGTTTTTATCGATTCGAAAACCAGGTATCTGTTCTGTGCCGATGCGTGTAACCGTAATCTTTTGCTGATACAGTCGGGTGACCATACGGAGGGAAGATATGTCAGTGTGGAAAAAGCTGCAAAGGCGATGGAACGAATTGTATCGATGAAAGACCAGTATGACCATGTGATCAATTCTCATCATGATTACCGGGGCTTTGGCGCACCATTGGCGGATTATGTGGTCGATCAGGCGCTGGAATGCATGAAGAAAATTGTGGATGGAACCGCAGAAATCCGGGAGATTCCAGATCCGTTACAGCTGAATGCAACGAAAACGGTCGCTGTATACGGTGATGTTTTCATTACCTACAGCAAGGAGGGCGTTTATGAAACAAGATAGCGCACCTTTCGATTGTCATGAATAAAAAAAGTGTAAAACTTATGATCCCAGCGGCAGCCAGACAATCGTTTTGGCGTCTCTGGGATTGTTTTGTCCGAAATGCAAGAGAGAGTATCTTGTAAATGTAAAACAATTTAAAACTCAAATTGTAAATGAGCCAGACGCTAAGACGCAGAGCTGATCCAAAAAGAAAAATGGATTGGTTCTGCGTTTTTTGTTATGGCGACGAGGAAAATGCACGCATTTATGCGGTGCATTTGACGACCGCTAATCAGAGCGAGATTCGCAGAGCGCATCTCGTCTCTGTTAATTAAGTATTGGAGCAGGTGTAATTGTGAATTTTTGCTGGGAGATTTGTATATGAAAGAAAGGATAGAAAGCAAACATGACAATACATTATGAAAAATTGCATGCTAAAAATTTTAACACATATTCACTGGATCATTTCGTGAGACATCAACGGGTAAGCGAATGTTGGCGCAACGTGGAGGGACAGTGGAAACTGATACCGATAGAATTTGAAAGAGGCAGACAGGCGGATAGCAATGGATATTGTAAATCGCTAGCCGGCATCTTCGGTTGCTATGTTCAGGCTAGTGCCGAAGAAAAAACTGCATAGGTCAAAAAAATTAAAATGGTTTACTTTCTCGCTTTTAAATCATATAATTAAAGCGTATAAGTAAAGTGCAGAGGTGAATAGAATGACTAAAAAGGAAAAAATTGAAAATTTTATTGAAAAATATAACGGTTATCTTATTACCTCTCTGGTATGTAGTGAAGATATTTCTAAGACCTATATTGCAAAATATATTAAGGAACATGGCATGGAGAGGGTCTCGAGAGGCGTATATATAGCGAATGATGTGTGGCCGGATGAGTTGTTCATTTTGCAACAAAGAAATGGTGCGATTATTTATTCCGGAGAAACAGCACTATATTTGCACGGTTTGACAGATAGGGAGTATTCATCTGTGTGTGTTACTGTGCCACAGGGATATAATGCGAGCCATCTTAAGGATAATGATTTTAATGTTTCGGTGAAATATGCTGCACCGGATTTATACAAAATAGGAATTTGTGAGATTGCATCCAGCAGTGGAAATTTGGTTAAGGTTTATGATCAGGAGCGTTGCATTTGCGATTTGATAAGGAATCGTAATAAGTATGAAGTACAAGTATTTCAAACGGCTATCAAGGAATATATGTCATCGAAGGACAAAAAGCTATCGCAGCTGATTGTATATGCGGATATGATGGAAATTCGAGATGAAGTGATGAAGTACGTGGAGGTGTTAGTGTGATTAGTTCATCAAGACAATTAAAAGATAAGGTAAGAAATATTTCGGATGGGAACAGTAATAAAGCGACTACGCTAATTCGAAATTTTATGATGGAAAGATTTCTGGAAAGAGTATCTGTATCATCATATCGAGATAATTTTATTCTTAAGGGTGGGATGTTGGTAGCGTCAATTGTTGGTGTGGATATGCGAGCTACGATGGATATTGATACAACAGTAAAAGCATTACCATTAAATGAGGCTGATGTACAGAGGATAATTGAAGAAATTTGTAACATCCCGCTGGAAGATAATGTTAGATTTCAAATTAAAAGCACAAGAACTATTATGGAAGAGTTTGATTACCCGGGCATTCGTGTAATGCTGGAAGCTACGTTGGACAAGATGTTTTATACGATGCATTTTCTGCCACCTGTGAAAAGCGGAAAACTATTTTTAGCAAGGATAATATTGAAGCTACATTACATTTGATATCTGACGATTTGCAAATGGCAGAGCTTTGGGCGCAGTTTCAGAAAAGCAATTTTTACGTAGGAGATCTAGCGTGGAAAAATGTAATTGGCTATGTAGAGAATACGATGAAGAAGTATTTACTGTGATATGAGGCATATCGCAGACAGAGATTGGCGAAAAAGCTGATGAATCATGTGGTAAACCACTTTGAACGGTACGAAGCATACGCTTCATGATTACAGTCCGGAGATAGACAAGAATCTTACCATCCATTGCTATCAACCTGAGCCCGGTTATTGTGCCTGTGTACTGCAGGTGGTAGAGAGCTGAATTGACGATGAGACATTGAAAGTATAAAAATAGCCATGATTCTGATATTGATCAGTGCTATGGCTGTTTTTAGAGTATGGAAATCAGGAAGGAGCGCATAGATATGAACAGTAAGTCAAATACACAAGCTATGGAAACAGAAAAAATACCCCGTCTTCTGGCACGGCTGGCCATACCGGCTGTTGTGGCACAGATTATCAACCTTTTATATAATATTGTTGACCGTATTTATATTGGACACATTCCGGGCGTTGGTGCCGCAGCATTAACGGGTGTCGGGTTGTTTACACCGATCCTGATGCTGATCAATGCCTGTGCTATGCTTGCAGGGTCCGGAGGTGCTCCGCGCGCTGCGATTTCCATGGGAAAAAAAGACAATAAGACAGCGGAAAAGATTCTTGGAAACTGTTTTGTGATTCTCCTGCTTATGGCAGTTGCTTTGACTGTGCTGTTTTTTGCATTTGCACCACAGCTGCTGACGCTGTTTGGTGCAAGTGATCAGACACTTCCTTATGGGGTGGATTATGCAAGGATTTATATTCTCGGAAGTATTTTTGTTCTGATCGTGATGGGAATGAATCCCTTTATCACGACACAGGGATTTGCGAAGATCAGCATGATGACGACCGTGATTGGTGCTGTGATCAATATTATTCTGGATCCGATCTTTATCTTTGGATTTCATCTTGGAGTAAAGGGTGCTGCGCTTGCAACTGTTTTGAGTCAGGCTGTGGGTGCAATATGGATCCTTCGTTTCCTGTCAGGAAAGAAAACGATCCTGCATCTTAGAAAAGAAAACTTTAAATTGCAAAAGGAAATCCTCTTACCATGTCTTGCCCTTGGTATCTCTACCTTTGTCATGTTGTCCACAGAAAGCATTCTGTCTATCAGCTTTACCTCCAGCTTATCAAGATATGGCGGAGACCTTGCAGTAGGAGCGATGACAATTATTACAAGTGTCAGCCAGCTTGCAACATTACCGTTACAGGGAATTTGTCAGGGCGGACAGCCGATCATGAGTTATAACTTTGGTGCAGGAAACAGAGATCGGGTAAAAAAAGCATTTTTTACACAATTTACAGCTTGCACCGTTTTTACGGGATGTTTCTGGTTGATGATGCTTCTGTTCCCGAAGGGATTTGCAGGTATTTTTTCGAATAACACAGAATTGATCACATATACTGCATGGGCATTGAGAATTTATATGGCGGGCATATTCTCTCTTGGCTTTCAGGTTGCCTGTCAGCAGAGCTTCATGGCATTGGGACAGGCAAAGGTCAGCTTATTGCTTGCCTGCTTAAGAAAACTGATCTTGTTGATTCCGTTGATCTTTATCCTGCCGCATTTTATCCAGAACAAAGTATTTGCTGTCTTTTTGGCTGAGCCGATCAGCGATATACTGGCGGCGGCAATCACAACCGCAACGTTCTTTCATCGATTTCATAAAATTTTAAATAGAAAATAGTTACAGTTCACTCGTGTTTTTTTGAAATTTTGGTCTGTCACACTGCATTGGTACACGAACCAGAAACTCCTTGACAAGAACCTCTATTTCCTGCTACATTTGGTATATAGACCAGATGAAGAAACCAAGATAGTCACATAGAATGAGGACGGGGCAAATGGCAACAAGTTTAAGCGAACCAACAAAGAAACGCATCCTGCAGGTATGCGTAAAACTCTTCCTGGAGCAGGGGTACAAAAAGACAACTATGGCGGAAATCATCGAGAAGTCCGGCGTGTCCAGCAGCAGCTTCCAGAACATTTTCCGTGCAAAGGACGGCGTGCTGACAGAGCTTGTGCAGTTCATGTTTGAGAATCAGTTTTCGATGGCAAGAAGTGCAGCAAGTGTAAAGCTTCCTCCCGTTTATGTCTACGCAGTGGAAACCGCGATCCAGATGACGCTCACAGAACTGAACGAGAACCTGCGGGAAATCTATCTGGAAGCATATACGCAAAAGGAAGCCTGCGAATACATTCAGAAGGAAACGGCGAAGGAGCTGTATCAGATTTTCGGATCCTATCAGCCGGAGCTGACAGAGCGTGACTTTTACGAGCTGGAGATCGGATCTGCAGGCATCATGCGAGGTTACATGGCGCATCCGTGTGATGCAGAGCTGACATTGGAGAAGAAGCTTCGCTTATTTTTCACGATGAGCCTTCGGGCCTATAACGTTCCAGAGGAAGAAATCGGGCGGGTGATTCGATTCGTGGAGGGACTCGATATCCGCACGATCTCTGAACAGGTGATGCAGAAGCTGTTCAAAGCACTTGCCATGCACTATGAATTTTCATTGCAGGGGATAATGTAAAAATGAAAAAGGAAAAGAGGGAGGAAACCCAATGAAGAGAAAAAAGCTGACAGCAAGTATGATCGCCCTGGTCATGAGCGTAAGCCTGCCCATGACAACCTATGCCGCCAACTGGTATCTGGAAGATGGCAGCGTTACGGTAAACGCAGACAATTCCGGACAGACGGTAACGCAGGGCAGCGGCTCTGCCGTGCCGGATGAGGCGCCTGTGATTACACAGCGTGGTAGTTCTGCGGAGACGAGCAACACCATCACGATCAATGCGGCTGAGAATGCGACTGCAAACGTGACGATCTCCAATGTAAATATCGGCACAAGTAGTGCTGCTATTGCCACAAGCGGAAAAGGCAATGTAAACATCGAGCTGGATGGCACAAATACCCTTAAGAGTGGTAGGGAGCATGCCGGTCTGGAAAAGAGCGGAGACGGCAAACTGACCATTACGGATGAAAATGGAAACGGCAAGCTGATCGCCACCGGTGGACAGTATGGGGCAGGCATCGGTGGAGGCTTCTATGAAGGCGGCAAAAACATCACGATCGCCGGCGGCAAGGTAACAGCTAACGGCGGCGATTATGGGGCAGGCATTGGTGGCGGTCAAGAAGGCGATGGCAGTAACATCACCATCACCGGCGGCGAGGTCACAGCTGCCGGCGGCACCAATGGAGCAGGCATCGGCGGAGGCGGAGGCATATCTGGCAAAGGAGAAAAGATTTCTATTTCAGGAGATGCAGCGCTGAAGGTACAAGGCGGCCCAACAGATGGATGGGATGGAGCAGGCGCAGGAATCGGTAACGGCGGCAGCCATAATGGAGATTTCTTATCCGGAACAATTCCTGTAAACGGTGCGGAGACAGAGCCGGATACCTCCAACCTGACGACAGGTAAAATTGAATATTACGCACCCGGTGCGGATATGACAAAGGATGAACCGACGAGCACTATATTGGGTTCCGGACAGCCGGCATCTCCCGGTGAAACCGCAGCATCTGTGGAATACAGAATGCAGACATCTGCATCAGAGCCGGTACAGGGAAATGGAAAAAGCACAGGATACAAGGCTCCCGTACAAGGACATTTTTATCAGGTAGTAGGTCAGGACGGAAAAGATATGATTTTTGCTACCGCGCAGAAGAAAGACGTGCTGGCAATTGCGACGGATTCCGATTTTGCCATGCTGACGGGAAAAATGGAGGACATCGAAGCGCTCAGGAAACAGGGCGTGAGAAGGATTATTTTCGCTACAAAGAGAGCAACCTCCACCTTCCTTCTTTCGGAGCTTCTTGAAAAGAGGGCATATGGAGAAACCTGGAGCCTCATCCACGATGGAGAGAACGTTGCGTTTACTGCAGTCGAAAAGATGATGGATATAAGCAGCATCCTTACCCGGCTGCAAACGAAATAAAAACGGATATAACAGGTACCGGTATTTGAAAACCGATAGGACAAAAAAAGAGGGAGACAAAATGGAAGAAATTATTTTACAGCGGAAGCTGGAAGCTTTGGGGCAAAATGGCACACTCATAAGAAAAGACGGAAAGACATTTTTGCAGTTGGACTGCGAAAATGCCAAAGAGCTCTCCATGAAGTGGGGAGAAAAGCTTTATCCGTTTACGAAAACAGGGAAAAAGTGGATTTTGGAACTGCCATTTTCCACGGCTGTGAATTACGTGCAGATCTGTGTAGATGGTCAGGAGGTTCTTAGCCCGGATCTTCCCATCGCACATGGCTACTGTCGTCCGTATAACTATATTGAGCTGCCGGATGAAGACGGATTATTTGAGCTTCGGGATGTTCCCCACGGAACACTGACCCGGGAATTTTATAAATCCCAAATTTCTGATAACTGGGAAAAGCTGATCGTATATCTTCCGCCATGTGTACCGTCTGCAGGACTTCCGGTTCTGTATTTGCAGCACGGATTTGGAGAGAGCGAGATTTCCTGGTCAACCACAGGGAAAGTGAATTTTTTGATGGATAATCTGATCGCGGCAGGAAAAATCAAGCCCTTTGCGATCGTTATGGGAAATGGCATGGTAAAGCAGCGAATCGACGGAGAGCTTAAACTGAACCGTGCGCTTTATGGGCAGATGCTGGTAGAGGAAATCCTTCCGATGATAGAGAAAAAATATCAGTTTGGCGGAAGCAAGGAAAAAAGAGGTATGGCAGGACTGTCCATGGGTTCTGTACAGACAACCCGTACAATATGTGCACACCCGGAGCTGTTCAGCGAGGTTGGTATTTTCTCCGGCTTTTTAAGAGACAGGATAGTAGGAGATGAAGAACATGACGGAATTGTTCCAAAGTCAGGCGGGCAGTCTTATTTAAAGGCAATGGATGATGCGGCCTTCAACACCTATTTTCATACGTTTTTCCGCTGCATTGGAGATGAGGACTGGTTTCTTCCGAGGTTCCTGGAGGAGGATGAAATTATCCAGACAAAAGGTGTTCGGGAAACCAGAAAAATTTATCATGGAGGACATGACTGGAATGTGTGGAGACCGTGCTTTGCAGACTTCGCACAGATGATTTTCCGGTAAATTTTATAGAAGGATATCAAAGGAATCCCGGCAGTGGTCAGACAGCAGTCCTGACGCTGCCGGGATTGTTTTGCCCAAAAGTAACTGCAGGGGTGGATGATTGGACATTTGATATGGTATGATATAGACAAAGACATTGGAAACAATTTACAAAACGAATGGAGACTTTGGATCATGAATCTTGAATTTTGGATTCTGGACGGGATTCAAACCCTCAGAACCCCGGCAGGGGATGTGCTCATGCCGTTTATCACCAGCTTTGGAAACGGAGGTGTAATATGGATTGTACTTACAGTTATTTTGCTCCTGATCCCGAAAACGCGAAAAACCGGTCTGATCCTGGGAGCAGCATTGATTCTGGACGGGATACTCTGCAATCTGCTTCTGAAAAATCTGGTGAGAAGGATCCGCCCCTGCGATATCAAGGATGCCGTCAGGCTTTTGATTCCGTATCCGTCGGATTATTCCTTTCCTTCGGGACATACTGCAGTGTCCTTTGCCGCTGCATCGGCGCTCTATTTTGCAGGGGAAAAGTACCTGTGGAAGGCAGCATTGGTTTTGGCAGCTTTCATTGCATTTTCCAGAATGTATTTGTATGTACATTATCCAACGGATATTTTGGGTGGAGCGCTTCTGGGAATCCTGTGTGGATATCTCGGATGCCGGATCGTGCAGAAAACAGAACAATATAAAAGGAAGATATAAGGCTATGAGGTATCAATTTTGGGGTTGGGAGCATGCAGATGCTCCGGCAATAACAGAAGAATATCCGGGGATCCATAACCCGCGACAGCTGTATGACGCATTGTCGAAGCTCTGGTGTGCAGATACCTGTGCACCGCGGATGCGGAAAGACTGGACAAAGGAAAATCCTACCCTGGGGCAATGTTCCATTACCGCTTTTCTTGCCCAGGATATTTTTGGAGGAAAGGTATACGGAGTTTTGCGCCCGGGCGGGAATTATCATTGTTATAATGTAATCGGGGACTGGCGGTTTGACCTGACCAGTGAGCAGTTTGGAGAGGAAGCTTTGGATTATGAAAATAATCCGGAGCAGTTCCGTGAAGTACATTTTGCCAAAGAGGAAAAAAGGCAAAGATATGAAGCCTTAAAGGCTGCCTTAAAAGCGTATTGCAGCGCTGGAAACTGTGAAAACGAATTTTTGGATAAGCTTTTATAAGCTTACGATGCGGATGCATCAGAACGGGGGAAAAATGAAAAAGAGAAGGCTTATTTCTGTATTATTGTGCATTTCCTTAATTTTTGCCGGAGGCTGTGGACAAAAGACAGCAGAGAAACAGCCGGCGATACAGGAAACTGCAGAGCAGACAGCAAAAGAGACACACAAGGCAGAACGGGAAAACAAGCAGGAAACCGTGCAGGAAAACACGCCTGCAGACGAGCAGGAAGAAGCTGCCGCTGAAACTGGTGCAGCGACAGTTTTGCCAATGCTTGTCGATTATGATTATGAGGCAGAATATGATCAGGACAGCTATGAAACCCTCATCAGCATTGATATACCGAAGATCCTGGTTATAGAGGAAGGGCATGATGCTCTTTGCGCTTCCCTGGAGGAATGGAACCAGAAGACTTACAAAAGTCAGATGGGGGCCTACAAAAGTGTAATTTCGGATAACAGGGAGCTTTGGGATGAGGGAGTGGGAATGACAGAGCTTTCGATCGAAGGAAATATTACCTTCACCAGAGCCGATTCCCTTGTTTTGAGTTATTATATGGACACCAACGAATGGCTGGGAGGGGCACATCCCTACAGCTTCAAGGAGACCTGTAATTATGACGTAAAAACCGGCAAGGATTTGAAGCTTTCCGATGTGGTGTCCGATTACGATACCTTTTATAAAGAAGTATGCGCAAAGTTGGAAGAAAGAAAAGACGAATACGGTTTCTATGAGGATTATCCGGATACCGTAAAAAATGTATTCTATGGCGATAAAGAGGAATACGGGGAGCCGTTGTGGACGCTGTCAGGTGATGGCATTACCGTTTATTTTAATACTTATGTGCTGGCACCCTATGCGTCAGGAGAGCAGGCCGTAAGCTTGTCCTTTACAGAATATCCGGAGCTGATCCGAAAGCAATATCAGAAAAATTCGGATCAATGGGCGATTCCGATCGCAGAAGATGAAATCTGCCTGGTGGATCTGGATGGAGACGGTGCAGAGGAGGAAATTTCCTATTCTGCAGACCGGGATGAGTATGATTATGCGGACTCTATCGTGATTCACTGCGACGGCAACAGCTATGATACGGAGATGTTTATGGACTCCGATTATTATGGCGGATGTGGCTACAGCGCCTATGGATATCTGATCCGGACACAGAACGGGAAAACATGGCTGTATCTGGAAACAATGGGAGAAGGTGACGGTAAATATCTGCAGATTTTTGAACTGATGAAAAATGATCTGAGACTTGTAACAGCAGATTATCTTGGAATTGATCCGAATCAGCCCTTTGACCCGGAGAGCTTTGTGCTGAGCAAACGCTTTGATATTCTTGGAACCTATGAGGCTTACAAGAAATTCCATGTAGAGGAAGATGGAATTCCGAAAACAGAGGATTTGTTGTGGACAATTGTTTCCACTTATACAGACTGGAAAGTGGAGCTGACCTCGTCCATTGATATGGAGCTGTCTGTGCGGGAGGCGAATACAAAACGCGGCAGCGGACAGAAAGAGACGCTCCCTGCCGGAACGCATTTTGTCCTTCTGAAAACAGATGGCGAAGCATATGCGGAAGCAATGCTGGATGACGGACGAATTTGCGAGTTTGAGCTGGAGCATCCTTCCGAAGACGAGTGGGAAGGAAGAATTAACGGTGTTTCCATCAGTGACTGCTTTGAGTATGTGCCGTATGCCGGATAAAGGATCCGGCTCTGCATCAGGGATTTCAGGAGGAATTCATGTTTACGAGACCGGACAATACCTATAATGATATCAGGGAAAAGTCGCTGATGCAGTGGCTGGATGAAATGGAGCAGCATTCCGATGTGGCGGTGCGCGGCGGAGTGAAACTGACCCGGGAATATGTGCAGCATCTGCAGGAGGAAATCAGACGACTGGAGGAAGAAAATCAGCTGAAGGCGCAGTATCTGAAAAAAATGAAAGAGAAAAACTGCAAATAATCGTTGGATTTGTTACATCCTACAGTATGGGGAGTAGGTATTCAATTACAACTTGAATGACAGAAAAAAGAATCTCTTTTAAAATATATTTATGCCAATATATTTGAAAGGAAGGAGATTCTGTATGGTAAACGAGTTATCGAAAGCGCTTTCGGTGGCAGAAATGAAGGTGCGGTATGATGTTCAGTGTCGAAAAGTGTTGGCACAGAAGGAAGTATTGGCGTGGATACTGAAAAATACTGCAGAAGAATTTCAAGAGCTGTCGTTGGAAGAAATTGAGGGATGTATTGAAGGAATGCCGGAGATTGCAGCAGTTGGAGTAAATCCTGGAGAAACTATTATTGGGATGGCAAATGAAGATGCAGTCAATGGAGAAGGGCGAATAGCTTATGATATTCGATTTTATGCAGTAGTATTGCGAAGCAGAGAAAAAATTCGTCTGATTATCAATGTTGAGGCACAGAAATCCTGGTATCCGGGTTACAAAATTCCTACGAGGGGGATTTTTTACGGGGCAAGAATGATTTCGGCTCAGCTTGGCACTGAGTTTTGTGATAGGGGAAAAGAAAAAGGTCGGTATGTCACGATATCTTTCGGTAAAGACGATTACGACGATACAAGCGTGGAAAACACCGTAAACGCGGCGAAAGAAGAATTTGAAGAGATATTCGGAAACAGAAAATCCACACTTGTGGTAGGGCTCGGCAACCCCGCGCTTACAGCAGATGCGATAGGTCCTAAAACAACAGAAAAACTTGTGGTCACACGCCATCTGAAAGGTCATGAGGGGTTCGATTCGCTCGGTCTCGGAGAAGTCTGCCAGATAACGCCGAACGTGTTGGGAAAGACGGGCATAGAGACCTCGGAACTTGTAAAAGCCGTTGTAAGTGCTGTTCACCCCGATGCGATTGTGGTCATCGACGCGCTTGCCGCCCGCGAAAAATCAAGGCTGTGCAAAAACATACAGTTGAGCAACACGGGCATTCGTCCGGGGTCGGGGGTCGGAAATC
>ERZ772882.2111-NODE-2111-length-18992-cov-9.299678_pt1 | contig 18992 bp, 14 predicted proteins | sample MGYA00580576_ERZ772882 | MGnify/ENA primary metagenome ERZ772882 (study PRJEB29015, sample SAMEA2737658) | human gut metagenome | biome: human gut; feature: human-associated habitat; material: faeces | place: China | collected 2012 ... | reverse complement strand
CGGTGCGCGTGTCGATGGAGCTGGTCGCCTCGTCGAGGATCATCACCGGCGGGTCGGCGACCGCCGCGCGGGCGATTGCGATGAGCTGGCGCTGGCCCTGCGAGAGGTTCGCGCCGTTGTTGGTCAGCAGCGTGTCGTAGCCCTGCGGCAGGCGCGTGATGAAGTCGTCCGCGCCGGCGAGCCTTGCCGCCGCGCGGCACTCCTCGTCCGTCGCGTCCAGACGGCCGTAGCGGATGTTCTCCATCACCGTGCCGGTGAAGAGGTTCGTCTCCTGCAAAACAAGGCCGAGGGAGCGGCGCAGATCCGCCTTCTTGATCTTGTTGATGTTGATGCCGTCGTAGCGGATCTTGCCGTCGGCAATGTCGTAAAAGCGGTTGATGAGGTTCGTGATGGTCGTTTTGCCCGCGCCGGTCGCGCCGACGAAGGCGACCTTCTGGCCCGGCTCGGCGTAAACGGATACGTCGTGCAGCACGTCCTTGCCCTCGGTGTAGGCGAAGTCCACGTCGGTGAGGCGCACGTCGCCGCGCAGCTCGGTGTAGGTGAGGGTGCCGTCGCCGTGCGGGTGCTTCCACGCCCAATGACCGGTGCGGCGGTCGGACTCGGTCACGGTGCCGTCGGGCGCGACCGCGGCGTTCACAAGCGTCACATAGCCGTCGTCCGTCTCGGGCTTTTCGTCGATGAGGGCGAACACGCGCTGCGCGCCCGCGCCCGCCATGACGACCACGTTGATCTGCTGGGAGAGCTGGTTGACGTTGCCGGTGAACTGGCGCGCCATGTTGAGGAAGGGCACAAGGATGGAGATGTCCAGCGCCTTGCCGGAGAGCGACACATTCGGCAGCCCGATGAGCAGGAACACGCCGCCGACGAGCGCGAGCGTCACATAGAGGATGTTGCCGATGTTGCCGATGATGGGGCCGAGGACGCTGGCATAGGCCTGTGCGCGGAAGCTGTCCTCAAAGAGGGCGTCGTTGAGCCGGTCGAAGTCCTCGATGCTCTTCTGCTCGTGGCAGAAGACCTTGACGACCTTCTGACCCGCCATCATCTCCTGAATGAAGCCCTCGGTGGAGGCGACGGCCTTCTGCTGGAGGACGAAGTATTTCGCGCTGCCGCCGCCGATCTTCTTCGTGACCGCGACCATGGCGATGATGCCGAGCACGAGCACCAGCGTCAGCCAAAGGCTGAAGTAGAGCATGATGGAGAACACCACGAGCACGATCGCGCCGGACTGAATGAGCGCGGGCAATGCCTGCGAGACGAGCTGGCGGAGCGTGTCGATGTCGTTCGTGTAGTGGCTCATGATGTCGCCGTGCTGGTGGCTGTCGAAATAGCGGATGGGCAGCTTCTGCATCCCGCCGAACATCTCGCAGCGCAGTTTGTGCAGAAAGCCCTGCGTCATATACGCCATGAGCTGCGTGTAGACTGTCATGGAGAGAATGGAGAGCGCGTAGAGCACGACGAGCAGCGTGAGATAGGGCACGATCTCCGCCTTGGCGGCGGCCCAGTCGCGGCTGACATACCACTTTTCGATGATCTGGATGATGTTTTGCGTGAAGAGCGAGGGAACGGAGGATACGATGGAGGAGAACAGGATGCAGACGAAGGTGACGGGCGCGAGCACGGGGTAGTAGGAAAAGAGCTTCTTCACCGTGCGCCCCAGGGCGGCGGGACCGAGATCGCGCCGCGTGGGATCGGCGTGCGGATTCACTTTAGGCATTCTCGTCGCCTCCGTTCGTCTGGGATTCGTAGACCTCGCGGTAAATCCCGGAGGCCTTGAGCAGCTCCTCGTGCGTGCCGGAGGCGGCAATGGCGCCGCCGTCCATCACGAGGATGAGGTCGGCGTCCTGCACGGACGCGACGCGCTGGGCAATGATGATCTTGGTCGTCTCGGGGATATAGGACTTGAAGCCCTCGCGGATGAGCGCGTCGGTGCGCGTATCGACCGCGGAGGTCGAGTCATCGAGGATCAGAATTTTCGGCTTCTTGAGCAGCGCGCGGGCGATGCACAGGCGCTGCTTCTGTCCGCCGGAGACGTTCGTGCCGCCCTGCTCGATGTGGGTGTCGTAGCCGTCGGGGAAGGAGCGGATGAAGTCGTCCGCCTGCGCGAGGCGGCAGGCCTCCTCAAGCTCCGCGTCCGTGGCGTTCTCATTGCCCCAGCGGAGATTTTCTTTGATGCTGCCGGAAAACAGCTCGTTCTTCTGCAACACCATGCTTACGGCGCTGCGCAGCGCGTCGAGGTCGTACTCGCGCACGTCCACGCCGCCGACCTTCACGCTGCCCTCCGTCACGTCGTAGAGACGGGGAATGAGCTGCACGAGGGTCGATTTGCTCGAGCCGGTGCCGCCGAGGATGCCGATGGTCTGGCCCGAGGCGATGTGGAGGGCGATGTCCCGCAGCGCGTATTTCTCCGCGCCGGCGGAATACTTGAAGCTCACGCCGTCAAAGTCCACGGAGCCGTCTGCGACGGTCGTGACCGGCGCGGCGGGATCGGTGAGCGCGGACTCCTCGCTCAGGACCTCGCAGATACGCTTGACGGATTCGGCGGACATGGTGAGCATCACATAGATCATGGAGACCATCATCAGCGACATGAGCACCTGAATGCCGTAGGTGAGCATGGCGGAGAGCTGGCCGACGTCGATGGTCGTGCCGCCGTTCGTGATGATGAGCTTCGAGCCGACGAAGAGCACGAACACCATATTGAAGTACACGCACAGCTGCATGAGCGGGGAGTTGAGCGCGACCACGCGCTCGGCGTGCGTGAAGTCGCCGCGGATGTTGTCGCTCGCGGCGGTGAACTTCTTCGTCTCGTAGCTCTCACGCGCGAAGCCCTTCACCACGCGCATCGCGCGCACGTTTTCCTCCACGGATTCGTTGAGCTTATCGTACTTGCGGAACACCGCGCGGAACGCGGGCATGGCCTCGCGCGCAATGAAGAACAGCCCGACGACCAGCACCGGCACGATGACCACAAAGGTCAGCGCGAGTCTTCCGCCCATAATGAACGCCATGATGATGGAGAAGATCATCATCAGCGGGGCGCGGACCGCGATGCGGATGCACATCATGTACGCCATCTGCACATTCTGAATGTCGGTGGTCATGCGCGTGACGAGCGAGGCGGACGAGAACTTGTCAATGTTGTCAAACGAAAAGCTCTGTACCTTGGTGAAGAGGTCATGGCGCACGTTTTTGGCAAAGCCGGACGCCGCCTTGGAGCCGGTAAAGCCCGCCGCGCCGCCGCACACGAGCGAGATCATCGCCAGCAGCACGAGCACAAGACCCACGCGCACGATGCCGCCGAGCTCCGCGCCGGCCTTGACCTCATTGATGAGGTTTGCCGTTTCAAAGGGAATAATGACGTCGATGGCGACCTCGGCTAAAATGAGCACGAGCGTCCAGATCGTCGGGGCTTTGTATTCGCGGATACATTTTGTGAGCTGTCGGATCATTCGGCATCACATCCTCTCCCGCACGGGAATGGCTCCCGCGCGCCGTTCATATTTTTTGCGTTTTCCAGCATCACGTCGGTGATGCGTAAAAATTCCGCGACCTCGCCCTCGCTCAGTCCGCGGCAGAGCGCCGTGAACACGCGATCGTCGAAAACACCGATGGCATGATGCAGCTCGTGCGCCCTCTCGGTGGCGGAGACGACCTTGCAGCGGTGGTCCTTTTCGCTGGTGCGGCAGGTGACAAAGCCCTTTTTCTCCAGCTTTTTCAGAAGCTCGGTCATCGTCGGATGCGTGACGTGCGCCGCCGCCTCCAGCGCCTTCTGCGTGACCTCGCCGGCTCCCTCGCGCTCGAGCCGCCCAAGCTCGCCGAGCACGCCGACCTGCGTGCCGGTCAGGCCCGTTTCACGCACGTATTCATCCATCTGCCGGCGTATGGTTTTTTGCAGGATCGCAAAGCGCAGTCCTTTCGGCATGGGGTGCTTACACATTCTTTCTCACCTCGGAAATAAAATTACGTCGTATGCGACCTATTGACCTGCGTATTGTAGCCGAAACGATTTTTCTTGTCAAGCGGGAAAATGAAATGACACAGAAAGTTCACAAATGAAACGGCCCGCCCTTGTGGGACGGGCCGGATCGGCGGAGGGCTTTATTTGCCGGCGGGCACGGCGGTGCGTCGGCGCAGCACGCGGAGGAGCAGATACATCACGGCAAAGACCGCGGCGAGGAGCACGGGGTAGCCGAGCAGATGGCTGCCGAAGCGCTCGAAGAGCTTGAGGAGGTTGCCCTCGCCGGCGCGCATGAGGAACATGAAGTTCGTGTCGAACGCACGGTTGAAAAACCAGATCGGCACGGCCATCGCCGCGAGCAGGGCAAAGCAGCGCGGGAACGCGCGCGGCTGCGGGTCCATGTCGCCGCGGAGGGTCAGCGCAAGGGGATAGAGCGCGAGCAGGAAATGCACAGTGAAGCTGTGGATCACCATGAAGTTGAGCGGCGGCAGCGAGGCCCACGTCGGGAAGAGCAGGGCCGCGCAGGCGGCGGGCAGGCAGACGAAATACAAAAAGGTGTCGAGCAGCTTCGGCCGCCGCCAGGCGTGCAGGGCGATGAGAAAAATATTGATGGAGCACAGGTGCAGCGGCAGGTAGTCGAGGCCAAAATTGCCGCCGTAGAGCAGCCCGAAGTCCTTGAAAAGCTCGTCTGCGATGAGCAGCAGCGCGACGGTGCGCCGCCAGCGGCGCCGCTTGTCCGTGTCCATGCCGCAATAGCCGCGGCAGAGCACGGCGCCGAGCAGAAGAAAAACGGCGAGCACGGCGAGGTGGAAGGGACCGAAATGCGGCCAGCCGAGGCCCGGCGCGATGGTGTCAACGGTTTCCCAGAAATAGGTCATAGCACAGCGATCTGCCTTTCTTTGCGACTTCTGAACAGTACGCCCTGAGTGTAGCACGCGGCGGTGAAAAAAACAAGGGTGCTTGTGCAGTCTTAAAGAAAGTGGTATAATCTTAAGGCATCGCCGCGCAATTGCGTCTGCGCGCTTCGCCGGATCGGCTTGCCAAATTGCGCGGTGCTGCCTTAAAAATCGAAAAGTCTTTTGCGCCGGTCCGCTGTGGGCGGCGCGGAAACGAGGACTGCGTATGAGCGCGATGCTTCCGAGCCGTCAGCTGTGGGCGCAGGGACCGCATATCGTCGCCATCGGCGGCGGCACGGGCCTTTCCACCATGCTGCGCGGGCTGAAAAAATACACGAAAAATCTGACCGCCATCGTCACTGTGTCGGACGACGGCGGCGGCAGCGGTATGCTGCGGCGGGACATCGGGATGCTGCCGCCCGGCGACATCCGCCACTGCATGGAGTCACTCGCGAACACCGAGCCGGTCATGCAGCAGCTCCTGACCTATCGCTTTGAGAGCGGCACGCTGCGCGGGCAGTGCTTCGGCAATCTCCTGCTCGCGGCGCTCAACGGCGTCACCGGCTCGTTTGACGAGGCGGTGCGCAGCATGGGGCAGGTGCTGGCCATCAGCGGCACGGTCATTCCCGTCACGACGACGGACGTGCGATTGACGGCGACCTTTGAAAACGGCGCCTACGTTGTCGGCGAGAGCAATATCTTCGGCTTCAAAAAGCAGCAGGACTGCCGCATCGACCACGTCGAGCTTCTGCCGGCGCACCCGAAGGCGCTCCCCGATGCGCTCGACGCCATCGCGGCGGCGGACCTCATCCTCCTCGGGCCAGGGAGTCTGTATACGAGCATCATCCCGAACCTGCTGGTGGACGGCGTGGCGGAGGCCATCGCCGCGTCCGACGCGCAGAAGATCTATGTCTGCAACATCATGACACAGGACGGTGAGACCGAGGGCTACACCGCCGCCGACCATCTGGCGGCGCTGCTGCGCCACGGTACGGCGGACATGGTGGAGCTGTGCCTTGCCAATTCCTCTCCCATCCCGCCGGAGCTGGCGGAGCGCTACCGCGCCGAGGGCGCGGAGGCGCTGACGGTCGACCGTGAGCGCATCGCGCAGATGGGCATCGAGCTGGTCGAGCGGCCGCTGGCGTCGCCGTCCGGCGACTTTGCCCGCCACGATCCTGACGCGCTGGCGAGCGCCGTTCTGGACATCTACCGCGCCCGCGCGGTACACATCTACGGCGGCAGCGAAAGCTACCGCATCGAAAAATAACAGAGCCGCCTGGAGCGGGACTGCCGATGCGGCGGTCCCGCTCCGCCTGCCGGCAGGAATAATTTTGTCATCCGCGAAAAAAAGACTTGCAAAGGCGTCGGGAGTATGCTATGGTATAGTTGTAAACCGCCGGTGCGGTTTTTCAAAAGAACATTGGTTAAAGCGCCTTAACCAACGAGACGTGAAAATGCATAGGATCGACGTCTTTCTTTTTACCATATGGTTAGAGTTGTTTAACTGATGGAATGAAAGCAGCCGTCGTGTGAAATACTACCGGAGGAGGCGAGAGCAAATGTCTGAAGAAATTCTGATCCGTCAGGGTGCGCCGACGCTCGCGGGCATCAAGACGGGAAGCCTGTTTTCCTGTCCCTGTGAGGACCGCGAGGACCTGCTGGCCGACATCCGGCGCCTGAACCGGCGGCTTTCGCCGAAGGGGCTTTGCCTGCTGCCGATCCGCTTTTTAGCGGGGCAGGCGCTCCTCTACCTCTACCGCCCCGCCGAGCTGCGGCGAGACCTGCGGGACGCGCGGGTGTCCGAGCTGCTGCGGCAGGCGGGCTACGAGGACGAGAGCTGCGCGCGCTGTGTGGCGCGGCTTGCCTGCCGCTTCCGCGAGAGCGGAGAGTTTCCGCACGAGGTGGGGCTGTTCCTCAGCTACCCGCCGGAGGATGTGAAGGGCTTCATCGACCACCGCGCGAATGATTTCAAGTGCGCGGGGCTTTGGAAGGTCTACGGCGACGAGGAAAAGGCGCGCTCGCTATTCGAGAAATACCGAAAATGCACGGAGATCTACTGCACACTTTGGCAAAGCGGCTTGAAGCTGGAGCAGCTTGCCGTCGCGGTTTGATCATATAAAATCATCAAAAGAAAGGAATTTACGAAAATGAAAACTGCTGTTGTTTATTGGAGCGGCACGGGCAATACGGAGGCCATGGCGAAGGCTGTGGCCGAGGGCATGACCGCCGCGGGCGCGGAGGCTGTGCTGCTCACGCCCGACAAGGTACAGCCCGGTGATCTGAACGCCTACGACGCCATCGCCTTCGGCTGCCCTGCCATGGGCAGCGAGGTGCTGGAGGAAATGGAATTCCAGCCGATGTTCGACGCGTGCAAGCGCAGCCTCGGCGGCAAGCGCGCGGCGCTGTTCGGCTCCTACGGCTGGGGTGATGGCGAGTGGATGCGTACCTGGGAGAGCGACTGCGACGGCGCAGGGGTGAACCTCGTTTGCGAGAGCGTGATCTGCACGAAGACGCCCGACGACGCGGCGCTTGAAGCCTGCCGCGCCCTGGGCAAGGCGTTGGCGGAGTGAGAAATGATGTCCGCCGCTGACGGTAACTTTAGCGGCAGATTGCGCGGTTTGCGTTTGCCAAACAGCCTATCCGAAAAGGCAGGGACACCTCTTGCGGTGTTCCTGCCTTGCGCTGTATGGCGAGTATTGAAAAAGAATATGCTCAAGCATCCAAGACAGGTGAACAGAGAGGCACTGTGTTGAGTAGACATAAAGCCGAATAAGAAAACGTGTTTGAATCGATTGATTTTTTCGCTGAAAGCACTGAGGCCTTCCCTCTCGGCACACGGATGACATTGGGCAAACGGAAAATTCACAGGAAAATCAGGGATGCCTGGTGTTCTACATTGAAATCCCTGCGCGCTTATGGTAAAATATTTTTTACAGGCGCTGTGCCGTCGGATTTGAGGCAAACTGCGTACAGGCAGTCTGCCTTTTATTTCATCCACTGGTTAGAGTAGGCTAACCAGTGTGCAGAACTGGAACTGGAAAGGTGGAATGGACCAATTTGCATAAAAGTGTCTAATCATGTGTCGGAGGAGGTGGCCTGGTATGCAAGAAGCACAATATGATTTTCTTCATGGGCAAACGGATCGCAGCGACTTTTTCTCCCCCGCAATGCAGCAGCTCTGTGGTATTATGAAAGACAATCAGGTTGCTTTGCCAAGCGATATTGGAGAAGGATATTTCCGCTATATTTCACCGTGCCCCAATATCGAGATGTATATCTGCGATGTAATGTTTTACAGGGACACAGTATTGCGGGAGCAAGTGTATAAGGATTCTTTTTCCGTCATTTTCTCTCTTTCCGACGCATTGGAGTGGAAGTCTTCGGGCAGAAACCAAAAAACGTTGTTGGAAAAGGGAGATTGCTGCGTATACGGCAGCGGTCTGTTTGATGCGGAAAATATCTATGAGGCAGGACAGAGATATATAGGCGTCGGACTGAACCTGCATCCCTGTCGGTTTCGGTCTGTGATGGATGGTTTGCAGAAGAAAAAGGCTTGCACCGCCTTTAGCGGGGGTAAAACCCCGCCAAAACATAGAATCACCGCTACCATAGAAGCTACAATACGCCAGATATTGCAGTGTAACTATAATGACTGTGCAAAGTCATTGTATCAAGAAGGAAAGATACTGGAACTTGTTGCAGCCTTTGCGAACGAGATGATGGATCAGAATCCCCTCGCTGTGAAGGGGTCGTTGAGCTGGGCGGATAGCGAGGCGTTACTTCGGGTCAGGCGACAGATAGATGAGGGATTTCTGGAACCCGTGACCATCGCGGAGCTCTCCAAACAGCACTTTATGTGTGAATCCAAACTTCGTGAGATATTTCGAAAGCACTATGGAATCACCATATATCAATATATGTTAAATCGCCGCATGGAGCACGCCTGCGAACTGTTGTCTGTGCCCGATGCTCAGGTGAAAGACATAGCAGGGTTGGTGGGGTACAGCAACATCAGCCATTTCAGCGACGCCTTCCGAAAAAAGTTTGGATGCACTCCGAGCGAATATAAGCGGAGCTTACCATTCTGAAACATAAGAGCAAAGACACAGGTGTATTCTTTTGTGGTTACTTGGATGGAAATTACAAAGATTGCATCTTCCCTTGAAAAACCAGAATAGTAGGCAGCACATTTCGAGGAAGATCTTGCCCAGTGGAAACTATATCATTTGAAATGTGAGTTGCTCAGCAGCGGCATACACATCGATGTTAGTGCTGGGCGGAATTAACCATTTGCGCGGGGCTGTAAACGAGCCTACGCATAAGTAAAACTTTGACCGCTGAAAAAGCAGAGCGGAGGGACAGATAAAGGCTGTCCCGCCGCTCGTGTTTTAAGGGCATATTGGCTTGATGAACCGGAAGTTACAGCGCCGCCTTTTTCCATTTTCTGATCTTAGTTCTAAAAGTTCCGAAAGGAGCAACAGTATTAACGTGAATGAACCTGTAAACTTCCCATACAGCTGCTTTTGTAGCATCATCAGCCCATTTTCTCATATGCGGCTTAAATAATTCATCCGCACTGAGCGAATCAATCATTGCGCAGATAGACTTGACATTTTCGTTCAGTTCGGCTTTCAACTCTTGAAGAGACAAATGAGCGTAGGTATCCGTGAACCACCGATACAGCTCGCCAAGTTGGTTCCATTTGAATTCGTCCGACGGCGTCTTTACTTGAAGCCCCTTCCTTTCATCTTCCTCCCATTTAAGAACCAATGTTGTCCAACCCACCTGATAGGCAAGGTTTTCTGCCGGGGTCCGGTCAACCTCATCAACCCTCTTATCTTTTAAGGCTTCTGGTATGCTATCAAACTCCGAAATATATTTCTCAAATGTTTTATTGATTTCAGCTTTGAGTTCTTCTTTACTTTTGTATACTCGCAAAAAAACACCTCCATAAATTCCGGTTTGTCTATTGAGCAATGATTCTGATTATAGCATAGCTTTATGAATTATTCTATTACTGCACTGAGCATCATGGCGCTTTAGGGGAAAGACATGGCGTTTTCGGGGGGATTTTTCCTTTCGCCGACTGTATAATGGTAGGCGGTTAGAAAAGGTTGACCCCACACGGTTAAAAGACTCAGCTGTTCTGTTATTTCGCTATGCGCGCCCGTTGGTTAGCTTACTCTAACTAAAGATTTATTACTCAGGAGGTCATCAGAATGAAAAAATCCGCAATGCTCATGTTGTGCCTTGTGCTTGTGTTTGCTCTTGCAGCCTGTGCTGGAACGGATACCACGCCGCAGGGATCGGTCTCGGATACCGTCACGGTAACGGATATGAAGGGCGAGGTTGCCATCCCGGCAAATCCACAGCGCATCGTTGATGTAGCTGGCTTGACAGAGGAACTTCTTATTCTGGATATGAAGGTAATTGCCTCGGCTAATACCAGCATGTTCGATGGGGTGTCTGTCCCCAAACATCTGACAACGCTTTTTGCCGAAAGAGGTATTGAGGTTGTCGGCAATTACTCCGGGTCTTCTTCTACCGGAGACCTGAACCTCGAAAAGATCGCGGAGTTAAAGCCTGATCTGATCATTATGAATATTCGCCATGAGAAGGTTTATGAACAACTCGCGGCTATTGCTCCCACGGTCATGATCGACGATGACATAAGCTATGTTAACTGGCGTGGAAGATTTCAGCAACTGGGACAGTGGTTTGATAAAGAAGCAGCCGTAGAAAAATGGCTTGCCGACTACGACGCCAAAGCTGCGAAGCTTGCGGCGAGAATCAGGGATATGATTGGGGACGAAACCTTTGCTGTATTGGAGGCCAATTCCGTTCATTTTGGTTCCTATTACATCTATCGCAGCGGCGGGCCGGGTGAGCTTGTCTACGATGAGCTGAAACTCACACCATCAGCCGGTGTACCGGAGAATGTCTGGGGTGAAGTGGTCGATGCGGAATACTTTTCCCTGATCGATGCAGATCACATCTTCTTCTTTAGCGACGACGGCAAAGCTGGAGACACGGGGAACCTTGCCGTGTGGAAGAATATGAAAGCTGTCAAAGCCGGCAATGTTTACTTTGGTATCAATGAGGATCAGTATAATATGGCTTTTACGGCGATGGGAAAGGAACTCTATTTGGAAAAACTCGCAAACGCGATTCTGAACCATGGGAACATTGAGTAAGGGAACAGGTGCGGTTGCGGGAATATCGCAGAGACAAGGGCGATACAAACGCTCCGCGCCGGCTTTTCTGATTATTCTTGCCGCATTGGTGCTGTTGCTTGGGTTCTCAATGATTCTCTCCGTCTGCACCGGCATTGCCGGCGGTAGCTTTAAGGCCTTTGCGGAAACGGTTATGTACCCCGCCAAGGCTTCCGGCATTGGAATGATTATGTTGGAAATGCGTATGCCCAGGGCGCTGGCTGCCGGGCTGACAGGAATGGCCTTCGCTCTCTCCGGCGCTGTGATGCAGGGAATTACCAGAAACCCCCTGTCGGACGCCGGCCTTCTGGGGATCAATGCGGGAGCCGGTTTCTTTGTTGCACTGTCCGCAATTCTGTTTCCCGCCGCACCAGACATCGTGAAAACATGCGCCGCCTTTGCCGGAGCCGCTCTTGCGGTATTCATGGTCTACGGTTTCGGCGCTGGCAAACATAGGTCCGAATCTTTCCGGTTCATTCTGGCAGGCGCTGCTGTATCAGCTCTGCTTACCGCGTTGAGTCAGGCGGTTTCTCTGGCGTTTGGAATCGTGAAATCCCTTTCTTTCTGGAGCGCGGGCAGTTTGTCCGGTGTGACATGGCAAAGCTTGAAAATGCTATCCCCGGTGATTCTCTCAGCCGGTGCGATTGGTTTGCTTTTATCGAGCCGGCTATCAGCTTTGGCACTGGGAGAAGATAGCGCCGCCAGCTTGGGCGTAAATGTCCGCACGGTCAGGCTTTTCGGTATGCTTGTGGTGTTGCTGCTTGCGGGAGCCAGTGTATCGCTCGTGGGAGGCATCGCATTTATCGGTCTTATCGTACCGCATATATCCCGACTTCTTGTGGGCGGTGATTACCGCAGGCTGGTTCCCGTGTCTGCGCTCATGGGCGGCGTTGTGCTGGTGCTGTCGGATATTGCGGCGCGCATGATAAACGCCCCTTTTGATACGCCTGTCGGCGCACTGGTATCCATCCTCGGCGTGCCCGTCTTTTTTGCGCTTACTTTCAGGAAGGAGGGCATGGTCTTATGAAAAAGAAAACCAGGCAGCTCCTTATCCTCAACGGTCTTCTTATCCTGATTGTGGCTGCGGCTATCTTATCCGTTAACAGTGGTTACGCAAGAATTCCCTTCTCGACTGCGGTTCACAGCATATTCCAACCGCATATGGAGGGAACCTCCGTAGTCGTAGCGCAGTTTCGCGTTCCGAGGATCGTCCTCGCCGTTCTATGTGGGATGGGTCTGGCACTTGCCGGATGCGTTATGCAGACTGTCACGGGGAATCCGCTGGCCGATCCGGGGATATTGGGCATAAACGCAGGGGCGGGATTTGCCGTTATGCTGTTCCTGACATTTTTCCCTGCACTGCATATACGTACCATGGCATACCAGCCGATATTTGCCATAGCGGGCGGGCTTTGCACAACGGGACTGCTGTATCTTTTTGCAAAGAGGAACGGAAAACTCCTCCCAATATATTTTCTGTTGGGCGGCATCGGTCTTGCGTCCCTATTTTCTTCTTTTATGCTGATCATGGCCGCGAACATGGACAACAGCAGCTATCAGCTCGTGGCAAGATGGCTGGCAGGAAATATTTGGGGAACGAGCTGGCATCAGATTCTTGCCCTGTTGCCCTATATGCTCATACTGGTTCCTTTTCTTCTTACAAAGTCGAACATACTGGATATTCTGCTCTTAGGAGAGAATACGGCCATTTCTCTGGGGATAGCCGTAGAGAGGGAGATAAGACTGCTCCTGATTGCATCGGTGGCTCTTACCTCTGCCTGCGTTGCCGTCAGCGGAGGGATCGGTTTTGTGGGACTGGTAGCGCCGCATATGGCACGAAGGTTGATCGGAGGCAGACACCACGCCCTTATGCCTGCCTCCATGCTGCTGGGGGCGCTGCTGTTGCTTTTGGCAGACACGTTGGGACGGTCTGCCTTTCAGCCGAGGGAGATCCCGGTTGGTATCGTGATCTCCGTGCTTTCGGCTCCGTATTTTCTGTTCCTGCTCCGCAGGTATTTTTAAGGGAGGATGTCTATGCTTTCACATATGCAGGCAAAGGGTTTGTCTGCCGGATATAATGGGGAGGCCGTCTTCAAGGGGCTTGACTTAAAAATCCCTGAAGGCAGCATAACCACCTTGATAGGCTCCAACGGCTCTGGAAAATCCACCATACTGAAGACACTGTGCCGGATCATTTCCCCGGATTCCGGCGCAGTATACCTTGATGGCGAAGCGATCCACAGAATGCCGACAAAGCGTGTTGCCCAGAGACTTGCGCTGCTGCCGCAGGGAGCGCAAGCCCCTGCCGGCATCACAGTCGGCGACCTTGTGGAATACGGGCGTTTTCCTTACAGGTCGGCGCTAAGCGGTCTCGGCGAAAAGGATCGGGAGATCATTCAGTGGGCTCTTGCCAGTACAGGCATGAGTTCCCTTGAACATAGAGAAATGGAGAGGCTTTCGGGAGGTCAACAACAGCGGGCATGGATCGCCATGGCGTTGGCGCAGAAAACAGGATTGCTGTTTCTGGATGAACCCACGACCTATTTGGACATCTCGCACCAACTGGATATATTGTACCTTCTGCGCCGCCTCAACCGGGAAAATGGTGTTACCATCGTAATGGTTCTTCATGATTTAAATCATGCCATCATGTTTTCCGACTATTTGGTGGCGATCAAAGACGGGACACTGCACAGCGCAGGTACGCCGCAAGAGGTTATTACCCAGCAGGCGTTGCGGGAAATCTTTGATGTAGAAGCGGAGGTCATTACACATCCGGTATTAAATGTTCCGGTATGCCTTCCCTTCAGGATAACGGAGCAGAACAAAAAAACAGGAGGTTCGAACACATGAAAAAAGGGGTGCAATCAGTGCTGTTCTCCGTGCTGGTGGGTGCGCTGCTGCTGTGCGCCGGATGCGGCAAATCGGGAGACATCTACACGGCGGGCGTTTATACGGCTTCCGCTGAAGGTTATTCCGGTCCGGTTACCGTAGAGGTAGAGTTTGACGGGAGCAGCATATTGTCTGTACATGTCCTATCTCACAGCGAAACAGTAAATATCTCAGACCGCGCAATAGATGAGATCCCTTCCCAAATCGTGGAGGCGCAGACCTGGGATGTGGATGCCGTTTCATCTGCAACATTTACCAGCGATGCCATTCGTGAAGCGGTCAGAGATTGCCTCGCGCAGGCGGCACTCCGATGAACCATTTGCGTTGCAAAGGGTATTTTGCGGTGATAGAATGGGTGAGATGAAGGGCAAGTCAAAAAATCAGCCATAGCTGCTGTTTTAAGTGCTTTTCCAGCGAAGTGCCGCAGGCATTTCGCTGGAGATTCCATATATGGCTGTATGAACTCCCTTCCATGCGCAAAAGAATATCGCGAATCCTCCAGGCAAGGGTATATGTGTTTAGTATAAAATGTGTCACTCCCATTGACAAACCAAATCTACGCGGTTATAATATACCAGCGGTATGTACTGCTGGTATATCAGGAGGCGTAGGAAATGGAACGAACGGAAACCCAAAGGAAGATCCTTGAGATTGGGAAAAGAGAGTTCTTGGAGAAAGGCTTCAAGGACGCATCTCTGAACCAAATTGTCGCGGAGGCAGGCTTCACGAAGGGTGCATTCTACGGCTACTACCCGGATAAGACCGCTCTGTTTGAAGACCTTGTGGGCGAGACCGCAAGCGAGCTGCTCACCCGCTTCAAGGCGGCACAGGATGATTATTTTGACCTCATCCCGGAAGGGAGAGCAAAAGACAGTCTGGAGCTTTCCACCCAACACCTGCACGAGCTTGTCGCGTTCATGTACGACCATTTCGACGAATTCAAGCTGATTCTCTGCCGGGCGGAGGGAACGGGCTATGCGGATTTCATCGAGGTGCTGGTAGAGCTGGAGGTCGATCGATCCGAAGAATACTACGCCCTCCTCAGAAAAAACGGTATGCTCTCCGGGAGCATGACTCGTCAGCTTCATCACATGATCACAAGAGCTTACTTTACGGCGGTGTGTGAAACCATCGTCCACGATATGCCGAGAGAGGAAGCCATGAAATACGTCGATGAACTGGCTATCTTTTTCCACTCCGGCTGGAGCGGACTTTTAAGGCTCGAATGAGCCTTAAAAAAATAACTGTCGGTTAGTCATCTCTAACTGGCGCAGCGCATCCTCCAAGAATCTACATATTTTAAGAAAGGAACACGGAATATGAGCAAACAGAGAAAAGAAAAGCAGCCGCCGGTGCTGGGCAGGCTGCTGGAATACGCCGGAGGGCATAAGTGGCTGTCCGTATTGGGCTGCGGGCTGTCCGGCGTTTCGGCGGCGGTCGGCATTTTCCCGTTCGTCTTTGTCTGGTACGCGGCCCGGGGCATTTTAACGCCGGGAGGCGGCGTTCCGGCAGGGCTTGCCCGCTACGGCTGGTATGCGCTGGCGGCGGCGCTTCTGAGCGCGGCGATCTATTTCGCCGGGCTCATGTGTACCCACCTTGCGGCCTTCCGGGTGGCGACAAATATGCGAAAGGCGGCGGTCGCCCATCTCATTGACCTGCCACTGGGGTACTTTAACGCCAACCTCACCGGGCGGCTGCGCAAGCAGATCGACGACAACGCGGCGCTGACAGAAACGCTCCTTGCCCACACCATCCCCGACGCGGTGGGCGGGATCGTAACGCCGATACTGGCGGTGGGGCTGCTCTTCGTCTTTGACTGGCGCATGGGGCTTGCCTGCCTGATCCCCATGATTATCGGGCTTGTCTGCCTGATGAGCATGATGACCGGGACGGGCATGAAGTTCTTTGAGGAATACCAGCGCGCCGGAGAGCGCATTTCCGCCGAGGCCACAGAGTATGTCCGGGGCATCCCGGTGGTGAAGGTATTCCAGCAGACAGTTTACTCCTTCAAGAGCTTTCATGCCGCCATCCTCAGCTACCGCGACCTTGCCAGCGGCTACGCCATGATGTGCCGTATGCCCTACACCCTGCTTACGGTGGTGCTGAACGCCATGTTTCTGCTTCTCATGCCCTTGGGAATGGTTCTCATCGGCGGCGCGGCAGACGGTTGGGCGGTGCTGGCCGATCTGGTGTTTTACATCTTCTTCGCGCCCCAGCTTGCCTTTATGATGGAGCGGCTGATGTACGCGGTCAACGCACAGATGGAGGCCGCCGAGGCAGTGAACAAGCTGGAGGCGATATTGAAGGAGTCGCCCTTTCCCGAGCCTGCGGCGGACAGCGGAAGCAAGCCCGCGGACAGCAGCATTTCCTTTGAAAACGTCACCTTTTCCTATGACGGCGCGGACAGGCCCGCGCTGACGAATGTGAGCTTCCATCTGCCGCAGGGGGAGGCGTGGGCGCTGGTGGGCCCCTCCGGCGGCGGCAAGACCACCATCGCCCGGCTGATCCCGCGCTTTTTCGATGTGCAGGCAGGGGCAGTGCTCCTGGGCGGACGGGATGTGCGAAGCATCCCCACCGCGGAGCTGATGGAGCAGATCTCCTTTGTCTTTCAGGAGGTGCGCCTGTTTAAGAAAAGCATCCGCGACAATATCCGCGCCGCCCGGCCGGACGCCACCGAGGCGGAGATATTACACGCGGCGCAGCTTGCTCAGTGCAGCGATATTCTGGAAAAGACGCCGGGCGGGCTGGACGCTGTGATCGGCAGCAAGGGCGTGTACCTCTCCGGCGGTGAGATGCAGCGCATCGCGCTGGCGAGGGCAATCTTAAAGGATGCACCCATCGTGGTGCTGGATGAGGCCAGCTCCTTTGCAGACCCGGAGAACGAGGCGAAGATACAAAAGGCCTTCGAGGCGCTGATGAAGGGCAAGACCGTGCTGATGATCGCCCACCGCCTGTCCACGGTGCGGAACATGGATCGCATCCTCGTCGTCCGGGACGGCGAGATCGCCGAGGAAGGAAAGCACGACGAGCTTCTTGAAAAGGGCGGCGTATACGCCGCCATGTGGGAGGAATACCAAAAGGCCGCGCAGTGGAAGGTAGGAGGTGCCGCATGATCGAACGCATCCGCAAAAAATACGCCATGACGGAGAAGGGCGCAAAAGACTATGTGGCCGCCGTGTTCTGGTCCGTACTGGTCAACATCAGCAAAATGCTGCCGGTGGGCGTGCTGGCCACGGCGCTCTCCGGCATCGTAGAGGCACTGACAAACGGCACCGACCCAAGGGCGGGGCTTACGCGCTTTCTGGCCGCGGGCGTCCTTGCCCTCGCAGCGCTCTTTGTGACCTTTCTGATTCAGTACAAAGCCCTATACGAAGCCACCTACCGGGAGAGTGCCAACCGCCGCATCCGGCTGGCGGAGGTACTGCGCCAGCTTCCGCTGTCCTTCTTCGGAAACCGTGACCTGACCGACCTGACCACCACCATCATGGGGGATACGGAGACGCTGGAAAAGGCATTCTCCCACTTTTACCCCGCCATGCACGGCGCGCTCATCTCCACGGCGCTGATTTCCGCAGGCATGCTGCTTTACGACTGGCGGATGGCACTGGCTCTTTTGTGGGTGGTGCCCGCGTCGCTGCTGATGGTCTATCTCTCCCGGCGCATGGAAAAGCGGCATATAAAGAAGGGGCTCGTCACCCGCCGCGCGGCCACTGACGCCATGCAGGAGGTGTTGGAGTGCGCGCCGGAGATCAAGGCGTGCAACCAAAAGGCGCGGTATATCGCCGACCTGAACCGCAGGCTGGACGAGGCGGAGCAGGACGCCATCCGGGGCGAGCTGTTCACAGGCTCCGTAGTCACGGCGGCACAGTCCTTCCTAAAGCTGGGCATCGCCACCACCGTCCTCACGGGAGTAACGCTGATGAGCCGCGGCGGCCTGTCGCTGATCCCGTTTCTGATGTTCCTTATCGCCGCCACCCGTGTATATGACCCCATCGGCTCCATGTTTGCCAACATGGCCGCGGTTTTCGTCTGCGAGGTGCGCATCGAGCGTATGCAGGAGATCGAGAACGAAAAGCGCATGACCGGACTGACCGAATATGATCCTGACGGCTACGACATCCGCTTTGAGCACGTGACCTTTGCCTACCGGGAAAAAGAGGACGTGCTAAGAGACGTTTCCTTTACGGCAAAGCAGGGGCAGGTGACGGCACTGGTGGGTCCCTCCGGCGGCGGCAAGTCCACGGCGGCCAGGCTGGCAGCCCGTTTCTGGGACATAGCGGAGGGAACGGTGCGGCTGGGCGGCGTGGATGTGTCCACGGTGGACGGCGAGGCACTGCTGAAAAACTACGCCATCGTATTTCAGGACGTGGTGCTGTTTGCCGACACCGTGATGGAAAACATCCGCCTCGGCAAGCGGGACGCCACCGACGAGGAGGTGCTGGCGGCGGCGAAGGCGGCGCAGTGCGACGCCTTTGTATCCAAGCTGCCGGAGGGCTACCATACCCTGATCGGGGAAAACGGCTCCCGGCTCTCCGGCGGCGAGCGGCAGCGCATCTCCATTGCCCGCGCCATCTTGAAGGACGCGCCGGTGATTTTGCTGGATGAGGCCACGGCCTCGCTGGACGTGGAAAACGAGACGGCGGTGCAGGCGGCATTGTCCGGGCTTATCCGGGATAAGACAGTGCTCATCATTGCGCACCGCATGCGTACCGTCATGAACGCCGATCAGATCGTCCTGCTCTCCGGCGGCCGCGTGGTTGAGATGGGTTCTCCGGCCGAGCTGCTGAAAAAGAACGGCCTGTTCCGCCATATGGCGCAGCTCCAGAGCGAGAGCATGGAGTGGACGGCGTAGAAAAACCTGAAGGGAACAGGATTCTGAGTACAATATTGGAAAACAAAGTATCGAAAACAAGGAGACGTTTATGAAAGAAACAAATAAATGGTCTGTCAGGGATGTGATCACCACGGTGCTGCTTTCGGCGGTGCTGATCGTGATCCAGCTCGTCGTCAATATGGTCTGCATGGCCAACGACT
>ERZ772882.2109-NODE-2109-length-19001-cov-2.987121_pt1 | contig 19001 bp, 9 predicted proteins | sample MGYA00580576_ERZ772882 | MGnify/ENA primary metagenome ERZ772882 (study PRJEB29015, sample SAMEA2737658) | human gut metagenome | biome: human gut; feature: human-associated habitat; material: faeces | place: China | collected 2012 ... | reverse complement strand
CGTAAAACTTTCCATCCGTCAATCCTCTTGTACCATTATAAATACGATCTAACCAAGCATTAGAACTAGCAGGATACAATGCGTCAGATGCTATCGTTATTTCATGATTATTATGTAACTCCAAAGCCATCTTAAAATACTTTGTCCCACGAATACGAGGCATTTCATACATTCCGGGCTCACCGCAAAGTTCTATGATACGCTCAAAAAACAATTTCTGTCTTACTTCTTCCTGATTCAAGGATGTCGGCCAGTCAGCCGGCTGAGCAGAAACTTTCATACCCGAATTACGTGCACGATTTAGAACTTCTTTTGCTAATGATATGGCTTTAGGAGTGTCCCCCAATTCATTGTACACATCTGCCATCAACAATAACATTTCAGCATAACGGTAAACCATTAAGTTTTTATGGCTCGCTGTACCTACCTGATTCTGATCATATAACTTCTGAAAACATGGCCAAGCATTTTGAGATCCGGTTTTTACAAAAACTTCTTTTAAACATTTGGTGATAGCTACATTTTCCAATGTAACGCCATGCGTTGAAGCATAATTTTCAATAGTCTCAATAGTAGGGTTCTTGGGATCAATGAATGCTTTATAAGGCAACTTTCCTACATATTTCTTTTTTTCTTTGGTAGCAACACCATTCTTCATCACATACTCGTCAATATCACCATTTACATATGCAAAATAAGGATACAAGTAAGTAGAGTCATTAGGTGAAAGTACATCTCCCACAGTCGGCTTTGGATTAGCCTGGTTGTTACCGCTACGGTTTCTCCAGCGAGTCAAAAATGTCTCATTAATTCGAGGATCTCCCGGATAAGTACCTTCATGTAAATCATAAGCAGCTTTAGACGCTTTATAAGTTCCCCAAGAAATTCCCGTAGTAGCCTGCGGAGGAGCAAAACGATTACTTGCACGATTAAAGCAAACGGTAGAAGAAGTTGTAAAATTCAACTGAAAAATAGCCTCCTTTGATCCGGTCACATAATCACCAAACAAATCTCCGAATTTAGGTTCAAGATCGAAAATATGAGCTTCATAAACATCGTCAAACATATTCTTGGCATTCGTCCAATTTGCAGTTTCGTCAATACCCAGACACGCCATTTTATAATAAACCTTACCTAAAAAAGCTTTTGCAGCCCATGAATTCGCACGCCCGTCTACAATCTTACTATCAATAGCCATAGCATCTTTCATATCCTGAACTACCAAAGCCAGAACCTCAGCTTGAGGAGAACGAGGTACAGAAATACCATCCGATGAAGAGGCAGCCGTTTTTAATGGCACATCACCAAACAAAGAAACCAAATTATAATAAGCTAATCCTCTCAAGAATTTAGCCTCCCCTCCCATTTGTACCTTATCTGTATCGCTAAAACTGCTTTTGTCCAGACTTTCCAAAAAAGCATTTACTTCAGTCACCACTTTATACATCCCATTCCAGGCTATAGGAATCAAGTCATCACTAGGTACAGCCTCCAATGAAATTGCCGTAGAAGCAGTACGCTGTCCGAAAGCAAATCCGGAAGCTATGATAGGCAGTTCCTGCCACATTTGTCCATACGCCCCTGTTGTCGTCATATATCCATAACATCCCAGCAGAGCCAATTCGGCATTACTCCTTGATGAAAAAACAACTGCATTATTCTGAGAATAGACCGGATCTTCATCCAACCAAGAGGTACAGGCTGAGAAACAGCCAACTGACGCCAATAATAAAATATAATATTTAAATCTTTTCATGTCTTCGTGATTTTAGAAATTAGAATGTTAAATTTAAGCCAAAAACAAATGAACGAGGAGTCGGATATGAGTTCATATCAACACCCGGACGTAAACCGTCAAAAGCAAAACTATTTACTTCAGGATCATAACCACTATAATCTGTTATCACAAACGCATTTTTTACAGAAGCATAAACAGATGTATTCTTTATACCAATCTTATTCGTCCATTTGGCAGGAAGTACATAACTCAGTGTAATATCAGAACAACGTAAATAACTGCCATCTTCCACATAACGATCCATCACCATATTTTGTACGACAAATGTTGATTTCGGATATAAATTACTTGGATTCTCATCCGTCCACATATTTTGGAACGCTTTACGCGTCACATTATTCGATTTAGTTCCCGGAGTGTTATTGTAACGATTACCTACATTTAAAATATCCCTACCCTGTACCCCATTAAAGGATGCAGACAACGACAAGGATTTCCAAGATACTTTAGTCTGAAAACCATAAGTAAAATCAGGATTCGGGTTACCAATAATATCGCGATCATTGTCATCCACTACACCATCTCCATTTCTATCCACATACTTCACGTCACCGGCTACCGGAGTCGTTTTATTCACCGTTTGGTAATATCCCACACTTCCATCTTGTTTAATGTACTTAATTCCATTTTCTGTTATATCTTCCTTTTGGACAATCCCTTGAGTCACATAACCATAAAATAATCCCGGAGCTTCACCTGCCAAGAAAATATGCCCTACACCAAAATGATCCCCTAAACTATTACCATAATACCCAACTCTCTCACCCAAGCATCCAAAATCAGCAGGCAACAAACCTAAATCTGAAATTTCATTCCTATTGACACCTATATTACCACTTACAGACCATTTCCAAGATGAACTGTCAATGACTTGTGCATTCAAAGAAAATTCAACACCTTTATTATTCAATGAACCTTGATTGTAATAAGTAGAACTAAATCCAGCTGATCCCGGCAAATTCCTTGAAATAAGCAAATCTGTTGTTTTCTTCTGATAGATATCCAAGGTACCACTCAAACGGGAATTAAACAAACCAAAGTCCAATCCGACATTCCATGAAGATGTTTTTTCCCATTTCAAACTACTGTTTGACAAGTTGGTCACCACCATTGCAGTCGTTTTATTTCCTGTTCCATCCGCATATGAAATTTCACCAGATCCTTGTCCATACATCGAAAAAGTAGTATAAGGATCAATACTTTGATTTCCGGTTGCACCATAGCTGAAACGCAACTTCAATTGATTCAGCCATGAAACATCTTTCAAAAATTCTTCTTGTTCCATACGCCAAGCTATGGATGCAGAAGGGAAATATCCCCAACGATTATTTTTCGCAAACTTACTGGAACCATCGGCACGCAAAGAAGCTGTAATCAAATATTTATCAAGCAAACTAACATTAACTCGTCCCAAATAAGAAAGTAACTGATAATCTTTTTGTATAGGCTGCGACGTAATTACATCACCTGCCATATGCATTCCATTCTCACGAAACTCAAACATCGTAAAGTTCTTTCCAATCACATTTTTATTTAGAAAATTATAATCATCATAAGTCATACCGACTGTTGCAGCCAATGTACCTACACTACCAAGTTTCGTATTATAGTTCACTATATTTTCTACTGAATAATTACTTTTTGAAAGATTAGAGGTTGCCAGATAACCCTGATTATTCATTCCTTGATACAATTGCATTCCATACCATCGTTTGCGATCATTCGTATTGATATTACCACCTGCACGAAGACTATAAGTGAAAAACTTATTTATTTTCCAATTCAGATTCAAACTAGCTTTAAAAGTTTTATCATCTGTCAAGTCCACATAATCATTCAGCCAGCTGAACACATTCGTTTTATTTTCATTTGTAAAAGACGGGTCATTCTCCGGCAATTCGAAAGGAGCATAATCAAGAGCAGTACGTGAAATAGCACCAGTAGCACCGCCAAGAGTATTACCACCTGCCATCATATTATTCTGTCGCAAGGATCCGCTTAACGCCATGTTTAAATCTACAGATTTGGAAAGCTGTGCACTCAAATTTGCACGCAAGTCTCCTTGCTTCAAACCGGTCTGCTTCACAGTACCATTAATATCTTTAAAATTAGCGGAAATATAATAAGTTGTCTTACCTGCACCACCATTTACTGATAAAGAGTAGTTCTGAGAAAAAGCAGAAGTATAGATTTCTTTCTGCCAGTTACGATAATTTACTACATTATAAGTTTCAGGATCAGCAGGATCATATTTATCGTAAGCTCCATTAAATACATATCTCACCTCATCTCCAACAATATGGAAAGGCACTTTGCCATCCGTAATTCTTGAATTATGATAAGCAGCATATTCCTCTAAATTCATCATCTCCAACAACCTGCTTGCATTAGCAATAGTAAAAGTAGCCGAAGCGTTCACTTTAGCTTTGCCCTCCTTACCTTTTTTAGTAGTTATCAATATAACACCGTTCGCACCACGAGAACCGTAAATAGCAGTAGAGGATGCGTCTTTCAATATCGTAATATCCTCTATATCGGCAGGATTCAATGATGACAGCGGATCTTGAGCAATCTGAAAGTCTCCGCTAATACCCGAAGAAGAAAATTCTCCAGTTGAAGCTTGCGGAATATTATCAATGACATAAAGAGGCTGATTATCACCTCGCAACGAACTAGCTCCACGAATCGTAATGGACGAAGCAGCTCCCGGATTGGAAGAAGCCGTGCTCACGACTAGACCGGCAACTTTTCCTTCCAACAGATTATCTATGGAAACGGCTTTTGCAGCTTCATTCGCATCTGGTCTCATCGTCGTCAGTGCTCCTGTCAAATCACCTTTACGAGCTGTTCCATAAGCAACTACCACGACTTCATCCAAACTCTGTGTATCATCTTTCATTTGAATGTTCAGTTTTGTTTGGTTTCCCACAGCAACTTCCTGCTTCACATATCCAATAAAAGTAAATACTAATACAGACTTTGTATTAGGTACGGAAATTGAAAAATCGCCATCAATATTAGTTATTGTTCCTGAGGTAGTACCTTTTACTTGTACATTAACACCAGGCATACCCTCATTAAGAGCATCCACTACCCTACCTGTAATGGTCTTTTGTTGTCCCATTATTTGCCCTGCAAAAGCAAATAACGTAATGAAACACATTAGAAAAACTTTCAATAGGTTCTTCATAGAAGTCATTTTTATAAGTTATTAAATTAAAGATTAAAAAGTTTTTTCTGAATTCCCTTTCGTTGAAATTCATTGCAAATATAAAGACGTAGTTTAAAGTGAAGTGTTTAAAAACAGCTATGTTTTTTCCAAATTTGTCTAAAACCACCCATTTCATCGATTAATAATAATACAATAGACATCTTTGAACATTTTTTGAATCAAAAAAAGAAATAAGAAAATAGTGGTCTGGTCTACTTTTCAGATGAAAGAGGAGGACGGCTTTCTCCTTTTTTACTTTGCTGCTTTATTTCATCAGGAAAAGCCGTATGATTGAACAAATTACGTCCTAAAAGATCTTTTTTTCTTTGCCTCCGATTAATTTCAACCGAGAATGGTTAATATCTATCATGAGACCAGCTCTATCGTATAATTCCAATCCTACAGATAAATCATTAAAAAATATTATGTAACAATTTATCCGTTATCTCATTTACCAAAGTCTGATGATATCTATTTTCCATACAGCAAGATTTGCGTAGTTTACAATATAGTTTGTTCAACCGGGTAAATTTACGCAAATCTTTTGTTTCATGCTAAAAACAGAGCTGTTTGGCCCCATTAGGCATCGCTATGTAGTGTTCCGGAACAAAAGCCTTCGGCCTTAGCCAGTGTTTCAGGCTTACCGATATCAATGAGTCGCAAATCTTCTACCAGATAACCGGAAAACTCCACCTGCCGGCAGGTAGCAAGATAAAAATCCATAATAGAGAATTTGCCTTCCCAACAAGGAACATCCAACAAGCGGAAAATAGCAGGTGAAAGAACATGAATACCACTGAATGCATATTCCTGATAACGTGATTCATCCGGTCGAAAGCCTTCCGGCTTCACTTGTCCCGTGTCTTTATTAATCCAGCCGCAAAGCCTCCTGTCCGTATCAAAAAGCAGATAACGTGAAGTTTTACGCCGACTGGCCAACAAAGTAGCCACACTGCCGTTTTGTAAATGATAGTCGTATAATTCCTTTAGGTCCACATCCGAAAGAATATCGACATTATGCACTAAAAAAGGCTCATCGGAATGTTCAAAGAAAGTACAGGCTTTCCTGACTCCTCCTCCCGTATCAAGCAACTGTTCACGCTCGTCGGAAATATGTATGGTAAGTCCGAAATTATCATTAGCTTTCAGAAAATCGAGTATCTGTTCACCGAAATGGTGAATATTAATCACAATTTCGGTGAAACCGGATGCTTTCAGTTTCAGGATAACATGTTCCAGCATCGGACGTCCGGCTATGGGAACAAGGGCTTTCGGCATAGAGTCGGTCAACGGTTTCAGCCGGCTGCCCAAACCGGCAGCAAATATCATAGCTTTCATTAGTCTTCTATATAGTTGCTTCAAACGTACGTTCTATATTCTGTTCACGATGCACCAATTCTACTTTTACTCCGAATTTCTTATTAAGGTGCTCCGCCAAATGCTGGGCGGAATAAACAGAACGATGTTGCCCTCCGGTGCAGCCAAAACAAACAGATAAATTACTAAATCCCCGTTCCATATATCGTTTCACGGAAGCATCCACCAAGGCATAAACATGATCGAGAAAACGAAGAATCTCTCCGTCTTCTTCGAGGAAGGTAATCACCGGTTCATCCAGTCCGGTAAAAGGTTTGTAACGTTCATATTTTCCGGGATTATTTACAGCGCGGCAATCAAAAACATAGCCGCCCCCATTGCCTGTCGGATCGTCAGGAATCCCTTTCTTATAAGCAAAACTCATGACTTTGACTGTGAGCTGGCGCTTTTTCAGATCGTCCGTAAATTGTTTCAGCCCGGTCAGTTCACGCAATACTTTACAGAGATACGGATATTCCGGATATTCCTCTTTCAACAGTTCGCGCAGGTTCCCGATAGCATAAGGAACACTCTGGATAAAATGGGGCTTCTTTTCGAAGTAGCCACGAAAGCCATAGGCTCCAAGCACTTGCAAAGTACGGAAAAGTACAAAATGGCGAAGCTGGCTATAAAAATAAGGTTCGTCAATTGGTTGGTATTTGCGGAGTGCTTCAATATATTCTTGCAACAGTTCCTGACGGAGACTATCAGGATATTTTGCTTTTGCCTGCCATAAAAAAGAAGCAATGTCATAATAGAACGGTCCCTTACGTCCGCCCTGAAAATCAATAAACCATGGTTCGCCGTCTTTAATCATCACATTACGACTTTGGAAGTCACGATACATAAAAGTGGCAGAAGAACTACGAAGCAGAACATCGCTCATCTTCTGGAAATCATCTTCCAGTTTATCCTCTTGAAACTCCATGCCGGTAGCCTTGAGAAAACAGTATTTAAAGTAATTCAGGTCCCAAAGGATAGAACGTTGGTTAAACTCCGGCTGGGGATAGCAACGAGAGAAATCAAATCCGTCCGCCCCGGCAAACTGGATAGCGGGCAGCAGGCGAATCGTCTTTCGAAGCAGTTCTTTTTCATCTTCGGAAAAGACACTCGTGGCACGTCCTTTCTCTATGGCATGAAACAACAAAGTGTCTCCTAAATCTTCTTGCAGATAATAGGTTTTATCTTCCGACACGATGTGAATCTCAGGAATAGGCAAACCGCATCTGCGGAAATGGGCCGCCATATAAAGAAAAGCCTCATTCTCATCGATACAGGTTCCATAAACTCCGATCAATGTTTGCACCCCCGCCAACCGGAAATAACGGCGATTGGAGCCGGAAGAAGGTAATTCTGTTATATTCTCGGCGGGAACTCCCGTATATGCCAGATAAAGTTTTTGTAGTTCTTCGGTAATCATAATCGTATATTTTCGAGCAAAGATAGGGATAAAAACTAAAAAATAAGAGAGCTGATTTAAGTAATATTCATCCGAATACATTATCTTTGTTTCAGTTAAACTGACCTGATTTCATGAGAAAAAACATATTGGTACTACTATGCGTAGCATTTATCATACAGTTTACCGGCCTTCTCCCCCTTCAAGCCGGACATTATTACTATAAACAAATCTCCCTGAAAGACGGACTACCTTCCACCGTGCGCTGTATCCTGACGGATGAACAAGGCTTTGTATGGATTGGAACCCGTTCCGGGCTGGGACGATACGACGGGCATGAACTCAAAAAATATGTTCATCAGGCCGATGATCCTCATTCCATTCCACATAATTTTATCTATCAGATGATAGAAGACGAACAAAACAATATCTGGATTCTGACGGACAAAGGAGTGGCGCGCTATCGACGGCAAAGTGATGACTTCTTCATACCAACGAATGAGTCGGGAAATAACATTATCGTTTATTCAGTTTGCCTGACAAAAGGCGGCGTCTTGTTCGGTTCAAAAAATAAAATCTTTTTCTATAATTATCAGGATGCTTCCTTACGCCTCTTGCAATCATTTGAGCGGGAGCCGAATTACAATGTCACCCTGCTGACCCTTTGGGATGAACATACCCTGCTCTGTTGTAGCCGGTGGCAGGGCTTACTACTACTCGACTTAAAAACCGGAAAATATAACCCTCCCCCTTTCGATTGCGGAAAAGAAATCATGAATATATTCATCGATTCACAGAAAAGGATATGGGTGGCACCTTACAACGGAGGCTTGAATTGCCTGACCCGCGACGGAAAACTGCTAGCCACCTATACCACCCGCAATTCTTCTCTGAACAACAATGTTGTATTAAGCCTCGCCGAACGGGAAGGGCAGATATGGATTGGAACAGACGGAGGAGGCATCAATATCCTTGACCCGGAAACGGGACAATTTTCCTTACTGGAACACATCCCCGGAAGAGATAACTATTCACTTCCTGCCAATTCGATCTTATGTCTTTATAACGACCGGAATAATAATATGTGGGCAGGCAGCATCCGAAACGGATTAATCAGCATCCGGGAAGTTTCTATGAAAACATATAAAGATGTATTGCCCGGCAACGACCGCGGATTAAGCAACTCCACTGTTTTGAGCCTTTTTCAGGAATCCGAAAACCGGATCTGGATAGGTACGGACGGAGGAGGCATAAACAGCTTTAACCCGTTTACGGAGAAATTCGCCCATTACCCTTCGACTTGGGAAGACAAAGTAGCCTCTATCTGTCCGTTTACTCCCGGTAAATTATTAATTTCCCTTTTCTCGCAGGGAGTATTCATTTTCAATCCGGCAACAGGAGAAAAACATCCCTTCACCATTGTCGATAATGAAACGAACACCCGTCTCTGTAACCGGGGAAAAGCCGTGAATTTACTACAAAACACGCCTCACAGCATATTATTCCTAGGAGATCATGTTTATAAATACAATCTGAAAGAACAGACTTTCAATATTGCTACCGAGCAGGAAGGGCAAGATATCATCGGTACCCTTTTACCTATTGGCAATTATCAGGATTATACTTATATAAACGATACAAAACACATCTACGAACTGGATAACCGTACAAACCGGTTGAAAGCATTGTACTCTTGCCGGAAAGATACTGTTATCAACTCCGTTTCACGGGATAAAGAAGGGCACTTCTGGATCGGGAGCAATTACGGATTGATACATTATCATCCCGGAACCAAGACAAAGACTCTGATACCGACTTCCCTGTTCGGCGAAATTACTCTGCTCGTATGCGACCAGCAGGGAAAAGTATGGATAGGAGCCGACAGTATGCTCTTTGCCTGGTTGATCAAAGAAAAGAAGTTTGTCCTATTCGGAGAGTCGGATGGAGCTATTCTAAACGAATATCTTTCCAAGCCTCAATTATTAAGTATGCAGGGAGATATCTACATGGGCGGTGTAAAAGGCTTGCTTCATATCAACAGCAAGCTCCCGCTGACCACCTCCGAACTTCCACAACTCCAATTGTCAAATGTCATTATCAACGGAGAATCCGTCAACGATAAGTTAAGCGGTAATCCGAAAGGTATCTCCGCTCCTTGGAACAGCAATATTACTATCCGAATCATGTCGAAAGAGGAAGACATTTTCCGCCAAAAAGTATATAAATACCAGATAGAAGGGTTGAATGACCAACAAATCGAATCCTACAACCCTGAACTGGCTATACGCTCACTGCCACCGGGCAGTTATAAAATCATGGCTTCCTGTACGGCCAAAGACGGTAGTTGGATTCCTAACCAAGAAGTACTGGAGTTAACGATTCTTCCTCCCTGGTATCGTACATGGTGGTTCATCCTCAGTTGCGCAGTTTTCGTTGTCGCCGTTATTATAGAGACTTTCCGAAGAACCTTGAAACGCAAAGAGGAAAAGCTCAAATGGGCTATGAAAGAGCACGAGCAACAAGTGTATGAAGAAAAAGTACGCTTCCTTATCAATATCAGCCACGAGCTTCGTACACCGTTGACACTGATACACGCTCCACTTAGCAGAATATTGAAATCACTCTCCTCCGAAGATCATCAATACCTTCCCCTGAAAGCTATTTACAGACAGTCACAACGTATGAAGAACCTGATTAACATGGTGCTTGATGTGCGTAAAATGGAAGTCGGAGAAAGTAAAATGCAGATACAGCCTCATCCGCTCAATAAATGGATTGAGGACGTATCACAAGACTTTATCAGTGAAGGTGAAGCCAAGAATGTGCGAATCCGTTATGAGCTCGACCCACGGATTGAAACTGTCAGTTTCGATAAGGACAAGTGCGAGACTATTTTAAGCAACCTGCTTATCAACGCGCTCAAACATAGTCCTGAAAATACAGAAATTACAATTACCTCCGAATTACTTTCAGAAGAAAGCAGAATACGTATTTCCATAATCGACCAGGGAAACGGATTGCAGCAAGTAGACACCCGGAAACTCTTTACCCGTTTCTATCAAGGGACAGGAGAACAAAGCGGAACGGGAATCGGATTATCTTATTCCAAGATTCTGGTTGAGCTGCATGGTGGTTCTATCGGTGCCCGCAACAATCAGGAAGCAGGTGCAACTTTCTTCTTTGAACTGCCACAGAAGCAAAAGACCGAAGAAATTATCTGCCAGCCTAAGGCATATCTGAACGAACTGATAGGCGACAATGCCAATGAACAGATTCCTGATGAGGACAATTTCGACACGACCCCTTACAGTATTCTGGTAGTGGACGACAATTCCGACCTGACAGACTTCCTGAAAAAATCATTAGGAGAATATTTCAAGCGGATCGTAATTGCCGCAAACGGTGTAGAAGCCCTTCAACTTATCAAGAGCCATACTCCGGATATCATCGTCAGTGATGTAATGATGCCGCGAATGAACGGATATGAATTGTGTAAAAACATCAAAGAGGATATTACTATCAGCCACATCCCTATCATCCTGCTGACGGCAAGAGATGATAAACAAAGCCAGCTGAGCGGTTACAAAAACGGAGCGGACGCCTATCTCACCAAGCCTTTTGAAATAGAAATGTTAATGGAACTCATCCGCAACCGGTTGAAAAACCGCGAACATACCAAGAAAAGGTATCTGAATGCCGGCTTGATTCCTGCCCCGGAAGAAAGCACGTTCAGTCAGGCGGACGAAACATTCTTACTCAAAATGAATAAGATTATCCAGGAAAATCTGGATAACAGTAATCTGGATGTCGCTCTGGTCTGCAAAGAAATCGGCATGAGCCGGGCTTCGCTCTATAACAAGCTAAAAGCTCTTACCGATATGGGGGCCAATGATTATATTAACAAATTCAGAATGGAGAAAGCGATCACATTAATGACTGGCACGGAACTGTCATTTACGGAAATCGCCGAGAAAGTCGGGTTTACTACTTCCCGCTATTTCAGTACGGCTTTCAAACAATATACAGGCGAAACGCCGACACAGTATAAGGAAAAGCGGAAACAGGAAAAGAAAAACGAATAGCCATCCGACAACTAACAAACGGTGAACACTGTGCAGCAACGAACTGCCTGATGTTCACCGTTTGTTCTATATATTGAGCCTTGTCTACTCTCAACCGTTGACTTTTTTATAGTCTTCCAGGAATTTTTTCAGTCCCGAATCCGTCAACGGATGATTCAACAATCCCTTAATGGCACTCAACGGGCAAGTAGCAACATCCGCCCCCACTTCCACACATTCGATAATGTGCTTCGTATTACGGATAGAAGCTGCCAACACTTGCGTCTTGTAATCATACGTGCGGTACATACGTACAATATCCCCAACAAGTCCTATCCCATCTTCACAAATATCATCCAGACGGCCGACGAAAGGAGATACATAAGTTGCCCCGGCTTTAGCCGCCAGCAACGCCTGTCCCACCGAAAAGACCAGCGTACAGTTCGTGCGTATTCCTTTCTCCGTGAAATACTTGATGGCTTTGATACCATCGGCAATACAAGGCACTTTCACTACGATATGCGGATTAAGCGCCGCCAGCTCCTCGCCTTCGCGAATCATCCCTTCATAATCGGTCGCTATCACCTCGGCACTCACATCACCGTTGACGATATTACATATCTTGACATAATGGTCACGCTGGTTCTGTGTTCCCTTAATACCTTCTTTCGCCATGAGCGAAGGGTTGGTAGTCACTCCGTCAAGTACACCGAGGTCATGTGCCTCCTTAATCTGCTCCAAATTGGCTGTGTCAATAAAAAACTTCATACTCTTATTTTTTTAATGGTTAACTATCTAATAGTCAAAGATAAGAAATTATTTCCATTCACAACCGTATCAAGCGATCGTTATTGACGGATCAAGATAAACATCCTGGATAGCATTCAATAATTCTACCCCTTTATTCATCGGTTTCTGGAAAGCCTTACGTCCGCTAATCAGTCCCATACCTCCGGCACGCTTATTCACTACGGCAGTAATGACGGCATCACGCAAATCGGAAGTTCCGTGAGATTCCCCACCGGAATTAATCAGTCCTACACGCCCCATGTAGCCATTAGCAACCTGATAACGGCAAAGGTCAATCGGGTGGTCAGTCGCCAGTTCGGTGTACATACGTTCGTCCACCTTGCCGAAGCCGATAGCTTTAAAGCCGCCGTTATTCGTCGGAAGTTTCTGCTTCACAATATCCGCCTTAATGGTCACACCCAGGCGGTCAGCCTGTCCGGTCAGGTCGGCAGCAGAGTGATAATCTATTGCTCCTTTTTTGAAATCATTGTTACGCAGATAGCACCACAGAATGGTTGCCATACCCAGTTCGTGCGCATATTCAAACGCCTCGGCAATCTCTACCAACTGACGGCGGCTCTGTTCCGAACCGAAATAGATAGTAGCTCCGACAGCTACTGCCCCCATGTTCCATGCCTCCTTCACGGTGCCAAACAACACTTGGTCGAAGCTGTTCGGATAAGAAAGCAGTTCATTATGATTCAACTTCACAACGAAAGGTATCTTATGGGCATACTTACGCGCTACGGAACCCAGGATTCCGAAAGTGGAAGCCACGGCGTTGCAGCCGCCTTCAATAGCCAGTTTCACGATATTCTCCGGGTCGAAATAGATCGGGTTCGGAGCAAAAGAAGCCCCGGCGGTATGCTCGATATCTTGATCGACAGGAAGAATGGACACATATCCGGTATTTGCCAATCGGCCATGCCCCAAGAGAGACTGAAGGCTATTCAATACCTTTATATTACGATCTGAATCCAACCAGATTTTATCTATTGTATCGGGAGAGGGAATGTGAATCAGCGATTTATCGATGGTTTTACAGGTGTGATCCAAATAATAACAGGATTTATCTCCTAATAATTCTATAACTTTATTCATAACTTCATTTTTTTAATGTATAACTTTATTCTATTTTTTCTTTCCCTGGTTGGCTACTGCCTCCATTAATTTTCTGATTTCTTCGGGATTACCCAGAAAGTAGTCATTAGCTACATTAAGATTCTCGTCGAACTCAAACACATAAGGCACGGCAGTAGGCAGGTTCAGTTTTATAATATCTTCATCCGAAATATGTTTCAGATGTTTGATAATCCCCCTCAAACTATTACCGTGAGCTACCACCAGTAAAGTATGGGCAGTTTTCAATGCAGGAAATATATTTGATTCCCAATAAGGCATAATACGTTCAATGGTATCCTTCAATGATTCGGTACGGGGCAGTTCAGCATCGGGTACCTCGTGATATCGATAGTCGAAACGTGGATTTCTAAGGTCATTCTCTGCAAGCGGATTAGGAGCAATGTCATAGCTGCGGCGCCATACAAGCACTTGTTCCTCCCCATACTTCCCGGCGGTTTCCGCTTTATTCAGCCCTTGTAACTCTCCATAATGCTTCTCATTCAGGCGCCAGTTCTTTTCCACGGGAATCCAGTCGAGATTCATCTTATCAAGCACGCAGTTCAGAGTTTTCACTGCACGTTTCAGATAGGAAGTATAGGCTTTATCGAAATTGAAGCCATATTCTCTCAGCGTCTCCCCTGCCTTCTCGGCTTCGGCAACTCCTTTTTCCGTAAGGTCTACATCCGTCCAGCCAGTGAAACGGTTTTCCTTGTTCCATACACTCTCTCCGTGACGAAGTAATACTATTTTTTTCATTCTTAATGATCTCCTTTCTTTTTATATCTACGCATTATATATAGAACATTTTATTTCTTCACAAAGTTCACGAAAGAATAAGGAGTTATCAATACCTAAAAATGGTGGTTTATTAGCAGGAATCCGACAAAAATGACTACTTTTACATATTAAACAAATTTTTAACCTTCAGAACAAACTGTAAAATGCCTGAAACAGACACACACAGAGAAGACATCTTCCTACGGAAATTAATGAATAAAGCCAACATCGGCTGGTGGGAGGCAGATGTAAAAACAGAGTGTTACAAATGCTCCGGCTTCATAGCCCAACTTCTCGGTCTCGACGAGGAGGGTATTATTAGTTTCAATGATTTCAACAAGCGGATTCTGAGGGAAGACCAGCAACACACCACTTCCCACTCTTTCGATGAATTACAGCAGACGATTGAAGAAGTATATCTGCTCGATACTCCTAAAGGGGGTGTATGGATACGCAGCAAGATATGTTACCAGGAAACAGACGAGGCAGGAAACACCAAGATATATGGCATAGCCGAAACACAAGACGGACCACATATGGCGTCCGCTTACCAGGCATTGCAGAACAGTGAACGCATTCTGCATAATATCTATAAAAATATCCCCGTAGGCATCGAATTATACAATAAAGACGGGCTCCTGATCGACCTTAACAAGAAGGAACTGGAAATGTTTCATATAGCCAGCAAAGAAGATGTCTTGGGAGTTAATCTGTTCGAGAATCCCCTGCTTCCGGAAGAGATCAAACAGAAACTCAGAAATAATGAAGACGCCGACTTTACATTCTGCTATGAATTTTCCAAGATAAACGGATACTACCAGTCACAAAGTTCGGGAGGCAGTATAGATTTAACAACCAAAGTAACTACGCTGTACGACCATAATTATGAGCCGATCAATTACTTGGTGATTAACGTAGACAAGACCGAAAATACCATTGCTTATAATAAGATTCAGGAGTTCAAAAATTTCTTCGACCTGGTAGGCGACTATGCCAAAGTTGGTTATGCCCATTTCGACGCTTTGAGCCGGGACGGTTATGCCCTAAGCAGCTGGTACAGGAATATAGGAGAGGAAGAAGGTACCCCACTACCGGAAATCATCGGCATACACTCCCACTTCCACCCCGAAGACCGGGCTGTAATGCTTGATTTTCTGGATAAGGTCATTAAAGGGGAAAGTAGTAAATTATGTCGTGATATGCGTATTCGCAGAGCTGACGGAAACTATACGTGGACACGTGTGAATGTGTTGGTCCGGAATTATCTCCCACAGGATAATATCATCGAAATGTTGTGCATCAACTTTGATATCACCCAACTGAAAGAAACGGAACGAATGCTCATTCAAGCTAAAGAGAAAGCAGAAGAATCCGACCGGCTAAAGTCTGCCTTCCTTGCCAATATGAGCCACGAGATACGTACCCCGCTCAACGCCATCGTAGGCTTTTCCAGAATCATTGCCGAGAGCACCGATGCCGAAGAGCGGCAAACCTACTACGACATCGTGGAAGCCAATAACGAAAGACTTCTGCAACTGATAAACGAAATCCTGGACCTCTCCAAGATTGAAGCAGGCATCGTAGAATTCACCATCACCCCGGTACGCCTGCACCCGCTCTGCAAGGAAATACACGATGCACTGAAATTCCGCTGCCCCGAGGGTGTGGAGCTTGTTTACGAGGCCTCGGACGAGGAGATTGTCGTTGAAGGCGACAAGAACCGCATCTTCCAGGTAATATCGAACCTCATCGGAAATGCCTTCAAATTCACCACAAGAGGCAGCGTCGGCTACGGATACCGCCGCAAAGGAAACGGAATAGAATTTCACGTCAGCGACACCGGCATCGGCATCCAAACTGACAAACTGGCAAAGGTCTTCGAGCGCTTTGTAAAGGTGAATACCTTTGCGCAAGGTACGGGATTGGGACTGTCTATCTGCAAAACCATTATCGAACGATTGGGCGGAACCATCTCCGTCTGTTCGGAAGTGGGGAAAGGAACGACTTTTACCTTTACCCTGCCTCTGGCAAAAGACAAAAGGGAAACGGCGGAAGAACAGAACCCTGTATCCGAAACCGGTTTCAACACTCCCGGCAATGCAGAAACAGGCAACAATACTTACGGCCCTGATGAAGAAACGCACGAACACCAAGCGACACAAACAACCGGAGCATCCCAGAGCACCCGGCAGCCCACTATCCTGATAGCCGAAGATACGGACAGCAACTACATCCTTGTCAAAGCAATATTAGGAAAGTCGTACCACCTGGAACGCGCCAAGGACGGCATGGAAGCCGTAACCATGTTCGAGGAGCTGCATCCGGATTTAATTCTGATGGATATGAAAATGCCCAACCTCAACGGACTGGACGCAACGAAAATCATCCGCGAGCTTTCGCCCGGGATACCCATCATAGCTCTTACCGCCTATGCCTACGAACATGACAGGCAAGCGGCTCTCGATGCAGGATGCAATGATTTCCTGACAAAGCCCTATACGCAGGAGATATTGAAAGAACTGATAAATAAATACCTGAAACAAACAGGTGTGTCAAGTCCCGGATAAGCCTTGACACACCTGTATCAATCATTATGCAAAGATATCGCTCCGCTGGATATACGCTATGACGTCTCCCTTATTGACGTTGGCACCTTGCTGGGCGCATACTTCCACAACACGGCCCGTAAAACCGGTCATTATCTTTTCGTACTCGCCCCACGGTGTAGAGACATAGCAGAATACCTCGTCGTGCTGATACTTACGTCCGATAAACGGCGCGGAAGACGGACCCTCCACGGATACCTCCCAAAGCACCTGCCCTTTGGACGGGGCTATGATAGGATCGGCTTTGGCGCGTTTCAGTTTCTTTATCTCCTCTTCCGAATATCCGCTCTTTGCCATGGAAGCGTCCTTTACACGCTCCAGCTCGTCGCGGAAACGTTTCTTGGCAACGCCCGACTTATAGTCACGGTACTGCCGGTCGTGCATAGCCAGCTCGAAGAGCTCCTCATCGTCCTCGCCATACTCCCAGCCGTTTTCGTCCATCTCCTTGCGGTATTCATCCAGAGCATCCGGATAGTTGGACTGCGGGTCTGTGTCGACAAATTCGTAACCTTTGGATTTGGCAAGCTCTACGATTTCGGGAGCCAGCTTACCCGGCAGGCGTCCGCTCTTGCCCAGAATCATGTCCCACGTATGGTTGTCAATCATCGTCCAGCGTTCTTCGCCTTTCACCAGTTGCATCACGTTCATCAGCGCCACGTTCTTGACGTACTGGCTGAACGGAGTTACCAAAGGCGGATACCCCAGTTTGGGCCATACATATTCCACTTCATCGAAAAGCATTACCAGCAGGTCGTCTATGCTGAGTTCGGGCTGGTTCTTGCTTTTCAGTATCAGGTTGATGCCGGAGTGCACGCCTTTCAGGTCTGCCATCATGGAACCCATCATACCGCCCGGAAGCCCGCACTTCAGGAGCAGGGATGACATATGCTTGTTGGTGGGGTCCATAAAGTAACCGAGGAAATCGTCTATGAATTCCTGCGTCATGGCACGGGCTTTCATATAGGCTTTCATGTTGATGTCGGGCACCTGGAAGCCTTTGTCGCGCAGCATGGCCTGTACGGAAATAACGTCCGGATGCACCTTTCCCCATGACATGGGCTCCATAGCCACATCTATTATATCGGCGCCGTTCTCGCATACTTCAAGGATGGATGCCATTGAAAGCCCCGGACCGCTATGCCCGTGATACTGTATCAGTACATCGGGATGTTTCTCCTTGATAGCCTTTGTCAGCTCGCCCAGCATACCCGGACGGCCGATGCCTGCCATATCTTTCAAACAGATTTCGGGTGCTCCCGCCTCAATGAGCTGGTCGGCAATGTGTGCATAGTACTCTACCGTATGCACGGGCGAATGGGTGATACAGAGCGTTGCCTGCGGTATCATGCCTGCTTCGAGCGCATAGCGGATAGAAGGGATGATGTTGCGCGTTTCATTCAGTCCGCAGAAAATACGGGTGATGTCCACACCTTGTGCATGCTTTACCTTATACATCAGGCGGCGCACATCGGCGGGAACGGGATACATACGCAGCGCATTCAGTCCGCGGTCGAGCATGTGGGTCTGTATGCCTGCATCATTAAAGGGTTTGGTAAAGGCACGTACTGCCTTGTTGGGGTTCTCGCCATAGAGAAGGTTCACTTGTTCGAAAGCTCCGCCGTTGGTCTCGACCCGGGCAAAACAGCCCATTTCGATTATCAACGGTGCGATGCGTACCAACTGGTCTACTCGCGGCTGGTATTTACCGGACGACTGCCACATATCTCGGTAAACAAGACTGAATTTGATTTCCTTTTTCATTGTAATAGGTAATTAGCTATTTGTTCACTCGGTTAACTTGATATATACAAATATAAAGGATTATTCTGACATATAGTCAAAATAACCCCATAAATATTCACTTGAAAGATATGTTTTATAT